>Ga0207886_10084_pt1 | contig 174988 bp, 210 predicted proteins | sample LinPmetageLP35_FD_184048 | JGI IMG/M metagenome (GOLD analysis project Ga0207886, IMG submission 184048) | Marine viral communities from the Pacific Ocean - LP-35 (SPAdes) | ecosystem: Environmental > Aquatic > Marine > Oceanic | place: Pacific Ocean | collected 2009-08-31 | reverse complement strand
ATTTCAAAAGAATCGATAAAGAATTAAAGGAGTTAATAATTATTTAAGTTGGTAGGTGTAAGTGGCGGTGAGGTTAAGCGAGGTGGCCGGAATGGGGGGGTGGCCGGAATGGTGGGGTGGGACGTTAACGTTCTCAACATTCTTGGAATATTTTCATAATGACTTACACGTTGCAAAATTATGAATACACTTTTAAACTTGTAGCTACGCAGCTATATGCTTCATAATGAATGATATACTCGTGTTTATAATTGTTCAATCCCTGCAATACGATAACTCTTATCAATCTACCCTTAGTTGAGTACCCTCGCACGCCTTCAAAAGTCTCACTTCCTTTGCACAGTGATAGTATGCACAAACCGAATCTTTCCCTTCTCAATCCTAAACTCATGACTGTCAGGCAACCCCGTCTTGCCTCCAAAATTGAGAAAGACATCCACAGCACCCACAGTCTCATCAATGACATATCGTCGATTCGTGAGATCAAGGCCACTCGGAACGCCCACATTGCAAGAATCGGTTTGTAATCCCTTGCCCGTATATATTCCACCCTCAAGGCGAGCACAGGGCGCACCCCACGGAACAACTGTGTTCTTGTCGAGAAAAAGATCAAGATACGCGTCTCCAGCAGCTTGAATGACAGCACGGGTATCTCTGTCCGCAATTGGAATGACGCCCCAATTCTCTCTAGAGGTATAGTATAGGGTACCAGTGGCATTGAAAAGCCAATCCCCAGTGGTGGTGACCAGACTCCTGACATTGGAGATCTTTCCATCAGTCACATGCATCTGCGTCCCGATCACATATGGCTTGGCTTTGTCTGCGACGACAACTTCTGTGTAGGTCGCGCATGTTGTGGTGTCGTAGTAGCTTCGGTTGTGGTCGATCTTGAGTACTTGAGACTGGATGCCAGATGCAATCGCGGCTGTCTTATCGTTTTCGAAATATTCGGTGACACCAGTGAGGGGCTTACCGCTGCTCTGTGCGGCGAGGTAGGTATCGGTGGCTTCTTTGAGGAGTGCTTGCGTGCAGTCAAGTGCAGCAGGTGCGGCTGAAGCTACTGTAAATAGCGAAGCGCAGATGGTGAAGATAAGAGCATACATTGTGTATGATGCCTGTCAATACGTGTGGCCAGGATGGCCAAGGATTCGTCCAAGTCAGGGCTGCTTTTGTCTCGGAACAAAAATGAAAAAGCTTGCCAGATGGGGTGGAAAGGGCGGGTCTATGTAGTCCATCAATTGTTCGCTTCGGCAACATGAAGCATCCAAATCATCTGCATTCTGCCACCGATATAAGGTGCGTATCGTGGCAAAGGCTAAACTCCATCCATTAACAAGATTTTGATGGGCGAACTTAAACGACTTAATCCGTGTCAACGTGTAATGTTGGTATGCCGCTGATTAGCCGCCAGCCCTTCTGAGAAATTGCCATGATCAGCTCAAGGGCTATAAAGGCCCGTGTGAGTACATGAAGTCTTAATGGATGAGGTTCAATATCAACAGGGAAAGATGCGGGGTTCGGCACTTGTGAAGCACTGAACCTCAGGGATGATCCGGCAGTCCAAGCTTAGCCGAGACCAATCTAAACAATATTGCCAAACCAACAAAATTTCGGGTAGTGGTGTTCCTGCATATCATAATTCTCTGGAGTATTACAGCAATACATGTCGGTCGAATTGTCTTCAACGGCCTAATGCTTCCGACCACATCAGCGAGTCTTTCAAGTATTCAAACAACCGTTTCGCGACCCTTGATCATGGCAATCTCAACAAGTGTTGAGAAATCATCTACTTCGACTAAATCCATCCATTCAGTTGCGCGAGATTGTAGGTGCTTTCGAAGTTCTGACGCCTTTGAACAGGGGTAAATTGGGAGTTCTGGGGGATGAGGTCCTGTGATTAAGCCCCGAGGCCTGATCACCAGTCCGCTCCGCGAGGTCGTCAGAGAAGCTTTCGAAAGATCGCTTTTTCCATTTATTAAAGTTGGTGGTTTCATCCATGTCACTATCGTTCTAGGACAGATCTTCAACCTTCTGGTCAGGCACGAAAGTGATCGTGAAGTCTCGACACCTTGCATCAGCAGCCGTAATCTGGTCCAACAGATCTCGGAGAAATGCTCCGGACTGCCCTGATGCACCAAGGTCCAGAACTTCGGCCAGGTACTGGAGAACTAGTTTGCACAAGGCAATTATGGAGCGCTCATATTCCTCGTCGAGACTGATGCTTGACCACTGCTGGTAGATGCTTTCCAGTACGTTGTATCGTGCGATGAGTGTAGCGATGTCCGCCAAGTCATTCACACACCTTATGTAGCCTTGCAGACCATCGGCCGACTTGGTGTCAAATGGCGAGAACTATGCTTCTAATGAGCTACTATCATCAGATGTCAAAGGTAAGAAATACCTGTATTGCCCCGCTCAGACAAAGCCATGCCGATGCCCCAAATTTATATGTCAGTGTCTCTTTTATCACTTGCGATATCTCCCTAATTCGAGACATTGCTTTCAAAAGGTGTTCTATGTTCGAGGTGTCAGGGAAGCTTTGCTTAGGCAGATTTTGCAGATGTATCAACAAATCTGCTACGGCGCGTTCTGCCACTTTTGCGGCAGACCATCCAGCTTGCGCATTTAGCACATCGTTTTCGAAGTAGAACCAGACTCTTGCAATTATTGAAGTAGCATGAGACCTATGCTCTCTAAGCTGAAGGAAGGCCCTCCACCAAAGGTATGTTGTTTGGTTAGGTGGTGGTATCGAGTATGAGGGGACTTCCCGAAGTTCATCGTTATGTGATTGTGTGCCGACATGGTGAACAGATCGAGAGCGAATTGGGGACTGCTTCAGCTTTCTCAAAGTGCTGAATTCTGATGGCATGTGTTGAAACAAGTCTAGATCATTTCCGTGCGATAGAGACGTGATGTGAAGTCCCGCCCCCGGAGTAAGCCCGCTGCGGCCGATTCCAATGCCGTGCGTGGCGTAAGGAAGACCACGACCTCGAGAGGGGTAGCTATAAGGTATCTGTGATCCCATCTTACTCAGTGGGCGTCCTGGAGAAGCAATAGATGAAGACATCGCCGATGTATTGGCTTCGCTATCCCCAGTCGTTTTGGAGCCATGGTCATCGCTTGTCTTTGACCATGGGCCATTTTTGTATCGACCGATGGGACTGGGCATTGATGATACTATTAGATCAAAAACGTAGTCGTCCATACCTGTAGGTTGCTGACTGCCGTAATCATTGCTGCCATTGCTACAAATGTTATCATACTGGACAATGCTGGGCTCGAAACCAAGTTCCTGTGGGGCCCACTCAGGCACTGGGACAACATGTCCATGAATTGAAAGGGCAGACTCAACTGCGGAGGATGTGGCTGATGGTCCGGATGCTGTTGAGTAGTTCGAGGGTTCTGCTCCCAGATCTGGTGACGGGAGGGAATATTGAAAGCTTTCGGCCCACATGTCGGAAGAGCCCAAGCCAGTTCGGCTCGAGCTCTGTGGGTACAGGCTAGACTCGTTTAATGGGCCTATAAGATACCCATCATCGGTATAAGCTGGACGTATGGCAGTTACGGAACTACTAGGAGGAGGTACCGAATAGGCCCAGGCTTCGGCCTGCTGCCGAGGGATTTGGAAATGGGAGATAGCCAACTCGTACCTGCTCTCCACTTTTTTTGGGGAGTCATCTCCGTTACCGTGAAGTACTGTTGGCGGTGAGTTGTTTCCATTGGTAGGTTCGATTGTGGTGTTGTAGCAATTTCTCCGGGGCCATTGTGGTGAGAGACTGCACTATGAAATGACTGAACCGATTCTGTTGCTGCTGGGTTCTGGATGATGTCATTAGGCTCCGGTAATGCTACAGCTGATATGGTAATATCTCCGTACAGAGCGTGAGGACTGGTAGCTGTTACAGGACCGCTTCGTATTCCCCGTTCCGACAAGTTGCTATTTGTTGCTGATACTTGAAGAGAGTCAGGATCCCGACTACCTTGAAGCGTCAGACTCGATGTGTCCGACAGCGATGGATCAACAGTGTCCATATATATGCCCGCAAGCTTCCTTCTTGTCTCCATCGTGTCCTTGTCGTCTGCTCAGCAATACCTTCATCCACCTGCCCCTGCAACAAACTCTTGTTTGGCACTCCCATAGCATCCAACATGCGATCCGCCTTGAGGGCACCTAACATACTCAGCACACCCATAAAGCTCAACTTTAAATCCCTCAGTCTCGTCAACAGCTTCATGATCTCTTTCTCCTTATACAGCCACTTGACCCTCGCCCACACAATCCCACTCCGCAGCTTCTTTAGTATCCGATCAATCTTGACACATATCGTCGCACAGTCCCCAATGATCTTGACTGTGAGGCTGTAGACTCGGTCCGAATAGCGATGTTTGCCATCGAGGAGGCTAGAAAGGAGATGAAGTTCTTCGGAGAACGTCTCAAGGTCACGTGCTAAGCCTTTGATATCTGAAGGTGCATTTGAGAGGGCGTCGCCGACTTCATAGAGGGTTTTGGAGATGGCATAGACTGCTCCAGCTAGTTGTATGACACTAGCGATGGAGCCAACGACTTCGAGGCCGGACATCGTGGAAGGCTGCCACCTCGGCTGAGGACCTGGGGACTTCGATGCCAGGAAACGCTCCCGATTGTGATTCAAGGAGAGCATCCACAAAAGCTTTCTGGCAGGATGACTCCTCACTTAGAACCTTCCCGGGCATCTGTATGAAAGATAAGCTGTCAGGAACAATTGCATACGGCTGCGTCCTCAGCAGCTGGGCGCTTTGGGTGGAGGTGCAGCGGATGAATCACGTGATAGGCTTTTCTGGAGTTTTCAAACTCTTGTTGATTGGATCAAAACGTTTGTATTGCCAGGGCGGAGACGATGACTCACGGATCCAATACCAGCTTCTCCACAGGCGCCACCGGTCTCCCCATCGATACTTTCGCCGTCGTCTTCTCCAGATCCATCACAATACTAAACAATGTCGCCAAACTTCCCTTTTCCTCAGTCTCCTTCCTGCAGATCGACGCACCACACCCCATCTTCTCATCCAACAACAAGCTCTTCACAGCCTCAGCACTGACTCCCTTCCCCTTGACGCCATCCAACAACTCGTCAATCCTCTCAAGTCTGAATCTCGTATCCGCCAACCAATCTTCAGCTTCAACAACACTTTCTTTGTGCTTGACTACCATATGATTGGTGTGCGTCACAATCCCATCAGAATTCATCTCCAATCTCACGATATCTTCGCTCGTACACTCGAGACCTGTTCCGCCCGTTGCATCCGCGACGAGGATGTGACATGAGCTCGCTACGCCGGAAGCCTCGAGCGTTGAAACAGCATCTTGTCGAGACGACGATTCCATGACTGTTCTAAGCGCAAGATGACATGGGAGACTGGTAAACGATACACCCTTTGCCTTTAGTGCGTTCAGGGTGCATCCAACACCTTTGGAATTCAAGCCGATTTTGCCGATGATGCCGGCTTCGGTGATCATCTGGATGTTAAGTCCATCTTCCTTTTGAATCTTGAGACAGATCATGTTGGGTAATTGGCTATGGTTCAAGATCAATACAAGGCCAAAATTATCAAGCAGGAAGGTGGACACTCACTCATTATTCCAATCCCAATTCTGCGCTAGCACGCTCCCCCCTTCGCCTTTCCACGACAGAGCAGTACACCCATCACTGAACGCCCCAAAGGCAATCTCCGTCCTTACATTCAGCGCAAGGATATCCTCATACTTGACTCCTGCACCTTCGGCTACGCCTTCCATTTCGGATACATACTGTGGCCAGTTTGAGGAGAGATATGGTTGGTATGTCAGAGCAAGTTGAGTGACGGCTGGCCAATCCAGCTTGGAGAGCTTTTGGAAGAGTGATGCGTAAAATTCTATTGAGCGGCTGATTTCCAAGGAGGCAGTTTTGCCATGTTGGAGGCCGATTGAGTGGGGTGTGCCGGTGCAGAGGATCTGAAGCATTCTGGCGATACGATAACACGAGAACGGGGACAGTGAAGTTTGGAGTCGGAGATATGCAAGAGAGGAACTCAGACTCAGGTGCCAGATTGGAGATGCGATTGATGAGAGGGAAGTCCCAATAAACCTCGGATGGTTGACAAAACGGCCGTTTGAATTAGCGTGGACCCCACTTTCAGATTCACCATCCACCCCATCTCCCACTTTGGACATCTCGGCGATCTCTTCTCTTGAGCCGCACGCGCTTGAGAGCCCTGCATAGGATTATGCCATTCTGCATCCCGACAGTGATCATTGAAGCGTGTTGTCGCTAGTCACGTGGGTATAGAAATCGGTTCAACTCGCTGCTCGTGCATGCATGAGTCGATGTGAGTCGATAAAGGTCGAAACATGTCAGGAGAGAACGACAAGGCTTGCAACGTACAAAATTCTGTTTGCTTGCTCGCTTGATTCCGTTGACAAAGCCAAAATTTTCCAAGAATTGGCCAGCTAGCCGCTCATCCCAGATCCAAACCACAACAGAATGTCCTCCCCGCCGACACCCAAAATCGCCTTCCAGGCCCCGATTCCCCTCGGCATCCTAGAAAACTACAACCTGCTCCTTCCCGCCTCCTCACAATCCCCTCTTATCCCTCAGACTTTCCTCGACTCCCTCAACATCCGCGCCGCCGTCTTCGTCGACGAGCAAAAAGCCGTCCCACTAAAACACCACATCGACAGAGACGATGCACGATGCTGTTGCATGGTTTTGTATTCTCCTGAGCCAGAGAGCCGGCCTGTAGGTACTATTCGCTTGGTACCGTCACCGCATTATCCGCATCCGACTGAAGGCGCGAGGTTCGAAGCGCCGGGTGATGATGTACCGTGTGTGACAGCCAAGGAGCTGTTCTCTGCGCCATTACCGGGGTACGTGATTGATAGGAAGACAGACTTGCATGATGGAGTGGAGGCGTACGTGAAATTAGGGCGTTTGTGTGTAGTGAAGGAGTTTCGGGGAAGGGGTTATGGGATTTTATTGGTGCAGAGGATGTTGCAGTGGGTGAAGGAGAATCCCGGATTTGCTTGTGGGGGCGATGAGAGGGAGTGGAAAGGTTTGGTGGGTATTCATGCTAATGTGAATGCTATTGGGACGTGGAAGAAGTGTGGATTTGTGGTTGATGAGGTAATGGGTAGTTGGTTCGAGGGCGGGATGAGACATGTTGGTATGTTCTTGAGGTTGGAATTGGAGGGCATCTAGGAGAGTTGAAATCGCCTGAGAATGATGTCTTGTGCTGCGACCCCATCGTTTATATACACCATCCATAAAAGCTTGATGAAGCAATAGAACTTACTTCTGAGGTGCACTGTGCCAACCACTGAGACACTGCATCTCTTCTAGGCAGTCTATCTCGAATAGAATATCCTCATTGAGCGAGTTGGTTGGGAGGAGCCCCCCAAGGTCTGCCATCCTGGCCTCTGGAACCAGGAGCTTGCACTCCCGGACATCCTCTATATCTCTTTGTTTGGACCTGGTGTTGGCGCTTCGATAAGCCCTAAAATTGTGTTGCCCTCCTCGGTCCTCTGTCTTCAACCAGCCGACAACGACCCACCAGCTCCCTGTCCAATCAATCCATTGACAAGCCGCCGAGTGGCTGCACCTCGAGAAGACTCTGTATCACCACCTCCGGGCAGATAAGTCAACTTGATTTTGCCCTCCGCACCAAGGACAAAAGCTCCGCAAGCCACCCTCACGATCTTGACTTTCTCGTTCCGTAAGTCCAATGCCATATGACCTTTGATGTAAGTTGCCAACGCATCGAAGAATGGAGAATCGGCGTTTCCTTCTCGCCCAATCTTCTTGCCTCTCGCGACCATTCGCGGAAGATCTTCTCTAGCAATGTTGATGTCGATCGTCTTCAAACATGCAGATACACCAGGGATGTCAAAGCCAACAACCACCAGTACCTCCTTGATTGTGTTCCTCAATGCTCGACTCCTCTCAATCATATCCAGAGGCTCCCCGTCCTCACCCATTGATATATTCGCAACGTATCTCTCGAATGCATCTGTAAGGTACGTACTGGAGAATTGTAGCGCCGAAACTCTAGTATCGAACGTCTCCATCAGGAAGTTGGAAAAAGTCTCTCGCAGAGATCCAGGCATCCTGGCTAACAGCAGCGGGAAGTGCTGGAATCCATCTGTTTCTTCCCGAACAGTAACCATTGAAGCATCCGGATAATCGCCCCTCTCGTCGCGAAGCAGTATTGCCTTGTATGCCATCTTCTCGTATGTGACCGTGACAATCATTCCTCTACAGACAGCCAAGCTTATCGTCGTATCATCGTTCGCCATTTGTGTCTCGTCTTCTGCGCTCCATGTCTCTTCCTCGGGGAGCAGCCGCCATGTCACGCTCTGCAAAGCTCCAACGCGTGCCAGTGCATCGTCGTCTTGTCCCAGACCAACGCGTACGCCACGAAGCACTTCTCCAGCTAATATATCGCGGAACTGTCTAGCAAATGCTCGAAGTCTGGAGTTGCTGAGGGGCTCATTGCTACCAGTGTGCAGAGGAGTAACTCGGTGGAGCGAGAACGTTGTATTGTAGAGGGGATAGACCTGGCTGGGGTCTTCGGGTGCCATGACGTGAGCAGCCGTCTCTGCAGATACGCGATTGAAGCTTTGGGTATCGTAGAGAAGCGTTGCGACACAGAGGGCGTGGTTCTCTTGGAATTCGAAGAGCCTCGATGGCGGGGTTAGGATGGAGGGACTGTCCTGCGCAGGGCACTTTTCGACGCGTTATTTACGCGACAGACGCGGCTTTTAGAAATGAAAATATCAGTCCGACTCGGTGAGTGATATTGACTGCGCGTAGTACACATTCAAGTGTAGTCCAGAGTTTCTGTGGTGGTTGGCAAGTAGAAATGGAGGTTGAAGTTGGTCGTGTTTCTGCCACTCGCTTAAATTTTTGGGTGCACGCTGATTATGGATCTCACATCTATCGTCATCCTCTCCCAACTTTACTTTGAAGCGTAATCGATCAAGTCATACTCTAATCCTTGTGATCATCGCAACGATCACGACGATTTGGATTTTTGCGCTTGTAGCCGCTGATCGCATTAGAGGTGCCTTGTGATTACTGATACATATTGGTCTGATGCCGAGGATGATCACGAAATAGGTCGGTAGGCAAGAACGGCAATGAGCTCCTTCTCCGCACTCAACCATATATCCCCCATATCAAAACAACAAAACCCCTGCACTGGTGTCCAGTCCTAAAAGTAAAGAGATACATCAAGAAGACTCATAATCATGTCTTTCAGTCCTGCCTCCCAGACCCAGAAGTTCGAAGCATCTCGGATCACCATAAAGTCCCCCAAGTCCTATGACGATGTTTTGAAAGCCCTCTACACTTCCATTGGATCCCCCGAGGCAGTCAGCGAATTTCCCAAGATCATGAAAGGAGTTTTCGAAGCACCAAACCCGCAAGAGCAATTTGTGAGCACTGTCAACAAGACTGTTGGACCCCATGGCTTCATGATCATGCAGGTATTCTCCTTCCTCTCCCATGTCCAGACGCATCAATCTCACCAATTTTAATATAGGAATTTAACCACGGTGCTTGGATCCCTCTCTGTGGCGTAGGCGATGGCCTGAAATCGAAAAGAATCATTCTTGGCAACCCACTGATTGCGATCACGATGATCAAGCATGATATCAATGCTGGATTGTTTGTTCCAGTTGAAATATTTGTGCTTGAGAAGAGAGAGGGTACGGAGATCAACTATAACTTGCCTAGTGGGATGATTACTGGCTTAAACAAAGATCCCGAGTTGGTCAGCGCTGCTGAGAAGCTGGATGAGAAGTTGGCGGCTTTACTGAAGGATGTGCTTTCTTGAATATGGAATAAGTGTCTAAGCACAATGTCAACTTTGTTCCGAGCTGGGCATATTGTTTCCTCTCTTCGGTGTTCCCTCGTCCTTTCACCGAGATACAAGGAAACCTTGGATGGACCTGGTTGATGTGGAAGCTGCACCAGTCTAGCATCAAGGGTCGTCCCGGACTTTTCGTTCGCCAATTCTAACTTCAACTTCAGCAGCAACTTTGCCTTATCATAGGAATCAACATGGTGCTCTCTGCTCTCGATGCAGGCAAGTATTTCCGGCTCGTCCTTGGTCTTTTGACTCTTCCCCTGGTGCACGCAACATTTCTTTGCGAGATATGCAGCTCCACAGAGTACCAAATACAGATTTAAGCTTTCTGGATTGCAGATATCGGCGAAGCCGGGTTTCACCCTCCATGCAGCAGGGGCCAAGAGACTCCTGATCGACTCAAGCGAGATCCATGTATCACGGCTAGACATCGGACTTCAACAAGGCTGAGTCCGCCTGAAAGTATATGAAGGGCTGGGTGCCCGTGATTTGTCCATTGTTCTCTTCCTGTGCGTTCTTTTGTCGGAGAAAGTTGGTACCCCTTTGCGTCGGAATTCAGTCTTCTGCTCGCTTTTGTTGGTACTTTGTTGAAATCATCCGGAAGAGCATTCCCCCGCGAGATCATCAAGATGGTCTCCATGATATTCAAGCTCGTTCCCAAATCCATATCCCAAAAATCCTGGTACCAGAAATTCCTCCGCTGCCTCCGAATCTACAGCTTCATCACCTCCATTTCCGGCCTGATCCTCTTTATCGCGTATCTCATCGCCCTAGGCTCAACATTAACGACCGCACATGGAGTCGTCCTCGCCATAGCAATATGCTGCGCTGTGTATACGACTATCACCACATTGGTGATCTGCTTTGTTCCTTCTGGAGGCGATATCGTGGATGCTATGAAGTATTTTCTGGATATACTGTTCTTCTTGGGTTGGGGTGCAAACACGATTGTCTTGGCGATGGATGAGAATTCTTGTGGTGGTGGTGGGAGCAGTAAGAGGAAGAGGAATGATAGTGATGATGGATCGAGTGGCTGTGGAGTTTGGGGTGCTGTTGTTGCGGTTTCTGTGTTGAATGTGTAAGTAGATGTCCCTGTCTTGGTCTTCCATTTCCTTTGTTGCTTCTTACTTTGATGCTACTTGCTTGGGTGCTTCTTGCATTGGTGCTTCTTGCTTGACACTTCTTGCTTCAGTGTCTCTACCTTTACTGGTTCTGCCTTTGTTGTTGCTTCCTTTGTTCCAATTTGAAGTTTTGAATTAGAGCACAATCCGGGTCAAGGTTCATGAGATTGATGCTGATTATATCCCATAGGCTTGGATTCCTGCTCGCCGCTGTCATGGCTGATGCAACTGATGCCGAGAAACTGAAGAATCCCTTGAAGAAGAAAAAGGAAGACAGAAGCACAGTTGCCAGTGCTGGAGGTTATGAGCCAGTACATGCTTGAACACATGCCATTTCTAGAGCCAAGAAATTAAAGATTCTCTTTCGCATGGAGCAAATTTTGACCTCGAATTCAATTCTGGGACAGCCTAGGTAATACAAAAGCGAGAATTCTCTCGCATAGGCATAGCCGATTGCTCAAGAAATCGTGCTAGCCTAGTAGCCTCCCCTCCCACGTTATCAGAGTCAACAACAATACGACTGGCACTAGCGCCAAGCTCGAATGTGGCTCGAGCACCTCCCTTCAATCACTTTCAAGTTTGAACTCCATATTTCCAAGTTTGCACCACAACTACTGTACAGCAGGTGCTGCCTTTGCAAGTCTTACCTTTTTCCGTTTGTTTGGCCTCAGTCGAGATACCGGAAGCATTTGAAGGCTCTCTTCGAGTTGTTTATTTGCAAAGAATCTGGAGCTCCAGTCCCAGATCTCCAGCTACCGCCTGCTCAAATACCAAGTCGCACCCTTCAGAACTTCCACTGAATCTCTCCTACCCTACACTCTCCTTCGCGTGTCATATCATTGTCTCCCTTTGCACTCAACTATCAAAACTTTCGGTCTTTCTCCCTTACCAAGCAGTCCCACAAGCCAAGATGGATACCTCGAAGTTGGGTTGTAAGGAGTACGACGAGCTTGCAGCATATATCGTACGTAGCGCAAGCCCTCAACAACCCGTCATTACCCTCAAGCTGTCAGATGAGAGATACCAGGCCATGGGGGAGGATGACTATTGCTGGAGGAAGAACTTGTTGTATGTGCTCGTGTTGGCAAAAATGATAGAGGTATGTTCAATCAACCATTAAACTTTCCCATAGATGGTTCCAGACTTGTCTGACCACGATTAGGACAACATCCTCACGATTAGTGAGTACGAACATGGAGTTGCCCCCATCGTCAGCCTACACCCCGCAACTATCATCGAGGAGTACACGTATCGGGAAGACCGATGGCCCTGGATTCCGGATTTCCTCAAAAACACGGATATCATCGCACTTACCGCTGGCAGCATGGGCCGCCTTATGCAGTTCTTGGACGACTCCGCTGTTCCCCAAGGTGCTCAGAGCAATATACAGGGTCAAAGTTCGCAAGCCTCCCCAGGATATGATCTCTCGACGGTTGGGCACAGTCAACTCGCTTTCGGCACAGCCTCAAGCTACTCGCAGGTTCAAACTTCGTATCCGGCTTATAGCAGCTAGTCTACTAGACTCCACCCATTCCCTGTCAGTACAACTTCGAGCTACACACAGGTTCGAAGTTCGCAAATCTATCCGGGCTATGGCAATTCGCTTGCTATGAACAGCTATCTTAATATTAGCACAGCTTCAAACGGTGGTCAAACACCTTATTCTGGCTCCTTGAATGGTACACAAGGTAGTAACGGCAATGGCTACTCCAGTCCTGACTATCTATCCCCATATCCATTCAGGCCTCAGCTAGCAATTATTTTCAAAGATCCTCGCACTTTTTACAGCAACCACACTTCAGATTTGCAGTTCCCAGCACGTGCCGGTCAAGCAGCGGCATCATTAAACAACATGCTCACACAAGTCAACATCCGAAACTGGTTCCTCGAACCAGCCCCTTCCGGCCTTCAATCATACATGATAGCCACTGTAAATGATGCTGCGCGATGCACTGAGATTGGAAAACTTACTTGTCTCTGTCACAGGCCTCAGCCGCGACAGCATCCTCTCAGTCATGCTCGTCGCCTGCACATACACTTTGAATCCTTTCATAGGAGGTCGTCGTGTCAAATTGGATGAGAAGTGGGCCATCGGTAGCCGGGCACGAAATATTTTACTTAAGCGCATGCCTGTACCCTGGAGGCGGGACACAACCTGTCGACTTTGGTTGGATGTTGCGTTGGGTGTCGATGCAAAGTTTGCAGTCAGTGAGTGGAAGAAAGGGTATCAACAGCGAAGCTGAGGAACGAGGATTACAAATTCGACTATATGAACGAACATGTTAACACGGGGGAAGGCGCTTGGATTATTGCGGATTTGCAAGTGTCGGCGCGAAGTCCTCCATACGTCCATGAAGCTGCGCAAGACCAATGGCCAAGCTGGAAGAACTCGGACCCAGGCTAGAGGTCAAGCCAGAGATCAAACAAACATCTACAGCCATGATCCTAGTCCTCAAAAATAAGGGAATTAGCAAAGAGAATGAGAGAGAGGAGACAGATGCTATGGACCTTGACACCTAGTCGGATATTGAATCAAACTCAGGATCAAGGTCGGAGATGGAAGAGTGATTAATGTTTAAAAATTACGAAGTGCTGACTTTTGACTCTATTCATTTTGTTTAGCGGCGGAGTTGGTGATTAACTCTTTGGCATAGCGGCTGTGTGAGTTCTAGCGTTTTGATTGTACAGTAGATACTTTTCCCGTTGTCTCGCAGCATCGACTCCACTCTTTCAATGTACACAGTCAAGCAATGAAAACATCTTTAAAATACTGCTTTTGACTCTTTACTTATAGGTTAGGACTATAATGGGTGTCCAGATACTGAGTATTGCAACACATCAAGCTTCAATTTTTTCTCAAGCACCTCTCACTTCACTAAGCCTTCCTCAACGCCCTTGATCTGCAACGCCAATAGTCTACTATACCATCTACAGAGCGCTAGATTCCCGCCCATGAACCAAAACCCTGGATGTCCACTTGCCCTCCACATCGTCCTGATCTCTCCCTCCTCATCAAAACCCCACACATCCTTCACCCTATTCGCCACCTCATCACCAAAGATCTCTCTACACTGCGTCCGCATATTCAAATATCCCGTGGCAAAAATGATTTCATCCGCCTCCATACTCTCTCCATCCTTGAATATCAATCCCGCAGGCGTGATCTCCGCAATCTCAACACCAGACTTGACTTTGATCTTCCCAGAAGCAATGAGCTGGCTACATCCCACATCAATGTAGTACCCACCTCCCCTCTGCAAGTACTTAATCCACAATCCGCTCCCATCCGGTCCCTTATCCAGCCTGAACCCAGCTTTCTCCAACCCGTTCAATATCTCGCTATCCTCCTTGGCCTGCACATTCGTCATATCAACATTCATCCTCTTAACAACCGCATTCGGATTACTCATAAACACCACATCTGCATCGTCCGTCGCAGGGCCATCATCGCTCCATAGCTCGGCCATGTGTCGCAGGTTCGTGTCCGCGTTGAGGACTAGGGTTGTAGAGCGCTGGACCATGGTTACGGCGTACCCGTTTTCGTAGTAATCTTGTGCTATATCGTGTGCGGAGTTGCAGCAGCCGATAATGACGGCGCGTTTAGATTGTCCGTGGGATGGAGAGGCGCCGGTGAAAGAAGAGGAGTGAACGAGGCGGGTGCCGGTGAAGGTTGACATTCCGGGGATACTGGGCATGTTGGGTAGACCACTGGCGCCTGTGGCTTGGATTATGTGCTGAGGGCATTAGCCGGGACTCACACGGGGAGGTGCAGGGTTTACCTTGGGGTGTAGAGTCCGAGTCTGAGTCTTCCCGTCGACCACTCGCTCAAGATCGACTGTCCATTTCAAAGTGCTGTCATCCCACGAGGACCTCGTGATGCTTGTGCTCGTCCAGGCATTCAACTCCAACAGCTTGACGTAGCTCTCGAACCAATCACCCAACTTGTCCTTTGGAGTGAAGATCGGCCAGTATTCAGGGAATGGCATGTATGGTAGATGATCGAACCAGACGCAGTCATGCAAGACTAGTTGATGGTACCGGGACCGCCAGTTATCGCCGATTCTCTTTTCGCGGTCGACGATCAGGGATTTGATGCCGAGCATTTTCAGTCTGGCTGCGACTGTCAGGCCTCCTTGTCCAGCGCCTTGGAAAAATCAGCTCATGTTTGTACAAGGAGAGAAGATATCCTACCGAGAATCAACACGGTTGGCTCCTCCCCATCCTCAAACCCTTCCTCAATTCTCCTCCGATCCGCCCAGTTCTCTCTTGCCCTATGTTGACCGTGTTCCACACCATTCGGCCTCTTCTTCCCAACACTTTCTTCAAATCCATTTAAGCTCTTCAAGAATGTGAATAATGTGAATACTTTCCACACTCCTGCGTCTTCCACCAAGCGCACGAAGCCTTCACCGCTGCCAACATCGGTTTCGACTTTCAGGAATGCTTGCACGACTTGCACTTTCTCACCGTCGAGAGACGCGGGCTTGGGAGAGCGGTAGGCAGATCTCGTATCAAGGGAGAGTGAAGTAATGCGGCATGGGTTATCGCTCAGCAGAGAGTAGATTTTGGCCGGGCCAGACAGCGTGTGGAAATCCCATGTCAGGCAGAGCTGATCACGCCAGTAGGATTCCGTAAGGAACGATGTCGAGAGTTTTTCAATTGAAGGATTTGAGATTGCTTTGTTCAAGGTCGAGACCCATGTTGCAGCGATATCGTTTGCATCGACGGCTTTAGGCTCGGATGCAGCGGGGAATTGTGCCGTATTGAGAGGGAATGAGCCAGGTTCGCATCGGTCTGATGATGGCACAAGGATTGGAGGTTGGACTGCAATGCTTCCCATTTTTGCTAATCAATGAAGGATGGCTCAGTGGGAATTAGAAAAGATTTGACGGACAGTCATGAACAGCAACGTAGAAAAGCCAGATATTTAAACAGCAAACATCGATCCACTCTTGACAGTGGGGAAACTTTCCCGACAGCTGCTCGTGATCACTCACATACTGGTGGCTTGAGGTTCCTCGTTTGACAGGATACCCCCTTGTGATCCTTGTATTTCTTGCATATGTATTGCACGGAGAAGATGGAGGGGATCGCGGGGTTGAAAGCTTAGCGTCGGCATACCTTCCTTCGCTGCATTCTTACCCGAGTGATTGGCACTAGATGATCGGGCACATAGATAACAGGTGAAGAATCTCAAAAGGGGAACACAAGACGACAAGTGAATAAAATATGGAAGGTTAATGATCCCGTCAGGACTGCGGAGTAGCAAATTTCAGAAAAAGTCATGGGGAGGTCACGTGAAGGCTGTCACCAGTACAAAAGGAACATGTTTGGTACGCTGAATGATGAGTGCCCTTTCCCGATCACCTAAACGCCTCTGATGACATGACTCAATGCCAATTTCGTACCTAGAGCCACTCGATAGTAGAACAGCTAACAGCCTACTTTAAAGTAAAACACAAGCAATGGAACAAGCATTCACCCCCAATCTTTCGTGAACAAAGTTCCCAAACTCAATAGATACCTTCCCAATTCATCCAAGGAACCAGGTAATCTCTATATGGGAGGTTCGCCCGCATCATTGGGTTTGCTCCACCCCATCGAGGCAAGCCTTGGCGAACGTTCTCTGCTTGACGGTGGGCGTTGCGCCAGAAATCGTTATGCTCAACGTCCCATCTCTGTTCGGGGTTAGCCAAGAACACAAACAAAGTAGGGAAATGTAAACCTTTGGGCCATGATTTGTCCACTCATCGCCCATCTCAGCAGGGTTGATCTGACGACCTCGACGTCTGAGTTTCTGCATTTCCACCCATTCATCTTGAGTGAAACGTGGCAAGCCATCAGCGTGGGCGCGAATTCCCAAGCCACTAGCTCCGAGACCATTCCAGTCTTCAGGTATCGACCATTTCTTGTAGGTCCGGTCGTGAGGATCGTATCTTTCGTATTTCCTGTATGCTGGGTAGGTCATTTCTTCAATATGAGCATCGAAGAATCGGTAAGAATCCCTGTACAAGTATTAGAAGGACTTCTGAAGATCGGTGATGATGCCTATTACCAATTCTGCCACTGGTCTGGCTTGATGGGCTCCCTTGACCCTCTGCGTTGGAGGAAGATGTCTGGTCCTTTCCCACTCTTGATGTTGTTCAATCGGCCCCAGAATCCTCTATGCCCTCGACCCTTGGGTCCGTCTTTGGGCCACACGAACTGCAAGTTTGAATTCCTGACCATTGAGACCGAGTGAATCTTGATGTTGTGATGGCGAACCTGATGGCGTGAGTGGTTGAGGAAAGTGATTGATGAAGAAGAAGAAAAGAAATGTCAAATGGTAGAGCCGACAATGCCAGTTCCATGGCTCTTATATCTTTTTCCAGATGTTTGGCCAGCTAGCGATTGAACAGACCATCGCTTGTCAATCTTTGCTGTCTCTGATTCCAGTGCACGTAGGCATGAGACTCCTACGCTTTTGAGCAAACGCTTTCAATGAAGCAATCCGGGAAGGAAAACGGAGCCTGATGATCAACACATCACCTCATTCCATACCAACAACAGTATCGCCGGATGTGAGGATGTGGCCAATGATGCTGGACAGTTTGACCATGAAAAGGAGCAACGAGGCAAATCTCAAAAATCAAAAAGAGGTCCTCGCTTGTGAGATCGCTTGATTTGTTGTCACCAGGGGGGGAATAGCCAGCGCACTGAGTGGCTCTCGAAGCGAATGAGCTAAGATCCACCACCTTCTCACCGCTCGAAGGATTGGGTTTGGTCTGGGGAACTGACAGGGATTCGAACTGCCAAAACATTCGAAGGAACGCGACCTCTGAGAATCTATCGCAACCTCGTCAGCTTCTTCAATCTGAATCTCCTCCTCCATTCTTCGATCCAACGACGACACAGTTGTGCACCTTGGTGGCAGACTATCTAGGATATCTTGTAAGACGACCAGAACGACCGTAATCTGGATCTGTACGCAGTTACTCGAGGCTGCAGAGGTCCGGCGCGTCTTCGATCTACCTTCGTGCGACCGACAACGACAATACTTCCCTCCCTCACCAGCCTTTCAGTATAAGCTGCCAGCAGAGGCTTCAGCTGTGTATCCGAACGACGAAGAAGACCAACTGGAGATTGGCCAGAAGGAATTGTACTTTGCTGCAGGAGTCCGTCCCCGCAATCTGGCTCCCTTGTCCAGATCGAATTCAGTACAGGTACACTTAAGCATTGGGACAGCAGCAGACTGAGGCACTACCCTGCAGCCTGATCCGTCGTTATTGAGAGCATTGCATGTGGACATTGGACCTTGTGGGAGATACTGCGATGATCTGAAAAGTTTTGTGAAGGTGATCGGATGACAAGTCGCGTTATTGGGAACGACAGAACCACGCGTCAAGAGGCGGCACCTAGGACTTGATACCGTCGAAGCATTTGGTACCTAGGTATCTTTCTTTTGCTCCCATGAGGCCTTGACAATTGGGTCTGCAAGTGGAACAAGGACGCGTCAAAGCTGGACACTACACGGTGAAGGAAAGACACTGGAATTCATTGATTGGAAGGAAAGAACTGTTGAAAGGCTGGACTTTCAGCACCAGATCTGTTTGAAATATTGTGTCTATACAATATCATAACCATGCCTACCATTCAAGTGGGCCCAGGCTCAGACCTGGAGCTTCAGGAGGTAGCGGATATCATGGGGAACTCAAAGAAAGTGGTGGTGGTTACTGGGGCAGGCATTAGTACTAATTGTGGTATCCCGGTAAGTTGTGTATCTCGGAACAAAACACGCTAGCTGTTTTAAGTCGGTCAACTCACATGTGCATAGGATTTTCGTTCGGAGAATGGTCTGTATTCTCTGATCCAAGCTCAGTACGACGCAGCTATCAAGAATCCTCCATGGGAACAGTCCAATATCTTTGATATTGACGACAGGCCAAAGAAGAAGCGCAAGCAGTGGTACTACGAGGTTGTGGCTCCTGACGGCAAAGTTGTGGACGTGATAGACGAGGAACTCCCCCTCCCACACACTTCTCAGCCAGACCCGCTTCCTGAATCTCAACAACCACACACTCCCAGGCGTTCTTCTCGATCTCGCTCATCAAATACCACAACCTCCAATTCTCGTACTTCTACACCATCAATCAAGTCCTCGGTAGAGAGTTCTTTATCGAGCTGCTCCTCGGTCACTCCTGAGGTGCCGCTTTCTTTCTCGCAGATCGCTGTCAACAGCTCATCACCTATCGCTCCCGATCGTTCTATCAATCCACTTGCTTTGCGAAACGCAACCGTCAGCGCTCGAAATCACACAGACACCTCATCTCCACTCTCTTCTCCTCAGTCCTCTCAAGAGACCTCACCAGAATCCTCACAAGAATCCTCCAAAGAATCATCTCCCAATCTTCAATCATCGCAATCTCAAAGCTCGTCTGGCGGCAATCGACAAAGTCTACCCAACCTCAAAGGGCGAGATCTCTTCGATTCTATGGTCTGGCAGGACGCTTTTACTACAAGCATCTTTTACATGTTCATTTCGAGCCTCCGACAAAAAGTACAAGATGTCGCTTCCACTACCCACAGCCACAAGTTCCTCCGCATTCTTCGAGATGGTGGCCGCCTTGTCAGAAATTACTCGCAAAACATTGACCTACTTGAAGAAAGGGAAGGACTTTGTACGGACCTTTCTCAAGGGACGGGGTCCAAAGCAAGGTTCAGCCGACGACCGGGAGGAGGAAGTGGATCTGGAGGCTGCGAATCTGTTAGTCTTCACGGAACACTGGAGTCATTGCGATGCTCGATATGCAATGCAAAAGCCAGCTGGGATGAAGAGGACCGAATTACAACAACACTTGCTGGTAGCGCCCCAGACTGTCCGACATGCCAAACCTATTCTGAGAAGCGTACTGGAAACGGTCGACGAGGACTTGCCATTGGGCGCCTAAGGCCAGACATTGTGTTGTACGGAGAGGAGCATCCCAACGCCAACCTCATTGCTCCTCTCGTCACACATGATCTGGCCTTAGGCCCCGATGTGCTCCTCATCATGGGGACGAGTCTTCGGGTACACGGGCTGAAGATAATGGTGAGAGAGTTTGCCAAGGCAGTCCACTCGAGGGGTGGAAAGGTCGTGTTCGTGAACCAGACAAAGCCTTCAGAGAGTACCTGGGGCGATGTCATCGATTATTGGGTGTCGTGGGACTGCGACCAATGGGTCCTTGATCTGAAGGATCGAAGAGAAGATCTGTGGCTGCCACCTGGCCCAGCGACGGAGGAGAGAAGAAAGTCAGCTGGTGGCTCTACCTATGTTCCCAAGCGACCACAGTGCAAGAGGGACGACAAGATTAACGGCGTGTATGTCACATTCAAGATTCTGGATCAATTGGGCACCTTCAAGGACGAGAAAGGACAGACAGCCAAGCGATCATCTTACTGGACTGGACGAGCACCACTGCTAATCAAGAGAGAACCGGTGAAGAAACAACCTGCAAAGACAGGGACAAAATATAGCATCAAGTTCACGCAAGTGCCTAAAGGCTTGGTGACGAAACCTACAAAGTCGACGAAGAGAAAATCAGCACCGGCGAGAATTGAGGAAGATACATACCCTCAAGATAACCAAGTCGCTATGGTCGCAAAGTACTGGGAGAAGCTTCAAGAACTGGCACCTGGACTCGGTGCAGCACCACAATACCTACGAGCCCCCCTCGCACCATTCTCCGGCAACGACAAACCCGACTTCCTCAAACCTTTCGCTTTCAACTCCTCTTCCAATCACCTCCCCAACTACAGCAACTGGCCCCTCTCCAAGATGAACCTCGTCTCGCACCCTCCTTCTGGAGCCTCGATCCCAATCCACACACCAAAGCCAGAAGAAAGGAAGGTAGCAGAGCAAAAAGCCAAGGAGAAAAAGGCGGCGGAGCAGAAAGCCGAGCAGAAGAAAGCTGATGAGAAGAAGGTCGAAGAGCGGAAGATCGTACACTCGTACGGCACCAGAGCCTCGAAACGATTCAGCGCAGCAGACACAATCATCGTAGACAGCGGCGAGGTTGGGACGGTTCTGCAGAGCGGAGAGGCGGGCACGAGTACGGACGAGAGAGATGACACCATCATGGTGGACGAGACGGCGGCAACGCCGAGCAGCGATAGCATCAAGCGGAGCTGTAGTATCGGAGCGATTGTCTCGAGCCCGGAGGAGGGTATCACTTGGCATGATGCGCAGGAAATGTTGTGACTTGTTGGACTAGAGACAGGAACAAAATGTTAGAGTAGTTCTACCGCAGTGGATGAGATGACCGCGTTGCGTTCGTCCAGAAGGACAACATGAGATACGAAATGAAATCACTTGAAATGTTCCCTTCCGCCCGCTTTTGTATTGTTGCCGTTCGTCTGAAATTCGGGCGAGGACACATGCTGACTCTCTACTTGTTCGATGCTCAAGCCTCACCATCCCAATGCTTGCAGAATCGGCAGCTTAATATGCAGCGGATCGTATTGGATTGCCCACGATCCATACATGATGTGAGTATCTGGAATGTCGCAGATCAACCTTTTCTTGATCAGTTCGGCCTCCCAAGTCCTTTCAAAGCACAGCAAGTTCCAACCTTCTCCCCGTCTCATCAAAGTTAATCTTCTTCCCAGAATTCAAACTCTCCTGCAACGCACACCCGATCTTGACCGCCTGCACCGCACCGCTCAACTTCATTGGCAGCTTCGTGTTATCCAAACAACACGCCGTGAACTCGTTAGCCTCAGTCACAAAGGCCTGCTCGAACCTCCCATAATAATCCCCTGGGATCTCCCTCTTCACGCCCCCAGCCTCATAGATATTAACCAGATTGCTCATCGGCTGAGCATTAACCTGCAGTTTCCCATCCGTACCAATAATTTCCGTGGCGTCGTCCTGCCCAGCAGCCATCATCCTTGAACAAAACAGATATGCAATCTGCCCACCCCAGAACTCCACAATCCCAACAGCATTATCAACATCCTTGTGTTTCCTCAACTCTGGTTGCACAGCTGTAATGCCACTGCTCACAACACTCTTCACTCTACTGTCCTGCCCGAAGAACCACAACGCAAGATCGATATCGTGGATCGAGCAATCGACGAATATACCGCCCGAGAACTCAGCGTAGGCAACGAAGAACCCGGATGGATCGAGCTTATCGCAGGTTTGCGAACGGAAGATGGACGGGCGCCCAATGAGTCCATTGTCCATCTTGGTGAAAGCGTCACGGTAGGAAGTGTCGAAGCGGCGAGAAAATCCACACATCACTTTGAGACTAGGCTTCTTGGATGCGGCGTCGACGACGGATTGTGACTGTCATTTCAGTCAGTAATCAAAACACCCAATTCTATCCAGGAAAAGGCCTTACAATCTCCACCGAAGTCGACAGCGGCTTCTCACACAATACATGCAGATTCGCCTCGATGGCTTTGATCGCTTGCTCAGCATGCACAGTTGTCACGCTGGCAATGACGACTGCTTGCAGCCCCTCCTGCTTGATCATCTCTTCGTACGAGGTGTAGATTCGGACACCCCATGGCTCGAGGTTTTGTTTCGCCCATTGGATTTCGCTCTCGTCTGGTGTGCTGGCTGCGACGAGTTGGGCGCGGGGTGTGCGGTTGAGGAAGTGCAGGGCGTGACGCTTGCCCATGCGGCCGAGGCCTGCGCAGGCGATTTGGAGTTTTTGAGGCGCCATGTTGATTGTGAGGTGTGGTGAGAGGAGAGTAGTGAGGGAAGGGAGGTGGATTGGGATGCTGGTGATTCTTGGTGGGTTCTGGGAAGGTCAAAATATCGAGGAACTGATATATACCATGAAAGCCAGAGGACGTCCCAACACCGACATATCAGCGGTAAGCACACTGTTACGAATTAGACTGTATAACATGTTCATACTTTCTCCATGTTCCTGCATATCGGCCTTTGAAAATTTCCTGGAATCAGTACCTGATAGAAAGCCGCACTCGAAGCTCTCTTGGAAATTGCCATTTTGAGAGGAAACTGCCAGTGTGGGGACTTCAAGAATTGCCATTTATGGTTGTCTTGGCTCGCTTGTCAGGAACGGCAATTTCTGGGTATGCCTGGTTGCAACGTTCTCCTTCCTGTGGGATTGCATCGTCTGGGTTCGTGGAGCCGCAATGGAATCTTGTCGCAAACTTCGAGGGTGATCGGTGTGTGGAGTTGTGGAGTTGTGGAGTAACGCATTGAAGGCTTCTCGGTCTACGATATCGTTTGAGTACTGAGGTGAAGCACGGTCACGTGATGCGTTGTTCGGAGATATCAGGTGTCGTCCATGGTTTGAGCTAGCTGCTTGTCCTGTCAAATGGAATAGATGCGATGAAATCCAGCATGTAAGAGCTCAAATTGTATGCTTAGCTTTGTGGTTTGAACTTCGGCGAAGAAGTAGGTGCTCCGCGGAGCTGGCGCTGTGGATTGAGTGTGAACCCTAGGACTTCTTTCCTTTCTTCCTCGATGCTGCTGTCCATGTATCTGCACGCGTAAAGATATGGACTAGAATACTTATCAATTCGATTATGTTGGTGACTGGATTTGGTATACATTCCCGCGTTCAAGGAAAGAAGCGCAAGCATGGTTTTCAGTGGAGAGGTAGCAGAGATGACCACAGCTCTTTGGGGACTTTGATTGTCAAACATGTTCCATTTCTAGATAAAGACAGCATGGCCGCTCCAATAAACTCGCTTGCTCTTTAGACTATCACCAAACACACGCATTTGTTCCAATACAGGGTCATCCCAATACAATCATGCCGAAGCGTTGTCTTCAGCCTTGGCGCTCAACTTCATATCCTTCTGTAGCTGTCTAGCGTATTTGACACCAAACCCATGCTTGAAGATTTCTCGAATATCCTCCAGAGTCATGCCTTTGACTTCTGGGTAGCAGAAGTAAACGGCGATCCAACCGAAGAAGCAAATAGCGGCATAGAAACCGAACGCGCCTGACGGTGTGGTATTCTCCATTTGTGTGAGAAAGGTGGACGCGACGATGATGTTGGATCCCCAGCAGCTGAATTCCATGTTAGCTGCGTACTTTGAGAAGACTTCATAGTCAAAAAAGGAATGAAAGGTTTATGGCTTACGAGCAAGTCAACATCATGGTGCCGTACGATCGTACTTCCATCGGGAAAAACTCGGATGAAAGCCAAGCTGTGTTGCCCATACCAGAAGAGTAGAAGCCGACGTAGATGATCATACATGCGAGGACAACATAGGCAGGCCAGCCAATCTCAGTGCTCTTAAGAGTCAGATCATGATTGATTGGGATCCAGTGGAATGCAACAGCTGCCAAAGCCAGGAATAGTGCCTGGAGATATCGTTAGCGAAGCCTACACCCAGCTCTTGTCCTGTTAAACTTACCATTCCCCACATCGTGCTTAGCAAAATTCGTCTTCGGCCAAATCGGTCGACGACCATCAAATTGACCCAGGTGAAGAAGAAGTTGGTGGCTGCAATGATCGTCCCAACAGCCACGGGATTCGAAAATCCGACGAGTGCGAACAGAGTGGATGAGTAGTACATAAGAGCATTGAAGCCGCCGAGTTGACTGATAGCCATGAGACCACAAGCCGCAATCAAAGCTCGGAGATTACCAGGCACAACGTAGAGTTGCTTGATCAGCCAGAGTTGCCCCTTCCCTTCTTTCAAAGCCTTGGCTTCCGCGACATGTCCTGCAATGTGTTGAACCTTTTGTTGAACCTGTAATTCTGTTCCCTGGGGGAAGATCTTTCGGATGACATTGGCAGCTTCGTCATGTTTGTCGTGGTAGATGAGCTGGCGGGGTGACTCGGGACAAAATGGAAGAAGGCAGCAGAGAACGATTGCGGGGACTGCTCCCAGACCGACCATTGCTCTCCAGCCGTGAGCAACATGTGCAAGTGCTGCGCCAATTCCGTAAGAGATAAGTTGACCTCCTGTAATGGACATGTTATCAAGACCGATCATCCGTCCTCGATATTTGGCGGGTGCGATCTCGGCGATGTAAAGCTGCGAAACGTTCAGCTGACACTCAACACTCGGAGAAGATGGTGGTAAACTTACAGGTACTATCATCGCTGCTGAACCGACACCGAAACCAACGACAAGTCGGCCAACGGTCATTTGAGCGATAGAATAGGCTGCTGCTTGCAACACAGCCCCCACGATGAAGAGGAAGCATCCCATGTAGATCGCACCTTTGCGACCAAAGCGATCAGCTGTGAGACCAGCAGCAATTGCCCCAATAAAAGCTCCACCGGATGTTATTGAAGTGATCAACTCCTTCTCACTCGAGTCTAAGACCTTTCCGAGATCATCGTTGAGGTATACAAGGACTGCTGAGATAATTCCAGTGTCATAGCCTGTCTCGAAAGTTAGATGAAGTGCTTCGGCTGTGTGGACCAGATATGCCTACCAAATAGCAAACCTCCAACACCTGCTGTAATAGCTACAAGCCATGCATATTTGCCAGACTGAGTCTGCTCGATACTGTCTAGGTCTTCGAGGTGTTCTGATTGTAGAGCTTTGGAGGTCGAGGAGGCGATCTCAACATGTTGAGAGTCCTCTTTGTCATCAGATCCTGAGTAGTGACCCATCATGATGAATGGCGAAATGTGTAGTCCGAAGCTGAAGCACTTGTGTCTTGAAAGTGTTGCTGGGCAGTATTATGGAAACGGAGTTGATGATTGAGATGATGTAGAGTCAGATGGAGGAGGGAGGATCGGATAACTTATAACATCAAATAACGATGGGAACCACGCTTGCTTTTCAAATCGATGTTATCTGACTTCATGGTCCCAAGAAATCTCCATGCGCGACAATCTGGAAATTATTACTAGGCTAGCGATCAAGTTTACGGAAAAAAACTTGATCAAGGTGGCAGGAGGACTGGAACGGTGGAGGCGTCCACTAAGCTGCCACCAGAGGGGGAATCGCGGGGAAGTGGGGAAACCCCAGACTGACCCAGACTGCCCGACACGACCATTGACTCCCCGCCAATTGCCATTGCAAGGCATTCCATAGCAACTTTAGATCAGATGTTAAGTTGTACCAGTATGCATGATCAATTGATAATTGGGACTTGCACTGTTCCACTTGATGTGAAGCGGTAAGTGTCGGCAGACATCAGCCCCGGTCGACTGGATCCTTGCTTGGTGAGGGGTCTGCATGCATTTGAACTAGCCTGACTCGATCCAAATCGAGTATTACTACTCCCATTTCCCCGCGTTTGGAAATTTCTACTTTGCATCCAGATTATTACGCTTCAGACATTTCCTCTACACGGTTTGCAGTTGTTCTTAATCAAATTGTGGAGGCAACGGAGGAGGCCACGCCGATGTAGGGAAATTCCTAGATGGCAACATCTAGCCCAAGGTAATGAATGACCTTCGGAATTTACGTCACCGAATCCAATACTGACAGATGCGTCAAGGTTAGCTGCGCACAAGCAGAATAGCGATGGTACGCTGAATTGTTCCCAAGTCTCGTGACATACACGTGTGCTGGTAGCCTTCTGGCCACGACTTAGATACTGACTGGAAATTGGCTAACATATGTCCTCAGCCAAGGACATCACGGATGTCACAGTAAGATCGACTTTCGGTAAACTCAAGTTTCGGCATGGGAGTTCTGCCAGATACGATACCGACTTTGCAAAAGACCAGACATGGGTCAGAGTATCAGGCAAATGTATGACTGAACCCCGAAGAAAGAGCTTCGCATCTGATGCCTATACTGAAATTAAAGAATAGTATGCTCTGAGTTTGTAGACGAACTTCCAGAACTCGAAGAACAATATTCGGTAGTGCCAAAACCAAAGACTCCGATAGCAACATCCACAACCGCAACCCCTCCAACCCAGTCAACCCCTACAGGCTCAGCAACTCCAGTATCAACAAATCAAGATAATTCATACCTAGCTTCTTCTTCATTGTGGACTCCTAGATCTTTGTTTTCGGTAACACAGGTCAGGTCACCCACAAAACGGAGGCGAACCAACGAAACGAGCAGTGACAGCGGCTGGCCACCAGCAAATGCTCATGAGGAGTCTTCTCTCTACTTGCCTTCATCCTTTCATGAAAGAGCTACCAGTTTCGAGGAAGCGCAATTTGGACACGAGGATGCCATTGACTCGCTCCTCCGTGCCGCAGACTTCTCAGAGCAAGCGGTCAATGAAGAAGTAGCATTCACCTCCCCTCAGAGTCAGATCAGGACACAGTCCAGAGTAGCTAATGATGCACCACGAGCTTGGTCACTGGGAAGTGTTCAAGAAGCCTGTCTAATGAGGTACTTCATTGACGAGCTTGCCTGCTGGGTGAGTACTCCTAGTACTTCAACATTTGCTGATGCTTACACTCAAAGCTTGATCTATGTGATCCGCAGCGACATTTTGCACTCACTGTTCCGAAAAGAGCCAGGGATTGTCCAGCACTTCTGAACGCCATCTATACTGCGTCGGCAAGGCACCTGTGCCGACTTGACCGATACAAGGACCAAAACACGGTGAATTATCTCGACAAATGTCTCACTGATCTTCACATCGATACGGCTGTGGAATATCATAGCCGGTGCATCCAATACCTCGTTTCCGTCTCCGATGATCCTGACGCAGTTTACGATGAGAACCTTCTTGCTGCCTCTATCATTTTACGCTTTTACGAAGAACTGGACGGTAAATTTAGACAACCGCAGCCGAGTGATCAAGCTGACATCAATAGCCTCACTAAACGGCGGCGATTGGGAGACGGCCCTCCAAGGCACCCAGGTGTTCATCGAAGCGCAAGCACCTCTCGGTACCGAAAGCGAGCTCCGACGAGCCTGTTTCCGCGTAGCATGCCGACAAGAAGTTTACATGAGCTTTGTCAAACAGCGACCATTTCAATCACCTCTCAATTGTGATGAGTATCGGTCCCTTGGGCCAACTGACGATGCTACATGGGCCCATCGCGCTGTCATCCATACAGCGGATGTCCTCAGCTACTGCTATGGAGAGCCGCATGCGAAGAACGCCGATTATGACCAACTGATGGAGTATCATCGCGGATGGGATATGTTGAGACCCAGTTCCTTTGATCCAATATTTACTCAACCGCCGGATACGCCAAAAGGGGGGACGTATCCTGAGATATACTACTTATCGGACTGCCATGGTGAGCTGCACCGAATTTTGTCGTGATAGCGATTGACTGACGATCATGTAGTTACTGCGGTACAGCATTTCGACCTCGCGAAGATCTTGCTCACTGTTTACGACACCAGGATTCCCCGACTGGGTCCTGCACAACGCACAGCGCTCAAGCGAATTGAAGTGAGTTTTAATCTTACGCAAGGTTCCCTTAAGCTGATTATTGACGATACCAGGAGGAGGTCAGTACCATAGTAAAGCGCGTTTGTGGTGTCGCAATGTCCAACAGGCGTGCTCCCCCGAATTTGATCACAGCATGTATGGCTATTGCCGTTTGTGGAGATCAGTTCACAGACTTAGAAGAACAGAAGAGTTTGCTTGACATTTTGATTTATAACGACACGAAAAATGCGTGGCCTACGAATGATATGCAGAGTCGGTTGAAAAAAGCTTGGGGTTGGACGGAGTCTGAGGATTGAAACTATCGTGCAAGGAGTATTATTGTGAAACTACAATAACCTAGTGCACTCACCCATTCATTGTAGACATGGGAACCTGTCACATGTGACGCTGTCTAAATGAGGATTCAATGTATCATGAAAAAGCCTCGGATTGAGAAGTATGACAAGTCCTTCGCCCAGACTCCAAAGACAAAAACTGAGAATCATTCAATCTCATCTTGAAACCTCCTCCATACTTTCAGCGGCATAGGCCCAGGCGCCAAGTTGAAACTCTCATACCTATCCGGAACCCAGCCCTCACAAGGCAGCGCAAACTCGAAGCGATGCACCACACTCGCCAACAAAACGGTCTGCTCCAAGTAAGAGATGTTCCGCCCAATACATCCTCTCGCGCCGGTACTGAATGAAATGAATGCAGCCTGCAAGTCCTTTGCATCGTCCCCGAGCCACCTCTCAGGACGAAACTCCTCAGGCTCAGAAAATACCTTCGGGTCTCGGTGCGCAACATAAGCTGATATCGATACCGAAGTTTCGCCAGGAACGAAGTCTCCCAGAATGGGTGCACCTTCTGGTGGCGTCCGACGAGGAAGTCCGAATGTAGAGGGTGGGTACATTCGCAGCGCCTCATCGAGACACGCTCGCAGATACGGTAGATGCCTGACCTTGTCGTACGGAATAGTGACTTCAGACGGCTCGATCACAGCATCTAGCTCTTCTCTCAGCTTTGCCAAACACTGCGGATTGGCGAGCAGTAAATACATCGCGTTGTTCATGGCGATGGCAGTGGTATCCGAGCCGGCATTCATCATGATTGATATCTCGGCGACAATTTCGCCCCACTCCATGCTATTCGGATTCCCATTCTTGTCTTCCATTAGCGCACTGAAGAAGTCATCGAGCTTCTCTCCTGCGCGATACCGAGCTAGACGCTGTGTGGCACGGTGCCAGACGATATCATTCCATCCCTCGTTCAACTCGATCATCTTCCGATAACCCTTCGAGACGAATTTTGACAGTTTCCAAAGCACAGGGAACCAGTTGTAGCTCCACACTAGCCCACTCTGAGCACGAGCTGTGGCGTGTAGGCATTCTCGATAATTGGCTTTGTACAACTTTCCGCCCATTGTCTCGGCTGTGCAGAGATCGTGCCCCTGATCGAGGAAATTCAGACGCTCTGAAAGGCCAATGTCGGCTATGGCGTCGAGAGTGAAGAAGTTTGAGTAGGCTCGGTAGTCGAATCGCAAGTCTTCTGTCGCTGGCTTCATGCCCTTCTTCAAGGGTTGAGTACATGCTGCGTCTGCGGCTTTGATGAAGCGATCCGTCTTATCTGCTACTTTGTGTTCCCAGCCCTCGAGGTTCTTGAGTGCGTACGCGCTGGAGAGAATGCGGCGTTTACGCTGGTGGTCGAGTTTGTCTCTGGCGTCCGCGAGATGATGATGGGTACCTGCGAGTGTGTCGTAGAATACGTCCTTGACGCATTTTGTATTGTGCCCGTAGATATCCTGCGTCTTCATGAGAATGCTGTTGTACACGACGGGGTCCAGCAATATATCATACCTTGATAGCTGAAATGTCCGAGTACGACAATGAGTTCGGTCCGATGCGAACCACAGGCGATGTCTGATGTGCTTTGAGAAGTGCTTCTGACCGAAATCCTTTGTGTGCCTCATAACAGAAACTCAGATCTGTGATACCGGAGAGAATATTCAAATTTGGGTATCTGCGGAGACCTTTGGGATCGCGGAAGTATTCGACAATAGGCCAGATGATAAAGTATACAGTCAAAAGGAGCGTGGTCGCTCCGAACAAGAGAATTCCATACATTGCGGCGTTTTTGTAAGCAAATGATGTTCAAAAGATGAAGTTTTGAAATAGGTCGACACTCCTGTGTGCGAAAGTGGCCTTGGAAAAATACAGGATGCGAGAAGGGTTATTCAAATTGAGTCCAAGATGAACACAGGAATATAGATGCCTGTTTATCTTTGGTTGTCTCCTAGAAATACAGAATCAATAAATTGTTCCGAGTATCTAATATCACTGCAGCGAGCGAGGAAGGTTGCCGGTTCTGCATCTCCACGTTTTGCCAAGCTCTGTCTACATGCGGGGATTTCTCACGGCCCCAAACAGCTTCACCATGTTACGTCCGGCAATGACCTGGATCGGCCAGCACAAAGTAATTCTTAACGACTGCTCCAGATCCTGTCGAATGCAGGTTAGGCATATTCAGATACTCGAGGTGTAGGCTGAGCACGCTGTAAGCGAGGAGCTTCAAGGAGGGAAATTCTTAATGCTGTGCCGATAATTTCCATTGTGGGATCGCAAAAGGAAATTTTCACCCCATGCCCCACACATAGAACAGAAGCATGAGAAATTCCCTCGAATTGGAATTACCCCGCATGGCGACCCTAGAGGGAATCTCCGCATCGCGAGCAAGTAAATGATGCTTACCCCGGGTTTACTTGTTCGAGAGGCGGAGGTGGCGTAAAACCTTTTTTCTGGTCTGTCTTGTCAGACGAGAGCCAAGTGTACGAAGTGTCCATTTCCAGTACTCTCCCATATATGAACTGACTGAAAAGTAAGTCCTGGTGTCAACTCATGCTTCCTTGCAGAACATTTCACTTTGACACACCATAACGACGATGTCAACATTGCAGCTGCAAGATGTTTCCCTCCTCAATGTGAAAAGCATTTTCCAGTACCACCAAAATGATGATGTCGCGTTCGTTGCAGTTCTGCTAGTTTGCTGCCTCTTTTACACAATCAAGATTCGGGACAAGCCGGACCCTCATCACCATCTTTGGTTTGAGAAGCCACAGACATCGACCTCCAATGGTCACAGCCCAGAGACGAGAGACATTGCACAAAAGCTTGAGCAAACAGTGAGTATCAGCTCACCAGAAAGCATCCTTATCAAGCTGTATACTCCCTTACTGAATATTTAACAGAACAAAGATTTCGTGATATTCTGGGGATCCCAATCTGGTACTGCCGAGGGACTTGCAGGCAGACTGGCACGAGATTGCAGAAGAAGATATGGCCTGGACGCCTTGGTAGCAGACCTCTCAGATTATGACCCTCAGTCGATCTCTAGAATCGATGAGCTAAAATTCGCGGTCTTCATCATCTCCACGTACGGGGAAGGAGATCCTAGCGATAATGCCACACCCTTTGTTTCCTGGATCGGATCGGACAAAGACACCCAGCTTCCAGCTTTACGATATGTTGCCTTTGGACTTGGCAATAGCAAATATAAGTTCTACAATCGTGTTGTGGATGTTGTGGTCGACGGACTGGATAAACTCGGAGCAACTGCTTTGATGCCTACAGGAAAGGCGGATGATGCGAATGGTACCACGGACGAGGACTTCGCAGAATGGAAAGAAGTATTCTTTGCTCTTCTGAGAGAGGAAATGAGAGTTGAAGAACGACCAGAGCAGTATGAGCCGGTCTATCGCATCGTTGAAGACACTTCACTTGATGTTATCGATCTTCACGTTGGCGAGCCGATTCCGCCACGGGGCAAGAAGAACATCCCAGCGATATCGTCAATCCAGACTTTGTTAGTGAGATCGGCGCAGAAGCTTCTCTCGACAGCTGAACGCAATTGTCTCCATATTGACCTTGATACCAGCGAGTTCCCAGAGTTGAAGTACAAGACAGGGGACCATCTGGCCGTGTGGCCTTCTAATCCCACAAGCGAGATGCGCCGTCTTGTCGACATTCTTGGCCTTCAAGAGCACTTGCAGACTCCACTTCTTATTTCCTCATTGGACCCTTCGGTCCAGATCAGACATCCGTCACCCACAACCTGGACTGCCCTCTTCCAGCACTACCTCGAAATCTGCGCACCTGTGTCTCGAGAGACTGTTCTGGCACTGGCACAATTCGCACCCTCCGCTTCAGCAAAATGTCAACTAGAAGAAATAGGGAAAGACAAAGATGTATACCACGCCTACTGCTCGCAGAACCACGTCACTCTCGGTAGACTTCTCGGAAACGTTTCTCTATCTGGAGAATCTTGGTCTCAACTCCCTTTATCCTTCGTTCTGGAAACTATCCCACCGCTTTCACCACGGTATTATTCGATATCCTCGTCATCTGTCGTCTCACCAAAGCAGATCTCTATCACTGTGGCCACAACTTCTGAGGCTTCAGTTTCGTCTTCTGTTGCTATTCCAGGCCTCACAACGGGGTACCTTGGAGCCATTGAGTCCAAACATAGCAATCAGGCCACATCGGCAAATAGTGACTTCAATGTCGCCGGCCCCAATTCGCTCCTCGACCAAGGAAATAAGCTTTATGCGCATATTCGGAAATCAAAGTTCCGTCTTCCAACACAATCCAAGACGCCCATCATTATGATTGCATCCGGAAGTGGCATCGCTCCCTTCCGCGGGTTTCTCGCCGAGCGTGCACGTTTGTCTAGCATCGGACGCGAGGTTGGCCGGTCGACTCTCTTTTTTGGTTGCCGTTCGCCTGAGGACCTCTTGTATGGTGACGAACTGCGTGAATTGCAGAATAGCAATAAGAGTATGGAGTTCGTGACCGCGTTCTCACGAACCGAGAAGAGCATGCGAGGCGGGAAGATGTACGTGCAGGATCGCCTTGAGGAAAGATGTGAGGAAGTGGTCAGGTTGCTGATGGAAGAGAATGCATACTTCTTCATTTGTGGTAGTGCGAGCATGGCGAGAGATGTTGCTGACCGGCTTGGTGAATGTGTGAGGAATATTTTGGGTTGGAATGAGGACAAACTGAGGCTTTGGAGTGAGGCCATGAGGAAGGGGAAGAGGTGGCAAGAGGATGTTTGGGGGTAGTTTGATAAAGCTGCATGTAAACTTGAGTGAACAACAAAAAGAAGACGTCACCATTGGTACATAAAACTTCTTCCACGTCGTCAACTCCTCACTCCCAGTTATGTGAGGTTTCATTGTTATACTTTCAGACTAGGCGAGCCACTAGCTTCTCTGCCACTCGTCGCCGCCTCAAGCAGTCTCATCACCCTCAAGTTCGCGAACTCTCAACACCGGAACACACGACTTCGTTGCTGCATAGACCATCGAAAGGTCACTGCCAAGATGGTAAGCAATAGATGGCTGGCGATCCTCGATCGAGCCTTGCGCAAGCCAGAACTTGTCATCAATAGAGTCTCTACAAGCTCCCATCGCAAGATTCTCCAATGCTGGGTCGACTTGATCATGGGTCAAATCCAACGACGACCTCAGGATACTCATGAGGAACGAAGAGCAGCAGCAGAGGTGGCATGGTGGGACACTCTGTGTAAGTTCAACAGCCTCTGATTACAAAACAAAAAGTCTGACAAGAATGCTGCCAGTTGATGACCGCCGCTGCCCACAAACTCCGGAGGAGATCGACGCGTTGGTGGCTGCCAATTTATCTCATTTCCAGAGTCTCCCCACACATGCCCGTCAATGGCGGAATATTGTCAGGAAGGCTCTTCTATCCGGCCATAGGGTTGCGTCACTCTGTGAATCTTGGTGCAAGGTTCATATCAAGCTGGCATCGCATCCTGATTTCCACCACCTACAGCAGACTGTTGTCTTCGCATACAAATCGGAAATGTTATGGTTCAAGCTCCTCTGTGAGTTCAACGTCAATGTTGCTTGGCGTGACAAGCTGACATCCGTTTGCAGTTCCCCGTGAAGCATTCCCAGGCACGCCCCCAAGAGAATGGCTCGAGTTCAAATTCGCCATCGAATCTGCAGCTCGCAAGCGGAAAGATGAAGAACAAAAGCTCCTAAGTGCAACGACTATACAGCTCTGGCTTCGGCGTCTACCTGTTGGTGCGGGTTCACCAGTCGTATCACCTTCAAATATCGTCCTTTCGTCTGAAAGTGGCCCTCGTCAAGCATCCAGGATGAGCTCTGCCCCATCATCCATCACATTGCAAGCTGAATCCCAGGATCACGAAGCTCAGAACCGCCCAAATCTCACCTCTGGTAATAACTCGTGCAAACAAACTCATAGTACACGTTCTGCACAGGGCAACCCAGACGAGCCCCTCCATCCTGTACTTCAATCCCTGGACTCCTCTCACAACGGGCCTGGCGATACCGAACGTGTCAACACAGCGCCTTGGGAGCATCAGGGAATCTCGGCAGATGAGTGGTCGGTTCTTTTCCTGGATTCCGCCATTCGTAATACTCAGCAACACAACCAAAAGACAGATCATCAATTTGCTGCCCCAAAGCATCCTGCATGGAGAATCAATAAGCGGCCTTATGAAGATGACAGGGAGGGTCAAGATCAGAAGCGGGTTCGATCTGAGTGACCTAGCATTGAAGGAGAGTATTGGTGTACTGTCGAGATCAAAAATTTAAGGCTTGGAAGATCAGTGGATAGCTGAGGTGTTACAAACTTCTACGTCTGTATTTCGCGCTGCACTGCTGTGGTTCTGAGGGTGGAGAAAGGTAGCGTACATCAGTACATAATGGCGCACACAAAATGAGGAATCACGCTCAGAAACTCTATATCTACAAACAGAAAGACCTCTAGTAGCTTCAATGTGAAGATACCATTAGATATTGCGCCTTTGGCATTGCACTTGTCTCACTCAAGTACTCGCCTTGTGTACAAAGTCGTCCGCACGGAAATTGGGACCAAATGCTTTGGCGAAAAGCCTTCCAAAAGTATTGATACATAACAGCTGAGATTCTGTACGAAAACTTAGGCTCTGTTGAATATAAATGAACCCCATCAGTGGGAAAGCAGTATTACTGATGAGACATGGTTTCCACGATTGTCAAAGGAAGCCCGCTGACTAATGCTCGCTTGTCGAAGAACATTCATAATTGTTCTGTCAACTGCAGTACAAATAAGATCTTTCTATTTGAGTTCTTCCTAGTAGAAATGCTTCTATATGCATACAAGATGGCTTGAAAGTTCTGCGAATCCTGGATTTGGTCCTTGATATAGGCCGTGCAAGTTGTAGCTTTGGAGTTTAGGCCTACATTCATCTGTTTATAAAAGTGAATCATCACATTCATGACCGTAAGGTATACTGCCTCAAACTCTCAGGCAGCAAGACAGCTCGAGTTAGCTCCAGCACTAGCACGAACACGCCCCCACAGGCTTAACCTCGTCCCTCGAATCCCTCCATTCCCAAAGTCTTTTCGAAGAACATATCTGGCCGCCCTCGTCGATCTACGGCAAAGTGCCTTGCACAAGGACAATCCTTTGATCATGCCTGCACCTCACGACCAAAGATTCTGCATTCTCTTTAAGTTTGCTCAGCAGAAGAATCGGCATGCTGATCAATAGCTTCTGGCCTTGTTTGAGTCTGCTTTGGAGCAAGTCCTCAAAGACGAACCGAACCTTGATGAAGATGAAGCCATACCCAAGGCCATGCGATCTTGGTGCCATAGTCTCAGTATGTCACCCATATACCCCGTACCGCGTTTCCCTTCGCTCAAATTATTCTAGTTCCAGAAGAGGGTACGCCCGAGTTCTTGAGCGAAGATGTGCACCTCAAGCGACCGCCTCGGTATGGAGACGCAGTGGTCGTGCCATCTCAAGCCAAGGGCACCTTCTGGTCAGTACCTAAGCTTTCTTTCCATCACTCCTCATGAACCTCACTGCTGAAGACATCACGTTCTTCGGGGACCAGCGTTGATCTGTTTCTTTACAGGTGGAACCGAAAGACGAAGAAGGTCCAATGGGTCTGGTGGGATCCAGATCCAAGCAGAACTGGACAGATTCTCCACACGGAACCGCAATCCACAATTGGTCATCCCTCAGAGGGCCAATATTCATCGAAAATCGTCATCAAAACCGAACCCCGGGACAACGAGGATGAGATGGAAAACGTAGTCTCTTCGGGTATTGGTCAGACCGGAGCGAAAAGAAGCAGACTCGGCTCCACCTTACCTGAAAGCACCGAACGAAGTGATCATATCCGAAAGGAGAAAGAAAATTTGCCTGAGAACAGCAGGTCGCCTAACTCGGAGTGGTCCCACTTCACGCCCAATGCACTCCATCAGCGCTCTTTTTCTTACCTCCTTACGACCCCAACTCCAAGAGGTTCGCGACCCAACAGCATCAACCTCAAAGCCACCAAAAAGGACAAGAAGCTCGACAATATGACGGACAACTCAACTCCGGCACCGCGCGAAGAGGAAGGTTCCCGTTCTCGTACCTCGTACTCTGTCCAACCTGTTTCGCGATCCCCAAGCCTGGTCGGCAACGACTCGGCGGATAAGTCCATCATCCTCACCGGCACCCACACCTACAATCAGTACCCTACCATGTTGTCCTTCATCACGGACAAGGCTCTGAAGGATGGCTGGAGCAGAGAAGACTGTGATAACGGATGGCAGAGCTGCCTTGCGCAATCCAGGAGAGAATTCAGAGACAAGGGTCGGGCGTACATCCAGTACAATGCTGAGATGAACTACTGGTGCAATCTATGTATGTATCCTGCTCTGCTGACCACTCGATTCCATTCGACTGACTTTGAAACAGTCCCAGACGAGGTATTCCATGGAAGAGATCCACGCACCGGCGAGATCAACATGAGCACCGGCCGCGAGCTATGGGCAGCACAAAGACGAAGACAACGCGGCCAGGAAGATGATGATGATGCCTCGGACCTCTCCCGAACACGATCCCCATTCTCCGAGCCTCCACGCCAGCGGGCACGAACTGGCACGATGGCCGACGTCCACGCCAACGGCAGCCGTGCCAATGGCAACGGCACAAACGCCAACTGATCTCAACAACCTTGCGCATGCGGGTACTCGGCTGGAAAGTGTATATTGGAGTTTGGGACATTGAGATTGGAGCCTTGAGTGATGCAGCCTGGGTACGTGGCGTTGCAGAGTCGATTTCTTGGGTGGATTTGAAAGTGCGCAGTCAATTCGAGAAGTTTGATAGAGAGAATAGAAACATGACCTAGTGACTGTCAAATTGATCTTTGAGCCGACTTGTGTAGATATATGAGCCAATTACTCCAGATCTGTCTACCCAGAAGACCTCATGCAAGGAGAAACATCTGTGGTAGATCAAATACGTTGCGCATATGAAGGTTTCTAAAGGCGGGCCAATCGTGAAGAGGATAATTGCCACTGTATTCCATCATACTCTTTGATCACAAGAGAATAGGAAGATTTACTATCTTCATATATGCTTATTGATCTCCAAATCTTGGTCAACAGTATGCTGCGTCCTTTTTCCCCCAGACCATGTGAGATGTCACCTTAAAGTCGCGCCAAGTGGGGCACAGCCATGTGGCTCGCTTAATTTGATTGTTGACTTTTGAAGCCGCGCCATTGTTGATTTGCAGTTTTCCACAACACAACATCTCCACGATCTGCTTCTCAGGTCTATCTCTTCGACTGCACAGTTTTCCTACAGTAGCCGCATCACGTCAGCCATCATTGCCATTTACTGATTGATGAGAGACGAAATGGCGACCTCCTTACCAGCCCAGTCATCTACTTTAGACGATGGCTACACCTCGCAGACGGAACCTGCTGTATTCGATCTATCTGGTGAACGAGGTGTCGATTCTATGACTGAGGGCTTTAGTGGGGTATGTTCTCTCGTGATCCTCTCACCTTCGCCCAACCTTACAGGGCAATCTTTCTGACACGATTGAGGGCTGGTTTGATTCAGATTCGGCATTATCTGACATATCGACTGCCACGAGCGATGACGACGACACTTCAAAGCTACCATTGTAAGCAATATCATTTCTTGTTCTCATTCATGATTGACCAGTCAAGGCCAAGACGACTTGCTGTCCAAATCGCTGAGGTCGTGGAAAGATGGGGGTTAGAGCCAGAAGATGAACTCGAAGATTCCCCAAGCCACAAGACGGAGTGAGTTCCTAATCAGCCAAATACCAACTGAGACAGTCATTTGCTGGGCAGCCACATTCATTTCTGAGCACAGTGAAACCAAGCTGACATTCACGGGTTACAGATCGACCGGTTCGGTGCTCCCTCTGGACAGCCTCGCCGGCGAAGATGATAGCAATACCTTGCGAGAAGATGAATCAATTCAGTAGGTCGAAACCTCAATTTTGATTGATTGAGTTCTGACCTATGTTTTCTCTCTGCAGATCTGATGCATCATCCGAGACCTCATCTTGTGATTCGTCCAACAACTCGACTCTGGTCGAACCCCGACGCAGCCGATACATTCGGCGTGAGCATCCCACTGGACACAGGAAACACCAGGCTTGGATCAAAGTGTCCTCTCTTACTCATTTGAGCACCGGACGAGTCGAGAATATTCAGGACGGAGTACAAGCAGGCAGCGGCAGGGGATTCAGTTTATCGACCAGCCAAGGAAGCAATGGCAAGAGTGATGACACCCCTATTCCACCATCCAAGCTACCTGCAAAGTATAGACATGGTCGAAAAAAGAAGACTGTTTACAGAGGACCCATCTGTTATAACTGTGCCGGTAAACACCATATCAGAGATTGTGGTCTAAAGATGCTAAAGGGCAAACGGGCCAGAAAGGGAAAGAGAACCGAGAAGAGGAACTGGAGCTAGTCCAAGCCTACACCAGTCATGTACTTATATGTGTCTGGGAAAGGCAATTGTTCTGTTTATTGTAAAATAGTGGAGGATCTATCATCCATCGCAAAGCTCGCGCTGGTCAGAGCCTAGATGGTACGGAGAATGCGCTTGCGCAAAAGCTTAGTATGACTTGGACGTCTGGACGAAAAATGTATTCTTGTTAATGTAGCGCTTGAGGGGATGTCTAAGGTAGATTGAAATGGAGCAATGTCGAATATTAGTGGACTGTGGGTGGACTGGAACGAATGAGCTTGTCGCTGACCAAGGTCGCGATCTGTGGTCGGATCCCCTGATGGCAGCTACTTCGGATAGAGAAGAACAATACAAACTTCAAATCAGTGGTTTGACGTTCAATCAATTACTAGATTTGAGTGAAATTGATGTACTGAGATGGATTGGTCTCTTTGAAGGCGGATACACAAAACGAAAGATTCAGAGTCGGCAAGACCGGAGATTGGAGTTTCACGACGCTGTAGTAGATACGGTCTGAGTCATTGAAAATAGTCATTACGGTCGATACAAGTATATACTATGGCAATCAATATTACTTTATCCCTTCCAGTGTCAACAAACGTGCCTCGAGAGGCACTCGAATATGTGCACAGAAGAAGCCTTCTCCGTATCGCGGCGGAGTGGTAACAGCCTCCGTTGGATGGCACAGAACACACTTGGACACAAATAAGCCATAGTGAAAACAAAAGGATGTACTCTAAGATATGGAGAGTGGCCAACGCAGCTTGAGGCCATGGCTACGTACGCTCCATTAAGCACGGCTGAGTCATGAATTTATCAGTACCTTAGGCTCCGATCTTAATTGGAAGTAGCTCGTCGATGAACAGCGCATACATTATTCCAGTCAGGAAGAGTGGTACGGAGGACATTGCGAAGCTCGTTGCCTAACGCAGGGATGCTTGAGTTATGCTGCAAAAGAGATCAGGGTCCTGCAAGTACCCAGCTTCAAAGTGCAGAATAGAAGCAAGCTTTTGAATGCAGGAATCGTGGAAGTTTCTAGGGCCGAGATCTCAAATTCATATTCCAATCAGGCACCTGGGAGGAATTTTCTCTTTCTCTAAAGACCCCAAGGCTCTTCGGTGTGCCTCACGTGACGTTTGGGGTAGCGAAAGTCAACAAAGGGTACCTAAGTTTGAGCGCGTTTTGAGACTGCCGTCTCATTAACGACGTGTGGAACGCAGATACGACCTCAATCGAAAGTCAGTCCACGCCACGAAATAGTGGCATACAAGATGGCAAATCCTCCTCAACGGTCACACCCATCTCCTTGCCCTCGATCACCTTCTCAAGCGTCCGCCGATGAGGAAATCAAGATCGAGCACGACGATGGCAACGTCAACTCGCCTTCTGAAATTGAACAGTATCAATCGGCCTCAGGAGAGCACGACTTCGGCGAATTGCTCGATCGTACAGCCATGCAGAACCAGCAGCTCGTAGATATGCAGAGATTGCAGTTGATGGACAAACCGCAAAATGACGCCACCAACCACGAGGGTCAGTGTAGCCAGGCGTCTAAATAATCAGGCCCAATATGACCATCTCACTTTGTCTACAGCAATCAGCAGCTTGGATCTCTGCAGATGCAAAGGCCGTGGAACTTTGGGGGTCCGCCATACATGCCTATGCTTATGCATATGATGAACCAGGGCTCTGCATACCTGGGAATGCTAGGACTTGGGCAATTTCTTCCTTATCCGTGGGCTCCACTTCAGCCATTAGGACCATTAAATTCACAACAGATGTTCCCAAGTATCCTTGGACAGTACTATGGCACCCATCTAGGACCTGGTGTCTTCCATGGCTTTACGAGGCCACAATCACGTGTATCGAGAGGTGGCAGACGGCTCCAGTGGCAGAATAGCGTGCAAGGATCGACTCCGGGATATATAAAGAACGCAATGCCATCTATCCAAAAATCTCCCATGGTACTACACGGGCGAAGAGGCATACATAGCGCACCCCTATCTCGAGGCGACCAATTGTTACTTCGGCGGCGTGGAGACACTCAGCAAGAAGAACTATTTCATCAAGACGCACACACAGTACCTCGTGGACGAAGGAATGTGCCAAATGCTGAACTGTCACGAGATAATGGTGCGGCGCCCTACTTGTCAAGGGCGAGCAAGCATACAGAAACATGTTCAGAACAAAGAATTATGGCAGCCAGATCCTAGCAAGCCATACTGTCAATGCGGATCTCAATTCCACCAGCTGAAGCACCACCCCAATCCAAACACACCACAAGGAGACCTGCGGGGCTGCTTTCACTGCAACAAGCTCTCGCACTCCGTTTCGAAATGTCCATAACGTCACAATCTGAAGAAGCTCAAATGGTATTACCTTCGAAAATGCCGAACTGGTCTCTGTCCTGCAGAAGACTTTCGAGATTTCCGAGAGAATCCAAAGCTGGATGACAACGACAAGGCGCAATACAACGTGGAGATGCATCTTCCTGCGACTCCTCAATTTGCTTTGGATCATCTCTACCCGGATGAAAAAAACTTTCGGCATCCTCTTGAAGGCGGAGATATTGTGCTGTTCGAGGATCCGTTCTGGGAGTCTGAAAATCCACTGGCAAATTAGGGATGTTTTGAGGTTGAGGAGGTGCCGGCTGATAATCGTGAATAAGAAACATGGGTTCATTATACAAGTCACCGTCGGACCGAGTTACAGAAACAAGTTGAAGAGAGAGCCAAGGCATATATCGTGTATAAAGCTCCCCCTGATGAGCTGGGCCTGGTACCGATAGATAATCTGCATGGCCCTCGTCGGACGAAGAGTGAACGATCAAGCACACCACCTTCGCACCAGACTTACTCGATTGAACATCCAGTCGGGCTATCTTCACACAATAATCTTCCCATATCGAGTAAGGTAGAGTCTTGGACAGAAGACGTTGAAAACATCGCGGGGTATGTTCCCCATTTTTGATCTTCAACGAAACCTTAAAAATCTTCGCCCCGAACAAAAGTGGGGTTGACTGATAACCCGCGAATCTGATTCATAACATGACTCTCCTCCATCGATACGTGACCTGACAGAGGTGTGGGACGCCCCTTCAGCTTCTGTACCTGTATCTCCATTCCCAAAGGATCTCGACAAAGCGAGGCCGAATATCTTACCCGGCATCTTCGTGAAAAGTCTCTCCTCGTATGATTTTGGGTCTCCCAGCACCCCCACGAGCCCGCATCTTTCCTCCACGATTAGCGAGTAGCCCCTGAGCGTGATAAACACATCTTCTCGATACTGGGAAGTGTCACTTAAGGCACTGGAGACGACGATATAATTATCCTTTCATTCGCAGCGATCAATGTCCACAATGTCAGGGGCTCTACCCTTCGCCACGCCACCCGACATGCACGCAACATCAGATCTCTTCTCGCCATACATCACGCTCCCAGAAACTCCACTACAAGCCAACGTCAATGGCTCCACTCATAATCCTACAGTGGTATCTCGTCCTCCGATCGATGCAAGAAACACTGGTGCTCCGATATTGAACGATCCCCAAAAAGATGACCCGGATCATGGGACACCGTCGTCGCCGCCTCGGAAGCGACGGAAAGGGGGGAAGATATTCTCGGTTCGTTTGTTTACTTTAGTATCCCCTATAGACAAGATAGAACAGAAGACTGATGCTTTTTAGGGATGTTCGACATGTCGACAGCGGAAAATGAAGGTCAGTCGCTGTTTCCCCCTCGTATCGTCTGGCTTGGAAGTAGATCATGGCAGCATGCTAAATTCAGTAGTGCGATCAAAAACGTCCTGTTTGCTCGAACTGTGCCAGATCTCGACTGTATGTCTGTCGAGGTTATGAGGATGATTCCATTCCTAGAGCATCACCCGATGCTCCTTGTCCTCCACCTCGCACTCGACCTCATCCAAAGGATATTCGTCAACCGAAACCACCCGCTAGTGGACTTCAGGATGGATCACTGAACTTCCCTACAGAGATGAACAATTTCTCTCCGTTCTTCTTCCAGGATGATATCAGCCTTGGCTTCAACTCACCATTCCTCGCTCAAGCGTCACAACAGCAACCACAGCCATCTCGAGCCGCGTATGGAAATCAGCTTGAGGCTCCTCTAGCACCATCCGAAATCCCATCATTCCTTGACGACGTTTCATTCTGGGATCAACTCCTCGACTCCAACGACACCACACAGCAAGACTCCCAGCAAATCCGCGACCTCATCCATCTCCCGCCTCTCTCACGCGTTGCCTCCCCATTGTCCTCCCTCCACAATCTACACTCATCTTCCATACCCTCCTCTCTACCAAACTCGATCAACATCCCTGCCCCCTTCTCCGAACTCCTCCACCACTACCGTACACTTGTTTCCCAACAAATGATGCCGACCTCTGCGCCTTCACAGAATCCCTGGCTACAACTCTACCTCCCTCTCGCACTTCAGGAGCCGCGCACTGAGCCGAAACAGGTACTTCTTCACGCTATACTGGCTGTCTCGGCCTTCAGTCTTGCGGCCCTAGCGAGTGGCGAAGGAGAGAAGTACAGGGCGCAAGGTATCCAGCATGGGGAGGAAGCGGTGAAGAGGTTGAGGGAAGCGATCGACTATGGGAAGAGAAATGGATCTAAATCTGGCAAGGAGAAGGAGGAGATGGATCCAGTCGATAAGCAGGCGCTTTTGGCTGCTGCTCTGACAATTAGCACGATTGATGTAAGTTGTCTCACGTTCAACACACATTCCATTCTATCCAGTCTATCTTTAAGAAATCTAAATTACATTTACTGACAACCGTAGGTCTGGAGTGGTGCCAATAAAGGAACAGGTTACACGTACCTTCGCATGGCTAAAGAGGTTATCCACATGACTGGCGGCATCTCCTGGTGGCTATCATCAGCACCGCCAACCATGACTATCTTCCAGATCTTCCGCTGCTACAATATCATTGCATCGACGACGAGCTGGCCAAGTCCTCAGGACCCAGATCAAGATAAAGACCGATTTTTACTTGAGGCGAATGATGATGAAGATCAAGCCAGCACCCCCCCTGCTATGATCAGAAAAGGCGACGAGACCACTTCTTCTTGCTCACCAAACTCAGACCAGGAATCTGAATCAACGACTTCACCCGACCACGACAGCCAACGCTATCACGACAACACAACCCCTTCGCCTCTCGATACCCACCACCCCCTCAATCATCCCAATGCTACCCAATACACCCTTGACATTACCTTCGGCATAGCCATCAAAACCCTCTGGTGCCTCAATAAGATCGTCTCCCTCTCAACCTTGTACTCCACCTTCCCACCCGGAAAAACCTGGTCCCCCACCCAACTCCTCGAAATCCGCGAACTGCAAAACGAACTCGATTTCCCACTCAAGAACCCCGAAGCTTTCACAGCCAGTATATCTAGCTCCAACTCCAATTCCAACCCAAACTCAAGCTCGAATCCAGGAGTCGGAGGGAAATGGGAATACGGCCACGGAACCGGGATCTCGCAGATGGTGACCGATGAGATCAAGGAGAACCACGTCTGGGCATTCCACTACAGCGTAATCCTCTTCTTCCGGCGGGCTCTCTCTCACACCCTACCTCTCTCCTCCTTCAACTCATCCAACCCCAAAACCGAGCACATCCCCTCACAAACCCTAATATCGCACACCCTAACGCACCTCGAAAATATCGACACCCTCACCCCCTCCCTCCCCATCTCCAACACTCTCTGGCCGGGCTTCATCGCCGCCACCGAAGCCATCGACACCTCCCTGCGTCACCGGGCCCTAGCGTGGTTTATACGCGCGAAGAGACATGGCATAGGCAATATCGATGAGGCGAAGAAGTTGGTTATGGAGGTTTGGAGGAGGCAAGATAGGGAGAGGTATGTGGTTGGGGAGAGGGAGGGGGTGCAGGGGTTGAGGGGGGAGCTGGGGGACGTGGATTGGAGGAGGGTTATGAGGGAGATGGGGGTTTGGGTTATGCTTACTTGATCGAGTGGGCGAGCGAGCGAGCTGATGGGTTTCGGGATGGAATGGCATGGCATGAACTAAAATGGATGCGAGTGATGTGATAGGGATGAGACGGGGGGCGTCTAAGAAGTGTTGTCTTCGTCTCTGTCTCTCATAAGCGATTGGAAGCAGAGAATTGTTTGTACGGTCTAGACTAGACCACTGGGAGTAAGAATCGGGCTGCATGAAGACAAACCGCTTCTTGCAACCAAGCAAGTATCTGAAGAAGTAGCCGGTAGAGTGAACCTTTCAAACACTGGATGAAGATCAATTGCTGTGACTTCTGCGCTAGTCTAGCGATCCATCCAGTCCGGCTGTAACCTCACCCCACCTGGCAGTGCAGATACTGAGGTTGCAATCTGCTTAATGGCATCTCCTAGATGTTGTTCGAAGAAGAGCTTGGTGCACAAGATCTGTCTTGTTATGGTGTCGAGTGATGCAATATCAAAGCCAAGGCAAGGTCATATTGTTCGTAGCTGGTCTCATTCATCGCTATCCATACTATGCTTGCTCGCTCGCCTGCCATGCATCTTTTTGTCCTAACCTAACATGCCGTATGCTTCTCCCATCCACTCCATATCCCCTTCCAATCAAGTCTACCGTCATCCATGTCCCCGAACCTGACCCCGACAATTCCACCACCTTGACCCAGCCCATCCATCTACCCAAGCGGCATACCTCAAGTAAGTCCCAACACTAAATGTAATGATACCTCTCTTGGCCATGGCAGCCAATCCGCGTAGAGAGGTGTATAGATTGAATAGAGTATGGTACTCTCTCCCTTGTCCGTTTCCCACCTCGCATCTCGGCACGTATCGCTTGCGGTCCCGGGCCTGGCATGCTCACAACTCATCCAAGCACACCGCGAAGCAAAAGGCACACACCGCGCACAGTCAACAGACAAACAGAGCCACGTCCAGTCCAACATCGACGGATCAATAGACCTCCAAACAAGAAAAAGAACACCTCATAACGCCTATCCCATCCAGCCAGCCAGCCCAGTCCAGCATAGCCTAGCCTACTGATATCCCAACCCAGCAAACGATAGCAACAATGTCATATTTCGTTAGTCTCCTCCCCTATAAAAAAGATGTCGTACCAATCTGGTGGAAGAAGAAATGAAGAAGAGGTAAAAGGTCCAAAAGAAGTAGTAAAAGAAGTTTCTGCTCGAAAGATGTAGTTTTTGATAATTGATAATGTTTTGCGTCTCCGGCAAGAGAGTGTGGAGTTCGCCGCTTTTCCAGTTTGAGCAGCTATTACCACCTCAGAGAATATTTGGGTCTGTACATGGGAAGCAGATTAGATGTTAAGGGTATATTCGTTCAACGTGATGGGCTAAAGATGCGCGTGGCTCGAACTGTTCGACGCGAGCGACTGTATCAAGGTGCCTCAAGGCCGGGTAGTTTCAGCTCAATTGTACTCGACATAGATGATAAGCTTGTCGTTCCTTTGGAGTGCGAAATCCAGATCGTTATTGCTCAACAAGCCAGGTCGCTCCCCACTTGCCTCGTCCTTGTAGAACAGAGCAATTTCCTCGCCTTGTGGAATCTTTAGTCTCTCGCGGATCTTCTCATACAGCTGCTGGTATTGGATATCGGTCGGTACGCGAATAGCAATGAGGTCATCGCCAAAGTAGATCTTGACTTTCATTGCGGAGGGCTGTTGACCGTTGAGGCCTGGGGACAGAGACTGATTTGAAGGTTGAGACATGGTTGACAATTGCCGAGGTTGAAGCCCGCCGTTTTGGGAAAGTGATGCTTGTCCTCGTTGGTGAGCTGGAGCAGCTGAAAGCCCTCCGTATCCACCGCCATTAAGATTGCCTCGCGATGATTGTCTCGAGGCGCCATTCGTTGGCGAGTCATTAGAAGACTGCTGAGAGCCTCCAGACAAACGGTACTCCTCGTTCACAGCATTGGGGTCCATTTCGAAGTCTCCCTCTCTTGGTGCGAAAAACTGCTTTACCAGAGTGCACCTTGAGATGTATGGTGGCTGTGTAAGCAGGTTCTTGACATATGCATCCAGGTTGTGCTGCCTTCCTTCCGTAATTGCATCTGTAACGTAATTGACAGGTCCCGGCATATATGGCAGAGTTCTCTTCTGTTGTCCGGTGTTGCCTGCCTCCGCGGGGAACTCTGTCAACAGAGCAATCTGAAAGTCGTAAAAGTCTTCATAATATCTGGATAACTCCCAGTGCCGTCCATCTTCCAGCGCTGCCTCAATGACAAACCAGTATTTGTCCTCCGCAAAACAATATCTCGGGATTTTCGCGGATATAGGGGCGTACAGCTGAGATGTGGACTTCGAGGCATAAGCGTTCTGTTGGGGATTCTGTTGCTGCTGGAAAGCTCTGGCTTGTTGTGACTGTCTCATCTGCTGTTGTTGCTATTGACATTAGCCTCGCCCGTGAGTAAGAACTCCAAAAAACTTACATAGCCATTCTGCTGTTGGCCTTGCTGCAGACTCATCCTATCCATACTCTGTTCCAATCCCTGCTGCTGTGCTTGCTGTGAATTGGGAACTTCAAACTTCCCTAGAGTGATGCTCGAGTTCTTGTAATCCGCAGCCATCTTCTTCCACTCCTCCACCTTTGGTACACCTGCTCTTTGGACCGCTTCTGATGCATCCGGTACTGCTTGGCCAGAGCTCATGTCTCTTATTTCGATGAAGGACACTGGGATCAATCCCGGACCTCCTAGTCTCCCGATCGGCTTCGCAACAAACCATTCCGGGTTCGATTGAGCGATCACAATAATTGCCTCTCCGGCCTTCGCATCTAATTCGTCTGGACGCTCCGCCGCAAAGTCATACATGACGATGCCGTACACCATCGCTCCCGAGCCTTTTCCCATGGTCTTCGACGATCGTGCAGTATCCGTTCCAACCAGAGTTCCTGAACCAGAAGTATCCGAATATCCAGAGTCGTGATCGGGTGCTCGTACAGCTTGTGGTGATTTCTCGGACTGTCCGCTATCCCTCTCAGTCTTTCCTAGAGCTTGGAAGAAGGCCACGGGGACCAGTCCTCGCGCGTCAGGAAGCGCCGGGTTGCAGGCCTCGTACCAATCCGTATCATTCTCCCGACCAATAACGTGAAAGAAGTCACCTTTTGTGAACGAGAGCTCCTGGCTGGTTTGAGCCTCATAGTCATATAGTGCGCGGATTACCTGGTCGAAGAACACTCGCCGTTAGTATATGTACCCCTCCCTTGTGTCGCGAACTCGGAGCACAAACCTTTTTGGGCGGCACTATCGCGATCGCAGACTTGGGCGTGATGGATATATGGTTGACTTTGTCCTTGTCATTCTTCAAACTCCTCCTGAGAGCCTGGAGGAAGAGCATTGTTAGCCAGTGTTGTGAGGGGAAAGCGAGGGGATCGCAGCGCAGCGCATTCCTCGCGGCGGGTGGGCCGTGTATCGATAGGAGATTGGAGATTGGGGTGACATGCCTTCATATTTGTTTGTGTTTGCTTTACGTCGCTATAGTCCCGTCGCACACCACCAAAAGCAAGTCGCTCGTGTGATTCTTAGTCCTCCTCTCGCTCTGGCTTGTGTCCACGGTCACTCGGGGTGCGTCTGTCGGTTGGTCAATATTCGTCCACAGGCCGGCTGATTTGTTTGTTCTGCTTCTGCGCAACTCCTTCTTCCGGCGATCTGAGAGCGATGGCGACGACAGCAGAATCGATCCGCAGAGATGGACGACGACGGAGTTGAGGGTCGAAATGCAGATGCAGTGATTCGCGATTTGTTTGTCAAGTCTCTGCAATCCCTTGGTCGCGATTGTTCTGGTGGTGTTGGAATGAGAGAAGGATGGAATCCTGTGAAGGTGGGAAGGCCTGGGAGGAGAGGTGCCAAAAGGGTTCTAGCGTCAGCCCCTCAAAGAACGGAAGTCCAAGTCCCAGCCAGTTCAGCACAGACGGCGAGCGAGGGAGGGAGCGAGAAGAAATATAAAGAGGGGTTGGTATATGCGATTGGATGAGGTATGTATGGAATTTTGAGGGATTGGATTGGAAGCAAATATGGACAGCTGATAGATAGATGAAGCTATCCAAATGAATGGTTGCCACAGATTCAAGCGCAAAGATTTGTTCGCCAATCCTTCAGGTACTTCGTAAATATTCGTGAGTGCTGGTGGTCCCGAGCTGCAAGTCCTCAGCCAACGGAGTGCAGTGCAGCACTGGGCTGGCCTGGGCGGGTTGGGTAGAGATGCCTAGACGTTGGACTTGATGCAAGGAGAATCCACTCTGGCGACTACCACAATGCTGGTAGGAAGTACAGAAGAGTACCTAGGTACTCGGCGACACGACGATAAGGAGGATATCTAGATGCCAAGATAGACTTTTTCTTTGTACTTCTTTCCAGCTTCTACTGTATGTAAAGTTGTGTCTTTTTTATTCTACATCCATGACAACGTTCTGTCTGCGTCTCAGAAGTGATGGGTGTGCGTGTGAAGGTTGCATGTTCTGGAAGGAGGGGTACCCGAATGGTGCGAGATATATTAAACTTGATATTGCGAGTTCTATAGCTAGGTATAAAGGAACTTGTAAACAATTCAAAGACTATGTTCTTACTCTCTAATGACCTTTCAGCTAATTATAATCACAAATAAAATGCATCACCAGATCACAAATCCCTCAACCAGCTCCTCCCGAAGTCACAGCATCCAGCTCGCTTCCCTTGTTCTCTTCCCAATAGAATCCCATCACAGCAAAACCAAGCTTACACAACACCAAATCCCGAGCATATGCATTCCAATAGCACACACTGGACGAAACTTGCATCGATAGCTCCCCTCCTCTGCAGGTCCATCTTCCCTCTCTGTGGTCTTTCCTACACTCGCCTCCTCGCTTACACCCCACCCATCAACCTCTTCATACCCAATCACATCCCGCTTCAGGCCTCGCAAGCGCTCTCAGCCCCAACGGGCGGCAGTGCTGGCGTCGAGATAGGCTCGTGAGGTCGCCACCAGGGCTGAAGAGCGCATACGGTATGTACTCAGCCCAGCTATGTACCCGTACCTGTACCCGTACCTGTACTTGAATTTTGAGCTTGGGATTGGGACTCGACTCGTCAGGTTCGGGCTGGGCTCAGCGACCGGCATGAACATATTAACAGCCTCGCCACTCGCCAGCACATAATGATCATCACAAGATCTACTTCTGGGCTTCAATGGATGATTGACACTTACCTAGGTATACCTGGTCCTGGCATTTCACTGGGACCTCCGCTGAGTTTTCTGGCAGGAACACCACCAGACGCTGAACAGGTACAAGTACAAACAAGCAGCTGCCATAACCCCTCCAGCCGCCATAAATCAATTAGACTTCCAGCTAGCATGCAGCAGGAACCACGTCAAATCAAATCAAAGCAAATCTCCTACTGTACCCTTCAGCACGACCGTTCCGTGCCTTCGGAAGAAGAACTTTACAGTACAGTACGGTTCGGTACGGTAGGTACCTACACCTGCATCTCTCACTCACCACTACTGCTGTACAACCTCGTGGGCCCTCCCTCCCAGCCCACGCGTTACGGTTACAGGCGCAATGCCGTCGCCCGTCGCGATCCACAAACCGAAAAAGGCACATCCACATCCCAGCCAACCCCTGACATGCGCATCTCCCATGCCGGGATGATACTTGGGACTGAGACTTCCCACTTCCCTGTGGAGACCATGAAACTTTCCTATCGATAAGCAAAGACCAGGCATGACCAGGCAAGACAAGCCAACGAGCTGGAGCCGCGGATGCTTCCGTGATGAGCTGAGGGGCTGAAAGATGGAGACCGGGGGCACTTGAAACTTCTGGAGGATGGAGTCGAAGGATGGGAACGGAGATTTGACCGCGGTGATGAAGTGAAGTTATGTCATGAGTGGTTCTTTTGAAGATTTTCAGCCTCTTCAATTTATATTCCGGATCTAAAGAAGCTCTAGAATGGTCGAGGCCTGCTGATCTTCTTGACTATGATCAAAATTCATCCCGTCCCTGTCTACAGTAGGAATTATAATCTACTGGTATTTTTCTTGCTTGTCTGGTTTTTACATCATCGTCGACGACCTCATTCATTTCTTTTGTACAACACACCATTTCTGACCCACTGCTCCAGTCTCCAGCATCTGTACCTGCAGCTTGCATACTTCTTATACAGGATTTTAATCAATCACATACATATGTATCCACCCATCAACCCATCAACCAAATAACAGTTCCTTCTGTAATTAATATCCCCGACCTTCTTCTCTTCTCTTCTCTTCTCCACCACGTTCTTCCAATTCCTCCTGCTGTGTCCCCATAGCATAACTCACCGAATATCAAAAATCTAATCCTTCCAGAACCCTTCCATCCTTCTATCCTTCAATCGCCAAGCCCAGTAAGTCCCCTCCCTCTCAGATCAAATTAAGTACCGACACCCCTCCCTGTCACCCCTCCCTCCTCAGCGAAAACTACCGGCAGCCTCACGATCCGACAAATGCAATACAGATGACGCACTTCACCTCCCCTATCAAGCCCCATCATCAAATCAACCCTCCACGATACCAGACTTAGACCGGGTCCTGGCTTCGGGAACGAGCGGAGGGAGGGCAGATAATTCATGCATAAAGCGTTAACTCCCTTAGTAATCTTCGTAGGTGAGGCGGGGTCTGGTGTGGAGGGGAGAGCGTGAGGATGAAACGCTCGCGAGATACGGTACGATAACACACACAGGCCGGCCATACCTAAGTTGGTATCAACGTCGTCATTCCCGCTATCAAGGTACCGTATCTACTTCGAGATCCCGAGGCTTTTACTTCTGGTTCTGATTCCGTATGTTGTGAAGAAAGGAGTCGCTGATTAAGATGGGAACACTTGAAGCTGCTTCGAAAACCACTGGCTATAGATAGGTAAAGTAAAGTAACGTAAGATTAAAGCAGGTCAAAATGAATGAAGCCGCATAACATATCTTATCGCATGATCGATGCTTCTTTTCTTTTCCTATCTTCTCCCAGCTTTTCTTGTTCTCGAGCTGATTGTTCTCGTGGACTTCGCTTGCTTGAATAATGGTGTGGTTGTCCTGGTCACCGATTGGGTTGTTGACTTTGTCTCGATTTGAAGACAGGCTGTTACAGAATGCGGGACGAGCCTTTTTTTTTGGCCCATTCCTTTCCGTTCCTATTTTGCCTTGCTGCATGGCACGCCACCCTGTGATTCCGATATTTCTTTTGCCTCTTCGCATCATGGAAGGGAGGGAGGAAGGTGCGTTTCTGCATACCTTTCTCTCACTCGCTGGCAGCTGCCAGGTGACATGCATTCGTTAGTGTCTGTCAGGGCGAGTGTCACCTGCCAGCTGCTATGACTCGGTGCTAGCATGAGGCATTTGTTGCGTCTTGACGTAACTTGAAAAGAGGCTGTTCTTGAACAGTATTCCTCCTCTAGTAAGTCTCATATCTGAAGTAAAGAGAACAGAATTACCCCCAGCAAGTGATGACTGATTGTCTTTCCAGCCACGGCCTACTGGGCGCAGCGCCGTATGAATATGTTCTTGACAAACAAAATCTCATTTCAATCTGCCAAGGCTCTCAATAGAGTAGCTTCCTGACTTTTATGTGACTGCATGAGAGAGAACTACTGGAATGGAAACACGTGATGAATGCAAGTCACGGCTCCGCAGTTTCCAAATTTCGAAATCTAGAGAACCGCTATATACTGCGCTGTCCAATCTCATCATTCCATTTTTTCGCCTCATATCTGCTAACAAGATATCTCTTTCTCTGCTGTCGACTCTTGGACTGCTGTCGATCTGAATTGCGAATGGGACCTGTTCTCCTACCTTTCTTGCGGCAAAGCGTTCGTGCCACTTACAATCAAATACACATTCTTTATATAATTCCTGAAACTCTCCGTTTAAAATCACACTTCCAGAGTTCCGCGTACTCATTCCCATGATCGATCCTCTGATGAAAGTCTCCACGAGTACAGACCAAGCCCATGCGCGATGTCTAGCATCAATTCTATAGCCTGGCTCGTTCATCGATGATCAGAAAGTAAACAGGAAGTTCTCTAGCGTGTCTCTCTTCCTACCGGAAAGAGCAATGCAGAACTTGTATGTAGTCAGTGAATGCTCGTTTCCGTCATGTCTGCTAATCCACATGCCAGTGATCCCACTATTTGAATCTCAAGAATATAATACGATCCTGTCACCTAAGTTCCTCGCTTGTCCAGATGACAACAATTCCAAATCACGAGAACGCAGGATGGAAACTTCACTTAGCGCTTTGCATAATAGCCTTTTGTTGAGTGAGAGCACTCTTGCAGTTGATGATCTAGCGTCTCTCTCTTTGCTGTAATCAACTTTCCACACATAGCCCTTACACTTACAATTACCAAGACTGTATGAAAACACCTCTACTTGCCGTTATTTCACTTTGTACTGTCATTTCTGATCCGGGTCTGTTTGGAGCTGGACCTCTGCTTAATGGCACCTATCGCCCGAAAGCTCAGAGTGATACCCTCGTCGAGAGTCCAAACTTTCGTTTGATAAATGAGAGAGTCAGGCACTTGAATGAAGCATGAATAGGACAGACTAGTCCCTGGTAATCTTCTTTCTCCACTCAGCTTATTACGGGGCTTTAATTGAAGGAGGAGATGCATTGATATATGCGAATTCTCAACATCACCTTCTCCTCCAGAATCCGACGAGAACTGCTTTGATAGCCTTTCAGTGCGGGGTGCGTACGTCAGAGACTTACCTGCTTCGCCTGCAAAGAAAAACATTTATTAATCGAGGTGTAATCAAGTACCTGGTTCTAAGTCTTTATAAGATCTTTGCCAAGTTCTTTCTGGCATGACAACGTCTCAGGCCAGCTGAGCTATATCTGTACAAACCACTCCTGCTTTGAAATTATTCTCGTACTAGAATCTTCTGCTATGGGGCTAGCTCCTCTTTGCCCTCGCAAAGAATCTGTTCCAGCGGCGCTGCCTTGCTGCCCGTGTCAGGTCTTTCCCACTCATCACTGTCTACTTGTACTCTGCTGTCAACCCTCCTTCTCTATTGTTTCGCCCTTTTGATTATACAAACGACAGAGGATACTGACTAACCTATTAGAGCAGCATAAGCTCCCTGCTTATGAACCATGCTCTGCCCTTCAGACCTATGTTGAAAATGAAAGAAGAGAGACGAGTGTCAATCAAGATTCTCTCTCACTCGTTGACTTAGCAAAATACAGTATAATGTTAGCCAAGCCTGCCCTTTATTCATTGCATCACTTATGGAATGGTAGCAACTTCATTGAGAACCGCTTTTTAGATGATAATGGATCACATGTGTTGCAATGGTTGTCCCAGTACACTCTAGTCAATCGAGTTTCGTCTGCAAGCCTCTCGCACAAGCTGCAACAAGTACCGCGTATGGAGTGCCGAACGCATAATTACTTCGAAAGCCGTAATCATCTTTGTGCTTAAATATCTGGCAGTCGGAACTGTTGACATTTCCGCGGCCTCCAGAATGTTACTTCCCTTGAGCGTAGCTTCGTTGGCGTTCTTTCAATGCAATCGATTTCCTTTTTGTCTTAGGGTTCCTTCGTTTTGTCGCCTCTCTTGCTGCTGTGAATGTGGTCGCTTCACACCGGATTTCATGTCGGATGCATGAGAGATATCAATCATCTTGCAAAAACGATGAGTACGTCGGGAGGTTTCGACACTCTCAGGTTCTCTATTTACTGGAACGTGGGTTCTTGTAACCCAACTAGAGCCTTGTTCTATACATGTAATACAGTACAAGTTGTAGTGATTGCCAATTTCAATTAAAGAGCAACAAGGGCGCCGTCGACACAGTGTGACAATCAACCTTGCCAATACAGCGTGTTTCAATCTGTCGATGATGCGGCCCTCGACGGGATCGCTTTTCAGGCGGTACTCGGTGAGAGATTCGGAATCTCAACCAATAGAAGGGGAAAATAAGGCTTCGCATGCCAACGGACTTCATGCAGGTCACCGTAAGAATCTCTCGAAACCTGATTGGCCAAGGCAATCTGTCGTGATAATCGGTCCGTCGCTGAGGCATTCAGCCTTGAGCATCATTTTGTCCACAATCCTAGTGCTCATGTTTGACAAATTCATTCCTACATTCCAAGCACCTGAATTTTGACAACGAAGAGGCTTAAAACCTATAGTCTCTGTCCCACACAATTAGCTCTAGGCTGCAAAAAAGAAAACTCGGAACCATGGTTCGTACGAGACGCTTGTTCGAATACTAGGCGCTCCACGACAGCAACAACATACGGGTCATCGAGCTTCTCCCCGCAATCGACAGGAACAAACCCATCATCATCAATATTCGAGAGTCTTCCTCTGAGTCTCCCATTCAATATGAAGCCTTATCGTACACATGGGATGACCAGAAGCCGACAAGAGATATCACCTGCAACGAAGCGAGGCTACAGGTCACAGAGAATGTATTTCAGGCTCTCCAACAGCTGAGAATAAGCAGGGAACCCCGAAAACGCATCCTCTGGATTGATTCAATCTGTATCAATCAAAATGACCAAGAAGAGAAAACCTCACAGGTGTCAATGATGGGAAGTATCTATGCCAGTGCTGAAAGGGTAAATATCTGGTTGAGCCATTCCACCGAGGCGATGAGAGGAATGTTTGAATACATAAGACTTTCCACCAGCCCGAAGTTGTGCTTCGACTACGTATCAAATGGTATGCCCACTCATCTGCAAGAATTCTGTTGACTAAATACATCGGCTTATAAATTTTGTAGAACAGGTAGCTTTTCTGAGGGACGGCCTTATACAATTATCGTCTCATCCCTACTGGACCAGGGTTTGGACTGTGCAGGAAGTTGCATTAAACGAGAACTGTTGGATCTACCTAGGTCAACTGAAACCTTTAGGAATGTCGGTATTCGGAGTAATGCTCTATGATGTAGAGGGTTATATGAACCAGAGATCAGAGGAAATTGCACAGCCAGACCCAGCATTTTTGTATCCTGTGGACTTCAAACGGGTAAGCCCACACCACGCAATGGTGCTCCATCGCTTCTTCGAACCACAGCCTTCCGCCCTGGATCAGATAGACAGACACACGCTTAGACACTTGATGGCAAAGAAAGCTAAAGATCCTTTCGATGTCATCTTTGCCTATAGGGCATTGTTTCCTGGCTCCATCGGCCTGATTGAAGTGGACTACAAAAGGAATCTTATCGACGTACTTAAGGAATTTACTTTTCGCATTCTACCGCAACTGAAGAAGGTCGGCGATCTCCTGGAGACTGTAAGCCATTGTCCTGACATTCCTGGCGCACCTTCCTGGACCTTGAATATCGTTGGCAGCGGACACGTCTGGAATGCTTCACATTATTTCGGCGTATGGCGTGCCTCAAGCATTGTGGATGATCCCGGATCTAGGAATACAAAGGGGACGATGACGCATCGTGTCTCCTTAGATATGGAAACTTTACACGTCAAAGGTAGTATAGTCGACCGTGTTGTTTTGGTCAGTGACGAATTTCCGAATTACTTATTGGTAAATCAGACAACATGGCACGAAAGGGTCCGCGATATACTGATCGAGTGGCGGAATCGTATCCAGAAGGCCCTTACTGTCGAATTTGAAGAATCTCTCACTAGAATACTGTTTGCAACACCAATCGCTAATGAAGAAATGTCTGATGAGATTAGTCAGACTCTTCGCTTCGAAAAGGTCTATCTGCCCTTTTCCATAAAGTTGTGAAACAGTGTCGTTCTGAGCTAATGCGACATCTCTCAGGTTTTGGTCTATGACGAAGAAGAAAAAAAGCTTCTCACAAATTCTGTGTACAAGCCTTGCCGCGTAGAGGATCCCCCGGATCGGAACCTTCAACTTGCCGAACGTTAAAAGAAGAATAGGGCACGAACCTTGGCGCTGCGTGAGTGGATAGAGGACCCGGACATTAACTATCGCTTGGATAACGAGGAGATTCTGAGTAGTGCTCGCTCTGAATCTTACTGCCAGCCCATGGTTCATTCACCAGCGCTCAGTGGCCGGCGCCTGGTTGTTACATCGCAAGGTAGGATGGCGTTGGGCAAGAACATTCAACATGGCGATGATATTGCTTTAATTTCCGAGTGCGATGTTCCTTTCGCACTCAGACCTGTGCAAGAAAAAGACAGATACACGCTTGGGATGCCAGTACTTCTTCCAGGAGTCATGCATGGTGAGGCCTGGCCAGAGAATGGAATCGAGGGTTTGGAAGAAATTAAGATTGTATAGACTTGTCAATCGGGCTAAGCATACTTCCTGTGTCTTTCTCAATCAAACCGTGGGGAGTTTGTTGGAGTATGTCAATGGGACTATGTTCCACGTATGGAATGTGTTTGGGAGAAATCTCAATGTGCACACACGAATCAAAACAAGTCTAGCAAGCGATGCTGTAAGCGCTACGCCGGAGGTCATCATCATCGTCTTCATCCCACTCTCCAATAACACCAGCTAAATATTTCCCGAGACCAACGACCAAGGTCATTCGAACGGTCCGAAACTTACAGAAACTAGATCTCAATAGTGCGGGATGAACATGTCCGAAACACCAGAATTTAAAGTCACCCTCGTGACGCCGGAAGACCTTCCTTCAATTGGCACTCTCCACGCCCGTGCCTTCCACAAGAAGAGCGACTGGCACCGCAAGGTCTTCCCTCTCTCCATAGCGCCATGGTGGGAATCCAAGTATGCCCTCGACATCCCTGACCCAACAACTCGTCTCCTCAAAATATCTTCACCAGATTCTCCACACACCGTAACTGGGCTTCTCTCTCTTCGCAAGTACACTGCGGACGAACGTGGTGTCGGACGATGGAGTTCGACTCCGCCACCACCGGAAGTCGACTCTGATATATACAAGGCTATGATTGATGCCATGATCGAGTATCGCGAGAGGTACATGTTTGGAAAAGAGCATTTCTGTGTTGACCATTTTGGCGTTGATAGCGGGGTGCAGGGGAAGGGGTTGGGGAGTATTCTTTTAGGAAGAGCGTGTGAGATTGCGGATGAAGAGGGGTTGGATGTTTTTGTACAGGCGAATGAGTTTGCCGAGAGTTTCTATCAAAAGTTTGGGTTTAAGACTGAAGGGACACTTGTTATGCCTGGTGGGTTGACGGAGTGTTTTCTTGTGAGGAGGTTTGGTAGAAGCTGAGAATATTCTTGTTGAGATTAATTTTAAGAAATCTCACAACTTAAATAACGATTTGGAGGTTCAGACACGAAGACGCCGAATCTGCCGCTTCATAACCTCTTGCGCGGTCAATTCTGTATTTCTCTTCAACTTCAACGAAAGTGGAAGTACGAGGGGCTGTATGGCGGAAACGAACCATTACCGAGATACAAGCTTCTGATCTCTTCTTCATGCAGCCTTCTGGATTTAGAGTACATTCTAGTTGCTTGATGTCTAGTCGCGCCATAGTTCACGTCTCGATGTTGAGAAGTTTGAAGTATAAATCATGCTCCTGAGACTGTGGAAACCACAGAAGCGACACCAGAGCTAGACGCAGCATTGTCACTTCTGGAGTCAGATCATACAAGTCCTCTCAGGCGTTCAGAGAATCAGGGCTCCTCCGAAATATAGGATATTCCTTGTAAGAGGCTGCTAAGAAATACGCCTGTCCAGTGATGGAGACTTGATCTGGCTTTGTAAGGCTCCTCGAGTATCATGCGAAAACCTTGAAAAAGCGACAGCAAGTGACAAATTGACAATAAAGTGCCACACAGATAAAAGGAGAGCCAGAATAGAAATACGCCCGTCAGTAATTCACTATGATACCCTGAGAAGGCTGTGTCAGACTCGTGACCTCAATGGTCCACACTTTTTGGGGGGAGGAGGGGGGTTGGCATCTTCACAGAAGTCGATAACAGTTGTTTGAGATGAAGCTGTTGAACTTGGTCTTCTCAACAACTTTCTTCAGAGTTGAAGGAAGGTTTCCATAACATTTCAAGGCTCAGCACGATCTTTCTCGTCTTATGGAATCGATTCACTTGAACCAGCCCTCGCCTCGAGAGGCAGAAGTGAATCCGCATTGTGCACATCCCCTCTCGAATTTTGAGCAACCCGAATGTTGAGCAACCAGAATTCTGAAAGCATGGGCCCCCCCCAAAAAAACCAAATCAAGGTCAGAAATTACCCTGCAAATTCTACATCTCAAGAACATAGCGCCTTGGACTTCCAGCATCTCGTTACATGACGTCCTTACCCCGCCCCCACTATCACCATCTCTCCCGAGCTTCCCAGTTCCCCTCATCCATCACAGCCGCGTCTGCTTGGCATCTAAAACAATAGAGGAAGGTCGAAGTAACACCGTCTTACCCGCATCCATGATCTGGTGGTACAATCGGCTTAACCTGGCCATCCGAACTGTGATCTCAAGACTCTGGGCAGGAGGATGACGGCATACCGATGAGGGATTTCGCTTTCGCGTTGGAAAACCAAGTCCGGCTGCATGGGAGCTTGCAGCTTGGGACTTCGAGATGGTATTTCGAGGAGGTTATATATGGGCGGGGATGGCAGCTTCTAAGGCCTGGAAAGCGAAAGCACGTCGTTCTGTCTCATTCACGAACGTGATATTCAGCCTGAACATCTGGCATCATGCTTCGCTTCCTGTTATCCCTCTCCCTTGCAACTCTCGCCTTCGCCTGCCTACGAGAGTTTAACCAAGCACCCAAGCATACCCACCGCAAGAGAAATATCAGACGCCAAGCAGACTTCCCACCAGTCCTCACAGACCAAGAAACCATCCTCGTCAACTCCTTCGACAACAACACCATCGATCAATGGGCCTACTACTATACCCATGAGAACAAACTAGCCGGACTCGGCCGTGCAGCTGCTCAATGGACAGCTGACAAATGGGCCGAATACGGATTCCAGTCGCGACTAGACGAGTATGAGGTGTATTTGAATTATCCCGTATCTGCTTCGCTTCATGTTACTTATCCGAACGGGACGAAGCAGGAAGTGAATCTGAAGGAGGATGTCCTGCCCGAGGATGATGTTACGGGTAGGCCGGATAATCAGCCGACTTTTCATGGGTTCTCAGCAAGTGGAGATGTTGAAGCGGAGTATGTTTATGTTGGGTAAGGATAATCTTCATTCCAAAATTTGAAACCTATACTGAATGATGCTAGACGTGGTCAGCAAGTTGACTTCGAGCGCCTGATCGAGCTAGGCGTTGAGCTTGAAGGCAAAATCGCTCTCGCGAAATATGGAGGCCCTTTCAGAGGTCTCAAAGTCAAAAACGCTCAAGATCATGGAATGATCGGCACGGTCATATTCTCCGATACTGATGGAGATGGTGAGATTACTGTCGAGAATGGATACGCAGCATATCCAGGTTTGTACTTCATTATTCTACAAAGTCACATGTGCTAAAACGACATCCAGATGGTCCAGCAAGACACCCAAACGCCGTCCAGAAAGGCTCCGTTCTCTTCCTCTCCACCAACCCTGGCGATCCTACAACGCCAGGCTACCCGTCTAAGCCTGGTGTTCCACGCACGGGAACAGAAGACGTGATGCCTCAAATCCCATCCATCCCCATCTCCTACTCCGCTGCCCAACCACTCCTCCAAGCTCTTGACGGACATGGAACGACCGGCGAAGAAGTCAACAGAACAGCTTGGGTAGGAGCTCTGAATGCAACATACAGCACTGGCCCGGCGCCTGGCGTTACTCTTTCCCTGCACAACTTGATGGAGAGTAATATCACGACGATTTGGAATGCAATCGGTTGGATCAATGGTACAAACAGCGACGAGACTATTGTGGTCGGTAATCATAGAGACACGTGGATGATTGGTGGAGCTGGGGATCCCAATTCTGGATCAGCGATTATGGTTGAGATGTCGAAAGCTCTTGGGAAATTGCTCGGGTCAGGATGGAAGCCAAAACGAAACATGTGAGTAGGACTGCTAGGTTTGATGTGAATTTACTCACGCGTTCAAGTGTACTCGCATCTTGGGATGCCGAGGAATATGGTCTGATTGGGTCTACCGAGTGGGTCGAGGAGTACATCAACTGGCTCACCGAGACGGCCGTCGCTTACCTGAACATCGATGTCGCTGTCTCCGGACCCCGTCCAGATTTATCTGCTACCCCAGAACTCCATACAATCGCATTAGAGCTATTCGAGAAAGTGATTCATCCCAACGATGGAGCTTTCAACATTTCACTCTATGATGCATGGAACGAGGTCTCAGAAGGTAATGTTGGTGTTCTCGGCAGTGGTAGCGATTACACTGCATTCTTACACAAGGGAATTAGTTCTGTAAGTCAACCTCCCCCAAAGCGATCTCATTTCCCAACGTTTCTCGTTGAACTCCATTCCTAATATACCCACCAACAGCTCGACGTTGGTTCAGGCGGCGGCCCTACAGACCCAGTCTGGCACTACCACTCCAACTACGACACTTACCACTGGATGTCCAACTTCGGCGACCCTGGCTTCCACATCCACTCGACAATGGGCCAATTCCTCACTCTCCTCGCCTATCACCTCTCATCGGACGAACTACTCCCATTAGACCTCCCCAATTACGGCGTCGAGCTTCAAGCTTACTATGAGGATCTCCAGGACGTCATCTCCTCTGGTTCCAACGCCTCACTCGACACATCCCCCCTCTCAGCCGCCATCCAAACCTTCCAAGCCCGCACAAAAGAAGTCAAAGGTCTAGAACAGATGGCACTGATGACCAACGATGCGGAGCTGATCGAAGTGGTAAATCATAAATATAGGGATTTCCAGAGGGGCTTTGTGTCGCAAGGTGGATTGCCGACGAGGGAGTTTTATAGACATGTTGTTACGGCGCCAGGACTGGATACAGGGTATGCGGCTGTGACTTATGCGGGGATTACGGAGGCTGTGGAGGCGGGTGATTTTGATGTTGCGAGGGATTGGGTGGGGAGGACGGCGAGGGGGATTGAGAGGGCGAGTGAGATTATTAAGACTTAGGCTGGATGGGATAGGATGAGGAGTATGCTTCTATTATGGAGAGGGCGTCAGTGTCGTAAGTCCTGATGTTGAGATGGACGGGATACTTGGTGTCATCATACAAAGAAGTAATGTTTACACCAAAGAGAGCCTAAGCGAGAGTATGAGTCCCATCACATCAGCATGATCCAAGCCACATCATTTCATATCATAAGGTATACTCAAACAGGATATCATTGACACCCAACACCATTACAAAAGACTACATATAACTGATCCTTTCGAACCTTACGAGGTACAGACAAGGTATCTACCAAGCAAAACTATCCTCATGCAAATCAATCCTCGTCCCCCGTTCCCCATGAAACCTAACCACCTCCCTCCTCACCCCATCCGCCAACCCCCCCGGCGCACAAACCAAAACCGCCAACCTCTTCACACTGCCCACCTCCTCCATCAACACTTGTCCAACATCCAATCTCCCCACCCCAATACCCTCTTCTCCCTCTCCTTTCACTCTAGCTTCAGCACCCGTACAAGTCCACAAACACTCTACACCCAATGCCCTCGCATCAACAGGTAACATCTCACGGACGATATCGGCAAATTCCCTCTCGCGATAACTCCATGCAAGAACCAACCTGCTAGCTTTTACAGCCGGCGAATTCGTGCGTCTCGCTTCGACGAAATATTGGACGTAGGATAGGAGTGCGGTAATGCCTATTCCGCCACCGATACACAAGATAGAATCAGCATACGAGAGATCGATAGCGTGTCCGTAAGGACCTTCGAGTGTGAGTGGGAGGTACGTTGGTTTCGTGGGGGTGAGAGAGATATCTCTGTGGAGGGAGGATGTGAGACCAGACATAGGGCGGAGGAGGAATGTTATGCTTGGCCGGGAGGCGAGGGCAGGGTGGTTGTGTGTGTAGTTGGGGTTCGGAGACTGGGAGTGTGTGATGTGCGAGGATGAGGCGTGGGATACTGGTTGCGAGGAGGTGGAATTGGAGTCTGGGAGGGGGGCGGTGGTGATTTGGAGGTCTTTTTCAATGTCTTTGTGATGCTCTACTGTTCCGGACTCTTGCTGTGTGCCATTGCCGCCAGTATGTGTGAGTTTTGTCATGGATCCGGTGTCCCACCCTGCAATGGAGAAAGGATGGTTCTCCCAGAATCGTCCTGTGGAGGGGAAATATAGGAATGCATGTTGGCCGGGCTTGAACGTCCAGTTCTTGGAGGGGTAGACGGTGAGTTTCATGAATGTACCGCCGGGGGTGAGTTCGGCTACTGCTTGAGTGGTTGTGCTGCCAACCATGTTTCTGTACACGACGATGGCCATTCTGCTGAGGCGTTCGAATCCCCAGAATGCGAAAGCGATGTAGAGCCAAACTTCATAGCCCCAGTTGTAGGTGAAGCGGAGAACGACGTGGTACCAGCAGCCAACGAGAGCAATGATGACCATAATGATGTGTAAGACGAGGAAGATCTCGTACTGGAAGCGGCGGATGGGTAGGATGGAGAAAGTGATGGCGAGGCAGAGGAAAATGGTTCCGATGATACCCCAGTAGTAGTAAGGGAGCTTGACATTAGCGTAGTACTTGGCTGAACCACCACCCCAGAAGTCGAGGTACGTGTAGATGATGGAGTGAACGACTGCTTGGACAGTCGCCACGCGAGCTGCCCAGCGATGAAAAGTCAGACATGTGGTCTGACTGAGGCCAGTCAGCCAGATGAGAGGGTTGTTGCGGCCTGCAAAGAGGATTGACAGTGCAATGTTGGCGAATGAGAGGACACCGGTGCGGTTGGTCACGTAGGTTGATATTTCTGATTTCGAGTCTGCGAACCAAGCGCTGGTGGTTTGGGGAAAGACGGATTTGTATGGGACGCAGGAGAAGACCAGATTAAGGCAGACGTAGATGAAGATCACAAGCGAGAGTATCCGTGAGGGTGCGTAGCCGATGTCTGAAAGCTGTTAGGAAGAATACCATAACTGAGGAAGATGGACACTTACTGCCTGCTAGGGGAGTCTGATGTTTTCCGTTGAAAAGGGCCGGGAGTAGAAGGACCTTGGAAAGCTTGATTGGAATCATGTTTCCCAAGCTAGTGGCGCTGAACTTCATGTATTTTCCAGCAAGCAGAGTAAATCCAACAGTGATAGCCATGATTGCGACACTGAAACCTGTCAGTAATTGCGAACTTCATATCAGAGGGATCAAACTAACGAAAGCTGAGCATGCGTATCTTCTTGATACTCAAACTCTTGCAAAGTCTGCCTATTCGAGAAGTACAAGTCATAGTTCACCAAACTCGTCTCATTCAGCCACATAGCATCAGCCTCCAATTCGGTTGTCGGCGCCGTAGCAGGTAACATGTCGCTGTACACAGCGGTATCAGACATCGAGAGCGTGCTATACGCTTTGGCGATCTTCTTCTCTCCCACACCATCGATTCCACAACGGTCTTTCAAACAATACGCCAGTGTCTGCAACCAGGGCATGTTGCTCGCAACACACTCCATTGATGTTGTAGCCTCGGCTTCTTCGTCCATATCCATCCGTTTGAGCAGCTTCATATCCATACCCGCCATGTCGTCGCTTCCGGTGGAGAATGTCGTACAATTGAGCCAGAGGGAGGCGAGGGAGTCGTGGCACGCATATGCGCAGACAGGTTTGTACATGGAAATTCCCATGCCGATCACGCCATGTTTGACAGCTACAGCGCCCGAAGACAGCTGTGCGAGCAGGAGAAGCTGTATAGTGAAATGCATGGCTGAAAATGGCGAAGTGTTCGCCAGCTGCAATAAGACGTCGCTCTGGAATCCAAATCCGTATCAAGAATACCTTGCGACTCTGCAAATCTCACCAGAACATACGAATGTCAACACAAACGGAATATCGAAGTGGAGTAAAGAGGTCATCGAGACAGAAGAGCAAGAATGCCTAGAGTCTTATAAAAGGTCCTCTTATCTACCCAGCGGATAAAAACGTGCTCACTCATGGGTGCCGTCCCCCACAACAGTGCATGGATTCTCGGCTCGTCCCTTGGCAGTAGTAGCTGCATGTAAAAACCCGCTCAATCGTTCTCGTGTGGGACCAATCAGAGGGAATGTTAGCCAAACAGAGTCTGAGAATTGCCAATAGGCATTGAAAGATGGAATTTTATTGTGGATGGATGCCAATGGTGGAGTCATGTCCTTTGGTCTGGATATCGTTTGGAGCTGTCATTTGCGACTTCGTCTGGAGGGACCCTGGGCCTGGAGCTGCTTTTGGGGAGAGTCCCGGGTCACGTGGTGTGGTGGTGCTGTGATGCCAAGAAGGTCAGTGTGCCACAGAGAGGGTTTGAGTTGTTAATTGAAGACTTTTTATGGAGCGAGTATTGATTGGTGTTGTTACTGTATAAGTGGCAACGACTTGTTGATTCATTTTTGCTTTTGAGGTGATGTTGGGGGTGGCGGTTTGTCGCTTTAGGGTTGCCTATTGGTGAAAAACCAGTTGACTTGTTTAATTTGTGCTCAAAATAGCGCGGGGATTGTCCAGAAGATCGCTATGAATTGGTAACCAATAGGTAAGATATCAGTTCTTTCGAGAATGAGAGACTGTGGAGGGCTTTAATTCTTTTGTCCCCCAGGGCTCAAAATTGTGATACTGCACAAGTTCCGAGAGAGCTGAAGTACACTGAATGAACATTCAATCATTGGTGGTAATTTGAGATGGCTATTGTAAGACTATAGAAAAAAACGAAAGGAAATATTGAGAGACCTTGAGGCTTCGCGAGGCAGCGGGAGGCGAGTGAAGTCAGATGGGGCCAGTCACAAGTCTGATGAACAAAAGCAGAATCTCACCAGGGTCGAAAACCCCAGCTAGACAATTCCCAGCTAAAAGGAGCTTACTGCCCCCATTTATGAAGGCTGATGCTAGATTGACACTTCAATTGTGGGTTGACTAGCGATTAAATTCAAGTCACACAAGCATAAACCAGGAATGGTTTCTTGTATCACTTTATTATTTGATAGTTTGTGCAATAGAGAGGTATTTTCCATTTCTATAATCGATATGAAGTGCACTCCATCACAGATTTGGTGCTCTAATATCCAGCATTTTGTCTGTTTACTCCTCGCTTAACAGCCCCGCCTACCTTTCTCGATCCAACTAGCCGCGCCCCTGGACTTGAAAGGTATCCTCACCACACACGCGAAAGGGTAGGTAAAGTAAAATTGGATTTCATGAAACATCAGAGCGTATCTTTGGTAGACCAGTTCTTGCCATCGCCGATCTGAACTAATTCAGTTTTCGATTTCCACTGGAACATGCTACAGTGATTTTCCCTCCAACTCTCTGGTGACCACCTCCCCGCATCCTTCACTTCACGTAATTCTTGCCCAACCACTCCCTAACAAGTCCAGCGACCTCTTCTGGTCTCTCATAAGGTGTCCAATGCGCCGCATCCAACAAAGGCCTCTCATCCAACATCGGCAACCATCCCTTCTCAACAGCCGGATACATGACTTCAACACGACACGGCGCATCGTCCTTCCCTCCAACATACAAAACCGGAACATCAACCTTGTCTCTACCCTCAGGAAGCTCTTTATCGCACGAGTACTGGTGCTCGACAAAAGCGCGGTACCAGCACTGCGGCGCGTCGAACCCGTCACGACGCATCCTGTCGACAAAATCCTGGCGGAACTTTGCGTCCTGAGCATAAGGACGGAGCTCTGGGTCTGGATCGCTGTTATCATTGGCGAGGTGCTGACGAAAAGCATCTGGGACGCAGAAGAAGCGCTTGGATGTGTCGCCTGTGCCGTGGAGGCAAGGATAGAGACGCTCAACGTTGTCCGTGAGGACTTGACTACCATTTGGGTCGGCGAAAAGGTACCTAACAGGATCAGAATTAGTTCGTGTCTAGGCCAAACCCGACGTATTTGCTTACCAGTAATGCAAGGTTCCGTAGCCAAAAGCTTGCTCGGCCATCTCGTTCCATTTTGCGATATCGAAAGGCTCACGACTTAGAGGGGTGTAAGCGACGTTAAGAAAGACGCAGCCGACGACACGATCGGGGTGGTAATGGTAGAGACGGGCGGCACATATGGCTCCCCAGTCATGGCCGATTGAGATAACTTTGTCGACCTTTTCTGTGTCGATGATGTCGATGAGATCCTGGGTCATCACATCCCACTTGTACTCGACTGGATCAGTTGGCTTGTCGGTGCCATCGTAGCCAAGCATATCTGGAATAATAACTGGGAACTTGGTATCCATAAGACGATCCGCGATACCCTTCCACATCTCGGCGTGGTCGGGCCAACCATGCTGGAAGAACAGGGTTGGAAGAGACCTGTCGCCTTCAGATGTGTAGTATGTGTAAGTATAACCTCGGGAGGTCTTGAGTGTCTTCCTCTCGAAACCGTCCATTTTTAAGTTTGTTTGACAATCGAAGTGGCGGGAAATGTTGGAGATTATTGGGCAACAATACCAGATGCTTGAAGAAGTATAAGAAACAGGTAGATCAGGGCCCTTCTTAAGTAGTAGATCTGATATACGCTGTACTTTTCAAAACCTTCGATGTCCGAGAGGGGAAAGGCATCGACGAGTCGTGCGAAGACTACCTTTGCTAAGAATTCGTAAGATGATGCAGGATAGCGCACGTAAAATACCGGCTCCCACATTCTGTTTATGGATCGTGGGAGGGGATCGTTGACCACGATGGCCATTTGGAAAGGTCAGATGCTAGCACGTGATTTGTACCAGAAGCTGCGGCGACACCCAAGTATTTCCGAGGCACGCAGGCTGATTGTGGGACAAGCAATAGGACAAATTGAAGTTTTGTTTAATAAGCTGAGTACCTGTTCCGGCGCCCACGAGGCTAACGGATTCCGTTTCTCTTAGTTCTTCCTATGATTACTAAACACTATGTTCTCCCTCGGCTTGATCCTGACAGTTTCAACTCCCTCAGCAAATCGAGCTGTCAAAAGGTTGGTATGAGATCGTTGAAAATTGGTATACAGAATTGATCAGATGAGAAAGAAACGTCATACTAGAAGCTGAAGTAAGGTATTCCCCCAAGGAGTCTTTGAGGGTTTCGCGATCTTACGAACCAAGGAAAGTTCAAGGAAGCAGTGAGAATCCTAACGAGTGACCAATTTTCCGGCAACCCTGCAGAGATCTAGTCGTCTGCACTCTGTCTCTTTCTCGTTGTTGTATCACTGGTGCACTCTTACCATATAAGTTGCGATCAATTGAGCCTCATCCCCACGAAGATGTCCAAGTAACAAGGTAGAAGCGTCATGTGGCTTACTGGTGTTCTGAGTACGAGAAAGTTGGAAATTTATTGGATATTGGGTATTGAACTCAGTATCAGGTATACTTACCAAAATTACTTCTTCAGGCATTGGGAGCTAATCGATTTACTTGAGGAAACTACTGCAGATATTGTTTTCCAACCTCTAGATGCAGTTCTCTGATCACCCCACAGATTGTCTCGGCCATCCACTTCTCACTCAAACAAGATCACCAACGTCTATCTAAAAGTGCCCATGATCCAGGTTTCGGACCAAGCTGGATGCGGCTATCTTGATAGCTTCTTATCTGAATGCCGACGGTAATCGGACACGCACAAAAGTGCGCTATCGGCCGTACGGTTAGTGAAGCTGAGGCCCAAGAATGCGACACTACACCTCGCTTAGACGGTTCGACCCCCCTACAGCCAATCAGCTGTTTATTTTGAAATCTCTTGGACAATAAGAGTACTCGCTAAACAATATGCCTTTACTTGTAGCTCCACTCAAGCTCCGCCAGGAGATGTCATCAAAAAGGAACACCCGCATCTGCGAACCAGCTAGCCATTCGCATTCCGCAGTCCTGGTACAGTAGGAATACTTACAAATTGCTATACATAGCTTATAAGCAAACAAATGGCCGGCCGGTCTTTGAGATATGCCGTGCTAGCGAGTACTTTATCAATATCCGATGGAGCTCGTGATTGACTGATTGTCCATGGTGTATCCAAGTGATATATAAAATAGAATCATAGCCCGCCTCTTCCATTTCTCAAGCTGTTCTTCCTCAGAGGAATCTGCAGTATCAGTTTTCACTCTCATCGATCGAGCCACGATATCATTGTTCGTCGCCACTAAATCGTCCAACTATCGCCGAATCTAGTAGAGAATCTTTCGACTTCAATTTCGACCTCCACTTTGACTCGATTCCATTCCATCGTCCAGTACAACCATGCCTCAGCCTCCCACATCAGCCCAACGTACAATTCTCATAACCGGGTCAGCGAATCTCCCTCATTCTCCTCCACCTCTACCGTCAAATTTCGCGACGAGAAGCTAACTCCTCATCCAATAATATAGCTGCTCCGCCGGGGGAGCAGGCCACTCTCTCGCCCTCGAGTTCGCCGCCCAAGGCATGCGCGTCTTCGCAACCGCCCGATCAACCAAGTCCCTCGCGCACCTAGAAGCCAAGGGCATCGAAGTCCTCCCGCTCGAAGTGACCAGTGCCGAGAGCATTTCGTCCCTCAAGGCGGAGGTTGCGAAGCGGACGGGTGGGAAGCTGGATATGTTGTTCAACAACGCTGGGACTAGTAAGCGCGCGCCCCCAGAACAGAATCCCTTCCTCTTATTACTTTAATAAATTTGAAGTTTCCCTTTGTTGCCCCTTTTTTGAAGCTGCATTTACTAGTACAGGTACCTAATTACTCATAGTGTATGAAATCCCAGCAATTGAAGCCGACTCGACGCGCGTGCGGAAAATGTTCGACACCAATGTCTTCGGCGTCTTCGATATGATCAACGCTTTCATTCCCTTACTCTTAGCCTCCGCTACTGATGAGAATGGATCGAGACCACCGCCAACAATCATCAACACTGCTTCGATCCTCGGCCGGCTACCATTTGCATTCAGCGCTGCTTACAACGCCACGAAAGCGGCCGTGATTTCCTACTCCGATACCCTCCGGCTCGAGGTCGCGCCCCTCGGTATCAAAGTCGTGACGGTGTTCATGGGCGAAGTCTCGACTGGCTTGATGTCTGCTGATAACATCTCTTTCGGGCAGGAGAGTCTGTACAGTGATGTCGAGGCGAATGTGAGGGAGAGGAGTCGACAGCACGCGCTGAAGAGCATATCACCGGAGGAGTTTGCGAGAAGGGTTGTCGGTGCGGTGCTTAAGGAGCCGGCGATTGGGAAGGGCGAGTTTGTGTGGAAAGGCACGAATGCTTCGTTGGTGTGGTTGCTGGATGCGATTGGCTGGAGAAAGATCTTTGATGGGACTGTTAAGTCGCCTGTTGGGCTTGATCAGGAGGGGATTCGGAAAGCAATCTATGACAAAGGCCAGCGTAGTGTTCAGCAAGGGCGTTGAGGAAAGTAGCTTGCTGTACAAATCTCCACTTTCTTTTATGTTTCTTTTTCAGTTGGATTTGGCTTCGCTTCTGATGCTTCCTCGACTAGTCGGCCATCACACGCAGACCTTCCACGAACGCTTCACTTACACCACACCAGATCTCGCTCACTACCTTCTTACAGTACCGGCGCAGGGTCAGACATTGCCTTGACCTATTTTTCAGGGCCGTCACTTCAGTGAGGAGCGCAGAGCAAGGTAGTCGAGTAGGAAGCTGGCGAGCGCTGGATGATTACTATGAGGTGGCTCGGGAAGATTCACGTGGATGGCTCCCAAGTTGCTAGGAGAGGACAATGCTGTTGCGCTCGGCTTCCGAATGTGAACCCCCACCCTAGGAGCCGGCGTCTGCTCGAATGGACTGGCCATATCGTGAGTCAAGGATTATTTGCTGCAAGGGAGATTCTGTTCTCGAGGCTGCGGTTTGAAATATGTGACGTGACCATGTGAATACAGGTCTGATTTACTCGCTTGATTTGCCAAGTCACCAGTGATACCTTTCCATCGAAGGAAAGATTGATTCAGTGTAGCTGATCTTGCTGACAAACACAAGTGAAAAACCAATATATATATATATATATAAAGGTTCACATCAGCTGTTTGGACTGCCATGTGAAACTGTGCTGCTTGATGAAGAAGGTCGATTATTGCTCCGCGCTAGATATGAAGCTGGCAACTACAACCTGATAGAATATCATGCTTTCATCTACTGTTTAACAAAAACGAAGGAATCCCCACTAGTCCTACATGGCAGTCTGACTAGCCGTGAAAGCGCCCACGACAGTAAAATGCAAGATAGGCGAAATCGCTGGAACGTGCCGAGGATGAGGTTGTTCAAGTACAGAAGAGCGCTTGCTCGAAACTTACAGCCTCTGTCTACGGCATACGGTTTTTAAGTTGCACTTAAACGTCTTGACTGCCAGCACAAAACTTTCAAAGGTCAGATGTTCTTTTGTATTATCCTCGCTCCATCATGAAGTCCTGAGGACCAGCGCGTATATACAAGGTAGAGCAAAAGCTGATCCTCCATGCAAAATATCATCGTCTATCCCATGCCCAAGGGTCAAAAGCCCTCCGGACCCCGCAATGCACTCACGCCAGCACCAACGCCCAAAGCCAGAAGGTCGTCATGAACAAATGCGGGAAAGGGTATAACAAAGCGTATCAAGCGGTCGTCAAGTCGAAAAGAGAAAATTGGAAAGTGAGCCATGGCAACCATACACTCCATGTCGTTTCGATGCCATCACATAGTGAAAGATAGGAAGAGATGAAGGATCCGTATTTCAACCCGTGAACCCAAGGTACAACGATGATTGGTGTGATCAAATCCCTCATCTCTTTCACATCGAGGCAAAGGGACCAGGGATCGTGCCACACAATACCAGTGGAAGGTGTGAAGGAAACAGGAAAGAGATCCGAAAGCGGAGCTACAGATAGATGGCAAGGGGTGGAAGCCGAAGTGAAGGTTAGATTTGGCCTTTGATGTCGACTTTAGCAAAGGCTGCACTCTTAGCGGCCTCAAACAGTGCGCCAGCCTTGCCAGTGAGGAATCGAAGTTCATCGTTCTTTTCTTCAAGCAGATGCTGACCGTTATAATCGCAAATGAACTGTGCGGCATCGCCATCGGACTCAAATCCAAGTTCCTCGGTGATGAATCTCAACTTGATATCTGGCTTGTATCTGTGGGTTGTTAGCGGAGATCCGATAAGGAGGAATGATGGAACATACGCTTTGCAAATATTTGACAGAGCAACCAGACGCTCACGAACGACGAACATGTCCATGAGATAGGCACCCATGTTTGGCGTGTCGAGATAGAGCCTGAAAAATCTGTGGTAGTTGCCCAATGCTAAAGCCGACCGCACACCAAGAGCATGCTTGATGGCTTTTTCTTCCTTCTCTGCTGTGGTTAGATCCGCCAGGACGTCATTCAACGCCGTGCGGTTAGATGTGTGAATGAAATACAAGATACGATACGCCTTGAATTCCACCGGGTTGCCTCCCAGATTCTGCGTATAAAGCGCACGAAGCTGGGTTTGGCACTGATTATACTCACCAAGATCCCCCTTCTCCAGGGCGATCCGGGCATGGATCTCATACACTGTGACAGTGAATTCGTTCTTAATGCGTTGCACGGTAAGGTCTTGTCGCATGGACTTGAACTGGTCGCAGATGTAAGAATAGTTGCCCTCCTTCTTCCACTTCTTCTTCAATAGATCAAGAGTTTGTCTCAAAATGGGTTCAGGTCGGACTTGTGACGGGACTGGAGCTGATGTGAGGCGGAAGTATTGCTTCTCAAGGACTTGACATGTTCCGACTACTGGGCCAGATGATGGCACTGGAGATGGGGATCGAGCGTAGGTTGGTTTGTAACCGCCATCGAAGCGACGAAGACGCTTCTCCAGATTCTTCTGGGACTTACTTAATTTCTCCTCCTGAAATGGCTGCTGGCGTTTATCGGTGATGCGATCTTCGAAACGGTTGTTAGTTCGCCAAGGAGGCATGGAATTGTCATCTCCACCGATGTCTTGGGATTTTCTCTTCTTGGATGCAGCGTGGTTGCCATTGGCATTGCCATTCGCACCTATCCGCAGATCTAGAGACTCCTGTTGCCATGCCGCTGCCTTTGCGTCTGCTCGCGCCTTGTGTATCATTTGTTGGGGAAGGGGTAGATGATCCCAGTCGATTGTATCCAGAGAATTACTATCGGTCGCGGCTGCGATGGTGTTTCTTAGCTGTTCTTCCATCTCTTTTCTAGTCACATCGGGAAGAAGGTTATCGATTTGGAAGGATCTCTGTACATAAAGTCGAACTGGTGCGGGCCAGTCGATCTTCTTCTTCTCCGCAGGTGGAGCAGGCATGGGCGCGGGTGGAGGAGGATGTTGGACAGCGGGCACGAAGTGAAGGGGAGCTGACGCGAAGCTTTGTCGGACTTGGACGGGATGGAAGGCTGGCGGTGCTGTTTTCTTGTTAGAAGCCATGTTTCGAGGAGTTGAGGATGGTGATGCTGGTGATGGTGATGGGGATGGAGAAGCAGTCGACGATGCAACGACAAGAGGTGCGGAAAGCGACAGGATCTTACCTTGCGGGTAGCCATACTGGCTTTGCGTTCCTGGAGGTGGCGGGATAGGCGCCCAAGGTGAATTCATTGTGGTGAACATCCAGGAGGGCACAAAGAATCGCGAAGGCGAGGAATGTAGCTGTGTTAGTGGTGCGATTCAATAATCGCGACGTGGGAGCGGTGGCTTCTTTTATGTGGGTAGGTTGGGTATCTTTTCTGGAGGGAGAAAGGAGAAAGGAGGATGGAGATGGGATGTCGTCGAGAAGTTTGGATGGAAGAAAGGAAGAACCGAACAGGTGGAAGAGGCGGGTTTGGGTCGGTCGGTCACTTCAGCACGTGCAGTGGTGAATTCGAGACTCGCCTAAGATACTAGCGTGCGGAAAGATGCCACTTCCATTATGCCCCGCGTAATTTCTATCACCAATTGATTCCAGATAAGCACCTGCATCACGATAACCAAGCTCAGCAGTGCAGCCAGATCAGCATCCTGCAGGCATCACTTCTGCCCCTCTTCCCTTAGTTGTCTTCTACGCCAATGTCTACAATTTATATCCTCACGCGACCACTCCCAACAGCCACTGGCACAGTACTGGCTGGGCCGGATGTTTCTTAAACACATAGACCTCACTACTGCGTTGAGGCCGTCATATCTGCCAGATGAGGTCTTGCTCTTTGTCCAGGACAATGTCGGGCTTTATGAGGGGTACGCCAACATGTTCCAGATACAAATGCAGTTGCATACGGGATGCTGCAGAGATTTCTTTGAACAATAAAGCTAACCTGGCTACCTGCAGGAAGTTCAAGATCCCGGATCACCAGAATGGACAAGTGTATTTGACCTCACATCGGATATGCTATGTGGACAATGGAGATCCTCGAAAGAACTCTACGGCTATTGATCTGAAGGATGTGGAACGATATGAGTTCTATGTACGACCTACTGACAGACAAGGTTCTGGCTCTTCCATCTGCTAATGCAATGCAGGGTGGCTTCTTGAAATCATCCCCAAAGATTACGCTTGTTCCTAAACCTATCAAACGGTCCTCAATCCAAAATCGAGCAATCTCAAGCCTCAATGGCCCATCTAGAAGCGCAACTGCTTCACCATCTCGGATCGACAGTCCCTTCCATCTGCCTACTCCCGAGCCGTCACCTGCGAGCACTGCGACTTGGATCTGTACAATATGCTCATTCTCGAATCCAGTCCCATCAAACTTCGATCCACATACTGCAAATGAACGGACACCACTGGCACCTTGTTTGGCGTGTGGGATCAAGCCAGCCTTTGCGCTGGTGATGAAGGCTGCTATATCAAACGCGACAAGTAGACCTGTTGCTTCTCCTGTGCCAGTGAGAGCTACAATACCTCTTCGTGGCAGGACAGACGCTCCTCGACCGCAATCAGATACCTGGCCAGATAGCCCAGCAGCTTCTGGGCAGGGTGCGGTCTCTCAGCCCGGAGCCGGGGCATCGTTTCAATGTCCTAGATGCACATTCCTCAATCATCCATCATTATTATCTTGTGAGCTCTGTGGTGCTCCACTAATCTCGCAAGATGTCCCGACGGGACTTGACCAAGCCCCAGTACGGTCAGAATCTCCTGGCCCGATTCTGCAAACACTTCCTCTTCCCACAGCTGAGAATGGAGAGAACATTAAATTATCGTTCCGTGCTGGTGGAGGGCCAATATTCTATGAACGATTAAAAGGCTCCATGCAGCAGAGGAAATGGCTTCTACAGGGTGCCCCGCCTATTCCAACAGCTGCGGAGCAAACTACATCTGGATCTGGTACATCCACGCCAACTGGGGAGCGTGTTGTCAAAACTGTTGGAATTGCTGGATTGGAACAGCGGCGGCTTGATATGCGGAAAAACAATGAGCTTGTCATTGGGAATGCCTTTGAAGATCTAGAAGCACTAATGGCTTCAGCGAAAGAGATTGTTGCCCTAGCCGAATCGTTTTCGTCAAACGGAGGCGGAGCAGAAACAAACGCAGTCGCCAATGCTCTCGGTCTTGTCACAACGAAAGAAATGCTAGGAGGGGGCAGCAATTCCGAATCACTTTACATTTCCGAACTATCTCGCAACCTTGCAGAATTCCTCACCGACGATGCTCGCGGTGTTCTCCGCAAAGCAGGCGGTATCATCAGCTTAGTAGACCTCTGGGCAGTATTCAATAGAGCCCGCGGAGGCGTCGAACTAGTCAGTCCCCTCGACTTCGAAAAGGCCGCTCGTCTCTGGGAGAAGCTCCGCCTGCCAGTCCGTCTCCGACAGTTCAAGAGTGGCGTCTTGGTCGTACAATCATCCGATCGAACTGATGAGAAGACCATCAGAACTCTTCTAGCTTGGCTGAACGACCTTCACGTCTTCCCGCCAGACAAAGATCTTCCCTGGGACTGGCAGGTTTTCGGCCGTGGAGTCACGGCTCAAGATGCTGCTGAGCGGTTTGGGTGGAGTATTGGTGTTGCAGAGGAAGAATTGGAGATGGCTGAGGAGAAGGGGGCGCTGTGTAGGGAAGAAGGAATTGAGGGTTTGAAGTTCTGGGAGAACTGGATCGATGATGGCCAGTTTCCTGATCGCGGGTCTGCTGTGTCGGTAATATGATTGGATGCCACCGAATCCCCCGACTTGTAACCACTCCACATGCAAGAAGGCAATGTGGTAGCAGCGGGACTGTCTTCAGAAGAATCACGATGCAAGTCAGTCACGAGAGGAAATACAATGGATTCACAGCCAAGCAGCGCAGCTCTTTGTCGTTTCTCTCGCGCCTATCACCAGCCTCCACGTCTGTGGTGTTGGTACTCGTGACATCCATCCATCAACTCTGTACTATGCGCATGTCAAGCTTACCTGTTGCTCCTCCTTCTACAATCCTGTTACTCGAACATCGATTCGCTTTCTTTTCCCCCCTCTCCCACTCTTTCGCTCTTCTATTCCTCCCTTCTCTTGCTCCTCCTGTCTCCCTCCTCCTCCTCTTTCTTTCCTCCTCCCCGCTCATCACCCATCCACACCCAACCAAAAGTCCGACCACCTCTCAACACTCCTCCTCAAAGCAAAACAGTATAAAAGCAATGTAGCAGCACTCACGGAATGAACGACATCTCCTCATCTTCCTAAACGCCACATCTCCCTCCCATCAACTCACCACATCCAGAACCCATCAATCAACAAATATGTCCAGCATGAAATCGCCAATCGAGCTGACAATCTACACACCAGCTAGCCCGACTACGACTACGAGCCAGCAGCTGGAATGTAAATCGAGGACCAGGAAGCGGATGGGAGTGGGAGTGGGAGTCCCGAATGAATTCTGGATCTGCTGCTGTTCGTATATGCCGGGGCAGCAACTATCCGTACGTCCATCGTCATCCTTTCACCCATAAATATCTCGTCGCTACGCTCCTACCTAGCTTGACATACAGATTGGCGAATATCTTGTAGTTCCTAGCATGATCTTATCGATCTTCCCATTACTGGCTATTTTGCGGCTGCGGAAAGGCGACTGCTAATACGTAGAGTGGATAGTGCGGAATGATGAATACACATGATTCGATGGTATGCCAGAGATGCCAACATGATAAATGTACGGGGTGTACGCAGTGGAGGAGGCAGGTATGATGTGATGTGAATGCTATGAGGAGCTTGAGCTCGATACTGCGTCTGCGATCTTGTTCACGATTTCGGGTCTCAATTGATGGGATTTGGGACATTGAAAAAGCATAAACTGGAAATGGAGCGATAAATTTCGGGCATATTGACCTATGCGTAAACCAAATTGACGTTTGGGGGGTAGTTGTAGGACGTGCTTTGAGGCAGGCGTTTTGTCTGTGTGTTGATGGTCTAAGATGGGACTCTAAGATGGGACGTGGTAGGATTAAGCGAGATCATATCTGCTATAGTGTTAGATCGTTGATCAGATGGATGGCACGAACTGAAGTCCCATGATACGAACCTGTTCCACGGGACGGCGGAATGCAGGTGTGACGGTGGAGCTGCTGGAAGGGTTAATTAAGCGATACCGCCAAGCCGTCAGTCAACAAAACCGGTCATTTATAGCAACTTAGAATTAAGTAAGGACAGCCTCCATATGTCAGCTTTCGCCGAAGTGATGATGCCATCAAAGCTGCTGGATATATCTTGTTATGGATGAATATTACGTTACATGCAAAGCTTCCACCCTCCTGACATCTGACTTTAACAATTGCCCCAATCTCAAACGTCCCTTAAACTCCCCAGCACATTGAACTGTCCATCGATCCATTCATCTAATCATGCATCCAGCAAAGCAGGGTATCAATCCAACATCAAAGTAACAAATCCTCATCCTCAGCCACCGAATCCGCCGACGGACTAGCACCCACGTCCTCACTTTCACTCTCACTTCCACTTCCGCCCAATGCCCCGTTTCCTCCACCCACCCCACCACGCTCTCCAGCTGGCAAAAAGCTGGTATGAAACCTCCCAACATGCCTCTTCAACGCCTCATTCGTCTTAAACCCCGCCCCCTCACAATCATGAAACGAGCATTTCAGCAAATGCACAGCATCAATATGCTGCACCAACCCAAACTGATGCTCGAATTGCACGAAGCAGAATGGACACTTATAGCCGTGGTAGGAGGACAGGTGGGTTGTGAGGTCTGCTGGTGTGGGGAATAATAGGATTGTGCAGTGAGGGCATGGGAACGAAGCACCAGAACTGGCGTGAATGAAATTGCCATTCTCGTTGCCATTGATGGCAGTAGTATTCGTCTGTGGTTGTGGCTGTGCTTCTGGATGAAATACTCTGAAGTGCGTGTCGTAAGCTTCGATGGTAGTGAAATAGACACCAGGGCAGGCTTCGCACGATTGATGGACTTGCTCGGGGTGTTTAGTGAGGACGTGCTCGAGGAGGCCGAGTTCCGTGGTATAGGGGTTGTTGGGGCCGTTGGGGCCGCGGGGACAGAGGTGGCAGAGCCAGTCGTCTGACAATGTAAGTTCAGGTTCTGGCTCGGTTTCTGGCTCCTCGTGGATGGTGTGGAGACTGTTTGAGGAGGACTTGGGTGGATATGCAAGCTCGCCGCAGAGACCACATGCTACGGCTGAAGCGTCACCGTGGATTATAGCTGAGTGTCGAGCTTTGGCTCCTTCGCTGAGGAATACTGTGCCGATACAAGAGTCGCAGGTCAAGAGTGGCTTCTTTTCATGCATAGTCCTCAAGTGCTCATCGAAGGGCTTTTGAGTGAGGAATGACAAGCCATCACAGAGACAACAGCTAAAGCGTCGATCGTGGAGTGAGGCGGTATGTTGGTCGAGCGCAGCCTCGGAAAGAAACACGATATCCTTGCAGTGATAGCAAGCAATCGTCTGCCCCTTCTCGTGCACAGCTATGACATGGGCTTTTAGAGCAGCCTGGGTGAGGAAGAGCTTGTCGGGACAGGCACCACACTTCAAGCCAGCTTGCTTGGGAACGTTGTGCTGCAAAGTGGCAAGGTGCTCATCAAGCTTGGCTTGGCTCTCGAAGAATGGAATAGGGCAGCGAGTGCATGTGAAAGCAGGCTTCTGCATGTGACAGATTGTGCCATGATCAGTCAAGTCCTTAAAATCCTTAAAAGTTGCCTTGCAGGAATAGCAGCGATGGAGATGATGTTGCTTCGTGTGTGGAATGGTGTCGTTTGGACCGTTGAGCTGATCTTGGCACTTTGGGCACGAGATTTTGTGGACCTTCTCGTGGTGCTCAGAAAGTGCCGACTCGGTCTCGAAGCTCTGTGAGCAGCTGGTGCATTTCAAGCCGTGAGCTGCGACCTTGTGTTGATCAAGCATAACAATAGTCTTGAAGTCCTGGCCACACTCGACGCAAGTGAAGGCGTGCTCTTTTTCTCTGTGCTTATCTCGAGCATAGCTATCTGGGAAGCATTTATTGCATTTGGCACAATGAAACTCATGTCTCTTTGAAGCCTTATCGATGATTGGGAGCGGGACGACGCAGATCTCGCACCGGCTGACATGGCTGGAGAATATGTGGCTGGATAGCTCATCTGTAGACTTGAATCTGATGGAGCACTCTGAGCATTCAAAGCAATGTCTCTTGAGTACATGACTTTTGAGATCTTCCTCGCTAGGAAGCACTTTCTGGCAAGTCTTGCATAAATAACGATGGGCCTCCTTCTTGTGTGCTTTCAAACCCTTGTCGGTATCGTATTTCTTCTCGCACCATTGGCACGTAAAGGTGTGTGTATCTAGGATGTGCTGACCTCGAAGTGCCCATGTTCCGAAGATCAGAGGACATTTGTCGCATTGGAAGTGTGCAGCTGTGAAGTGTTCGGTACGACCAGCATCAGACTTGAAACGAGCCGGGCAGAAGTTGCATTTGAAGGGATGGGCATCCGAATTTTGGTGTGCATTCAAAGCATCCTTGGACTTGAAGATCCTGTTGTTGCACTCCTTGCAATGAAATGTATGCTTCTCAGCCACGTGAGTCTGCAGTTCCTTGTCCGTAGAGCAAATTGCCAAACAAAGCTCGCACGGCTTCTTGTGTTTGGCTTGATTGTGGTCGATGAAGTGCTTCTCGTTCTGAAAACCGAGCTTGCACATGGAGCAGTAAATGTTGTGGCGGACTCGATTGTGTGCTACCAAGGCGTCGATTGAGCTGAAGTCGGTACGGCAGACATTGCATTTGTTTATGTGCTTGACCCTGGTATGCTCTGCGAGTTCTTTGGCTGTTTGAACAAGCAAATGGCAATGGGGGCATTGAACAGCCTGTTTATGTTTCTTGGCTTTACAGTGTGATTCGATAGCTTCTGTGCTGGAAAATCTGCTATCGCAATCCCAACAGTAATACTTGGTCATCTTGGAAGACTTGGAGGAGGCCTAGGATGTGGTCTGTCTCGTGGAATCAGTGCGAGGTCATTTGTATAGATCTAGCCTAGACTTACCCTGCTGTTTGCCTTGATCAAGTTCTGAGGTGATGGTAGTGGAGATAGACGCGTGTTGAGTACAAAATTCGAAGGTGAGGTCTCGGTCGAAGGTGACATGCAGCCGCTTTACCCCTTTGGAATGAAAGTAAACAAATACCACAAAGCTGTTGACAGATCGCATCTGAATCATGACAGATGATAAGCTGGCAATCAAGAGTGTCTCAACAACGATGGGAAAGATCTCAACCGAATCAATGTGTTGTTCGTGTCTCAAGATAAGGAAGACGCGGTTGTGGAAAGAATACCTAGCCTTGGCGTTGGTGGAGCGCTAGCTCCTCCTCAAGCGGCGAAACTTTTATCCATCGCTTATCAGGTGGCTCTATCTCCATATACAGACCCGAATAGAGGACTATTTACCTCCAAATCAGAAGATATGTCACCAGGATCTCAGAACATTGGGAGACGCCGGATGTGGTAGCCTGACAACCGAACCTGCAGGCCTCCATTGCTCTTTGTCTCAACTGCTACTTCCTAACTTCTTGATGACAGCAAACAACGAGCAAGCATAGACAGGAGGACATTAGACTCGACCAATGTCACCAAAACTGCACAAGGCTTTCAGGAGTAGTGATATACAACCCTCCGCTTGCTGATTCCTGCTACGCAGTACGCATGTCCTGAGCAGCACTGAACACATTGGCACAACTCCGTCCGTAACTCGACATTGGCTGATTGGTATCCAGCTCCTCTCGCTAGTTTCATTGTGAACATCTCAATCTCTACAGTACTCAACATCCTGGTAGGGGCATCACTCCGAGCCTCTGAGGTAAGGCCCATTCTAACACTGGATAGATCAACGCCTTACACACAATGCCGATTCATGGGCCGCCATGCGTCTCAAACTTGATACAATGGTATATGTATATCGCCAACTTGTGCCTTCAGTCTCTCTCTTCACACTCGCATAGCTTCAATTAAATTTCAAACAAGACAAAGGAAAGGGCTGAGGAATCACTGTTTGATTGAAATATGCTAATCCTACTTCCTACAGACCACTGCAAGCACGCTTTCACGCCCGGTTATCCTTTCCAAGCAATCTGATTGAATCAACCGACAACTAATCCAGATATCCATGTCCACCTAATCAAACAACCCATTCTGATTCCTCGAAACCGGCACACCAACGACCCTCTCTCCACCAGGAAACGTAGCCTCATACTCCAACGCCAACCTAACGCCTTGTCCCGGATTCAACTTGACATTCCAAATAACCTCTCCGCCCTTCTTCGTTGTGGCCACAGCACTTCCCCACTTTCCATTCTGCGCAGCAACCTCCTTTCCATCAGTACCATAACGCTCGCTCTTACATCCTTCGCAGTACCTCTCACACTACCAGACGAGCTTGTCACAGCAGGAGTTGTGAAAGCGCTTTGTCCTGCGCGAACAGGATCGCCGCCGACTTTCAAGCCTCTTGGGTTGGCGATCTCGATCTTGAGGCGTTCGTCTTCGGAGACGGGGACTTGGTCAATGACGGTCAAATCGATGGGCGCGTTGTGCTTGGTATTGGTGATGATGACAGTCCGGGTGAAGACGTTGCTGTCTTCCTTGGTGAAGATACCGGTTTGGCTGCGGCGGACGGTGGGCTTGGGGTAGGCGATATTGATTGCGGGGTCGACGCCGAGAGGAAGGGAGAAAGACTCGCCGGCAGAGCAGCGAGGGAATGATGCTTGGCCGAGGAATGATCCGTCGAGAGTCAATCCTAGTGGGCCCTTCAAGAGCGTGATCTTGGATGTGTTTCGAAGGCGAGCCTTGAGGAAAGCAACTTGTCTGAGCTTACCAACGACGATGTGAGAGAAGACAACATTCTTGAAGTCGATCTTGGCGATCTTGTGCTTGATGGTCGAGTTGTTGGGCGAAAGCGTCTTGGTTCCGGGGACATCGTAGGTTGTGGTCATACCGGTCTCTTCCCATGCACCCTCTTCGAATGTCAACGATTTAGGAGCAGGTGTTCCGTCATCAAATAGACCAAAGCCCATGGCTTCCTCGTCGTCCTCTGACTCCTCCTTCTCTTCGCGACTGTAGCAAGCAGTTGCTTCATATCGTTCCTCAGCATCAGCACGACGAGCTCGGGACACAGCACCAAACAAACCACCGGCAGGAGGAGGGGGGGCTGCTGCTGCTTGTACTGAACCAAACATTTGTGGCATGCTGTTGGTGTTTCGGCTGAGCATGTTCTGTGCTTGGTTGAGGCGGGCAGATTTCTTCGCCATCACTTGTTGGTTCTGTTGGGCGATCAAGGCATTCCTTGAAGAGTCGTCCCGTCCAAACAGTTCCCATCGAGGCTTCTGGTTCTGGTCACCCTTGGTTTGGCTCCATTCCCTTTGCTTAGCCTGAAGCTCGTGTTGACTGAACAGAGAGCTATCTGCATTTCGAGCTCCCTTCTCCAAACGGACATGCCAAGGTAGAAGAATTGGAATAGTCTCACTGAGTCCACTGAATGTCGTTTGAGAAGTTGAGAGAATGACTTTGGCATCACGCCAAGTCTCGGATGTCGTGTTCTTCAGCTCTGCACCGTACTCCAGGAGACCAGTGCACTTGACTGTATTCAGACTCAGATCATATCGTGGACTCCAGGAAGCACCATGAGTGATGTACGACAGCGACAAAGAGATCTCGCCACTCTTGAGCGGGGTACTGGATGGTTCGTGGAAATCGGTAGTGGCGAGATTGACAACAGTATCTCCATCGATCGAGCTTCTTCGAGATGAGCCAGGAGTAAGGCTGGAAGGCTCCAAGTTGATAGTGATGCAGTACACCTTTTTAGGCCAGAACGACTCTCTTTCTGCTCTGACCCTCTTCTTCTCTTTTGCAATTTCCGCCTTCTTCCGCAATTTCTTCTCCCTCTCCTTCGCCTTTTCCTTCTCCGCCTTCTCGTTAGCCTTCACCAGCGCCTTCGCTAACTTCATCTTCTCCTTTTCCGTCTTGCGAATATCTTCTCGAAGATCCTCCACAGCACCAGTCGCAACCTCGTGATCTCGATAGATCTTCTTCCGCTCAGTGTTGTACGCCTCAATCAGTTTATCAAGATCCGCGGGGGCAGGACGTTCCTTCTCGACGCTCTTGCCGAAATTATCACAGATCTTCAAGCGGTTTGCAGCATTGTTGATCTTTTCCTGTTCGTCCAGAAGACGAACGTTCAATCTCTTAATTCGATCATTGATACTCTTCATCTCATCAACCTCGGCATCTGAGTCCTCTGACTCGGAACCATCTTCATCTTCGGAGTCGGAAGGATAGACGTCCTCGTAGACTTCACGATTGGGCAGAAGATCGACTGTCACGTCTGTGATGGTTGCTGAGCCGGTGCCTTCGACTTTGATGGAGTGCTCGTCGACGAGGGGTGTGAGACCGTCGATCACAATTTGGTTGGCACCTGGCTGGAGGGTGATGTTCTTGATGTCTCGAATGACTTGGGCTCGGGAAGGGAAGAGAAGGACGCTCCGAGTCGATAGATCTCGGATGCGAAATTCTTGTTTATGAGGAATATCGGTCGCCATGATTTTGTTTGCTGCGGGTTGTGGCCAGTGGCGTGCTATAAATGCTGCTTTGGCTGGGTGTATTGACATACGACGCTTTTGATGATGGTGCGGTGCAAGCTAGCTATTGGTTAGCTATTGGTGACAGCAAGGAAGGATCGATGGACGAGAGAGATTGGATTTTGGAAAGAAGTAGGTCGTCTACTTATACCTTCTCATCCTCATCATCGTCCATCAGGCAGTCATCATTCCATCCATCGAACCAGCCTTACAGTCAGCCCTGCCCCGCACTTCGCCTGCAACAGCCTGCATATCATGATCCTCCAACCAATTGTGGAGGCTTCGTACCTGGCTCACTCCCAAACGAGCTCCCAGCTATCAAAGAACCAGGCATCGTCCCGAAATCATGCATCGGAGGCTTGCTTTGAGTTTGAGTCACTTTGTTGTATGCCGTGGAATGATGGCTCGTTTGTGGTCTCGAAAGAGCTGCTAAAGCGCTGTGGTGGCGAAGCGTTTCTGGGCACTGCGAGGGCTAGTTTGAGGCGCGGGTGCCTACTTTGGTTACGCGGTGGGGGACTTCGAGAATGCTTGAGTCACGCCGTGAAAGGGGATGAGATTGTTGCATCAAGTCGACCAGAAACTTCAAAGAAATGTTTCAAGTCCCAGCACTAATCCTTCAATGAAGGAGCCCATTGTCAACGCGGAGGTCCTACAGGAAATGGGCAATTGTGAGAACTTTCACAAGGAAGTAAACCCGAGCTAGGACCAAAATACCGCTGTGGAGATGGTTTGCGCACTGAAGGGTCAATGGTTGGATCGCTTACGAAGTTAAGCCCCTGGTTCTCCAGGCAGTTGAGATGCGGGCAATGCACGATTTTGGAGCTTGCACTTTGAGGAGGAAAGTCCCCCCGAAACAAATGATGCGGTCTTTCAAATCAAATTCCAGGAAGACTACTTATCAATCCATACGGATTGTAGAGATAGTAAGCAGGAAGCTTGCCTATCATCAGACCAAAACTGATGCCGGCCTTGTATCTCAGCCTTGCATGGTCACCTGAAATACAAAGAGCTGCCCGCAGGATTCATTCTGCATTCTTGCCACCATTTATTTCTTCTTCTTAAAATCGAATGTCCAAACGATTCGAATCTAATCGTTATGTAGGTTCGAAGGTATGCTTCTTATGTTCCTTTCTCACATCTATATGTAGGCCTACAAGCAAACATCCAATCCGATGCTTCCCTTAACCGCCTCGCTTGGCGCCCCCCCTCCTTACATCGAATTCTGTTTCCAACAACACAACTCACCGCCTCCAACACATCTTCCCAGCTCCACGGCCTCGGTAAACCATAGCACATCCCTCCTTACTGCGACCGCGCATCAACTCACTTACATGCTCTCCTGACCTGTTCTTCTCGTTGGCCACCGCTTTCCCCCTGGACTAAGCCCGGGGTCGTAAGTACGCTGCAACTCATCAACACTGCCAGCGATTGGTCAGAATATCATTTGCCAACAGGAATGATAATACTCATGGCCGGAAAGAGGGCGGGTCTTACATCTGGAGGCGGGGAGATCTGGAAACTCTATCTTTAGCGTGGAATGCGACGTGCAACAAAAGATTCACGCAGTGCAACTGTTTTTGATGATCGATGGTGAGTGAGTATGATTACCTAGAGGCTCTAATGTTTGGGATTTGAATGGAAATCTATGCCCCTGGAAGTCTAATTTGGCAAGGAGAACATCTCTAGCTGGAGAGGTCTTGATGAGGATCGAGGAGGGGGGGGGAAGACTTGTGTCACAGTTCCTAAGTCTGCAATCAGCCGATATCAAAAAGGAATGCTGGCTATCTAAGTAGGATGTGTTGATCATTAATTCGTAATGTCAGCTACTAATCTAAGCTACTAATCTAAGCTACAACAGAACACCTTATGACAAGATCTACCCAAATACACCTCCCTAGGACCTCACAATCCCATCTAACCCAATGAAAAGGAAACCTCCAAAAACCATTACCATCATCCGTCGAGTTCCCAACTCCCGCGAACCTAGCAAAGAAATCATAAACAGTACCTCCACCTCCTCCTCTCCCCTTCCGGCCTCCTCCCTCTCTCATGCTCCTCCCCACCCCTAACCCTCCCATACACCAACCTACTAACTAACACCCCAGTCCCCACATCCACAACCATCTCTCTCATCCTCATTCCATCCCTCCTCCTGCCCAATCCCCCCTCTATCTCCCTCTCCCTATCCCTCCCCAACGTCGCTCCAAAACTTGCCGCAGCCGTAGTCCCAACCCTCAACCCCTTCCTCCCAATCCACTGCCCCTCCCCATCATCAACGTGCAACGCCTCCACCAGGCCCGCAACAGCAGCTACTTTTCCCGCATGTATCACACTCTCCTCCTTTTTAACATCAAGTTGCGAATGCTGCGGAATCCTTCGAGGGATCGAGAAATGTCTCCGGTGTGGATGATGCCGCGAATATGATCGTGCGCGAACGAACCCTCGCTCTCTTTCTCCGTCTCGAGTCCTGGAGAGCGAATTCGAGCTTCCTGATGACGAAGAAGAAGAGGGAGAGGAAGAAGAGCCTCTCCATCTCGGCGGATCATAACGCTGCTGCGGTCTAGGGACATTTATCTCCTTCTCCCCTTCCCTATCACCAAATCTACCCTGTTCGAAAGGAGCAGGAAACGACAATGGCGGTGTCGGAGCAAATGGCATCCTCACGAATCCTTCTTCCCCATGATTTCGAAAATCCTCAGTATGCAAAGCTCGCGGATCTCGCACCAAAGACGGCGGTCTCGGTGAATTCGGTACTGTCTGGGACTTTCTCTTCCCGCTTGCGATATCCCGATTTCTTTCTGCGTGCTGGTCGCTTCGCTTCAAATCGTCTCGCAGTTTCGTGACTTCCTCCCTCAGTTGCCTGACTTCCGCTTCTTCTTCTCCCGGAAAGTCGCTCCTCACTTCTTTCCTCCCTTCTTTCGAATGTCCTCCTCTCGAATACTCTTCGTCGGAGTCATCCTTCTTCAACCAGTGGTGTTCCGCAACGGCCGCCAGGCCCGTCAACAAGAAAGGCCCGAATTTCTTGATTGCTGTTCTGGTGGCTTGTTTCATGCGTGTGTACTTTGCATCGGAGCTGGATGAGGAATTCGAACTGTTTCTTCGCGATTTGATGTTTTTCATCGTTCTGCGGTATGCGGGTAGAAGTATACGGAGGTCGAAGGTATTGTGGATGCAACCGAGCGGTGGATGGAGTCGTCACTTGAATGTTACTTGCGCAACAGCAGAACAAGAGACGTATAGTTGACTGTAATATGGATAGAACAGGAGAGCAAAGCGGTTGCGAGATTATTTGAACGCAGTAGGCATTTGAGCTTTGAGACATGGTCGTTGAGGTTGTGCGCGTGACCGTGCCTCACGTGGTGAGTGGCAACACGTGAACTGTCCAGCGAGAATAATTCCTAGACATCCCTCTGAGCTGCAGAGACTGGTGATTTTTACTCCGTGTCTACGATCTATTTTTAGGCATTCGGGGCGTGACTACGGACACGTCGCGGGGTCGAAAGCTATGTGTAAGTTGACATCCAATAACACGCGATGGCTGCTAAGACCTCAGCGATCAGATCATATTGATTATTATCATCACTCTGGTTAGACTTTGCAGATTTGCAGCTTCGCAGCCAGGATAGACCAGAAATGCCTTCTAGGCCAGGGCTCGGGAGCAGGACTTAAGTCAGATGTGTATACAGTCTCCATGCCAGGAGTGATCAGTATTCTTCGTGACATCGAAGAGAATGAGACTGTAAGGCTCTCAAGAGATGAAATCTCTGTGATTTGAGCTTTGGCTGAGAGGGATACATCCAATTCGGTGAGAGGTGGATGGAGGAGAAGTTGGGGAATCAGTACAACATTCATTATCCATTACTAATAAGAGCACTATTTTTCCTTTTTGAGGGTTGTCTCTGTCAGTTCTTTTTGAATTGTAGTTCTCAGAAGTATCTAACAGTCAGAAAGATGTATGAACTACTAAAATATAATAATCTGAAGTTGTCTTTTCACCTTTGCAAATCTTGATTTACATGTACATTATCACTTACTGTCCTTGTCCTATTCGCTGTAATAAGATGAGTAAAGCAGCATTCTCCTGTCTTGTTAGAAGAAGCTGACATTTGTAGAAGCAAGTACATCGTGACAGAGAACACTCTTTATACGTGTATCACAGTGAATATGTTCCACACTTAAGACTGTTACGAACTAATGATTCTGAGATGTACTTGTCATTGCCGAGGAGAGAGCGCGGCCAAGCATCGCCATTGATTATTCAAGAGAAAGAATATTGTATATTCATTCCGGACAACATTTCAGTAATACTATCATCGTGAATGCGAGAGCTGACACTTATCCCACACGAAACTTGACAGAATGATACGGAGAGCGGGCAAGCTTTTCATTGCTATTCGATAATCAAGACGAGGACTGATAATCTTGGCAGCCAAAGAGGTTAGAATCATGTTCAAATCAGGTACGAATGGCTCTCGAGAAGAGCCTCCAGAAATGCGTTCAGAAATGTCTTAAGTATGTTGCTCTTTGTTCTGAAATATCGCCATCGCCGGAGCCAGCATATTACGACTCGGAATGTACCATTGAAGCATTACTGGTTAATTGTCGCCCAAAATTCGATTACTAGGTTGGTTGAGGAAACAGATCCTGTGCCTGCTTTATTCACTCGACCCTTCGATGTAAAGTTTACTTTTTCCTCAAATTCTGCCTGCACACATCGCCCATGGCAAGCATCCAGTTTCGCCGGTCTATTTACTCGCTTCCCAAGACCCATAGTGGCCCACTTTCATCTCCCCCCTTTTTAAGCGAGCGCCACGTCTCCGCCAACAGAGCCACTAGCGAAGATTCTCAACCCGATTTGGGCTACCAAGGAGCCATTTCAGCCTCATGGCGTCAAAAAATGCAGCGCTTCGTGTATTGGGGCTTGGAAAAGTAAGGAACCGAATTATTGATTCCGGTAAGCTAAGTCCCTCTCTCTTCGCGTTGTCCTTCTCGCAGATCGCGTCGATCATCTTCTATTCATCTTTTCAAGGTCGTGATATCAATCTATCAGCATCTGAGCTTGCCTTCCTGGACATCCTCACGATGCGCACCACTCTTTTCATCTCGTCTGTCTTTACCCTGTTTGTCGCATCTCCCATCCTCGCTCAATACCCGAAATCCCCAAAACGCGGCCTCGTATCCGTCTCAACCAACAACCCCCAAGACGAACCCCTCTTCGTCAAACCTAACAATGGCCTCACCTGGTACTACAACTACGGCATCTCGCCAACCCCAGCCTACATCAACCTCACCCAATCTGACATCGAATTCGTGCCTATGCTCTGGGGTGTAAGCAACGTCACCGGCAGCACTTTCCTCAAGAACATCACGACTCTGATCGACAAGGGCCGCAACATCTCACACGTCCTAAGCTTCAACGAGCCAGATGTAAACTTCACCTCGAAAGGAAGCCAGGTCTCTCCCGATGCGGCGGCGGCAAGCTGGATCCTGAATTTCGATCCCCTCAGGAAGATGGGGGTCAAAGTCGGGGCGCCGTGCGTGCATGCGAATGAGACGGGCTTTGCGTGGCTGGATAAGTTCTATGCGGCGTGTAAGAAGAGGAAGTCGAATTGTGCGGCGGATTTCATGAATATTCATGTTTTTGGGAATGCGTCGGAAATCGATGCATATTTGACGGTGTATAAGAAGAAGTGAGTCTAATCAGGGCACGCGCAACTGCCTGGGTTGGCAATTAGCTGATGGATTCCGCTAGATATCCTGGTATACCACTCTGGATTTCGGAGTTCGCATTAGATTATTCTCCGATTCTTGAGACAGAAGCGGCTTTCAACGAAACTATTGAGATGTTTGATAATGATACGGCAATCGAGAGATATGCGTATTTTGGCTCATTCAGGTCGTCGGATAGCGGAGTAGGGTGGAATGCGACAATGCTGGATGGGATTGGGGAGTTGACCAATATTGGAAGTTGGTATCTGGGTGGGGCAACGGTGAAGGATGCAGCTGCTATAAAGACTTCGTCACCCACGGCGGCGACAGATAGTACACAGGATTCTGGTGCAGTGGCGTGGAGATTCTCTAGCTTTGAAATGTTCGGGTCGATTACGATGTCGATCGCGTTGGCGATTGCATTACAATTGATTTAGTGTGAGTACAATCTTAATAATACCCACTGCTCATTCAAAACAGCTACTGTTTACATGTCACATCATTACTTCGTTGCTTTCATGTCGAATCATCATACGCCTGCGCCATGTCCCAATCTCCACCCTCTTCATTCAAGCATACCACCCACCAACCCACTTCGCTCTCTTATCCTCACTCGCAACCGGTGGAGCATTCGGACTCGCCACATCCACAATCTCCATCTTCTTCACCACCCCACCCTCACCCACCTCATGTTCCACAGGCACATACTTGACTTTCTTCTCTCCAACAAGCTCAAGCAGGTGATCCGCATCTTTGTGGATAGCATCCTCGTGCTGCAGCACAGGAGCATTGAACGCTTCCGCCATCTCGATAGGATTGAGACTGACCTTTCGGCCAAGCAGCCACCATCCGTAGAGAGAGGGGATGATCATTGCGATGCTGAGGAGTGTTATGGCTAGAGAGGCTGCCCAGTATGCGGCTGTTGCTTTGTACCTATTCACTGGCTTTGTTTGTGTGACGGTGTAGTCTAATACAGCTGTGCTTGCGTTGGTTGCACTCAGTCCAATCCGGAATGTGATCTCGTTGAGAGCCCGGATGATATCTGCTGTAGGGTCGGAGAATTGTACGGCGCAGGTTTGCTGATATTGACGAACGCTTCATCGGTCGCGTTGAGATATGTTGCCGCGATAGGGTTGTAGACGTCAGTTGCCAGGGGAGTAGCCGAGTTGTTCGAGAAGGGTCCAAGTGTGAAGTACCTGCCATACAACTGTCTAAGCGCCAGTGTCAATCCGTTAGTGGTGAAGGTAGCCGAGTGTCCCGTTACATCGTCACCCACCAAGCTCAGATTCTTGTAGGATACGGGCTTGAACCTTTACCTTTTCTGGTGCAGACCTTTCTTCTTGATTCGAGCTCCTGATAAGAGCGCGGGATAAAACATCAAAGATTGAAACTGCTGAAAAATACATACTCGTCGAGCAACATATGAAGCCGTGCCGAAGAGTGAAATATAGTATCCTAGGAATGGACAAACCAGTCACGCTCGTAAGTAATCCACTGGTAAATATGCAAATAGACAATTCGAGTGTTCATGGAACGTACATCGCCTTTCTTTGAACCTCGGAGCTTCTCTTTTGTGGCTGGCGCGGTGCATTTCAAACTGTCCTTGGTGTATCAGGGTCCAGACCAGGCTGGACCTAATCTTATCAGATCTCTTCTGGGAACATAGATATCCAAGCTTGAGCTCTCCTACCATCTGACATTCAAGGGAATACGAAGAAAGCGAGCTCGAGACTCAAGGTACTGTCCGCCAAGCCAAGCGGAGCCGACTGGGGGTCTCACTTTGTGTAGTGGACTCCCCTGAAGTCGATCGCGACGGTCCCAAGTCACAGTGAACAACAGCAAGAGCCGCTATCTCCAATTGGATCATTGACCAAGTTCGATGCAGGCTCTGGCGGCCAGTTTCCTAAAAGTGTATACTCTCGAATGTCGAGACTTGATTCAAGAAATCTTATGCGGGTATCATCAATACGCAAAGTGAACAACCTAAAAGCAGTTTCTCTCCCCTCTCTGTCGGCTCCTCACACCCTCCTCACACCCCATCCAACTTTGCCCACGATCTCCAGCCTCACACCTAGTCCATCCATAACTTTTGGATCAAGCACACCTCTCCCATCAAAGATCCACTTCGGTTTCTGTAATCGATATGCGATTCTGTTCCAGTCCAGAGCTCGACCTGCTCCGTTCTTGTTTGCGCTTGAGTCACTATCAATCATCTGAGCAGCTTCGCAGCATTCGACACATCCAACTGGGCAGTCAGGCTCAGGATGTAGCCGTTGCAGAGGATCTGGCGTTGATGTTGATGGTATCGAGATTGAAGCGAGATATTTGTTGAGCGCAAGAAGCTCTGATTCTGTTGGTTCGAGCGACGTGAATGGGCGTGGATCCATACTTGTGCATTTGCGGCTTTCTCGGAATGACTTCTCTGAGGAGCCCGACGAAGTCTTGAACTCATCGCAGTCCGTCAGAATCAGTAGCCCAGAGCTGCTCTCACAAGCAGCATACACATTCGAGTATACTTCAACACATCCACCATCTTGTTTCATAGCCTCCTTCCCAAGCAGAGTCTCAATCTCGCTTGTGACTTGGGCTGGAGTGCAATATGGATCATAGATTGCGATCTCCATGGGCGCCTCTTCAAGCAGAATTTTGATGCACTCCAATGCTGGTGACTCCCGCGTGTCGCTCGTGCCTTTCTTGAATGCATATCCCAGAATCGTGAGTTTCTTACCCACAAGCGTCCCATTGAGACACCTAATTACACGTCGTATAAAGCGTGTCCGCTGCCAAGAGTTGATAGTGAGGACCTGAGACCAGTATTCCGCGACTTCATCAAGCCCCAATGTCTCGGCAAGGTAGACCAGACTTGAGATATCTTTGCGAAAACAAGAACCTCCGAATCCAATACCAGCTTGAAGAAATTTTGATCCGATACGTGGATCTGAGCCCACTGACTCAGATATTTCGGCGATGTCGGCTCCTGTCTTCTCGCAGATCGCGGAGATGGAATTGATTGATGAAATGCGCTGCGCTAACATGGCGTTGGCAACAAGTTTGGAGAGTTCGGAGGACCAAGTGTTGGTTGTAATTATTCGAGAAGGAGGGACCCAGGAGTAGATTGATGCTAGTGTTGTTGCAGCAGCACGTCCAGAAGGGGTGGATGCGCTGCCTATTATGATTCGGGGTGGATTCAGGAGGTCATTGATCGCTGTCCCCTCTGCGAGAAATTCTGGATTGGACAGTATTTCGAATGGCTCGTTTGGACGATGAACTTGCAACTACATTCCTTTGTTAGCTTTCTCATAATGACAGTGCACGATAGATGTATACCGTATCGCGAATCAATTCAGAAGTCCGGCATGGAACTGTGCTTTTCTCAACCAGAACCGCTCCAGTCTTGGCATGCAAAGCGATTTCTCGCGTCACTGCTTCCAATGCCGTAACGTCAGTTGCCCGCCCTGCTCCTAGTCCCCTCGTTTTCGTTGGGGTGTTTACTGCAATTAGTATAATATCGGCTTCACCAATATATTTCGAAACCTCGGTAGAGAAATGTAAATTCGGTTCTCGAGCTGGGATGCTCAACTCGCTGAAGTCCGCACACTGGCTTTCACATTCCGATGTTGAAGAGCTAGATGATGACCCGGCCGACAATGATAAAACTTGGGACTGCTGTGCAGTTTTGCAGGATCGAGAACCGTCACGGCCGATTCGAAGGATGTACTCCAGCCCGGGTTCGTGGATAGGCAAGTGTTTAGAGTTCCACTGTGCGATCCGCCTAGGATCTCGATCCACAACGGTTACTTTGATGTGCGGGTTCTGGAAGGCAATCATGGCTGCAGTCGGACCACCTATACATTATAAGCTGCTAGATCTGATCTGAATATGGGAATCTTTGCATACCGACATAGCCGGCTCCAATGCAGCATATGTTGAGTGTTGGCCTCGCCTTTGATGCACTCCCGTGTATGAATAACTTTGCCATGGTCGACGACGCGGCATGGAAACTTGCAATTTCTAGTGCGTCGTGGAGTCTCGTAGGCTGTAAAGCTGGGCTGAAGGTCAAGCTGCCATCCGGAGTTGTTGGTGCGGTGGAAGGGTAGTTGCAATACTGCTCGGAGTCCTCCTCAGACATCATGCTGGACGCTCGTACGTCCATTGCTGCTTTCCTGCGCCCGGCCAAAGCCTTATACTCTACTCATCAGCCGCACATATCAGAAGCAGCCTCTTGCAGTTTACATACCTGGTAAGAAGCTTAATTATGGCCTGACTCACAGATACGTGAAATGAAGAGGTCAACGAGTTGCGTCCGTGACTTTCTGGTGACAATAAGAGACGCACTGTAACAAGAAGGGGTCACACAGCGCGAAAGATATAAACAGAGAAAAGCGCACATGCAAAGCTCTACATGCGGCAGTCGCGACCTACTTCATATTACCTACCCTATCCGAATCATCAGGAATCCCATCACAAGGTTGACAGTCTCTCTACTGAGCATCCCGAGGTCAAACCTTCACCTTCAATGATTATCGCTCGACGACCAATAGAAGCACACACGTTCCTCGAGGCTGTGGTGTACATCGTAAACACAGAGCACCACACTTCAATGGTGACAAAAGGAGGGGTGGAGGGGTCGTCGGAAGTTTATCAGCCTTGCATCCATAGATTGGCCCACGTGGGGCTAGTCTTCGGCTGTCACTTGCCCACCCAATTGGACCCCTAAAACTCGAAAACAATCCCATCCAATCAAAAACAATCTTGGAAAACGAGATGTGAAGATGGATGTTGGATGGCAGAAAAATCTTGGTGATCTTGGTGGGGTACTGAGACTCATGAGAGTGCCGTGTGCTTCGGGTGTCAGGTGGGCACGTCCGGAGTCATGACGATGCACGCGAGTCGTTCCGATAAATGTCTATCCCTTCATAGAAAGTATCGAGGGAGAAAACAAGAAAGCAAATTGTGAATTATCGAACTTCATCAATATGGCAGGGCCTGTCCAAGCCGGAGCGAGCCTCCCCTTCCCAGAAACTTTACGAGGAAAGAAAGTCCTTCTCGCAACGGAATCTTTCGGTCCTGTCAACGGCGTGAGCAGAACAACTCTCAATCTCGTCACATACCTTCGTTCCCAAGGCGTCAACGTCGCAGTAGTAGCCCCAGAGATAAGCACAAGCACATCCTCGCCACCCATCTCAACAAATACTACAGCCAACAACGAGATCGAAGTGCGCCTACAAGGCTACCCGCTCCCCTACAATCCAGAACTCTCAGTCGTATATCCTGTCCGACTCTCAGCACTATACAATCGTACCTTCGGCTCACAGCCAGACCTCATCTATCTCGCCAGCCCAGCAAGTCTGGGATTCCAGATCTTGCTCCAACTTCGCCAACAGCAGAGACCTGTCCCTGTCCTCTTGAATTTCCAGACTGATCTCTCAGGCTATTGCGAGATCTTATTCCCCTCTCCACTGGATGATTGGGCTGTTTGGGTCTTCAGATCCGTGCAGGGATATCTGTTTCGTCATGCCTCTGTCAAAACAGTCTTCTATCCTTCCGGCTTCGTGAGACGGTATTTGGAGAAAGCTGGTGTGCAAAGTGGAAAGATGACGAATCTGAGGAGAGGGGTTGATGGTGTTATGTTCAACCCGAAGAAACGGGACCAGGAAATGAGGAAGAGGCTGGCACCAAATGGTGAACTCATTCTCGTTTGTGTCTCGAGACTTGCTCCTGAGAAAGGTTTCGAGTTCTTGGCTGAGGCGGCAAAAAAGCTGGATGAGTGGGGTCTGAAGTTCAAATTGTTGATTGTTGGCGGGAATCGGAATCCACAGGTGGAGCAGGAGATCAGAGATCTGTTTGGGCATCTGAATGATGAGGGAAAAGTTGTGTTCACCGGATTCCTGAAGGGAGAAGATCTCGCCAGAGCATATGCTGCTGGAGATCTGTTTCTTCATTGCTCCATCACCGAGACCTTTGGACTCGTAGTCCTGGAGTCTATGGCAAGTGGTGTCCCGGTCATTGCGAGAGATGAAGGAGGGCCAAGTGAGATTGTTGAGGATGGAAGGTCTGGATATCTGATCCTTCCAAATGACTTGGAAAGCTTCGTAGAGAAAGTTGTGAAGCTTGGAAAGGATAACGAATTGCGAACGGAAATGGGCCTCGAAGCGAGGAGAATAGCCGAAGAAGCAACGTGGGAGAAGATCAACAATACCGTCGCTTGGAAACTGACTGAAGCTTTGGATCAAGGCCCAGCGCAAGAAGCCTCGAGTTTCTCGATTCCAATTTATAGTTGGTTGCTACTCGTTCCCGGACTGAGGGGGTGGCTGGCTTCGTTCATTGTCGATGCGCGAATTGCTGGCGGATTAGGAGTCATTGTGGGAGTTTGGGCCGGTTTAGTCGTGACTTGGTTGCTGGTGCAACTTTCGTTGTTGGTTAGGGTGAGAGCTCCTTGGCTGGTCGCAGCTTTTCGTTGGTAATGATGCGCTTTTACTGGATGTCAAGGTCGTTTCTTTGTTAGCTCGATATACCCTTCCACCTCTTGAATCTAGCGTTTGAAATACACAATTTCTTGCATGTATACATGCTGTCTTTGCTGTGCACTATACAGATAGTCCGGTTTGTCAGCTCGAGTTCCTGTGTACCGTGCTGCAAACTCGATTGAATGAGGTCGCGGCTGCGCCCCTCCAAAGATTGTAGTGATCTCCATTGTGAAATCAATAAGTTGAGAACTCGATCGTATAACCTTTGGCAAGATAAATGGAGGTGTGATTGAAGTCGCTGAATGAAGATATACTTCCCGCGTTGAAGTCGGAGAAACCAGTTAAGGGGCACCATGAGGCAGCCCACCAGCCCCTGCATGTTTGATGTTCGGCGGTCTCAGCCGGCCGAACGTGCCCGAGCCGACACAGCCGCACCCGTGATGCAATTCGAACTTTATTTTCACTTGACTTCCTCAGAACAGCCCTTACGAGCAAATGCTTCAATGAACGTGATCTTCACCAACAAAAGCATGAATATCATGCCTCCGGATCGACAATACCACCGCTTGCATCGCATCGAGAAGTTTCTCGAAGGAGTGGAGTAGACTGACACAGGGGCCATCATGAACGCCATCCCCACCTCTGAAACATCTCACGTTTACAGCATCATGCGACGCTCAGCTCCAGCTTCATGATTCGTTTGATGCCCAAAGCCAGAGCCTCAATTCAGGCTGGAAAGCCGAGGTCATGATCGAGCTAGCGCTTGTATCATGGGTACCCTTCCTCAAGCTCCCTTTCTCACCAGCTGGAGGACAGATTGGTTTCGTCATTTTCCTTTGCTGTCCTGTATTTTTTAATTATTTTTCGTTCTCGCATTATCGACGCGTTGTACGCGGAACTGGCTGGCTCCTGGTATTGCTGCTGCCGTCTGATGTGTAATTGATCGATTCTGTTCTTGTCTCTTTTTATTTTACATTTCGTCTGCTCGTCTGGTCACTTGCAAATATCTTCTTCCGCTGGCCGCTACATTTTTGACATATCATCTTGAGCTCAGTACGAAATCATGGCGTCCCACGAGGTCGTAACAACCCTCGTTACGGCTCTTCACTCGAATATCGACAGCATCCACGCGACTCTCCAATCCCTCTCGTCGCATCCAACACACGAAGCAGAACTTCAACGTCTCGCTTCTGAACGCGAGGCAAAGATCTTCGACCTTCGTACCGCTCATGCGCAAGCTCTCCAAGTGCTCGCCAATCAGCGCTTGAAAGAACAAGCTGAACTGGAAGCACAGAGACAGAGAGAGGCGGAGGAGCTAGAAGAACAGCGAAAAAAGGAGTGGGAAGAGGTTTTGAAGAGACGGGCGAAGGAAGACGAGGAGAGAAAAGAGAGGATTCGAGAGGAGGAGCTGGAGAGGGAGAAACTGAAGCGAGAAGAGGACGAGTGTCGAGAGGCTCAACGAGAGGAGCGTGAGTTGAAGCTTGCAGAGGATATTGAGAAAGAGCTCGAGAGGGTTGAGGATGAGATCGAAACCAAGGTCGAAGAAGGGAAAAAAGCGTTGAGAGAATTGGACGAGAAGCGCAAGGTCGGTACTCTTTCCTGCACACGACATTGACTTCCTTTGTGTCTGCAGTGTTATTGATGGATCTCTCAATTCAAGCTCCTGGAAAGGTATTTTGATAGCTGACGTGCGCGCAGGCCATCAATGCAGAAATCGACAAAGCGCTCAACATGCCGACTGTCATCCCAAAAATTCCGTATCGAAGTCGCACGAGAACTTTGAGCAGGGCCGGAACAATGGAGCAGCCTAGATCACCACCAATGCAAATTATGGAACCCATCCATTCTGCTGCGAACAAGGAGATCCAGACACCGGAACCTGGTGCATGGCTCGGGAAAGATATTGGATTCAAGGAAGCGGACGTGTATCCCGAGTTACAGATCAAAGACATCGATGCGCCTGCACCGGAAGCCGAGCGTGAGATGCGTGTATCCGAAGTGCACAAACAGAAGTCAGAGGACCACCATCATTCTCAAGGAAGTTCTCTCGGCGAGAAGCAAGACGAAACTGATGATTCAGGGCACGTCTTGGCCGAGGACCTGGGGCATACTCCTCACGGGAGTGCTTTCGCGGATTCTGGTATCGATCTGAACCATGATGCCCATGAACTTTCGCCAGAAGACACGCCAGAATCTGGTTCTGCCTTCCAATCGACACAAACGACGCCGATTGCATCGTCTGATAATCTGATCAAGCACGAGCTTGAATCGCAGCGAATGATGCTACCTGACAATAATGCCTCGGACGATCAGACAGATACACAAGCACTCGGCCAAATCTCCATCAATGGAGTCGTCCATGATCCCATGGCCGATCTATTGTGGGGACGAGTATTACCTGCCCCAGAAGCTCCAATGATCCAACGATCGTCATCTACCGAACTTTTGATTGAAAATCTAGACGACCCGATGGCGGATATCCTTTGGGGTCGAAGCTCAAGTTCGATTGATGCACCAAGATCTGTGGAAAATGCCCAACCATCCAATCAAAATTTCACCCAGAATGCCATCTATGATCCTATGGGCGATATCCTGTGGGAGCGTGTCCGAACGCCAGCATCTGATGCACCAATAGCTGCAAAGCATCGGCAAGCTGCAGTTACAGCTCTTCCTGAGGACTTCGCTGACCCGATGTCCGATTATCTATGGGGTCGACGCCAAATTCCACGATCTCATACAATGCAGTCCGTGAAAGGAAAATCGATGTCATCTAAAGAGATTTCCAGAGAGATAATCCACGATCCTATGTTCGATGTATTGTGGGGTCGAATTCAAGCATCACAATCGAATGCAGTATCGAGGGTACAAGTTGAGCAGACACCAGTCCAGGAGCTATCTGCGAAGGTCATCTATGATCCTATGTCTGATTACTTGTGGGGACGAAAAGAAATTTCGCATGCACCAGAAGCTCGAAAGAGTAACCATGCACAAGGTCCAGATCAATCGGAGGTCATCTCTGACCCTATGTCCGATTTCTTATGGGGACGGAACCAGAAGTCTTTATCAAATCTACAACAGCCTACAGAAATCCAACAAACTCCAACCTCCAAGATATTCAGTCATGACCCAATGGCCGATATACTATGGGGACGCAGTCAGACGTCACAACCTAGTCCATTAGAGCTGCCAATGAACCAGCAAAAGCCAATCACCATGGAGCAACGTCATGATCCAATGGCTGATCTGTTATGGGGCCGAAGTCAAGCGTCACAGTCTGTTTTACCGGATGTCCCAAAAAAGCAACAACCATCAGTCGCCAGGAGTATCCGTCCAGATCCAATGTTCGATATCTTGTGGGAACGAAGTGAGGTATCGCGATCTGTCTTGCCAGATGTCGCAAGAAAGCAACAAGCACCTGTGGCTAAGAGTGTAAGGCCAGATGCAATGTTCGATATCTTGTGGGAACGAAGTGAGGTGTCGCAATCCAGATATCTAGCAGCTCCGCAAGATCAAGAAACACCCGGCGCTGTCAATCAGGTCTATGACCCGATGTCAGATGTACTTTGGGGTCGAAGTCCAGCTTCACAACCATCTGTCTATGAGGACCGGGATGTCGAAAATTCCCCATCATACACGAACGCAGACCTGACATCAAAAATCTTGGAGCATCAACGGATACCAGTCACAGATCTCAGCCGTGATCCTATGTTCGATGTCCTGTGGGGTCGAGATAACACATCCTTAGAGCCAGCAAACGTTCAAGGTGAAAGGACCACAAGAGAGGCGACAGAACTTGGACGAACTCAAGTAGGCGGCTTTGCAGAATCAACAACTGAAGATGTGGCAAGAAATCCCCAAGTCATATCACCTCTCACTGGATCCTGGCCACTCGCCACCGGAGGAGACCTCATTATTGACCATAGTGAGGACAACCTGTCGATGACAAGCGCTGAGGAGATCCAGTCGATCGTGGGCCAAGCGACGCCCTCTCAGCTGGCTGATAATGAAATTCGTCATCTCCCCTTACCGTTCGCTGCATCTGATCACCTAAATCCTCATGGCTCGGTCCAGAACGTGGAAGAGCGTCAATATCCTCCCACCCGACACCATGACGGTGAACCATGGCCACTACGGGGTGCAAATCCCCACGAGTCGTCGAGCAATGGCTTGTTTCATGATCAAGATCATCACGACGCAAGTGATGAACTGTCAGATGATAGCGATAATTGGTCCGAAAGCGACGAGGACGAAGGATCCGAGCCCGAGCAACGCTTTGGAAGCCTGAGACCTCATCATGTCCACCGCATGACCAACGACGACGAGTACTTGCCGAGATCGGCGAAAACCGTTGCAGCCATCGACAGCGAAGAGGACTTGAGCTTTGAAGAGAAGTATGGCGTTCCCAGGCCGACGAGCGCAATCAGATCGTTGTCAAAGATAGACAATGACTCAGACTCACCTCACACGGGCCCAGATGTGGACCATTTATTCGATGATGACTCGGAGGACGATCTTGTGGAACACAGCCAACGAGACACGTATCCGGAGGATCTAGCTGACCAGTACTTCCAACGGGCAGACACTCCTCTGGAGGTTGTCCCAGAACACGCGCCTCTGACAGAGTTCAATGACACTTATGCCGCTCATCGATCATCTGGTCTTTTCGCAAACATTGTTGACGCTGTCCGTTCAGATATTCCCGCTGTGCGTGAGGTGCAGCTGGACAATCATCACCCAGCAGTTGAATACCAGCTCGGTAATGCTACTCGACCCCGCGCAGTGTCCTTCGAGGACGATGAGCCCGAATATGCTCAAGCTTCCGCATCAACATACGAGCCATCACTACATGCCCGAACACATACTGCAGACACTGTCCCATCGTTCGACTCTTATGCTCATTCGGACTCGCTTCCAACCACTCCTTCTGAGACCTCATCCAGCCCTTTTATGGACCATATACACGATGAGCCGGTGATTCGCGACTCTGGAAGAGAACGAGGGATGACTGAAACTTCCCAAACAGCACAGGACTTGGCTTTGGAGACGCCCAAGGCAGCCGCTTTTGACCCCAGCCTGACCACTGCATACCCGTCTTTCATGTCTCCCAAGCCTAGCTATGCAAATTTGCGCGACAATCACCAAGATGCAGCTGAAATTGAACGGATGAATGCTGGGTATGGCTCTTTCGGAGCACAGACGGGACTAGAGGCTCATAGAGCTGAGCTATCACCGATCAGAAATGCCGACAGAAACCCATTCACCAATGGAGTTGACACCCTCCAAGCCGCAAAGATGGCTAGCAACAATCCATTCAAGTCATCACCGGTGAACCTAAACAGTCCGGGGTCTGTTTACAATCGAACTCCCACAGCCGAGAATTCCTTCCGAACGACAAGAAGCTTGCCAAGAACACCTCCTCGTCTGTCCATCAGTCCCCAGTCGTCAGCACCCCCTGCTGGAATAAATGGGTCTTCATCACCATCACCTGGCCTCTCCAAGCGGCCTCCACCACCGGTCCCAACTGGCAGCCCTGGAAGCCTCTTTGCCAAAACGCGCTCGGTCTTTGAATCAGCATCACCTCAAGGATCTCCCGCTCTGACACCAAGTCCCATCACTGCGCTTTCCGCAATCAGGCACAATTCTCCACCTTTGCCACCTCCACCCCGCCGCTCTGTCGGGTCTCGCCCGTCATCTCTGTACATCTCTGAGCCAGTCCAGTACTCCCCACCAGCGGAAAAGGAACGCGAACAAGCGAACGGACAAGAGCAACAAGAGGACTTGGAAGAGGAAGCATTCATGCCCCGCAGCCTAGACGGCAATAACAAACCCCCCTCACCAGTTTTCATCCCCTCCCGATCCGGCTCTATCTCCTCGCTCCGCAAAGAAGACGACGACCTCTCCATCAAGAAAAGATCCAGCAACCCCTTCCTCGGCGGTCTATCGCGGTTCGTCGGCGGCATTCAATCGGGAGGATTAGATGACAGCATGCATAATCCTGCGCGTGAACCATTACTGAAGCGTGGAGAGGAACATTGAGTACGCTCGGGTGAGAGGAAGTCGTTGAGAAGAGTTGTGAATCTGAGGATTGTCAAGAAGAGGAGTTCAGAACGGAAGACTGAAGTAGAGAAGGGTGAGAGGGTTGTTGGTGACGATGCTAAATTAGCTTGGTTCTGGGTGCAGGGGTGGAGAGCGAGGTTGAGGGTTGCAGGGGATTTGGTAGAGAAGTGTAGATATGATTTTTGATTGCTGTTAATATGTACGAGACGATGCTCAAATGCGAGGTTGACTTTGTGATAACATTCTCGATTCAATGATATCGTCGTGGTGAGGATGCGTGAGATTCGTGTGTGTGTATTTACTTCGACGATCTTCTGGCTTACTTGTCTCCACAATTAGCGAAGCTGCCCGGGCAGAAATTTTACTTTCACTTCACTTCACAGCACTTAACTTCACAGCACCAAGCAAACAGTTTTATCTTTAGCAGTGAAGAAATTTATATTCTATTCAACAAATGTCACTATCTCACCTCGCCGTCTCCCCACCCATTCTCTCCCACCCGATCTAAACACCCCTCGGTTCCCTCCCCCTTGATCTAGTATAACCCCTCTGCCTCGCATCATACTCCCTACACTCAGGGCAATCTCTAGACGCGATATAACTTCTCTTTGGACTCGCATCATCTCATCTGCTGCAGTTGGGACACATTGTTTCGTCGATGCCGTTGAATAAGTGGCAGGGAGAGTAGCTGAAGCGGGGTGACATGTCGTCCCTGCAGTGGTAGACTCTGAGGGTTTCGCAGCACATTTTGAGGGGAGGTCGGGCGAAGTAGGTGAGTGATCTTCTGTATTGATAACCGGATGGTGGAGTGTAAGTGGGTGTGCGGTGATAGGTGACTGGCAGGAAGAAGATGGCGACTGCAGTCTGATATTGTGTTAATGGTGCCATTTATGCGTGGATGTGTTTACTGTTCTCGAATTGCGCCTAGTACTCTCTCAACTGGGGCTTACACAATGGAGAAAGACTTATGTTCCTTCTTCGTCACGGTCAATGCCATAAACAATCCATTTGTTACAGTCGATAAGAGGCTGACTTTGGGGCCCAAGGAATCACTGTCTCACCTCGACAAAGAGTCTTTGCGCTTGAGGTTCTCCCATCTCTGCTGGGAATACACTCGTACAGAGGTAGTTTTGTAATGTTGTCAGCTCACTACCCTTCAACGATCACGCCGAAATCTTTATGGAGAATATGGTGTACTTGTTCAATACAATTCATATTCCAAATCAACGCATGGATTGACCAAAACCAAATGCCCAAAAGCAAGCTCGAACACAAGGAATCTCCATGCCATCTATCAGCCACTTTCTTTCATTTTCCCATTTCCAAACTCCACAAACAACAATACCCTCTAAGCTCGCCCGCCACCTCCACGTCTTGGAGTTCGACCACCATGTGCTAACTCTGCCAAGATGATATCGCAGGCGTGACATTGGAACCCATGTTCGGTTTCTATGTTTGCTTCTGGGATCTCATCATGGGAATCTTTCTTAGGACCTATGGGACATTGATCGGCTTGTTGGCTCGTCCACAAATCATTGCACTTGGTAGCCCAGAAACGATTATATGGTGCGGGCGGCTCATTCTTTCCGCATCTTGGGCATATCAGTCTCTTGAGTTTGCACATCTCCGCTTAGGGTTGAGTGTCGCGAAGGTGTTTTGAAGGGACTTGGGCCTGTAGTCTCGGGCAAGTCTTCTAAAGATAGTTATGCGCGTGAGAGGGTGTGGAAGATTGTGGGTGTGTTGGAAAAGGGAGGATCTCCGGAAAAGCTGAAGGTATTTATATTGACTCTTGTAGCCTGGAAAGTATCGTGAATCATGATCCGGCCGGGTTCGCTACTCGAAGTAGAAGCTCATTGTGTGATTCAATTTGTAGCAAAAACTATAATTGCGTCAAGCCCCGCCTCAAATCCCGAAAACTACAAAAAGGTGAATGAGGGCAACGACAACATTGGCTTGAGCGAAGACCATGGGCTTTGTGTGGCAATATTTATGGATTCTATTAGTCTCCTGATTGAAGATGCGACTCCAGATATATGCCAGTCTGTATGGATTAGGAGCTTAGCGAAAGGCTAAAAGGCTAAAGAGCGAAAAGTTTTCCACGCGGGCAAGTCCTCCGGGAATAACAGTTCTGCGTCTTTGAGGCAGGAGCAAATGAAAATTCGGCATGTGTCTTTTGATCCATCTGTTCTTGTGACATGTCATAAGTGCGGATCCTTGCAAGAACGCATAACGCATGTGAAAGAAAATTCCTCGCGACCAAAGCCCACAAATGTAAACTCGGGCAGTATCGCTGTAAAATGGCAACCTACTCTTGTTGTGTTGGCCGTATTGGTTTTTTCTTTTTGTTTTCTCTCTCTTTTATGGGCTCTCAAGGAACAACTGGCAAGGCATAATACAGCAGAAACAATATTTTCGGATATGGTCTTTTCTGATCAACTTTGGTCTTGACGTAGCACATACTAGTGTCGAAAAGCTCAAGTCACACATGCTGCTGCAGAATCAGTTGCAGATTGTGAAAAGATCTGGGAAAGCTGTTCTGATCAATGCTTGCCTCCTTGATGACGCCAAAATTTACACTAGTACACTAAGTTCTATTCGAGTGACTAGATATCAATATTTCAAGGTTCCCGACAACAGAACAACGCTCCTCTGGCGATAAAGAGCCAATTCTCGGACTTCGGAATATTGCTTATCTCCATGAATGTGCCACATTTGGCCCGTATCCGTTTGTTATGTAGCAAGGCTCCAGAGCAATTTCAAGTTCTACTACAACAGGCAGTGGAAAACTAATTTTCCTTTACATATATACTCGCTTACTTTAAAAAGTTTCCAGAATAGATGTAGACAACAATAATGAACATTCGAAGCTCAGAGCTTTTCATATCTTCATTATGCATCCCTCCTTTTCTGGTGTCTTTGTTCACGTATGGCCTGCCGTGGCCGGCAAAAATGCTCCCCAAAGGCAGGATAACTTGTATTTATCTCAAAATATCATACTAAATCAGCGACTAGCATTAACAGCACCACCTAACGGCAAGATTAGTAAAGGCTGGACAACCAAAGAAAACCCGCAGGAGAGCCCAAACAACCACAATGCCACGCCTTCCCACGGTATCTAATTCGCTCAAAGCTTCCTATGCTCGTCCACTACCACCTCCACGTCTTGGAGTTATCCTTGGATTCGCCCTCTGTTTACAAGTTTCACAAGAAACACTTTCCACCCTTCTTTCAATCTGTTCTGGCGGAATGGTACCATAAACATCTCTTGGAACAGCGTTACAAGGCAATGTTGCGAAAATAATGACTGTGGCCTTGGGACAGAAGTCAAATCGTTGAGGGAGCACGATCATTTCGTAGCCGCACCTGCACTGGTATGCCCATGGAAGACACATTGTTTCGAATGTTGGTGTCGACTGAGCTATCGATGAACAAAAAGCGATGTCGCTAGCTTTAAAAAAAGATACGTTCATAGGTGCGTGTGCATGAGATATGAAGAGGAAGAAGACAGAATATTGGAGAGACTGGATGGCTATATACTCGTTTCCTTTTCTTCCAGAAATGTGTTAATTCACACGAGGACATAGAGACGAAGTGAAAAATGGATGTAGAAATTTATTAAAAGGACCTTCTTACATTTAGGTGTGGGAGAGTCTAATTTTAGTTTGTGATTGAAAATGAAAGAAGACGATTACGCGACTTAGGGATCGCTATATATATCAGAGTCAGCGATACGACGTCACCATTGAATCAGATGGATTATCTGGAAGGCCTCACCTGGAGCATCACCTGGGAAGCGTGGGATACACGTAAGACAGAGACTCCCACTGTGTCGAATCACCATATCTTTCTGGGCTCTATTAGGAACTCAGATTGCTTACTACACATCAAAAACGGCAGAAGGGAATGGTACATTCCAATCGAAGCGCACTACACACAGTCGCGGATCGCTCCAGAGTCCCAGCGCTATTTCGCGCATCCAGCTCTGCCTCTTCGTCACTTCCTCCTCACCATATACTCAACCTGTCTATCATTCCTAAACGGCTCCCGCCTATACTCCAGCCTTCCACAGTTCATGATATCATACGATCCTCCCGGCGTCATTCGCCTTCCATGAGAATCTCGAGGGAGATCCGGACAGTCTTGTGAATGGCCAATCAATCGTCGCCGAACTTTCTCACATTTCACATATTCGGTGTACCACTTTCCGTCTCGGTCGAGACGGTTGTGGCCGCAGTTGTAGTATTGCATGTATGGGTAGCACATTTGGATCGCTTGTTAGAGTTAGTGTGGTGAAAGGTTCTCGTTTGGAATGCTTTCTTTGTTCAGATGTTGTGCGCTCTGTGGAAACTGGATGTGGGCAACCTGAGAGATCAGCCAGGCTGACTATAGGTCGTATATTTATAGACGAAAGGGACATGACGGAAAACGAGCAACTGCAAGAACATAGTCAGGAAGCTGCATGCACATACTGGGGCCATTCTGAGTGAATCAGACGTAAATTCGTACACTTAGGGACCACTGAATATAACTCGGGCAGATTCAAAAGCCATTGTCACGGCTGCTATGGTCACAGTGGAAACTGCTAAAAGAAGGCACCAAAGTCAAAACAGTGCCATAGTTTCTTTACAGGATCATCGCAACCAATAAACTGCCCGCTAACAACCCGCCAGCAAACCTCCTCATCTCGGGTCCAGCACCACCAGTAGCGATAGCCGGAGTGGAAGTGCTCGTTCTGGCACCTGTGACACCAGACACCGTCTGATTAGCTCCAACAGAAGCAAATATTCCTCCACTTGCTCTGGCCACGACAGTGCTAGTACTTGGAGTGGCAGTTGTCTTCATACCTGAAGATATCAACGTGCCTGCTGCACCTGCAGAGCTTATCTGGGAAGCACTAGAAGCTGCAGTCATGGCGGGGCTAGGGACTGTGGTTATGCTTTGTGCTGCGGACGTTGTCGTTGCAATTGCGACGGCTGAGGAGACGAATGTCGCTGGTCCGGCGTTCACCCATGGCGCAACAACGCACTGAGATGCCAGCTGATTGTCAACATACTTCCCATTTTGCTTTGATGGAGTCAGACTCAGCACGTAAGAAGTCGAGAAAGATCCAGCTGCCCATGCGATGTAGCCCAGGAAGACATCGGAATTATCATTCAGATATTTGTTCTGCGCGCAGAAGTCTGTGAAGCACTGCTGAATGAGCAAGTTTCATTGTCAGAGAAAACCATGACAACTTACAGAGTCTGTACTACCAGCTCCTGTCTCACTGACTAAGGCTTTCCTGCCGTTCTGTCTCAAGAAATCGGCAGCGATGGCGAATGCGTCAACGATGTTATCTGTCGTGCACTCGGCATGGTTTCCAGAATTGTCAATATCCAGATACTTGTGGAGGTCCAGAATCAAGCCTTCAAAGGAGTCGTCGGGATTTGTGACTTTGATCAAAGCGTCTCCAGATCCACTGCTAACAAATTTCCCAGCACTAGCGAAGTTCGTTCCGGGGAGCAAGATCATCTGAGATGAAGCGCCAGCATTTCTGATGGCAGTGACTGCAGCCTGAACACTGGTCGCCCAAAGAGGAACGTCTACATCATGTGGCTCGTTCATGAGACCGAATATGACTTTGTCATTACTCTTGTATTTTGTTGCCAGTTGACTCCACACGTCTGCGAATTGCGCATCCGTTACCGCGCCAGAACTCTGTCCAATGATTTGGTTGTTGAATCTCGCGAAGTTGTGGAGGTCGATGGCACAGAATGTTCCGAGTCCCAGGCAAGTTTGCATGAGTTGATCGTATTTTCCAAAGTTGTTGGAATCAAGGGTCCCGCCAAGTTTATTGTTCACCAGGAACTGCCATGATACAGCTGAACGGGTCAGTCGTGAATCACCTAGGTGAGGGCAGACTTACGCAAACGAAAGATATTCATCCCGTCATCATTCACGAAGTGTTGCATTTGTCCAATCGCGTCTGATCCCATTGGTGATTGGGATTTGCCAATTGGACATGTTCCCTGTCATCGTCAGCAGAGCCATATGACTTTGTTGCATTTGACCTACATCAATTTCGCAGCCAAATTCGAAGCCAGCAATGTTCATACCCTTAAAATGTAAGCTTCATACCAGTTACTCCAAAATAAAAGACACCCACCATATATTGGACCTTTCCAAACACCCAAGGGACGCCGCCCAATACCAAAAGTGATTTCAAAAACATGTTAGAAACGAATGTAAGGAGCGAAAGTAGTGAACGTAATGAATGAATGAGCCGACGATAAACAGAGAACGATCACCCGTCCTCATTGAAGGGAATGTATTCTCATTAATATGCAAGAAGTTCAACTCAGCCACACGATGCAACTAGGTTGATCAAACTCGGTAGACAGAGGCATGAGAGAATAGACGCCTTGGCACTCCACTTCCGCCTATTTCGGATGGGGATTGTGAGATGCATGAAGCCTTCGGATGAACAACGCGCAGGCACATGGATTCATGAGCGAATTATATCTGTCGCATAGAGTTGCAACGTCAGTGTGGCAAGTCAAACAGCAGTGGTTTCAGGGGTTGACCCGGCATCCGAGACGACACGTGATGCAATCATCGTGTCTTCCAGCTCGTTTCGTCCCATTTACTCCTGGATCTAGCCAAAATGTGCGTCAAAACAATATGAAGAAGCGAGAAACACTCGCAAAATGCTCCCGCAGGATTTCAGCCTCACCACTGGCGTGATCGCTTCTCATGCCTGTCACAGCGCGGATTTTACCCAACTCGAAGCCGACTATATCTTTCCTACCTCGAATGATATGAACGCAAATACTATTTGTTTCTTACGAGTCTCTTATGGTGCGAAGACCCCATCTTTCAGATGGAGGAAACTATTCCCTCATAGATTACCGTTGAAGCACGGTATTCTGTACGGTATTTTAAGCGAGGTCTCGCTGTTCATCTTTTCCCGGGGACGTGCCATCCCATTGACTCCTACTGTATTTGATACGGGATATTATTCAATAAGATTTACTGCTTCCAAGAGCAAGAAACAGTCCACTACAATGCTGCGGAGCCCCCCTCCAGTCTACGTGCCTGGAAAGATCATCTTTTGCAGTAGTACAGTCAATGTTCCGATCAGGACACTTCGAAATCCCAACATGAGCTCTCTCGTCTGCATTGTCTGATGGTAAAGGCAACATTTGAGAAAGCCGTACTACATTCGTCTAAGACAGGGACTGGACGTACTGTACTCCTCAATTCTCAATTCGAAAGTGGAGTTGCGATCCTCGCTATCAAAATTTTTGATTCCGTCAAGCTCCTTTGGTGGGTTTCCGTCCACAACATTCCCATCTTTGAAGAAGCAGTCATATTCATGCTGCCGTAGTCGGGATCGGGAGGACCTTTGGTCTTGCTCTGACAGTACATGAGTCCGAAGCAACTGAATTCATGGGTGGCCATAAGCTAAGCTGAGATACGTGCTCGGTGAGTTCGACGAGCCCGTAGCTTTGTGCTATCGAAAGAGTCTTGTGATCTCCATCATCTCTAGCCATCTGCCTACCGATTGATCTAGATAGCCAGGGGTTCAAGGCAGAGAGCTGGAGAACCGAGGGTGTGCAAGCGAGACTACACAAACCCCTGCTAGACCTCTACGAGGTTCGGTTAAATCTGACAGCCTAAGATTGTCGCAACCTAGTAGCTACCAAGAACAACCTCAACGTATGTATTGATGCATATCTCCAGTCTCAGCACGCAGTTCCATAATCACCAAATCTACCCTCAAAGGTATTCAACAGGCAGTTCTCTAGACCTCATTACTACCCCGCCTCTTCAAGCCGTCGAAGAACAATGGACGAAGAACGACGGGCCCGCATCGGAAATGCTCTGCAACAGTACCGCGTTACAGTCTCGCAGCACAACTTCTCCTTGCTAAGCACTCTGGTGCAGATGATGGAAGATGAGTCCCTCCCTCCCAACGTATCCGAGAAAGTCGCCAGCCAGCTGCACGTACGAGAACTTGCTCGGTACCTGCAGTGCGCCATTCCTGAATTTGTCAAGTCGCCACGAAATATACTCGATGAAAGCTTACGGGCAGATCTGATTAGTCTCTGTAGTCTGGACGGAGTTTCTAGTCGTCTTGTCAACAACGAGTTGAGAAAAGAATACTTCGATGGGGTTAAGGCGCGTATCGCAGAGGAGACGGTCGAGGTTGCAGAGTTTCCTCCGAAAGATTTGAGCAGCTATGTACACTTGTCTGCGGCGTCACTGGACCAGGTCGGTATCACTTCTGATATTAAAAGTTGAAAGGGTGGTTTTAACATGCTAAATAGGAATACCGAATGAGCGCAAAGGGTAACAAATCTCATTCATTTCCGTCATTGAGAATGAGGACATGAATAGCATTGTCCAATCTGTTTGTGTCCCTCGTCGTCGCGATTATGAAGGAGAGTATGATCAATGGATGGAAGTTTGGCCAGACTTGGAAATCGCTGTAGCATTCCAGACCGGAGGCGGCCCTCATGAATGCGTATGTTCAAATGGTCACCTATATTTTTGGTGTCGTTCGATCCTCACTCACTGTGCTCGAGTGCGGATCTTATGCTCTCTGCTGCCGAAATGGAGAACAACACCAATGGGGATGGCGGTACTGGATTCATGATAATGAATGGTGTAGCGAAGTTTATGATAGCGTCGAGGAGTTTCTTACTTTCTACATTCACTACAGAGAGACTTCGGAAGAGTTTGCCAGGAGGAACTTCAGAAGGATCAAAGCAGTGTTGCGGATGCGTTGAGTATCCTGGCTAGTGTTCCAGATCACGCCGTACTTTGGCTGTAGTCAAGACTTCATTTTAGCTATACTATATACTCTGCCAGGTGATACAAGCTTACCACTCCCGCGGGACGAGAAGAGTGTAGTACTTTCATACCAAGGATATAGTAGCAAATGATGTGAGACAGTACAAAGAGACCTCCCAGCTGAAAGTGGGCTTTTTAAAATGCCGCAGCTGTGACCTCTGGATATTGATGGCAAGCCATCAGTCTCAGCATCCACTCTACCAGATATCGGATACAGACAGCACCCTCTGGTTTGGAAAGATTTGGTGAAGATGTTTCTCCTTCGACGGCACTGTTCGAAGTCCTCAGCGTCTCTTCTTGAAGACAATCATGATATTGACGGAAATGACCCAACCTGTACCGGCCTCGAAATATTGAAGGCCTCTCCACCAACACTTGAGGATTGAGATAGTACGTTCTTTGGCCGCCACAGGCGTCTTCGACCTTGGTTTTTGACCCAAACCAAGACTTTCAACAATGAATAGCTTTGAACTGGCGGCACTGGCTTTCGCTCCAGGCGGCACAGCCTGAAACGAATGGTGTTTGCTACAATTTAAGGGGACAAGCAGTCAGCGCTACTAGGTATCTAGGTAAGAAGGTGAGCATTACTACCTAGGCTCTTGAGAGCTGCCACTATGTCGTTCCGGGAGAACAAACCGTGAGGTCCTACCACACTGTGAGTGGCCATAGTTCTTGCTCCCAACCTCTCGCTTAGCCTAAGCTGGCGGCCAAATAACGACCCCGAATACTCAAAATGACGGAACCGAAAAAAAGTCTTTGGAAATCGGCAATCCGGCGTTTTGTGACTTTAAGGTGCCCCAAGTCTGAGGTGTTGCAGACCCTTCGTGCCTACTAGAATGGACAGAACCAACACACGGCAACTTTCCTCAACTCGCCTCCGTGCGCAGAAGGAAGTTGCAAAAAAGTGGAGGGTAGCTACCGCCTCAATGTATACTTGAATGTTATTCAGATGCACCTTGATCCTGCATCAATAACCATCAGCTTTCGTTTGGAAGTATCTCTACCAAAGTTCGGGACACAGACTTAGTCATCATCATCCAACAGCCCACACCCAAACGTCCAAACGTCAAGCAACACACTATAGTCAACGACCAAACAACGTACATATTCCCGATCAAGATGGCAGCGTCAAACTCGTCCTTCGCCGATACGTGCTCAGCCGCTTTTCCAGTCTTCGTTGGTGACTACCTGGGTTTCTGCCCTTCCATTTCCATCACTATGCATCCTGTCAAGGTGTTCGTCATCGAGATGATAGCAGCTCCGATCCTCAATCTCGCCAACGGAACCCCTCTCTAAAACATCACAGGTCCGACATTCAACCTCACCACCAGCTCGCCTCTCGATTACAGACACCTCTAGGTAGCTTACGAAAATTGCAAGCCCATGCCTATGGCAGCATGCATCGCTGCAGCGTTCATTCTGGCTATGATTCCGGTAAGTGCCCCATATCTGTGTCGTGTGTCTTTCGGGCCTTGGCTATCTTTGTGAAAGAAAGCTGCTAATTGCCTGCGAAGTTGGAGATTCCTCGACTTTTTTGATCCGGAATCGATCCTCGTTGCCTTGGGGGTTAGCTGGACATCCGTCACATCCCTCGTTGTCTACATCCGCGTTCTAGGTACCCACAGAGAGCTTCTGTACGCCCTCATAACGGTATACCTCAGACTGTTCACTTGGCAGCTGATGCATGGCTTGGCTTTTTTCCTTTCGTACAATAACAGGACAGTATCGATCTTTTTTATGCTCTGTCTGATTTATTTGTACACCATTATGTACTTGATGGTGTACTTGAAAGTTAGTGGGGGGAAAGGATTGGCGAGGTGTTGACACGACTGGAGTCGGGACGGCTGAAGAGCTGCATGCATGCCTAGAATGGGTGGAACTGAATATGATGGGATTCTGATCACGGGCCTCATCGCCCGGGTGATTTGAGGTTGGCAGCTCGATGGGTTGCTGGACACTGCGTCGGCCACATCACAAGCTCGTGAGCTTTGTATCTCTCGCATGTAAGAGCAGCTGACGCTGAATAGCGAGCGATAGAATACAAAAGCGCGTAAGTGGAAGATATCCAAGTCGCTGAATTCTTGTTTCACCGCCTGCCGTTTTCGTGAATTGCCGCATTCGCTCCTCTTGTGGGCGATGACGTCTCAATTATTGATCCTCCAGGAGCCTTCAAGACAACATCAAGTCTACGTGTCAACAAATACAAAATGGCGAAAAGAGTCAGCTTTCCATACAGATTCAGAGAATCCAGCTAATGTTCGTAGTTATCATTTCGAGTCCACGGCGATGTTCAAGGCAAGTCCGTCAATGACCGCAACAAAGCCGATCCACTCTGACAGCTCTCAGGAGTCGGATTTCGGTATTGAGCCCAAATCAATTCAAAAAAAGTCAAACTTACAGTTCAGATACTACACTCGCAAGAAAGCGACCTCATATGGCGTGACTGGATGGGTCAGGAATACTCCAAACAATAAGGTGGGCTAAGTTCCGGAGCACTTGGTAAAAGTGTTGCTGACGGCTGCACAGGTCGAAGGCGAAGCCCAGGCCGAGGATGATGTTTTGCACAAATTCATGAAGGATGTCGAGAGTGGACCGAGTCATTCGACCGTGGACAAGGTCGAGAAGCAGGAGACTGATGTTGTGGATGGGGAGACGGGTTTTGAAGTACGACGATAGAATTACTTGAGGTCAAGCACGTTCTCGAATCGGAACGTGATCACTCGCTTGATAAATCAATACATGCTTGCTTCTCAAGAATGTACAGAGCAATGTTGCTACATGATCCCCAGAGCATTGGAGTCTGTTGACATGGGTGGATCCAACCCCTAAATTTGCCGAGGTGTACCGACTACCTATGTGCTTTCAGCCAGAATATCTAGTTTGACCAGAAGAAGATTACCAGAAAGGGCAGTCCACCACGAGTAACTTCATCATATTCAAGACGCCAGATAACAAATCGTTCCGACTGCGTTGGAATCTATCTTATTCCTGGCACACGGACCACATTTCCCCAGAATTTCTCGCTCCCGTCGGGTCGGCGTCGGCGAACAAAGATGCCTCGGCTCATCTGGGCAGATTCCCCACGCTTACTCTTCCAGACTTCAAAAACAACATCGAATCCATTCCAATCCGAAACTCTCTGCAATCCTCTACCAAATCAACACAACAGCTTTCAAAATGACCGAAAGACTCAGCTCCATCCTCAAGCACTTGACACCTGGCTCCTCTGGGTTGTCTCAAATGTATGCTGCACGAGTCGCAGACGCAAGCACATGCTAACCATCAGTCAGTACCTCAAAGAACGCCGACGATGTAGTTATTACCCTCGCCATCCGTACACCACTTGCGAAGGGCTTCAAGGGAGGATTCAAGGATACAGAGCTGGACTACCTTGTGTACGCCTTATTGAAGAAGGTCATCGAGAAGTCCAGAATCGACCCTCAACTCGTCGAAGATATCTGCTGTGGCAATGTACGTTTACGAATCTGCGAAGCTTTGCAACTACTAACAACAATCTCTAGGTCTCCGATGGCAAAGCCGCATATAAAGTCCGCGCGGCAGCTCTTGCTGCCGGCTTCCCAAATACAACCGCCGCCTCCACCGTAAATCGATTCTGCTCCTCCGGACTGAAGGCTACACAAGACATTGCGAATCAAATTGCATCTGGCAATATCGATATCGGTGTTGCCATGGGCGCAGAGATGATGTCCGTTGGCGGCGACCGTCTCGAGAAGCCCTTCCACCCCGAGATCCTCGAGAACCAAGAGTCCAGAGACTGCATGCAACCCATGGGCCAGACATCCGAGAATGTGGGCAAAGACTTCAATATCAGTCGTGAGAAGCAGGACAGATTTGCCGCAGAGAGTTATCAGCGTGCAGAGGCTGCGCAGAAGGCAGGATGGTTCGATGATGAGATCGTGCCAATCGTTGCCGAGGTTAAGGACCCCAAGACTGGGGACGTTAAGAAGGTTACTTTGACCAAGGATGAGGGACCAAGATGGGGCACAACCTTCGAGGGATTGAGCAAGATTCGCCCTGCTTTCCCAGATTTTGGTGACAAGTCTACTGGAGGGAACTCCTCCCAGGTCACCGATGGAGGTATGTTGAGTTCTTCTGGAGAAATGTATCACAAGCTAACTATTTGCAGCCGCTGCCGTTCTCCTCATGAAGCGCTCCCGCGCCATCGAACTCGGACAACCAATTCTCGCCAAGTATGTCGGTGCCACCGTTGCCGGTCTGGCCCCCCGTATCATGGGTATCGGCCCGTCCATCGCCATCCCCAAGCTCCTCTCCAAATACAACATCACTATCGATGACTGCGACATCATCGAGGTTAACGAGGCTTTCGCCTCCATGGCCGTCTACTGCAAAGATGTCCTCAAGATCCCACACGAGAAGATGAACATCCGAGGTGGAGCCATTGCCCTTGGTCACCCACTGGGTGCTACGGGAGCCAGACAGATTGTCACAGGTCTCAGTGAGGCCAGGAGACAGAAGAAGAAGATCTTGTTGACGAGTATGTGTATTGGTACTGGACAGGGAATGGCGGGTCTCTTTGTCAACGAACAGTTGTGATTGTATTTTACTCTAGCATTTGGGTTTTGGGTTCTCAAAAATACGAGTCGCTTCCTGTTTGACTTGTTTTCTGTCACTCGTCACGTGTCGGCGGGGTATTTCAGGCTGCTATTTATTCTTGAATGAGGTGGCGAGTGTCATTCCTCACAACATTGTTCTTCATACCTGTCATGGAACCTCTTACTATCGGAGCTGCCCTTCCTGGTTTGCTTATCTCTTCCGTGAAGCCGATTCGTCTACTCAAACTATTCACGACTTCTCCAGATGCACCAGAATCCATGACAGTAATGCTAGATCACCTCGTCTCCATATCAACTGCCTTGAATCAACTAAATCCATTCCTACGCGATCTGTCAACCATGCTCGAAGGACACGGTCTTGTCAATCCCCAGTATCTAGTCGTTCCATTGACTGCTTGTGTCATCACAATCTCGCAACTTGAGCGTCTCATCGACACGATCCGAACAGATCCCAAACGTTCAAGTCGGCTGTACGCCAGACTGGAAGAGATCAGTTCTCTCGACTACATGAACTCCTCCTTGCCAGATGAGGATGTGATTTGGAGGGCAGAGAACTCGGAAGCTTACATATCGTCTCGTCGATCTGGAAACGGAACAGAGAAGGAGGTCACTGGTCTAGCTATTTTAGATGATGGACTAGACTGGACAAATCTCGCTGATTATGATGAGGAGATAATGACAAGTCATGATGGTGAAGACAGAATATCGCTTTTCAACAAGCAGAAGTGGGATAAAGAGCAGGGTGGACACATGGTGAAAATCTTACGGATCTGTCGAGAAATGTTGGAACTCTTAACAGACACATTTCTCGTGTATGCCTACCACCCTGGATTCAATCCATGCTTGACTAATTCGAAAAGCACATCAATAGCAGACACCGCAATTCCCAAGCTATCAGAACTTGCGTCACAGATTTTGAATGACGAGACACTCAAGACTGCGCACAACGTGGAGACATTCGAGAGCCAAATCGCTCTCTTGGAAAACACAGATTGGCCAAGCCGCAAATCTCAATCGAAAAATGCGGCGCGGCGAAATCTTCAACTTGCATCTCAACTCTACCTCCGCGGACCTCCTCCCAGCGACTCATCAATTTCCTCCCCAACTCAGAACCCCACTCCCCTCAATGTAGCCCAGCTACCCATTCCAATCCTCCCCTCAAGCATCGCCAATAGAGCATGGTACCGCTTCCCTCTCCCCTACGCAGATCCCCATAACACAACATACCACATCACGGTCAAATCCCTATCCGGTAAGGTCGAAACACTCAAGATCTCGATGTGGACGACGTGTCTGGACGTTAAATTGGTAATTCAAAAGACCCAAGGTCCGCTTTTACATCAGCAGTATCTTGTCTGTGAGCCGGATAACAGGTGGTTACCTGAAGATGTGGTTTTGTCTCAGAGGGGTGTGAGGGAGGGGTCGAGGATTCATGTGTTATTGCCGTTTTGGGGGAGGGGGAGGATGTAGGGATTTGATCGCCGGGGCTTGATGGTTTGACTATGGACTTATCGATGGCTTTTTGGCTGAATATTTACTGCCAGTTTGCTGTTTTGATCTTTCGTAAAGGCTGGAAATCGGTTGGCAAATAAAATTTCACAGTGACAGAATCCCTTCTTGTTGATTGAAAATATTGAACCCGTCGTTGGGATTTCCACATAGTTTGAACGAGAAAATGCATGTTCTGCCTGTGAAAGTGACCGATCAACCGAGCTCCATGGCATGGATGCCATTGTCAAACTTGCTAGACGAAGCGGCGATTCGAACGAACTGAGTGACACTCGGCTCCAAGTCAACACAACTAAAGGGGGCGGGGGAGAAACTACCGAGACGCACTAGCTACTCACCGCTCGGCAGAAAAGCATCGATACCAAAATTTCTGGTCTGCACCCTCACATCCACCCCAAGACTATCCAAAACCTAATACACCACAATGCCGAAACAAAAAGCCCCCAAAGGCGCTGCAGCTGCAGAAGCCTCAGATATCTCCGATCCTCGATTCTCCAACTTCTCCACAGACCCTCGATTCCGCCTCCCGTCCAAGAAGCACACCCGCACGAAAATCGACAAGCGGTTCTCGCGCATGCTGAAGGATGACGATTTCTCCAATTCAGCGACTGTTGATAGATATGGCAGGAAACTGAGCACGACTGGGAAGAAGAAGGCGCTGGAGCGACTATATGTTCCAGACGAGGAGGAGGATGACGAGGAAGAGGCACATGTGGAGGTTGAGGACGATGATGTTGTGGAGAAGGAATTGAAGCGCGCGGAGGCTTATGATCCTGCAAGAGGAGGTGGATTTTCTTCATCCGAGGACGAAGACGAAGAAGATGAGGAGGAAGGAGGGGTAGAAATCGTAGAAGAGGAATTCCCGGATCTGCAAGCGGAGTCTGCTGCTGTGGAGATGGGAGAAGTCTCCTCGAGGATCGCAGTGGTGAATATGGATTGGGATAATATCAGGTCCGCAGATCTAATGGCCGTCTTTTCTAGTTTCGTGCGACCAGGGGGGAAGATTCTGAAGATCTCTATATATCCCAGCGAATTTGGCAAGGAGCGCATGGAGCGTGAGGAATTGGAAGGACCGCCAAAGGAGATCTTCGCCAAGAAGGAAGAGGAGTACTCTGAAGTTGACTCTGAGGACGACAGTGAAGAAGAGGAAGAAAAGATCAAGAAGGATCTCTTACAGGCGGATGATGGCAAGGAATTTGACAGCGCGGCTTTACGACAGTACCAACTCGATCGATTACGGTATTACTACGCCGTTGTCATCTGCTCGGACAACGAAACTGCTCAGAATGTCTACGAGAATACAGATGGCTCTGAATACCTTTCCTCAGCAAACGTGTTCGACTTGCGATTCATTCCTGATGGTGTCGAGTTTGATGACAAGCCAAGAGACGAATGTGAAAGTGTGCCAGCCGGATACAAACCCATTGAATTCGTTACAGATGCTCTACAACATTCAAAATCCAAGCTCACATGGGACACAACACCAGAAGAAGCATCACGGAAGGATGCGATCAGCCAAGCCTTCAGCGGAAGTCGCAAAGACCACCTGGACAACGATCTGCGCGCATACCTAGGCAGTGACTCCGAGGATGAAAGCGAGGAGGAAGCAGAAGCCGAAACCGATGGCCCGAAACTTTCCAAGAAAGAGCTCGCCCGTCAGAAGATGCGCGCAGCCCTCGGCCTCTCTGACGAACCCGCTCCATCGAAAAAGACCAAAGGCCCAGTAGGAGACATGGAAGTCACCTTCACCGCCGGCCTGTCCAACAAATCTTCCACCGGCGTCTTCGAGAACGAACCACCCCTCGACGAAACCACAGCGGAGCGCTACATCCGTCTTGAGAAAGAGCGTAAAGCTCGCCGCAAAGAAAAAGCCAAAGCGAAGCGCGAAGGCAGAGATCCCGATGCCGAACCACAAGCCGATCAAGACCAATATCCCGAGAATGCAGACGGAAATGCAGATCTGGGATTCGACGATCCTTTCTTCGCAACAGACGAAGCCGTCAAGGAGAAAGCCTCGAAATCAATCCGCAAAGAAGAACGTCTCAGGAAACGCGAAGCGAAAGCCGCTGCCGCAGCAGCATCTGCCTCTCAGCGCGCCGAACTCGAATTACTCATGCAAGAAGACAATGGACTTGGTCTTGAGGCAGGCGGAGCTAATCTCGATCATTTCGATATCAAAGAGATCGCACGTGCGGAGAAACTCAAGAAGAAAGGGAAGAAGCATCGCAAGGATAAAGATAAGGATGTTGAGGGGGGTAAGAGGGGAGGTTTGCAGCAGGGCTTTGAGATGGATGTGGGTGATGAGCGCTTTAGCAAGTTGTTTCAGAGTCATGAGTTTGCGATTGATCCGACGAATCCGAAGTTTGTGGCTACGGACGGAATGAAGAAGTTGTTGGAGGAGGGGAGGAGGAAGAGGGATAGGGACGTGGGCGAGGGAGATCCGGATGAGGTGGTGGTCAAGACGAGTAAGAAGAGGAAGGGTGGGGAGGAGGATGGTGCGAAGGGAGAATTGAGTGGATTGGTGGAGAAGATCAGTAAGAAGGTTAGGCAGTGATGTAATATGTCTGAAGTAATGAAGAATGAATTGTATCAAAGTATGTTTGGGTTTCGTCACTCATCTGCTTCGTGCACTCTGTACATATCTGGACGTCAAGGAATGCTCCCTGGCTACAATTCAGCTCAGCAATATCTTAGCACGCAAATTCTGACTTCGACTTATCTACACATCTGTCACTCTGGGATATTTTCAACACACTGACAAGCTGTCCCACCGCGCCCAGCTGTCATATCCAAGCACCGCAACCTATGCGAACCAATCAACCCAAGTCTGGCACTAGACAGAATTCATTTATAAGCAACTCTTTCCTCGCTAGACAGATCCACAGGTGTCCTACAAATACACCTTCAATTCTGCTTCTATCAGACTACTCAATCGTTCTCACTCAAACATCTCGCTTCCAGCTAACCAAAGTAAACACCGCCTCGTCTCGGGGCAACGCCCTGCTCAGCCCGCACCTACTGCAACGGAAAACCATAAACTTTTCAGTGGGAAGTGTAAAAGCAACTTTAACATGACTTCAATGGTATTTTAAAGGCATAACAATGAGCCTTCGTTTCAGACCGTTCAGTCTTGATAGGTAAGCTCCAGATCAATTGGGATAGTAGCTTCTGTTCTGTGGCAGAACTGGAGATGTTGGGTAAGATGCTGCTTGATCTCCTTTTCTCCACTTCAGTATTACTGTGAAGCGCACCAGCTCAAATCTACTCACTACTCAATCACTTACTGTTTGTTGTGCTTGCATCCTCATTCGACAATGTGCCCAAAAACGTCAATGTCAAGTAATTCCAAAAGCATAAATTGCAATTCTAATGTCATATTTCGCTTTTCGTACTTTGCATGCTTTTCTCTTATGTCGCTCGTCTCCATCCAGGTCCATATCAGTATTCTCCCCTTCCATGCACCAGTCCCATTCACCATCTACCTTGATTATATCGCATGACTAGTTAGGCCAGTTTTGTGTAATGAAAAGCTAATGTACATCTGTCAATCCCAAAGCGGAAGGATTGTGAAATCAATGATAAGCCGCCTCGGATATATCGTGAGAATGAAAGCTGGGGGCGTAGTCTGCCACCTGCTGTCCCGTTCTTCTCCCATATGAAGAATATACTCTTCGAAATCTGTGATCTAATGTCTTAATGTCGATGTTGAAGTCGAAAAGCCCAAGATCGAATGGTAAATATTGGAGTTGGGTCCTTGAAATCATACATGAAAGTCGAAAGCTACTGAGACTGTGGACCGGTTCTCGGCGGTAGAGACGCATTACCGGTGAAGTGGTTAAAGTGGGCCAGACGAGTGAAGTTGAGTAAGCCGGCCTCAGATATCCTCATCCTCATCCTCCACCTCCATTACATTCCCATATCCCTCCAAACCAACATTCTTCCAGCTCCACGCCTCCTGTTCCGCACTTCCACCCCGTCCCCAATTCTGGCCACCCCACTGACCGCGGCCCCCTCCACTCCCACTACCACCCTCACCATTCCCGCTACCACGCAGGAAATCACCCGCATCAAACTGCCCCCCCTCCTGACTTCTTCCACCGCCAGTTCCTCCACCCCCCTCATCCCCGCTCTCATCCTCATAGTCCGCCTCGACGCTCAAAATCTCCCCATCGCCATCAGTCCTCAAGAACCCAAACAGATTAGCCAACTGCTTCAAACTCAACGCCTCTCTCTCCTTCGTCTCACCGTCCCTCATCGCCTTCTCCAGATTCTGCAACTTATGCAACTGCATAGACAGCATGCGCATATCAACACTATTCTTAACGACGATGCGTGTCATGTATGTCTCTTTGTCTTGTCCTATGCGGAAGATGCGGCCGAAGGCTTGTTGTTCGACTGCATGGTTCCACCAGAGGTCGAGCGAGATGCAGCGGTTAGCCCAGGGGAAGTTGAGTCTGTGTGTCACGGGTCAGGTTAGTACTTGTGCTAGTGAGTGGTATTGGGGGAGTTTGGGAAGGGGATTGGGAGATAAGGGTGAGAAGACGTACCCGAGACCACCACACTTCAACCCAGCAACCAAGATCTTAGCACTCTCGTCATCGCGGAAGCGCTTGATTGCCTTTTGTCGATGCTCGAGGGAAGAGTCACCAGTGAGGTACAGGAAGCCCCATTCTTCAGCATTACAGATCCGACCGACGATGCGGGCCAGGGTGCGGAATTGGACGTAGATGACCACCTGGATGTTTGTGTCAGTTCTGGCGTTCTAAACAATTCCGGTTTTCAATGTCCCCAAATCATGTTGCGACATTGACACTCAGGGTTGGGAATGAATTGGGAGACGGAACCCACCTTATCCAACGGCGCCTCCTCAAACCCCTTCAACAGCAACGCCTTCAAAGCAGTCGTCTTCGTACTCGGCGTCAACGAAAACCCCTCCTCCCTATCACTTTTGCTGACCCAACTGCTATCATTCGTGATCGGCTCGAAACCCATCAAGTCTCTACCCTTGCTGAACTTATCGATCTTGGGATCAACTTCCTCCTGGCTCTCGCGACCTTTGCCTTTGCCTTTGGACTTGGACCGGCGACGGCTTGCCGCAGATGAGCCGCCTTCATCGTCACCGAGGGCGCTGCTGACCACGCGCTCAATCTCTTGGAATATGCGGTTGCATTCTGGACACGTCATGTACTCGCTCTCTTGGGCAATGAGGGCGTGGCAGAACGTGTCGATGCAGTCTTTGCAGAAGATGTGGCCGCACTGCATTGAGTCAGTCTTTCCTTCTAATGTCATAAGCCCGCCCCAGAACATCAGAAACACTCACATCAGTCTTCATCGGCTCCGTCGGAAAGTCAGAACAGATGGAACAGGTAACTCTCTTGTAGAGTACACCCTCATCAAGAGTCCCAAGCGGCTTGTTCATATCAAAGCTATGACCAAAGGACGACTGACCAAACGGCAGCATCTCATCATCTGGGACTTCTTCGACTCGAGCACGGGCTTCGGCGCGAGCAGCTTCGGATGTTTCGACCCACTATAAAGGACTTGTCAATTCCGCTTCAAAATTGCATTTTCAATGTCACGAAAATATTTCGGACATTCGGAATCCTGTTTGTGTAGGGTATGGGGGGAGGGAGAACATACCAACTGGCACTGCTCGTAGAATGGTCTATTAGCAGTGTTCAGCTTTGCGAGACGAGTCTTCAACTCTTGGACGTCCTCCATGGTCCAACTCTCCTTGATCGTACGTTCCAGCATGAAAGGGTGGGAAGTGCATTGGCGTAGGCGAAGGAGTTGAACCATGAAGACGCCGTAGTTACGGCTGGCTTCGCCTTTCTTGAAGAAGGCGTTAAGATTATTGCGGAAGCGGTTTTCGATCTGCCGGTACCATTGAAGTCAGTCATCATTTTCTGGTTCTTCATTGTCCAAAATAGTTTGCTGACATTGAAAATCCAAATTCTCACAAATCTAGCAAATCGACATGTGGGGAGGATACTTACAATACGGTAGATGATCGTCTCCTCTGATGAGAAGTGGACATATTTAATATTCGGATGTGGCTTTGGTAGAGTAATAATCGGGCGATTGAGGATCGACGTCTTCATAGTCCGACGCATCATGGTGTAGCTTAGGAGGGTTGAGATACGGTTGTAGCAGTCGTCGGCGCTAGGATCGCAGAAATACTTTTGGAAGGTCGACCAATCCATACTGTAGTTTGCCTTGAGGAATCGGAGGTAGGGGAATAATCTGTGTGGATTGGGTCAGCATTCTCGTTCTCTTCCAGATCTTTGTTGTTGTGGGGATCTTGCTTGGCAGGATAACCGAGGGAGAACGGGAACTCACTCCTCCAAACGATTCAGTAAGGGTGTACCCGTCAAGCACCACCGATAAACGCTCTTGAGATTCTGGCACGCCAAACTGGTCCGAGCGCTATTATTCTTGATAGCTTGCGCCTCGTCCAGGACCACACGATACCAATTAACTTGATGCAGCAGTCCCATATTCTCAACAGCACCCTTGCGCCAGGCAGGATATCCATTACGGGCGATTTCGAGACGGCCTTCCTTATCGGGGAACGGGAATTGCTTCATTACCTCATTGTACGATGTTACCACAATGTCGGTATCTTCGAGGATTGAAAGGGGCATTTCGGATGACGTCTTGTAGTGCAGGACTTTCGGGAAGACCTCTTTGTTGACGTGGGCTTCGATCTCTTCAATCCATTGCTTGACGATTGTGGCGGGACCGACGATAAGAGTTGCCTTGACCTTGCGTTTATTGTCCTCTGCCACCAATTAGTCCCTATCCACCTATTATCCTCCCAGCAATCAATATCAAAGCGAAGAAGAGGGCGATTGACTTACCAGGACCAGGCGGATTGGCCACCATACAAGCCAAAGTCTGCACCGTCTTACCCAGTCCCATACTATCAGCCAACAAGCCTCCATGTGGCGGCTGACTGCTCAACTCGCGCTGCACCATCCACTGCGCACCAAGTAACTGGTGATGGTAAAGCGTGCTCTTCATACCCTTGATCAACCACTTTCCATCCTTCGCCTTACACTTCGCATATCCAAAGCTCTTACTCGCATCCCTGAGCTTAGCCTTATCACTGCGCACTGCTCCACGAGTAAGAGCGTCTTCAGGCTCAGGGATGTTGGCGAACAAAAGCTGGAATTGTGTAGTCTTGGTTTGATGGCCGGAGATAGTCTCTTCTGCTGGGCGATTGAAGATAGGATTTTGAAGGCGGTCGGAGATAGGGTCGTTGTTCATGAGGTCTTCGAGGATCATATGGCCTACGGGATCAACGTTGTTGAAGGATCTAAACTTGCCCGATGCAAGCAAGCTCTGGCCATTTGTGACGAGACCTTTGGCTTTTCGCCCTTTCTTGGCAGGCTTCTCCTTCTCTTTGCCTTTGCCCTTGTCATTTGCCTTAGGTCGGCCGCGTCCTCTGGTAACAGGAGATTTGACCTTGCGGCGAGAAGCGGCGGCTGCGGCAGGTTGTCGACCCTTCTTCTTCTGGGCCTTGGCACGCTCCTTCTCGCGACGTTTCTCATCTTGTCGATCCATGTACTCCTTGGGTCCCTTCGCAACTTTGGCACGTCTCTTGCGAGGCTTGCCAGCTTTTGTAAGACCGAGATCTGGTTCAGCTTCAGGGGTGTCTTCTTCAGCCATGATGCCAGCCATGGCGTCGTCTTCATTGTACTCTCCATCGCCAGCATTATCTCCAGGGTCGGACTCAACGTCCTCAGACTCTGCTTGACGACGTCGATCTTCCTCCGCTGCGACTCGGCGACGCAGTTCTCGACGGCGGCGTCCGACGGTCTCCTCACGTGTCTCTGGTAGGAACAGAGAATCAGGGTCTTCTTCTGGTTCTTCGTCGTCATTGCGAGATGCAGCAGCACGGAGACGCTCCCGGGTTGCCATTTGTTGCGTGGTCTTGTAGAGGTGCAAGGATTCATCGGCAGTGATAGTCTTGGCTCGCTGCTTCCGGACCAATGAATTCTTGAGCTTGAGCAATTTCTCGTACTCAAGGTCGTTCTCGTCCTCCTCGTCCATCCAAGAGTTATCTTCATTGACATCTCGCATGTCAGCATCGACTTGGTCGGAGATGCCAAAAGTATTGTCTTCGAAGTGATCGAAGTGAACTGGTCGGGCAGGACGCATGTGTCCTCTCGAACTACCTTCTCCATTGTTCTGGGCTTGGTTTCTCTGAAGCATTGCTCGTTGAGCAGCCATAATCTTCGCGGGATCAAGTGGCTTTCTTGGTGGAGGTGGCATGCGAACTGGTGGGGTTGGCTGGCGGACTGGTGGGGGGGTGGGAGTACGACGGGAATCATCTCTTCTCTCCTCCTTGATGAAGACAACATCACCTTGACTGTTTTGAGGGGGGTTTGAGCTCCACTTCTGTTTGGCTGCAACAGAGGCTTCTCGAGGATCAATGATCATGAAGTCAAAATCGTTATCATCGTCCGACTGAGGTGCTTGAGCAGCCTTGGAGGTCGAGGCCCTTTGGACAGGTCCACCGAAAATAGATGGTGTTGGTTGACCGCCAAAGATGGATGGAGCAGGTTTGTAAGTTGGCGGCGGCTTGGAAAGTGAACCACCAAAGATAGATGCTGAAGCGATTTGGGGAGTCAATGATGTTGGTGAAGTGGGCTGGCCAGGTTGAGGTGATGCGGTAGATGAAATACTCTCAGATTTTGGGTCTTCCGGAGTTCTGGCGGGCTCTTCAATAGCTAGAGTACGAGCCTTCGATGGTTGATGTTGTTGTTCACCATTAGAAGGGTAGTCGTGGGTGAAGTCCATGGAGTCGTTGTCCTTACCCTTAAGTCTTGAAGGTGAATTCGACCCGACTTCGTTGTTGGCTGGGTCGGAAACCTGGCTTGGCTCATCAACAGAGGCTGTACGCTCGACTGATGGGATCAATTCTTGAGAAAAAGTCGGCTGGTGATTCAATCGACGGTCAGGCTGTGTCTCTGGTTGAGTCTCTGGCTGAGTGTCTGGCTGGGTCTCTTGCTCAGGCTCTTGTTCATGCTGCTGTTCAGGCTGAGGCTGGGGTTCTGTCGTTGGCTCCATTTCTTCGTCAGACTGGTAGTCGAAGCTAGCGCTCATCAAGTCATCCACGCCGTTGTCATGGGCGCCGAAGTTGAAATCCATTGTGCGAGATACAAACTTGGGGTGAGTGAGTTTGTGTTCTGTAGGAATTAGGTAGTTGTAAATTGAGATGGAGTTGTGGAAAGATATCGTTGTTGAAGTGTTGTTGTGAGAAAGTGGAGGATCGAGGATTGTTGACGTATTTATACTCGCGATGCGTCCCGCGAAGCCTTTCGAGCTAGAGAAGCAAAGCTAGTAGAATTTGAATTGAATTCAGAATTAGTTGTTGAATACTGGATATCGAGTGCCTGGTGAATCGTGAGTGACTTGTTCAATGAATCGGTGTGATTTTGAGTCTTCAACGAGACATGAGAATCAGCCTAGTAATGTTGAGATGAAGATCCACTGAGTAGCAGTATATGCCAGAATTATTGAGGATGGTGATCTTGCGCTAGTTAAAGGAAATGAAATTAATGCCAGGTGGATGGAGAGTCTGACGAGATGCCGAGATGAAACAGTGTTGCAGCGCAGGCTCTTGCTCTGTGATCAAGATGACTGGAAGCAGCCTTTGTCCTCGGAGCTTACTGATCTGAAGAGGAATGGATACGTATACCGAGGTTAGAAGATAACGCACCCGTAATGTGAGCAGATGAATAGTGGGAGATGCGGTCGGAATAGTGAAAAGCAAATTGTGCGCGAGAACAGCAAAGGGAAAGAGAAAGTGAGCAGCACGAGTCTGAAAGTGATATTGTACTGACGATGCTAAGAAGTGGTGATGGCGTCCTCAGGAGAAAACTTGATGCAAGGCGAAAGCTTCTCTCGAAATTGCCCGAGAAACAGAAGAAACAACTTGCGCAGCATGAACTTGCAAGAAAGTGAGGAGGTGAAATAGTAGATCTTCATACCTTGAGAAGAGTCAGAGGTTGATTGTGCAATCTTGTTTGGTGTGATATGTAAGAAGTGGGCAGCAAAAGAAGTTGAAGTTTGATCGAGTTGGGTTGAGATGTTGTTGATGTTGTTGAAGAAAAGGGTCGTACATGGAAACAGGACGCTCCTTAAATAGCCCAAGCAGCCAAATTAAGCGAGTATAAGAAAACACATGAGGCAGGAAGGAGTAAAACTAAAAGAAACTCCAGAGGCAAAACCGAATGATTCTGGAGAAGAAGAAGAAGAAGAAGAAGCATCTCTGGATATTGCGCTAGCACGCGGCCGTCCGCACTTTGGCATGTTGTTGACTTGGTGGATAATGCGGGAAGTGACGACTGCGGTAAAGGGCTCAGAAGAGATGGCGACATTGGACTTGTTTATGTCCTGTCCCTCCTGGGAAATAGGTTCCTAAGTTGTTGTACTTCGCGCCATTCTCGCTTCGCAGAGACCAGCGTCTAGCCAGCAATCAAGAACCTAGCGAAATGTCGTCCAACTTCTCCAAGTCCGTTCACACGTCGAATCCACCATAATTCAGTTGCGATTGAAGGCACGCAACCAAGAGAACTGAAGAACCCGCAATCATAAGGGTGGCATTCTCGGCACCTTACCAAGCCATTAACCGGGTGGTGGTATGCTGCAATGTACTAATCGCATGGCTGGGGTCGATATCCTTCAGCCCCTACTTCCCAATCTTCGTTTCTTAAGCTCTGACACTTTGGCATGAGAATAAGCTCCGCTCGACATAGTAATGATGGGCAGCTGGGAGAAGTAAGCAGTTAGTAAAAGAAGTTGGGAGTTAGTCCCAGGTTTTGAAAAAGGTTGCGTTGGCGATAACATTAGCAGGCGTGCGCTGGAAGGATTCAGATAAGGATGAAGTTAATAGACTTCCTGAGTCCGGATTATCTCAAAAAAAATATGATTCCACGAGCGTCACACATTCGTCAGAGCATGTACCAACCCCAGGCTAAGATTCAACGTATTTCCTTTTCTCCTACCAAATTCCATTCTCGGTATCTACAGTATTCTCATCCAATTTTTATTGCCTACCCCATCATTTCGTCCCTCCCTTGCCTCACCACTTCTACCATCGCCACCTTCACTTCCACCCACTCTCTAGCTCACTCAAACAAGAAACACCAATGCTGAAACAGCATTCAAGAAACCCACCATCTCCCCCACCCTCCCACAGTAAACCAGAAAGCAGGAAAAGGGCGGCCGAGAATCGAGAAATTACAAATCGATTATCTACATACACAAAAAAGTAAAGAGACGGTAGGCGATGTACGGGTGCGGATATGTTACAAAGAAAGGAAAAGTCATCGCGAGATTATCGCTCCAAATTTGTGAGAAGCCGATCATCAGGGCGAATACCGTGAGATGGGGCTCGACATCGTTTCGGCATGAGATGAGAGACGGCGAGCTCGAAAGTTGCGGATGTAATGTAACGTAATGGGGAGTGCTCTGTGAACTGAGAATATGAGAATTTCCGGGTTTGATGTTCTGGAAAGGAAACTGTGTTCTGTTGTTTGTTGTTGTGGTGTTTAGGAATAGAGAATGTTGACATCGACCAGATCGCCTCGCTTAGCGCGAAATCATCGTCTCCAACAAAAACATCTCGAAATAGGGATCGAAAACAAGCTGATTAACCAGCCTCCGTGACAAGATTGCCATTGGCATCTGTTTGTGGGTAGTACCAGGCGCACACAGCAATGATCAAATACAGACATTGCAATAGCATGCCCTCAAGCCCTTGGGACAAAAGTCAGTATCGTTCCACCACACTGCAAAGCCCCAGAATCAAGAACAAGACTTACAATGCGACTTCCCGTCCCCAATCAAATAATTCACCAACAGCACAGCCACAAACAGCACCGCAATCTGAAACCCGTCAAAACTCAGATCCATATCATCCTTCCCCATAATCCACCCAATAATCACCAGTAGCGGGATCAAGAACAGCGAAACCTGCATACTACTTCCGACAGCAACACCGATCGCAAGATCCATCTTGTCTTTCACAGCTACGGTAACGGCTGTTGCGTGTTCGGCTGCGTTTCCGACGATGGGTAGAAGGATCAAGCCGACGAACTCGATACTGATGGCGCCGCTCTCGGTAATCGCAGAGATGGAATCGACCATGAACTCAGCGCAGAGACCAATGATCGCCGTTGCGCCAGCGAGAGTAGCCCACGCGACAGCAATATGCAACTGCGGTTCCTCATCCTCATCATCGGCATCTTCGTACGCAGTCGCATTAATCAACTCATCATTCGGAGGACGATCTTCAACAGTTGCTCGTCCGGCTCCGGCTGCGACACCACCTGCTTTCGCGAGACCCTTGGAGATGGCTCCGGCGGGGACTTTGTGCTTGCGTGGGCGCATGGCGACCTTTTGACTCTCTTCGTTGAACATTACGGCGTGGGTTTTCAGCTGGAAATAGAGGTAGCCGAGGTACACGACTAGGAGGATGACGGATGTTCCTCGTGAGAGGGCAGCGACATGGGATTGGTCTTTCACAGCGCTGAATTCGTCGAAACAGGTTGGGATGATGACACTTCCTACCGCCAGAGCGAGGAGCGAAGCAGCGGTTTGAGCAACGGTCTTGTTGAAGAATTGCTCGGTGCGGCGGAGACCACCGAAGAAGAAACACATTCCGAGGACGAGGAGGAGGTTGGAGAGGATACTGCCGATGAGGGAGGTCTGGACGACGAGGACTTCGTCGTGGGCGAGAGCGATGATTGCGACGATCATTTCGACGGCGTTTCTGGGACTGTTAGCGGAATTTCTTTGAGAGAGGAGATGAGAACGTACCCAAAAGAAGCATTCAAAAGGCCACCCAAACTCTCCCCAACATGAAGAGCAATCTCCTCTGTTGCAAAACTTAACATAGCCGCCAGAGGAATAATAGCTATAAAGTTGACCACGAAAACAGCCTTCTTATCCACCCCAGCATAATTCAATGCAATTCCCACCGGAGCTGCCAACAACAGGATGTTAATCCACGAATTGAAAATCGTTCTCTGGATCTGGTTTCGGACTGTGAATGGCTCCTTGTGAGGCAGGATCTTGCCCTTATACCATGGTCTTTTCTTCTCCTCTTCCTCCTCTCCCTCAGGCAGCTCCTCCTTATTTTTCTTGGAGAATCTGCTCAAGAATCTCTTCCTTGCCTTCTCCTCCTGACTTCTTGGCCGTGTCGATGTCTGATCCACAACCGTCTCCTCGCTATCTGCTTCTCTAGCCTTGTTGCCATTCGAACTCGAAGCCGTGGTCATCTCGTACTCATTGTCCTTGGAAGTTCTTGGTCGCTCCTCCGTCCCTTCACTTAATTGCCGGGAGTGGTATGCAGGTTCGGTCTGTACTGCAGATAATGGCGTCTCGTCCATATCGTCAGGTCTTCTCTGTCTTGGCGCAGCTTCGAGATCGTTTCCGTCTGGTGCCCATGTTTTCGCTCTACCGGTCTTTCTGAAAGGGTTCCACGAGTCGCTGTACCATGCTTCTTTTCGCGCTTGGCGCTTTATTGAGTCTGGGGATTTTTTTTTTAGCATAAATTCTTTCCTGCGGGTCTGGGCAATATCTGCGTACGCATGTTAAAAGTCATTTTGAATTATGTTGTAGGAAGAAAGTCTGCTGTTCTGTTGATTGGGGGAACCGTGTATATCAATGGGCACACTGCTGCGTTTGGTGCCAACGAGGCAGAGTCAGGCGGAATGCAGAATGCCCGATTGGTTGCTGGAGAGAGTTGGTGCGAGCTGTCGGGCGTAGAGGATCGTGCAGTGGAACAAAGACTGTTGCACAGAGAATATCGTGATCTTATCAATTCTCGAATCTAGTCCTGCGGCGAATTGATATTGGACGTCGATATTGAGAATTGGCGGATTGATTGCGTCTCCCAAGCTCAGCCCAGCCTCGGCGCGAAGCTTATTATTGTTGTTGTTGGAATGGGGGCTGAGAATAATAAATGGACCTTGGCCACCTGGAAAGCCTCGTGGCAATTGCGCGGGCGGCTTTGGGACTGTGTACCTGAGCTGAAGTGAAGCCGGTCTGCAGGGTTGAAAACAGTGAGGCTGACTGCTTGCTATCGTGAACCTCTGGTGTTGATGGAGAAGAATACAGGAAAAGAAAGGAAGAAGGGAGAAGGGAGAATAAAGTTGGCGATGGCACGGCCAGGCCAGCTTTCTTGTACGGAGATTTGGTTCGAGTCCAATTTCGGTGGCTTGTTGACCCCTGTCATGAAATGAAGATCCAACCGCTTCACTCCCCACAGATAGTCCACTCAACAATCCACTTGTCCGCGTAATTCCCAGTCCTTGTCAATTAAGCTCGAGAAATTATAGGCAGCGTCAGTGCGATACCGAGTAAAAAGCTGTGTCGGGTCTATATCTCCAGTGGATAGCTGACGGCAGATGGACGGATGGATGCACTGTCAGTGGCTTGACGCTGAACTGGTTGACGATTCATGGCAGCTTGATGCAGGTGTTTTGTTGATGACCTCACTTGAATCCAGACCGTGCTGCACCAACGGCTACTCACAGCACTCTTAGGGGAGTTTAAATGCAGAGCGCAAATCGGAATATTTACAAGTTGTACTGACAATGACGACAGTTGTATTTACTCCTCAAATGTATACAGAATCTGGGCTCGCTACTCATGTCCGTGAAATGGCGCAGGACGAGGTTTCTATCCAGCTGTCAACTCCCAAGCGGTGAGTTATCAGCTTCTTTCTCCTCGTATCATGACATCTTCTTATGTCTCGAACTAGTTCTCTTCACTTCCTCTCTCCTCCCATACTCTACTCCCTTATTCTGCATCACCAGTCAACTCAAGCTTCCAACCGTCATATCAAGCAAACTTGGCCAACTTGGCCACTTGGCACCAAGATCAAACAAGCTTCACCACCAAGCCTCTTGGTTTTTGCCTCTCCGCCAATTCTCACTGAGGCGCCATTTCTCCATCCCCCCCGTCCACCCAAACACCACCCACGCAATCAGCCACACTCCGTCACGCACCAGTGCAAGCAGAACAACGCATCAGCCATCATCGCGCATCGACGATCCATTGCGCAGCCAATCACGAATTCCGCTACCAACATTTTATAAAACACTAGCAAGTGCGAAGCGTATTTAAGGTTTTTAAATTCGGGTGTACGATGGTGGCTTGACTTTTACCTTTTCATTTTCCCGCCTGCCTTGAAACAAACAGTATTTGCATTTTCCATGCTTTCAGCGCCTTCGATGTGGCTGAGTGCAGTCGGAAGAGATTCGGGACCGGGCTCGGGCTCGGGTATCGTGCGCAAAGAGTAACGAGGGGCATCTGCCCCACCACGTCAGACATACCTACAGTAGAAGTACTCAATTCTCAACCTTTGATGTTCAAATCCAATGTCGTTGGTCCCTTTGCCATAACCACCCACTTGAGTATGATCGGCAGATTGAGTGCATAACAATGAATATCTGTCAAGGTGGAGGTCATATGTATCAGAGATGATTCCTTCGTTCACGACTTCTACTTTTCAATGTGACAGAAGCCACACACGAACGTTTAGGTGCGATAGAGCTTGAATGTGTTCGCTTGAAAGTGGAAGTCAGGAAAATTCGAAGCAATTTGTTTCACGATACACATCTGCTTCCGGCCATGGTGAAACGCAAGGCGATATGCAAGGGTGCTAGCATTTTCTCATGGATATAGATTAATCTCAGTCCAGTAATCCCATGTCCGTATGGCGGCGACATCCAGAACGTGATTAACCCTAGCCCTACAATTACTACCTCCGTATACCAATCTCACAAACCCCATCTTGAAGCCCTTCAACTCTTCTCGCCACTCATCATGCTGTCTCTTCCTCATACACAGCGAAACACCCCCTCGTGTCCGCCGAGAAACAGGAAGATGGCCGAAGCCAATAACACGAAATCAAGCGAAATCCACACCTCATACTTCTTAGCAAGTAGACCCAATCCCGGCAAGGAAGAAAGAACAGCTTCCCCTTTGGTCTGCCGGCCAATGGCGAATAGAAGATCGACTGCTATTCCAACAGAGAAGGTGAAAACGATGAATTTCATGAAAGGGAACCAGCGATCGGTGGAGAGCCGATTCATGTATGTAGGTTGACTATCAGCCGGGTGGGATCTGGTGGGCGGGGATTCGTTATGCTCCAAGATATCTCTCGTCGTAGCATAATATGTGTCTGATATCTTGTCAGCTGCAATATATTCCAAAAGGGTGGGCAAAAACGTACGAGGAAAGCCAAACGCCGGCCAAAGCAACAATGACACGGCCAAGACCTGCCCAAATTCCCACTTACTTTCACCGGGGGGCCTTTTCTCTCTGTTTCTCATTGCTATTGACTCCATAATCTGGACTACGCCCCAAAGGAAGGCGAAGAAAAGCCATGTGAACTAATCACGCCAGAATCGGAATTGAGTGGAGCGGGGTTTGTTACCTCCCAGACGATTGACGCATAGAAGTCCCTTCAACCAAGTATAAGAGCAAAGATGGTCATCGTAGGCCGGTACAGAATACGCTGTGCGATAGACCTCCCTTTCCGAGCTTCTGAGGGATTCTTGGGTCTCATTATCTCCAACTTTGTCTCAATCCAAGCCCAGAGTCGTCGCTGTGGGGTATGAAGCCAGCGATACAACAGCACGCATTGTTTGGGCGGGCAGAGCATGAGGACGCGTGATAGGTAGCTGCAAACAAGGAAAGATACCGTGGCGGCAATGTAGAATCCGTTGTAATGATGCGGGCCCATGTCTTGGATGGCATCATTCTCCCTCCATTGCCTCCCCGGGTTGGAATAGGCACCAAGCAGGGAATTCATTCGAAAAATTGCTTCCCCAGTGGAAGTAGTAACCTGTTGAGCATACTACCGGCAGCTGAAACACAAGCAGAGCGCCCATCGATATGACACGGATCCACTGTAACACGGGCGACCTTGCGACAACAATAGCGAAAGAGAAGATGGAAAACGGTGGCCCAGCCTCACTCGAAGCCGAAGGACCGAGCCAATAGCCCGCCCATGCCATCCAGAAGCAACCATTGGTTGAAGAAGAGGGAATAGATGGCCTACCTCAGAATACGTCCATCCCGAGGTCGCAAAGATGTCACCTACCTACGGCATCTAAGATCACGTCTTAATGAGGCATTAGCATCTTCGGGTTCATGACAAGAATTCATTGTGAGACCAACCCTTGCACTCCAGTATTCCGCTCCATCGATAACTCCCAAGTCAACGCCAGACCATCAAACGCTCAAGTATGAAATCTACCACCTAATACCGGTATCTAGTCGAGTAATCTGCGAATATCAGCACAGTCCAAGGAAATGAAGAACAGAGATACATACCCTTTGGACTAACGACTAGACCACGACCCTTCTTCGCGCCACGGTAGATCGTCTCGATGATATCAATCAACTCCTGTTTATCCTCCAAAACCCAGTTCAATTTGTTATTGTTACCAGTGCCGAAATCGCACATCATATGTTTGTTCCGAAAGAAGAACATGAGGGTAACGGGATCGTAGAGTTCGTACATCTGCTTGAAGTCGGGGACTTGATCGAGGTCGCAGACGTAGATAACGGCGAAGTTCTTGACACGATCGGCGATGCCTGGGGTAAGTTAGCAGCAGCTTTGGGAAGAAATGCCAGTCGGCATGCGATGGGGGAAGACTGCAGGAATGGCAGACACGACAAACTTTGTTCAGTACAGGGTAAGAAGCAGGGCAAAGAGCGCGGGTAGACTTACGGTACAGGACCTCATCTTGTCGCATGCAGTCTGGGTCCCAGTCACGACCAAAGCGGATGATGACCAGACGCTCCTCCTCCGACATGATGGCCTGGTCGACGTGCCAGCCGGTAATGAGATGGGGTAACACAACGGAGCCCATATTGTCTGTTGAGCGGTGCTTGAATGTCGGGAGTCGTGGTGGTGATGTGAGAGCTGTTTGAAGTTGTACGTGTGAGACGAGGCTGAAGTTTGAGGAAAGAAGGCGCTGGAATTTTAGCGTTAGAGTCACATGACAATAATACCCCTCCAAAGGGGTGTGACCAGCCAATTCGTCCACGGGTAAGTCTCACCAATAACTTCTTGTTGGCCCACAGGGCACTTTTGAAATTGTTGCGTACTTGTAATCCGATCAATAGGTCTTAACTCTTTAACATAACATTTCCCGATTGTCGTGTTCGTAGTCCAATTGGACCTTGTATGACGGCATGGGTCTGCAGCGGCGGGGTATCTCAAGAAGTGGGGTGGAATTCCACTCGAAGGGCGTACTAAAGGTGGAGAGGCAGTGTTCCCCAACTGGTATATATATACCTAGTGTTTGGCTTAACGTTTTGCTTATCTTCATTTTCAAGCAGTACTTTGTGGCACTCTTTGGTCACGTAATTGCTTTTCAAACTTCATCTACCTTTTGCCGACATGACTCAACTAACCCTGTTTGATCTTCCGACTAAGGGAAGATGTTCTTGCTGGTCATTGAATCCATGGAAAAGTATATCTTCACCCCGTTTACTCGTATCCTGTCAGCTAATATATTCAGCTCGACTCGCCCTCAACTTCAAGGGTCTTGATTACAAAACAGAATGGGTTGAATATCCCGATATCAAAGCTCGGCTGAGTCCACAGTAATTGCCTGTCAACAACAATCAATCACTCATTCTAATCCTCTCAGCGTCCCAGCGAACCCTCCTCCAGACACTGACTGGACAATTCCCGCCATGATGTTTCCCGACGGGACATATATCATGGACTCAAAGCCCATTGCAGAACGTCTCGAGAAGGACTACCCAAACCCATCTCTCCATCTCGACTCACCAATCATTCAAGAAATCTATCCAGCCATCGTTGCCATTGCAAAGCCTCTCCGTGCTGTCTGGCTTCCTCGCGTTCCGGTCAATCTCTTGCCTGAGCGTTCAAGCGAGTACTTCCACCGGACCCGAGAGGAAGCTGTCGGCAAACCACTTGCCCAGTATATGAAGGAAAAGGGGGGCGAAGAAGCGTGGGTCGAAGCTTTACCTGCAATCAAGTCCTTGGGCGAACTGGTCAAGAAAAATGGAGGACCGTATGTTTTGGGTAAAATTCGTACGTCCGCTCGTTCCCAGTATGTGACATGACTGACTTTGGACAGCTTCGTATGCCGACTTTATCGTTGTTGGCTTCCTTCACTTCTTCAAGGTCATTGAGGAAGATATGTACCAACGACTGGTCAAGGCCGATCCTGCTTTGGGTGAATTGTACGATGCTTGTAAGCCTTGGTTGGAGCGAGATGGGCATTGAATCACGATCTGAGAGAAAGCGTTTCAAGTCGGATGCTCGTAATGGAGACCTCATGGTCATTTCGTCATATTCACTCAGTGAAGCACAAACTTTCAGATGACTTCTTCATCTTTTGGCTTCAGAATCATCAATGGGTGATGTCGTCTGTTACATAGCTGCGGAGTGAACGCCGACTTAGTTGGTTCTGCTACCCTTTAAGACCTGATACGCTTCCAGGTTGTTGTCACGGTAGCATTGTGCTTCTAATCTCAAGAAAAAAGGTTCCAATATCGCGGGCTAGCTTTACTCGACCTAGGGTGTTTATCGTCCTGGACTTTGTCGCCCAAGAAACCCCATGCGCACGATGCAGATCAGCATCGAAGTGATTGCCGCACGATTGTCGACAGTAGAGGTAACAAGAACAATCGTGTAGATGCGTATTGGAGATCCTAATGAGCATATAAAATCACATTCCTTCACTGCTCCCCGCCCACGTTGCAACATTCGCTTTCCTTCCGATCTAGTCGCATCCTCTTCTCCAAGGCCCTACTTCTTCGAACCATCTCCTTGGTTGGCAGTCTGAGGCTCAGTGTACTTCGCCGAATTGGGGCAGCTGGTTTTCCCGCAGTCGATAGGTCTATATGAGGCCTTCATCGTTCTGGACCCATCGGTATGAACAATCAACTCAACCACCGTTTTCTTGCTGCACCTATGGACGACGTGTCAGCTTTGATTTCCTCGTCTGAAAGAGATAGTATAAGTGCCCACATAATGATATGAAGTGCGGTGTGGGATCTAGAATGGCCGTCGTCTCTGCTCTCTCGACTGTTTGTTCGTTCTTTTCCCACGTCAGTCTCTGCGATCAGTGATCCTGAAGCGATGACGAAGGACTTGCCACTTTGACGTACGTTTTAATGTTGTAACATATGACAAATAGCACGTCGCATTCTGGATCTGCCGTGTTTAATATCTGAGCCAGTGGGAGCCCTTTCGTTAGATATTTGAACTGCGTGGATGTAACCGTGGCGTCCAAGACTTGAAGCCAACCCTCCTAGGTGAAAGCAAGAAACGGTACGAAACAAATGCCGGTGCTACTTCAAAGAAAGGGCCGAATATGAAATTCTCACTGCTATACATTTCGGAAATGATTGAAATCTAAGTCAAAGTTCCTCGGGAAGTCCAGGACGGACATAGGTTGTGGTGCCAACTTGCCACAAGCAACAAAAAAATATCAACGCAGATTTGCTGCTCTCTCCCGGTGTTCGTAAGACACTGCGTCAAACTCAAATCGCAAGTATCATATGGAACATGGGGCTGAAGGATGATTTGCAAGACGGATGCTTTGTCTATACTTTTGCCAAGTCTTAGCGCATAACATAATTAAGATCATGATGGATACTAGTCATCAGAGATTTTCAATGATAGGAACCAGAAATTTCGATCATTAGTCTCAGAAAGTCTGTTTGAGCTTGAATGATATTCCGGTCAAGGTCCGAGACACACATATTTCGTTCGACTCTTTCTTTGTTCACGTATACATGCCTGGTTACTAAAATCGCGGTGACCTCGTGTCGGCGGTCCCTAGTTCCGCTTTCGGCGGTAACAACACTCAAAATCACTTTCGTCTGACAAACCTCTCGGTTTTGTATTTCAAGCCACAACGGATGGACAAAGGTGTTTTTCTTTGTTCATCCTTCGCTTGGCCAAGCTTGCTTCTTTTTAAGTTTCAGGTCCATGTTAGGATGAGAGCCGAAAAGATTAGTAATGAAATCTAAGAACATATGCCATCCTAGTTTATAATTCATCATAGTGTAGAGTAGATCTGTCTATCGAAACTTAGCTGGATACCGAAATCAGGACGTTGTACGGCAGTAAGTGACTCTGTCCGAATCGAGGAAATATACACTCAATCTACGAGCATGTTCTAAGATGCACACATTAATTGTTGCACAACTAACTTTTCTTAGTCAAGATATCGACGAGTCATGCCTCCAATGACCCGAGCAATGAAACGGACATCAAAATTACATTCACTAGAGGATATCTTCGAATTGATGGAAAGCTTCACAGATGAAGGCGGGAGAATCGCATTCTCATACACCTCTTTCTCCTTCATCGACATCGACTTTAACTGCTATGTTGGTCGCATATCAGAAAGAAAGCGGGATCTCACGCTGCATGATGCCAACGACCATCTCCAACACATATCAGACGAATACGTATACCCTGGACCCCCTCCAAATTTCACACCTGCTCTAGAATGTATCGATGATTGCTGGATCAAGCGTCCCAGTCTTTTGTGTTGTGAGGATGTGAAAGAATTCGGACAGATTCCAAAGCTTTTGCAGACCGAAATAGCTGCGATGGAGACGCTTTCAGTAAGCCCGCATCCGAACATTGCTAAATACCACGGCTGCATTGTCAAGCGTGGCCGTGTCGTCGGAATCGTTCTCGACAAGTACGCCACAACTCTCGAAGACCGCGTCCTCGAAAGTTCCCGCCCCTTCGACAAAGACTTGTGTCTCGACCAAGTCAAGTCCGCAATCGACCATATTCACTCACTTGGCCTCGCCCATAATGACATTAATCCCAATAACATTATGCTCGATGATACCGATACCGCATTCCTCATTGACTTTGGATGCTGCTGCCCAGTTGGCGAGAGTTTCCTAGGTTTTGGAACCCCAGGTTGGATGGAAGAACAGTCTGATTACAACTCATCGAAACAATCTCACGATCTTTCTGCCTTTTCAAAGTTGCAGGAATGGATCGAAAATCCCACCAAGGATCCCTACCCCGAAGAATTTGTTTAAGACAGCATACGCCACTCCGGATCAGGGAAGTAAGCTGAATGAAGTTGATCGACAGGAACAAGGAAGATGTGATCTCTCGGGCAGCGTGGATACTTGTAGCGGAAATAGGCGAGGATAGAACAACAATAAATGCTTATGCAAAAACAGCAAATTCAATCCAGCATCTGCTAGTTCCACTTCTACAGATGACTATCATTGAGGTGTCCAAACCTTGAAATCGGAACACTTCATGGGGTACTTGCATGGACGAGGAGGCGGGTTCTATTGCACGAAAGTGCACCACTCCCTCACCTGCCCCTTCGGCTTGAGCATACAGCTGTCACGCAAAGCATCAAAACTTCGAAATCATTCCGCGAACTGCTTTTGTGACTAGTCTACGATGAGGTGCACATTAACTTATACTTCACGGAGCAACCCCTAATCTGGCAGGTCGCTTAAGCGACCTTCTTATCCCGTCCTCCCCACCAACCAATCCCTCATCGCCACCAGATCTCAACTTGGCAGCTTCCCAAATGCCGGCGTACCCCATGCTGATTTGTCGGCAGTAGTATCAGCCCTCTACTTCCAGCTTCCTAATAATACCTGGACTTCCCGCAACGCCAATCTTGTTGCGAATCTTGCCGCAGACAAAGAGGGGGAATAGATTATGTAGGGAGAAGTCGACATCGAGGAAAATCTATATATACCAGAGCATTGTCCGACATGATGATAGAATCTCTGTTCTTTAGCCGCCGTCATGAAACTCGAGTTGTTGTCCTGTATTGTTAGCCTCCCGCTTTTAGCCTTGGCATGTCTTCTACCTGAGGAGCGAGATGGTCTGCCAAGAGTTGTTCGTCGCCAATCATCCAGCAATGGTATTCCAATCGCAACAGGTGACAGATACAGTGGCGGCACGGTTGCACCTCGAGGTCTGGGGACTCAGTCTGTGACACTGACTTCTCTCCTAAATGTCAACGAGATTGCGAGCGGACTGAAAGGTCTTGCCACTGTTTACGGGATTTCTACTTTCACCACTCCGTACAAGACTTACAATGGTGCAACAATCTCGGGCGGTAAAGCTGGAGGGAACGGGACATGCAATAACGCGTATCGAGTGTAAGTGGTGACATGACTCCAACCGAGCATTTATTTACAATGTGTCAGTTACCTGAACGCTGCGATTCACGCACGCGAGCGTGGAGGTTCTGATGGACTTCTGTACTTCATTGGAGACTTGCTCTATGCCAACAAGAACAATGTCGGCCTCAAGTATGGCTCCAAAACCTACACCAACGCGCAAGTGAAGACAGCTCTGTCCACAGGTGTTGTCTTCGTCCCGTTGAGCAACCCCGATGGTGTGGCTTATGATCAGTCAAGCAACAGCTGCTGGCGCAAGAATCGCAACCCGGCGTCCTCGACTGGTTCCGCAGCTTCCATTGGAGTTGATCTGAACCGCAATTTTGATTTCCTTTGGGATTTCACCAAGTTATTTGCATCAAGCGTTCGGTCATCTGTTGCATCTACCAGTCCAACTTCCGAGACATTCCACGGTATATTGATCCCCAACGCCTTGATAGTTCTCATCTAACACTCCGACTTCAGGCACCAGCGCGTTCTCCGAACCCGAGACCAAAAACATCAAATGGGTCATGGACACATTCAGCAAAGTCCGATGGTTCGTTGACCTTCACTCGTATACTGGTGACGTCCTCTACAGCTGGGGAAGCGATGAGAACCAGTCCAAATACAGCACGATGAACTTCCTCAACCCAACCTACAATGGCGTTCGAGGTGTGTTGACCGACACCCCTGGATCTGGAAGTGGCTATGGAGAGTACACTCCAGCAACCGAGAATGCAGACAACATCAAGGCGGCGACTCGCATGGGCAGTGCCATGACTGCCGCGACCAAGAGAACTTATGCTGTCATCCCAGCTGCTGACTTGTACCCGACGTCCGGGGCCAGTGACGATTATTCTTACTCAAGACATTTTGCTGATCCGACGAAGAATCTCATTCATGGATATACTGTTGAATTTGGATTTGGAAACTCGGCAGCTTCTTGTCCGTTCTACCCTACTCAAGCGCAGCATAATTTGAATATCCAGGAGATTGGTGCGGGGTTCATGGAGTTGTTGTTGGCGGGTGCGGAGATTGGTCTTGGTGATGCGGTGACTTGTTAAAGGAGATGGACAGCGAGGAAAGATCCAATGAGGGCAGACAATGATGAGATCTGTGTAAATAAAGGCCAGCAGGCGACGGGAACTGAATTATGATGTCAGCATCAACAAGCACGCACACTGGCAATTTTCCCGATCGCTGCATAAGTGAAGGAGGATCCCGAAATATGCTTACTGATGGTCCCAATGTTCGAAAGGGAGCAAAATAAACTAGATTATGCAATGGCACAATGCAAGATGTTTTGCGAGCAGATCTTCGCTCCCACATATTCAGTCTACAAAAGCTCCCGGCATCCTTTTTATCTGACACTTTGTAACAGCGATTCCAGATATCTCCGTATTGGTTTGCCCAGGTGTCGGAACTTTCGCAAATATGTTCGGATGATCAACAAGTGGCGAGAGTATGTCAGCCGTGGACCGTTCCTCAAATACCCAGGCAACACAAATTCCATCCTGGCACTCATCCGAGCAAACAATGCCGTACGGCAGTCTTTCAAGTCCCGAAGTATCATAGAAAGATATAACTTTTAGTGGCGTCGTCTTCATTGCCATGGGACTCATGGGACTCATGGGTATCGCTTCGGTCTCGTTGGATGGGTCACTGATTGTCGAATACCGGACCGCACTGGTCTCTGCTCGTTGCCTTTTCCTGAGATCCATCAACATCCACCTCCACGCCAAATCAACCTTCAACCATGAACTGCCCTCCGCCCTCCCACACCTCTCACACTTCAAACATCCACTCGTGCTCTCAACTACTCCTTCATCAGCTTGCAGCCCAACAACCTCCATCAAAGCATCCACGTCCCACCCCTCACCCTTCAAAACACTCCTCTCACCCTCCAACTCCTCCTTCACAAACTCCCCCAAGTCCAGACCAACATCCCTCAACACCCTCACCCAACCAAAAAACAACCGCGGCTGATACATCGCCAAACTCATCGGCGTCCCCGGCGGCACGCCCGAATGCTCCTTTCCCCAGAACCTATGCAACCCCCCTCTACTCGTCTTCCTCACCACCATCCCCGCCGCAACAGGATCAGTAATGAACAGCTTCATAGCTAGCGCTCTATGCACCACACTGTTTTCCTGCATCTCTGGAAATCCCCCTCGTATCCTGCCCAGCGTGAAGCGGAGTACATCAGCGTCGTAGAACAGCTGCATCATGCCGAGCAGGATCTTGTTCCAGTTCTCGTCGTCGCGGGGAAGCAGGTGGGAGAGGTGTTTTAGGAGAGTGTGAGCTGCTTGGTTACGTTTGGTGAGATCCATGGCCATGATTCGTTGCGGGCGGTAGGAGAAGAGGAGCTTGCCGACTGAGGACCAGACTTCGAGGGTGTCATGGCCGTCGGGGGAATATGCTTGGAAAAGTGAGAGGAGGGAAAGCTTTTTGGAGACATCGCTGGAGACGCTCTCTTGAACGGCGGCGATGGGTGGACTACTTGTGTGAGTGTGATGTCAGATACTGATGGTGGAAGAGGAGGACGCACCATTTCCTATTCCAGTCGCAGACGTGCGGGTCAGCACCTTCTTGCAACAGTAATTCAGCAACGCCAGACTGTAGAGAGTGGGCGGCTATCTAACACAAAAGTCAGTCAGCTATTCCTCTGCTCGATTGGAGAGATCGTACCCATAGAGGCGTTCTTCCACACGGATCTCGATCCCTCACAGATGCTTCCCCAAGCCCTATCAACGTCTGGACTGCCTCTACATTTCCATTCCTACAGAACTCAAAGATAGGTGACGTCTCTTTAATCACATTGAATGGTTGCAGAGTGAACTGCCAGCTTGTTGACTTCATCTGCATCAACAATCCGTAAGAGAAACCCAAGCGTCGAAGGATATTCGCTGGGTATAGGACATATCCGAAATGCTCTTCTTCTGTCGATTTGGTGCTGGTTGGAAAGTGTCTCGTCGTGCGGCGATGTTTCGTGCGTTTCTGAACAGTGAGGAAATGGTTGATCATGTCTTCGTCCCGTATGGAGATCGTCTCGTGCTTCATCGCCGTCGGCCCAAGGGAGTTTAGATTCGATCCTGGAATAGATGTGGCATTGATGTTTATCTGCACCGAACTACCACCCTTCAAGCTAGAGTCTATTTGGGGAAGAAGTTGCATGTTGTTCAAGAGTTTCGCTTGCCCCAATTGTAGGCAACTGAAGCCTTCCTGAGTGGATTGCTTGATGTCCCGGTGAAGGTCCAACAGGTACTGCTTCTGATTGAGATAATGAGACCGCGATAACCGGCTGTAATCATCAGCATCATCTCCACACTTTGGTCGAGAGCAAACTTACATCAATGCATTTATCTGAGCAATTTGCAATTGGGACTTCGCTCTCTCCACCTCCTCTCTCAGCCCATCAATCTCAACCTGTCCCAACACAAGCTTCACCTTCCCTTTGAATCTCCTTCCTCGCTTCTCAGAACCCAAATCACCACCCGGTCTGCAAACCCTTTGCTCAAGTTTCCGCACCACACTTTTACACTTTTCAACAGCGCTTCCGATATATTTATCGCTTCCGGTATCTTCGACACCAACACAATGCACCTGCTCAAGCAACTCACTTAACCCTTTCAAATCCTCGACCAGACTTTGAAGTCCAGACGGCGCATCTTGAACCGCCTTACAGAAGGCCACCAGCTTATTTATACCCTTCGCTACCTCGATCGCGACAGACACTACTGCAAAGACGCTTGAAGCTGCAGATAATGGTTCCATTAGTGGGCGAATGAACGATGGGAGTGAAGATTGCGGAAGTGCCGAAGAGTGAAATAAAGAGCTAGAATAAAGTGCCTTGGAGAGGCGAACACTGCCTCGATGTCATCTACCAACATTGTGTGACACTGCCTTGTTGCCTGTCTGTACAGGCCCTGTAGGAGACCGTTGATGTGAGGCGCATTCGTCTCGCTTGAGCTCCTGCATGCGTACGCGCCCAATTGGAACTTGCCGAGGAGTAGCACGGGTTTCATCAGGCTCTGATGGTAGAGACTGTTGACCGTACAATTCTTTGGGATACAGGGATATGAGTCCGCACATCCGTGTCTCGTTACAATCCTAGTCTTCATGTATGAGTTACAGATCAGCTCGTCCTAGCTTCTAAGCAAGTAAACAACACCTTGCAAATGCGCCTCCAGGGCTCAGTCAGTAGACCATGAAAATAGATTCGATACCATCAATTCAACCTTTCGGCCTTCCTAGCCCTTTCAACCTAAGATAAACATCACATCCCCACCCATACAGACTCTGCACCGCGATCCCTCCTCCAAAATACTCCGCATAGGCTCTCCCCAAAGGCAAGCCATACCCCAAGCCCGCAATCGAACTCCCCTCCCCTCCAGCTCCCGACAGTGCACTCAGTGCATCCATACTCCCACTCCCAGGTAAATCATCATCATCCGAAAACGTCGTAAACGAATACGACCAGATATCAGGCAGTACGTCCGGACTGATCCCTCCTCCTCTATCCCTGATCCGAATTGTGACTCCCGGTGCTGGATCTTCAAACGGTCGAATAGGTGGATTGTCATCCAGCGCTCGACTGATATTCCTGACCTGATCCGAAGCCCCTGAGCCACCTCGAGGTGATTCCGGCTCAGCAGCAATCGTGATAACAATTGGTTCATGAGACCTCCCAGACTCAACAGTAGCCCGAAAAGCATTCTTCAAGAGCTCCGTAATAATATATTCCAAATGCACCGGCACAAACGCAAATGTCGTCCCAGGCTCCCCATCAATGATCCACGTCGGTCGAACTCCATATTTCAATTCACAGATCTCAGACACAAAGTTCCCGCACGAATTGATGATAGAGGCAGGTTGTAGAGCTGTATCTATCACTCCAATATAGGATGTTTCCGGGTCCGCTTCTGGCGCCTCGACTTTCGGATCTTGGTGTGGTTGTGAGGATAAATGGAGAGCAATGTGCTGTTCTGCAATCAACCTCGTGCCTATCCTCGCTCGTAGATGCTCGTCCAGAAATCGGGTGACTTCATCCGGATTGATATATTTCCTACACTCTAGAAACCCTCTTGCGAGTGTTGGGATGGTATGGGAATGTGTCTCGACTAGGTCTGAAAGCACGCTTGTGAAATGTATCTCGTCCTCAAGTGTGGATATTGTCTTGGAGTTGTAGGGCAGTAGAGTCGATAGGGAATGTAGGTAGTTGTTGTAGATAGTCGAGATGTTCGGATTGGAGACTACGATGAATGGGAGGTTGCGCAGGGCTTGAATTCGATGTGCCAGGCGGATGGGGAGGAGGGATAGTGTAAAATTCGCTGACGAGAATAACGCGTCTTCTGACAGCGGTGGTCGTCCCTGTCTGGCAATTGGTTAGCATAGATCGCAGAGAGGACGGAGTCTCTACTTCACTAGATCTGCGAGAGAAAGAGTGTGCAATGGTTTGCTGGCAAGGCTGGCAACCTCATCGTCGGCGATCGTGGTGGAGCTGGGTGGATGGGACCATTTATGGGCCGAAGGCGAAGGGTGCCGCGAGGAAATAGAGGATTGCGCGAAAGTCCTTGATGTGTATAACTGTTTCAATTGTCCATTGCAAGACCGCAATGGTCTGGCGAAAGTCTTCATGGTGGCATTTGGGGGTTGGGTAGTTGGCTGAAATTGCGGTGTTGTTGGGAAGATCATGCAGCCTTACGAGCTAAAACATCACCGTAATGCAACCATCCACGAAAAGTGATCTACTACAAAGCGCAACTTGATTACCTTGCGATATTGACTCCTGATTCTATACAATTACCACCACTATCACGAACATCACCACTTTGTACGGCTGGTAATTAAATTGATGTGGTTTATTGCAAATGCTTCCTATTCTGACTGTCGCTAGCAAGTGCACAGCTCAGTCCTCTAGCAGTGTTGATCCGCGATAAAGTCTTCCCTGATAGCGTGACATATAAACCGATATATGTATCTATACAAAGCTCTATTGGGTGGTGACCTTTCCGTCCAGTTCGGCAGACTCGATGTGTGGGCTGTTTGAGAAAGTGCTGATGGAATCGGCAGGCATGTCGACACTGGGAGTTTCGTCAATAATTGCAATCGAGGTAGCAGAGAAGAGGAGACATACACAAAGCCTGGCATGATGGTGTAGGTAGACTCAATGACTCCTCCTTGCTCTTCAGCCAACTTCTTTGCTCTGATCTGATGTTAGGGAACGTCAAGATAGTAGGCAGAGATATATGCATACGGTGCAACGTCGTCCTTGGACTTGCAAACAATCTGGCGATAGATGTCAGGTTTGGACACTTCAGGTGGATAGAGCAGGTACAGGGGTAAGGAGGGGTAGTAATTCAGTAATTCAGGGGTGACTTACAATGTGTCTAACCTTCTCTCCTGGCATTTTGAAATAGGCTGATGAAGTGAAGAAGTGGTATCTAAATGGGTACCCTTGGATGTTGAAGCGGAACGTAGTGTACAGAATGAAGATGTATGAAGGAAGAGGAGAGATTAGACCAAGATGGAAACAGGAAATACAAGTCGCTTTATAGTCCGCCACACTACTTACTTGTACACCCCACTCACGATGTACACAGCCATCCAGAGCAGGACATTGGCATGCTTCCGTCGCAGGACCCCGCGACAGCCTAAAGTACGTCATCTGCTGGCGACTCGCTGACTGGCGCTACTTGCGACAACAATTATGCAGCACTACTGTATGCATGTTCTGCAGGCAATATCCCGCTGTGTCGTTATGATCAAGTCAACGAGATCCAATACTTTCTTCCGTCTTGGATGCGAGAGTGTTCCGATACACGCATGTGCTGAAGCTCAAACCTTGGACCGCGATGAAGCGCGGATTGCCATCTCGAGCTGATTGCCGAGGTGGGATGCTGATAAGCTGATAGCAATAGTATGTTAACCATGATTGGCCTAGTTCCAAACCTTAAATTTGATCCCGCCAAAATTTATCTCGAAGGACGAAAATCCAATTCAGTGTGGAAGCTATTCCCAGCAACGCCCTGATCAAATCATGGAGGAACAGAACAACAGGGCGCATAGGCCGTCCAAAGAGAAGAAGAAGACGAAGCATGTGGGAGGTAAGTCTGCCAGCTTGACTTAATCTGCCTAGCTAATTCACTACAGACAAAAATCCCAAGGCTTTCGCCTATGCGAATCCAGGAAGATTGGCCAAATCTGCTGCTCGATCGCACGATGTAAGTTCTGCTGCACACTTCCTAAGTTATCTGCTGACCAGATACAGTTGAAAGAGAAACGACTTCACGTTCCTCAAATCGATCGGATTCCCGAGGAACCTCCTCCACGACTTGTTGCAATTGTTGGACCTCCCGGTGTAGGCAAGACAACGCTCCTCAAATCCCTCGTCAAACGATACGCCAAAGAGACGCTATCCGACCCCCAAGGTCCCATCACAGTAGTGACGTCGAAGCGACAGCGCCTGACCTTCATAGAATGTCCGAACGAACTCGAAGCCATGGTGGACATGTCTAAGGTGGCAGATATCGTATTACTGATGATTGATGGAAATTTCGGCTTCGAGATGGAAACGATGGAGTTCTTGAACATCCTGGCGTCTAGTGGTATGCCAGGAAACGTGTTCGGAATCCTGACACATCTTGATCTTTTCCGGAAACCACAAACGCTGAAGGATGCGAAGAAGCGTCTGAAGAACAGATTTTGGAGTGAACTATACCAGGGCGCGCATCTGTTCTACCTGTCCGGAGTCATCAATGGTCGATATCCCGATCGAGAGATCCATAACTTGTCAAGGTTTATTTCTGTCATGAAGAACCCGAGGCCTTTGATCTGGCGGAATTCACATCCGTACACAGTTATCGACAGTTTCCGAGACGTCACTCATCCGACTAAAATCGAGGAAGATGCAAAATGCGATCGGACGGTTGTGTTGTCTGGATATCTGCGGGGTACGAACTTTTCTGCGCAGGGCCAAAGGGTACACATTCCTGGGTTGGGAGACTATACAATTTCTTCGATGGAAGCATTGCCAGATCCATGTCCGACACCCTATATGGATCGAGAAATGGCCAAGATCACTGGGAAGACTGGACGAAGGCGACTTGACGAGAAGGAGAAAAAGCTGCACGCTCCAATGTCCGACAAGAGTGGATTGAAGATTGACGGAGACACGATATACATCACGAGAGAGAAGGGTTTCAATTTCAATATCGAGGACGACGAGGAAGATCGTGGGCAGGGAGAGGAGCTGATGGTACGGCTTCAAAATGAGAGGAAAACTCTGGGAGAGACAGATGATGGACTTCAACTGTTTGGTGGCGGATCTGCCATCACCAAGGAGGACGAAGGTACGGGCCGGAAAGAGCAGAGGTCTGCGAGATTCGTTGATAGAGAAGACGAGTCAGATGACGAAAATGTGGACGATGAGGGATTCGTCAGCGGGGAGGAGCTCGATTCTGGAGACGAAGCGGAAATCACAGAGGACAAGATGGGGAAGGCATTTCGAAAGTCGGCTGACAAGACCGAGGGAGAAATTGCTTTCGCAGACAGTGACTCGGATTTGGGCTCGATATCTGGCGACGAGGCTGACAGCGATGATGAGGAGGACGAGAACGAGGACGAAGAAGAGTCAGATGAGGAGGGAGCTTTGAGGTGGAAGGGGAACATGCTTCAGACAGCTCTGACACTTAGTGGCAAGAAGAAGGCATTCCGCACATCAGACCTCGCCAAGTTCATGTACAACGAGACATTCACCCCAGAAGAGGTTTTGAAGAAATGGCGTGGAGAAGTCGAGGAAGAGGAAGATATCGAAGAGGATTCCGATGAGGAAACTTTCTTCAAGAAATCCGGAAAGGAGAATTTGGACGAGAAACTCGAGGATCAGGCGATACCTATCCTAGACTACGATGAGCTCGAGCAGAAATGGACATCAGAAGATGCTGTGGAAGCTTTGAGACGTAGATTTGCCACATCAGATCTTCTAAGTGAGCAGAAAGGAGAACAAAGCGGTAGCGACGATGGGGACGGGGAGGACTCAGACGACGAAGGAGATGGTGAATTCCAGGATCTGGAGGCCGACGAAGAGGAGAAGCCAGATGATCTCGAGGCTGAACGGGAAAAGAATGCAAAGAGGAAGGAAGAGCTGAAGCTACGATTCGAGGAGGAAGATCGCGAGGGCTTCAATAATGACAAAGCAATAGCCCGGAGAGAAGGCGGCGAAGAAGAGGAGTTTGGAGAGGACGACTGGTACGACGCACAGAAAGCTCAAATCCAGAAACAGCTGGATATCAATAAGTCCGAATTCGAGCTCTTAGATGACAGCCAGAGGGTCAATGTTGAAGGGTTCCGGGCGGGGATGTACGCAAAGATCGTTCTTGAGAACGTCGCTTCAGAATTCGTCACCAGATTTGATGCACGCATGCCAATCATTGTGGGAGGACTTTCGCCTACCGAAGATCGATATGGCTTCGTTCAGGTCAGGATCAAGCGACACAGATGGCACAAGAAGATCTTGAAGACGAACGATCCTTTGATCTTCTCAATGGGGTGGAGGAGGTTTCAGACGATGCCGGTATACAGCATATCTGATTCTCGAGTACGAAATCGTATGTTGAAGTACACACCTGAGCATATGCATTGTTTTGGGACATTCTACGGGCCCTTGATTGCGCCTAATACAGGATTCTCCTGTTACCAAACCTTCTCTTCAAAGAACCCTGGTTTCCGAATCGCTGCAACTGGAACGGTTCTGAACGTCGACGAAGCGACTGAGATTGTCAAGAAGCTCAAGCTTACCGGAACGCCATACAAAATCTTCAAGAATACAGCTTTCATCAAAGACATGTTCACCACCGCAGTCGAAATCGCCAAATTTGAAGGCGCATCCATCAAAACCGTCTCCGGAATTCGGGGCCAGATCAAGAAAGCCCTCAGCAAACCAGAAGGTCACTTCCGAGCCACATTCGAAGACAAGATCCTCATGAGCGATATTGTCTTCCTTCGAGCATGGTATCCCATCAAACCCCACCGCTTCTACAACCCTGTGACCAACCTCATCGGCTGGGAAGGCATGCGATTGACTGGCGAAGTTCGTCGGGACCAAAATATTCCTACGCCCCAACAGAAGAACAGCACCTACAAACCCGTGGAGCGTGCAACGCGTCATTTCAACCCTCTCCGTGTCCCTCGCGCCCTAGCAGCCGAACTCCCCTTCAAATCGCAAATCATCCAGACCAAGAAACAGGGCAAGGAGACCTACATGCAGAAACGCGCTGTTGTGGTGGGAGGCGAGGAGAAGAAGGCTAGAGACCTGATGCAAAAGATCATGACGCTTAGGAACGAGAAGGATGCGAAGAGGCGAGCCGCGAAGGAGGAGAAGAGGAAGGTGTACAGGAAGAAGGTTGAAGAGAATCAGGAGAAGAGAAATGAGAGGGAGAAGGCTGAAACGAAGGACTATTGGAGGAAGGAGGGAAAGAAGAGGAGAGCTGATACAGATGGTGCTGCTGGTGGAGGTGGGAAAAGGCGAAGATAATTCTGTACATGGGCGGTGTTTTGGAGTCGCTTGTAGACATAACATAGCATGGAGTTAATGATACCTGTTAGATCTCACCGTGGCTTATTTCCTGCTTGGGATGGTAGCAAATTAAAATGGGAACGGCAGCCCGCGTCCCTCCCTGCGGCACGCCTCGTCCGATGTTTACTTCTTTCTCCTCCATCAAGGAATTTAAGCGACCTTCTCTTCAATCAATCTATAATTTCGACCAGATTGCCGACTCACTCATCTTCTTTTGCCCAGAGTCAGTGTACTGCCTTTCAGCCTTGTCGTATCTCCGCACTCGGCTGTCAAACTAGCCTCGGCAACTTTATATGGCGGGGGAGATCTTATCAACGTCATGTCGAACGGACTCCCGTCGCCGACCATCACCAGCAGCAATGAGTTGAAATACCACTGGTTTTGTCTCCTAGACACCACACCAATCCGCATTGCAATCAATTGATCTCCAAATCGCCAAAATGCCGAAAGCAATTGTCATGCAGCATGTCGAGGGCAAACCTGGGAAGGTTTACTATCCGTGAGAACCCTCATCACATCCAGATATCCACTTCACCAACAATCAATCATAAAAAAGCTGTACAATACTGACACGAAATCACATCTCCAGCCTCCAAGTCAAAGACGTCCCAAACCCCACCCCAGGCCCCAACGACCTCCTCATAACAATCCACTCCGCCGCCCTCAATCACCGCGACTTCTTCCTCCGACAAGCCCTCTACCCCTCGCCCTCCTTCACCACCCCCCTCCTCGCTGACGGCCACGGCATCGTCACCTCCGTCGGCTCCTCAGCCTCCCAATCCTGGCTACATAAACGCGTCATCCTGACCCCAGGCCGCGGCTGGAAAGATAGCCCCGATGGCCCCGAAGCGCCAACTGGATACTCGATTCTCGGAGGCACTAAGACCATTGAGTTGGGGACGTTGCAGGAGGTGGTCTGCGTGCATGAGGATGAGGTTGAAGAGGCGCCTGCTCATTTGAGTTCTGCTGAAGCTGCGGCGCTTCCTCTTACTGGTCTCACCGGCTGGAGGGCGTTTGTCACGAAGAGCGGGAATGCGGAGAAGGGGAGGAATATCCTCATTACGGGTATTGGAGGTGGTGTTGCGCTCAATGTGCTGCAATTTGTGGTTGCAATGGGCGCGAATGGTTTTGTGACGAGTGGGACGCAGGAAAAGATTGAGAAGGCGAAGAAGATGGGTGCGAAGGGGGGTGTGAGCTATAAGAGCGAGGGGTGGGAGAAGGAGTTGAAGGGGATGTTGCCGAAGGATAGGCCGTTTGTTGATGCAATTATTGATGGTGCGGGTGGGGATGTTGTTTCGAAGGCTGTGAAGTTGTTGAAGGTATGTACTTTTCACCTATACACGTAGGTCCACGAGATTTTGAAATGCGTATTGACGTGGAAATAGCCTGGCGGTGTCGTCGTCCAATACGGAATGACTGTCTCTCCAAAGATGGACTGGTCAATGAATGCAGTTCTCAAGAACCTCGAACTTCGCGGATCGACTATGGGTTCGAGACAAGAGTTCAAAGATATGGTTGCTTTTGTCAACGAGAAGAAGATCAAGCCTATTGTTTCGAGATCGGTCAAGGGAATTGATAATATGAAGGATATTGATGGATTGTTTGAGGATATCAGGAATGGCTCGCAGTTCGGAAAGTTGGTTATTGAGCTTGTTTCTGATGGGAGTGGGAGTAAGTTGTAGTTGTAAATGAGAATCTATTCTATTTACTCACTACATAATGAAAGCAACAGATTCGAAAGCCTAAATGCAATAGATATCATTCGATATTTGGCTTCACGGTTTGTTAAGAGCTCTGGTGTAGCTACCGCATGCAGCCAGGCTAGACCGACGGCTGAGGACGGCACTCAGTGCCGACTTGTTGACAACAAACGAATCCTCTTTCCTCAGCTTACTTGCCACTTGAGCTACCTTCAACCGACATAGAGCATATCAAGGCAGGTAATATACTTCCTCTCTTGTATTGAGTACCTGCATTAAGCCATTCGTACCATCGTCATGATCCAAACGATATCTCCGATTCCTCGATTCACAGCTCGGCACTCACCCTCCAAGCTCCATCATGCCCATGTCAGCCCACCACCAAGCCGGCACATCCCACCCGAAAACCTGCATCGACCAACCAAACTCCACCCCAACCCAACCTCAGATCATCAAAATAGCAGTGCACAAGACACTAACCACCCAAAGCATCCTTACCAGCTGAACTATGGATATCACGATAGTTAAGTCGACGTCATCCCTCCAATACCATCGCATCTTGGATTCATGCCCCGCATTCCCAAGCCTCAGCCACCAGAGGTCACACGTACCCGCTGGCAGGGCTGCTGGGCGTGAGATGATTCACGCCACGAATTTGTTCATAAAGGAAGGGTTGAGACTGGGACTGATGGCCGCATTCTATTTTTCTTTCTTCCTTGATTTTCCTTGATTCAAGGATCTTTTCTCCGTTTGTCCTCCACCTTTAAAAGAAAACCTCGCCCTTCAGCCTCCTCAAGTCCTCATATTCAGCCTCAAACTCCAAGCCTTCATCTGTAGACAACGTCGGACCAAGCATATTGATAGTATCCAATCAGAAACCTCCAAACAAAGTACGGACTGCAACCCCGGTATTGTACAAAAGTACACAAAGTAAAGCAAAATGGGTTTCAACTATGGCATCCTCATCCTCCCCATCCGCGCCGTTCAGGCCGTATTCTCCATCATCGTCCTCGGAACTCTCGCCTATGGTTCGTCTCCACTTCCGTCATGGGCGAACTCCACTTCCGTCTCGCCCATGCATCTCCTTCTGCATAAGCACAAGATACTAACATAATCCCCTACAGCCGCTGACCGTTTCTGGGACTCCCCCTCAGAAATCAATTTCCTAATCTTCGTCTCCGTCTGGACCCTCCTCGCCCTCGCCTACCTCATCGTCGCACCCATGAAGTTCCAACAGTTTGCACACAAATGGGCCATCCTCGGTCTCGAGGCAGTGACCATGATCTTCTGGTTCGCGGGCTTCATTGCGCTGGCCGACTTGTTGGGTGATGCGCGATGCGGCAGCAGAGCTGGACGCAGGAGTGGCGTTTGCAGGAGTAGCATTGCCGGATGCGTGTTTGCGGCTTTTGAGTGGTGAGTTTGCTTTACTCTCTTTGGTCTGGCTGTGTGGTGGACGTGAATGTGGCTGTGGAGGCGGGGGGTCGGAATGTGTTGAGAGGACAAAATGGAATGCTGACAGACGAAAACAGGATCCTCTTCGCTATCACGACTGCCGTTTCTGGACTTCATGCCTGGAGAAACAAGAACGAGAGGACTGTCAAGCAGGATCCTGCTGCTGAGGTCCATAACCCCATCTAAATCATTGGGAAATTATGTATGATCAGCTGGCAAGAAAAAGAGAGAGGGAGACACGAGAAGGAAAATGATGTTTCGCTGTTTTGTGGAGATACCCTGGGCTTTCTTTCAACCTTTCTCGACAGGCGCTTGCGTGTCTATAATACCATTTAATCGCAATCCCTTTCTTAGTATTCGAGTGCTTGCCTTTGCTGTTTTGATTTTGTGCTTATTTGAATTCTGCTGGTGTTTTGTCAATGGTAATTGAATTCATCTTGATCAAAGTTTGAGTGGAGTGCTCCTATTTTGTTCTTTACCTAGCTATGGTCTACTGTGCAAATGAAGCAACGAACGTCTTCCACACCAATGCGTCAAGACTCTTCTTCGCTTCCCTGACAACGGCGCTTCCAAGGACTGTCTCTCTGATCTAAAATCCTCAAGTTAGCGAACTATCGTCTCTTTACAGTGCAAATCTCCACAGGAAGGCAAACCCCCCCCCCCCACCCACACAAGTCAAGACTCACCTCACTACTCTCCCACCCCAATACACCAATCCACAATCTCTCTTCCTGATTCAAGCTCGTCCCTTGAATCCTCGTTCCCTTTCCCACCGCATCAACGAAAACCCCCCAAACCTTCCTCGCCTTCTCTACCTTCTCCTCCGCATCAGTTTCATCCCCTACCTTCACCTGCCAAACCTCCGTCAACGCACGAGCAAGCACCTCTCTCGGTCCAAAATCCGTCTCGTAAAGCTGTGGATTTGGTGGTGCTGTTGCGTAGGGCTGGACCATGGATTTGAATGTGCCGAAGCCCGATGTGGTAAGGAGGGATGTGAAATCTGAAGCCTGTTCCCACTCTGTAATTTCGCAGCACCGCGTCAGCTACTTTGCCAAATCAAAGTCAAGACGACGAAACGGAAGGGGAGTAGATGACAGGTAAGAAAGGCAAGACAGACCAATCCCAAGACAAGGTCTGAAATCTCCTGTCACATCCTTCCCGTCCTCAGAGACAACTTTCCCGAAATGTTTGAGCTTGGGTGGAGTGGTATGGTTGTCGACGAGGTTACTGAGGAAAGGTGCGATGATTTTGGCGAATGCTGTGATTGACTCGATATCTTGCTTGAAGGTGGGAAGAACGAATTCGGTGATTGCCATTTTTGCTTCGGGTAGAATTTCGACGCGATGGTCAGCTTGAACTGGACTTGGAATTGGCAGTAGACAGTGGAAGACAATTTGGATTCAAACTATGTAAATATCACTGAAATTTTGCACCACCCTTTTCGTATATAAACCTCCTAGAATTCTCTAACCTAGCCAGATCCCTCATTCACCCTAACGCCGAAACCTTCATCGGGAAGACTTCAAACCGTACAATCGCAAAGTAAACCACAAAGAAGTCACAGGTCATACAATTCATCTATCAAAGCACCCACCTAAAGCGGAAATCCGCCGGCAACATCATCACTGGGTAAGCTGACATCCGAGAAATACTCGTCCCTATCCAACCGCCCGTCTGTTTTCATTCTTTAGGCGAGGACAGTCACGTGCCAAGCAGTGGAATTCCGCAAAAATAGTGGATCCCTCGATTTGTCACCCATCAGCACAGCTCTCCATGGCATAAATCAACCACTTCACTTCACTTACTTGCTCACAAGCAGTAACAGAGCGGAACTCCGCTACACCCAAGAGTACCGGTAAAATATGAATCCTGGAGTGGTAATTGTGCATCGCAGCGACACGCGGCGAAAAGCCTGCGCAGGCTGTGTGAAAGCTAAGCGGAGATGCGACTTGGTATTGCCTGCTTGCTCAAGGTGCATGAAGAGGAACATGGGTTGCAGCTATGTATGCTGATCAGATCATCTATCAGGATCGAATTTAGCTGATTCATCTAGGGTGATAACGGCATCGTTGTTGGTGAGCAGCAGCAGGAGACCGTCCCAACATGGCCAGTCATACCTTTCACTCCTCCACCAGAAGAGCCAAGCATGGAGCTTGGATACGAGGATTTCTTCTCTTCGCCATACTCATCATTTCCATTTCCGCAAATTGTTGTCACAGACCCATTTCAAATCGAATACTGCATCTCCGAACTAAAGCATTCAATCGAGACGCTTGTCCTAGAAGGTCGCACGCCGTTCATTCATCCAGATTTGTACAGCCAAGATATACCAGAAACCTACCAGGATTTGGTAGGCGTATGTAGTTTCTACATGCAGCGCACGCCTCAGAACTTGCCGATGGTATTCCGAATGATGGATGCAAAGTTAAAGAAGCTAGGCACTTCGTCAAAGTCTGTCGTCCAGCTTGGACAATGGCTTCTCCATGTACAGTCACTCATCATGTATCAGATTATCCGCTTGTTTGATGGCGATATGCAACAGAGGAGGAATGCAGAGAGAGATATGAAAGTCTTGGCTGCTTGGACGGAGCGCCTACAGTCGGAGTTTTCAGATGTGGATTTATCGCCCGTTGACCCATCCCGGAATTGGATCATGCTGGAGAGCATACGACGTACGTTGATGGTCTCCTGGCTGCTGAGAGGTTTCTATAAATCCGTTACTGAGGGCGTGTGTGATATCGTGCCCGTGCTGACGACGCTGCTTGTTTCTGAGGACGCCGAAGCGTGGGAAAAATCATATCCTGTGATTGAGAATCAGAATCTGGTCACCTACCCGGTTTATGTAGCGCGTTGGAATATTGGGAAGGTGAAGACGGCAAATTCGTATGAGATGATGCTGTTGAGAGCTTGTCCGGATGCTGTAATAGAAGGGATATCGAGGTGGGGGCAGCTGGAAAGTCGATCAAGGTTTTTAGAGCAGTAAGGATGTGATCGAGTGTATCCTCAAATTCCACTCCCGAGAGCATCATCTTCGCCCAGACCTGTGGCCTTCACACTTTGTCGAACAGGACTGTGTTACTAGCTGTACAATACAAATCATCCGCTTCCTTCTGCTTCGCCGGCCTCTGTGAGCCGTCGCACAAGATCTGCCTTCTTGTCACTCTGCTTGTATTTGATGCCCCGGTCACGACACATCCTTTCCAGTCCACCCATACAGATCCTGATAATCGACTTTCCCAGTATCCAACCACTTCAGAATCTCAGCTTTAGGTCCATAACCAGGCATTCCTCTCCGGGAACAGATCTCATGCAATTCTCGTTCATCTCTGTCTGCCCAATGCGAGTCTTTCCAATCTTAATCACATACTGGCACAGCGTTTCTGCGTGACTCTCACATTTCATTGGAAATCCTGGCATCCTCGTGCTTCTCTTCCCGTCCTTGCTTTTCTATATTGTGTGCCACCGGATGACCAATGTACGATTCCATCTCAGCATAGTTTTCTTCCAGCTTCTCTTTGCGAAACTTGATTGTCTTGGCCAAGTTCTTCTTCTCGTGATTCCAGAGTCTCTTTGCCATGGCTTCCTTACTCCCTGTGTTGTTCAGGTTCTGTTTGTCAAGCTTCTTGGACAGTTGTGCGGAGGTCAAGGCTGTGTATGGATATTCAGACAACGCTTCGAGCCTCTGTTCCATCTCGGGAATCGCTTCTTCCCACAGGTCACGTTGGACATAGAGAATAGTGGCATGGGAGTCTCCCGTATTATGATCGATCTTATCGTTGAGCCGAAGGTGTTGAATCTTGATCTCCTTCGTGCCAGTAGCTGCCCGGTAACATGTCATCTGTTGAGAATTTCGGTCAACTCGGTTGAAAATAGTGATTCGTAGTCGATCGAAGAACTTCCCAGTCTGGCAATAAGCTCTTCTCGAGTACCCGCTGTCGGTAGACGTCAATCCACGAGGAAAGCACGAAGCTTGCTGTCGTCTTCCGCGTTGTAGTCAATGCTCTCCTTCTGGACTGCTAAATTGCTGGCTAGTTGAGGATTGCTTGGAGGATGTGGGGCGAAGGCTGCTGGACCTTGCTCGTCCAGGATTTTCGTGTCGGCACGCTCCTGGTCAATTCTTGGAACACAACGCCCCAATTGACAGGGTGACCAATGGTTTCCTCCATTTCGTCTTCTAGATCTCGAATTGCAGTCTGTACCTTCTCTAAATACTTGCTCATTGCTTTCTTCTTATGATTGTAGAGCCTGGCGACCAAGACTTTATGGCTGCCAGACGAAGACAGGTCTTCCTTCTCCAACGCAGCTTGGAGGAGACCCACTCACATTGGCGCATACGAGTCTTTACTGAGAGCCGCCAAATCCTTCTTTGCGTTCCCTTCAATGTAATCCATAGCTGATCGACGACCGTACAGCTCTCGGGACGGCGAGTCCCCAGTATTATGGTCCATCTTGTCATTTATGCGCCATCGTGCAATTTTGTATTCTTTTGGGCCAGATCCATAGCTCTGTAACATGTCGGGCCTTGAGTATGTCCGTGATCTGCCAGGAAGGCAGAGACTCGTAGTCGATGGAAGATTTCTCGAGGCGAGTGACCAGTTCTTCTCTTGTCCCAGACGTAGGTAGAGATCTCTCGGAGAGCAATAGCCGTGATTTGCTGTTGTCCTTTCTACTGTAATCGAATATTTCCTTCTTCTCCGTCATGGAGGGAGTTCGGTCCAGGGAAAGCTCTTCTTCAACCAATACTCGTGTGGAATATCTGGATTTTGGCTTGCGTGTGAGGAACTTTCCACGAGTCTTTGGTAGGCTGGGGCTGGGTTGCGTGGTGACTTCTGGTCAACGCGCTTCGTATTTCCCGGAACATTCTGAACGTCCTTCTTTGGTGTCTTTCCTCCCGACCTTTGGTTCGATGTGGTTTTTTGCAGATTTTCGCAGGGCTCGCGTTGCAGTCGGCTTCGGCCAAAGGTCTCTTTGCGCGAGCCATCTTATAGTGCAGGATGCTGTGTTGTATATTGGTAGAACTCACCGCGAAAGCTTTGGAGCGGTGTTTTGATCCGGGCGGATCAACGATGAGCCGATGACGTCGAGGCAAATGGAAGTGGATAGTTGCTTAGACACTACGTCTAGTACGACATCTCTCTCCTGAAACGTATTGAAATCATATCTCCGCGTCTCTCATATTATCTCGTTCATTTCAATTTACCAATATAGTCTTTCTGAGACCTCGGTTTAGATCTTGCACCCTTCAAGTGTTTGTATCAGACACGGTTCTCTCCGGAAGTCTAGAAGCCTAGCACACCAAGCACTTGGGACCCGAGGCTGGAATGGGCACCTTGTGGATCTCATGACTTACGAGGAGTTAGTTATTCGTCATCAAACCTCTTGTCCATTTATATATGACATTATCAACATCCGAAACAACACCCAATTGCAAGTCAGCCATTTTGTCGTCCTGCATGATGGGCCTGCATATCGGCAACTCCCTTTCCGTGAAGCTTGAGATCGCATCCCGATCGACTCCTTGCTTCCTCAGCCCCAGAAATACTACGCAGGTTCACAGTCAGAGTGGGGCAGTGAAAGCTGGGCGAACTTCAAATCTCTTCGTGCCAAGATGCAAAGGGGAAAGTAGTTGACTTGGCGGCCGGAACAGACACCAATTGGAGAATCGGCATCGAAGTTTCAAGGGAGCAGAGAACCCGAGATCGAGATGTCCCGAGGGTTAAAATTTATATAACTTTCATTTTCCCCGCATGTTCTACAGGTTAGAACAACCTTCGGTTCCCGGCACTAGAATTACTGAGGCTTAGATCGGGTCAAAAGAACGCTGACGTCTGACTCTGTTGTCTTATCCATGAAAACTTCACATCTCAACATCATCTTAGAATGCCTTCTCAGTCTCAAAGGGCAATTTTTCGGCGTCAAGTCGCTGCAGAAGCCTGTCAAATTCCAGAAATATCGGCCGATTACAACCTGCCTCTCCATGTTGGGGCTCTTTTCATAATCTTGGCGGTATCCTTCACCGCTTGTGTGCTTCCTATCATTGTGGTGAAGGTACCAAAGTTACGGATACCTCCCACGACTCTGTTCGTTGTACGACATTTTGGAACAGGCGTATTGATTGCTACGGCATTTGTTCATTTATTGCCAACGGCTTTCATATCTCTGACGGATCCATGTCTTCCTGCATTCTGGCATGAGACGTACCCCGCCATGGGAGGTGCATTGGCATTAGCTGCTGTTTTTGGAATCATCATTATCCAGATGGTGTTCAGTCCTGGGAAGAATTGCTGTGCTTTTCCAGCCTCGATGATGGAAAAGGGTACGGCGAATGGTCGAGGGGTTCTGTGTGCAGCTCCAGATGCAGAGGCTCGTAAGTCAGGTGCTATTCTCTTCGAAATCTTACCTGACACAAGACAGCAATTCCAGGAAATCTCCATGGGAGAGATTCTAGTACTGGACGACAACTACAGCAAGTCACTGCCCACAGCGAAACTCTCGAAGCCATTGAGCGAAGCCAGAGCAAGCTTCCCCACAAACACGGAATGGAGCCACTTACATCCCAGATTGCTCTTTCACCGGAGCAAAAGCACAAGAAAGAATTGATGCAATGCGTGCTTCTGGAATTGGGTATTCTGTTCCATAGTGTATTCATCGGGATGGCGTTGAGTGTTGCTACTGGAAATGATTTTATCGTTCTGCTGATTGCCATTTCGTTTCATCGTAAGCCCTCTTTACTCCGCATAGCTGCCCAATCTAACAATACAGAATCTTTCGAGGGACTGGCACTTGGATCGCGAATTGCTGCATTGGCATGGAAGCCGAATGCATACCAGCCGTGGTTGATGGCTCTTGCGTATGGCTGCACGTAAGAAATCACATGCCACTTCTTGGCACTACTGACATTCTCAGGACTCCGATCGGGCAAGCAATCGGACTTGCGACACATACTCTGTACAGTCCAGAGTCCGAAACTGGGCTCTTGATTGTGGGAATTTTCAATGCCATCTCAGCTGGACTTCTCACGTACGCGTCAATCGCTGATCTGATTGTGGAAGATTTCCTGAGTGACGAGAGCTGGAGGGTACTGAGAGGGAGAAAGCGAATCATCGCATCTTTGTTGGTGTTTGGTGGTGCTTTTGGCATGAGTTTGATTGGCGCTTGGGCATAAAAAACTGTTATCAGGAATTTGGGATAGAAAACTATTCGTGGGATAGAAAACTCATCACGAATGAGTGATTCCAAGCATCACGAAAAAATGAAAAATACATTGTTCCCGGAGTGGAATCGCTTCAGTTACCTGTCGTCAACTTCAGCTTCCGATTTCCGCACACTTTTTCGTGAAAAGAAGCTAAAATACGTCAAGCGCATCACAACACCGAGGTCAAATCCTGAATTTTCGTCCGGCCTCTGAATTCCTCGTATCAACAACACCAGCTGTCCCATCGATCTCAGTACCCTCACACCACCATTGTTTTCTGCACTTCCGCAAATAATTTCCTTACGCCACATACGCCAATATGGGCTATCAGTCCCAATGGCACTCCATGTTCCAGAGATTCGAGACTCAAGGCAGTTCCCGGCACCCAGAGTGGACCAGCATCAGCTTCCAGAATACCCCAGATCATTTCGAGACAGAAGCAGGGAAAAGGTTCGCAGGTGCATCATCAGATTTCATCCAGTACAAGGCAGAGGAATATACGCACAGAGCAGCATGTGACTTTTACACCGAAGCAGCAGAGCAGATCATAGATTGACAAGAAAAAGGGAACGAGCCATCTCGTTTTGCCGGCATTGAACCATTGTGGCGCAATAACGAGTCTGCCGCAGCATCAACAGTCCCAGTACAACCTCCAAACCCAGCTCAGTCCTTGATCCAGCGCGCCCACAATGCGGCCGGCGTCACAGTTCAGCAACCAGATATCGTCGCTCTACTCGCAGCACAAGAGGAAATGTTCCAGGAACAAATGAGTGAATTGAGGGCTATGGCGCAACAGCATGAAATGGCCATGGGGCAACAACGCAACCAGTTCCTGGATAATCAGCAGTGCCTCGTGCAGAATGAAGTACTTCTAGAAAATACCACCTCCCAGCAGACTCGAATTATCGAATCCCAGGATTACCTCTCTACTCAACTGCAGCAATTGAGTATACAGAGAATCGATCGAAGCTCAGATTGGTCACAGTCTTCCCACAACTCAGTCCCTCAAAATCCAGTCCCAGCACAAGACCAAGAATCCCTAAGCATCCAGACGCCCTAGTATAACAAATTCAAACAACACTTAACCACCTCGCCGCGGCAGAGGACAAGGACCTCGTCATGGGATCTTTCAGTCCGCCGATCGCGACCCATCTCCACCTCGACTTGGAAGAACACTGGGGCCCGCTCGTGGGTCATCGCAAGGACCAAGACGAGGTCAGAATCTCGGACCTTCAAGAGGTAGACCGCAGGGTATGCATAGTCAAGATCATCCCAGCAAATATGCACGAGTGCCACTCCGACTCCAGCAGCGAACTTGGCAAGACGACCCTCCCAGATACGTCGAACCATCTCCTAGATCAAACAACAATTCAGACGCCCCAGTAAAGTCGCCTTCTCAGTATCCGCCATACCGGCCACCTCACTATTTCAGATGGACTTCGAGTCTGCAAGTACAGACACAAGTCCCAGAAATTTCTGAGGACTTTGCAGCTATACATGCAGGCGATATGGGAGGACCCGTCCGAAATGACGATATATCAAGACAAGCCTTGGTGAATTCTATGGCTGTCACACAGTCAGGCTTAGATTCTGACGATGAAGCTGGGGGGGGGGGCTCTGCTTCAACAGTAGACATCTGTCTTTTCGTCAACGAAGCCTAGATTTATCCCAGAACACACAGATGAGTAAATCTTAAACGTACTCAGACACATTAACAGCAGGATCCAGGTTCACAAGGTAGATTGGTATCCCAGCACATATCTCCAGCAGAACGACTTCTTCTATGCAGTCACACACAGAACTCGACTTCAAAGTTCAAGTCCGAACCCAGTAGACATGATTCTCAGCCAAGAGTATTCCGCAAAGCCTCATAGGGCTATCGAAATGCCCCATAGGGCTTCTATATCCCGTATACGGGAAGATGGTAAGGCTCATATGGCCATTTGAAAACCTCATAGGGCAAACAATTGTCACATATGACTTGATCATACCTCACAAGGTAAACTTGTTTCCAGCTGTTTGTCGAAGCTTAACCAGTCAATGTAGGGCTGCCTTAATTTACGAACGTTTGATTTCACATTTCCCAAGATTCGTTTTCGATACTGCCAAAGTCAGTTGCCTTAAATGTGACATGGAGTGAACATTCCAAGGACTGTTCAAGCCAGCTTATAAATTCAGGACCCAGATAAGTTCCCACCAAAGTTCGATCCTTTACTTTCGCCATACACGGCTCCAACCGTACAGTGTGCTGTTCTTGGAGCCCTTCATTCGAGACAAGACAAGATTCGCAGATTTGCCGGTGCTGGCTCCAGTGTCGTTCGGCAGATTTAACTTCGCCCAAGCCTTCAAGATCAACAAATCTGCATAAGCAAGCCGTTGATTCTGCCCTCGACTTTTCACTACTGCACAATGGTATCATGCTCGACTGTCACTGAGGCCAGGTAGTCAGATGTTTCAGCGTCATTGTAGTCGCAAATAAAACCGAACCAATATTCGATGATTCCGGTCACCATTGGCAATCACTGATCATTTCAAGCGGCCAAATTATTCTTCAACTTCTTTACCACAAGCCGAGCGAGACCTCAATCAAACCTCCACAACTTCCGCGGAGGAGACCAAAATGCACGGTCTAGACCAGAGAAACTTCAGAGCCGTCAAGGCACTTAAGGCTCGCGTCCCCAAGCTCGAAGAAGCGCAATTTGGCCAGGCAGAGCCGTCTCGATTCTCGAAACACAATATCGGAGATGAAGTCCTAGCTCAGCACCCCAACGTATGTGAAATTGCAGTATCATCTCATCGCCGCTGTTTCCATACACAGATTTATACGGTGAAACCGAACGGGGCAGTCTAACATGCTAACAAGACGCTTCGAGTAGTCTGGGGAGGAGGAGAAAGCTACCATCCAGGCCATCGAGCAAGAAGAGGAAGGACAAGAGTACGAATATGATGTGAGTATCATGATGTGCGTATCAAGATGAGGACCAGGGCTTACATCATGGTCTTTGAAGGTCTGGTTTCCATCAGAGAAAGAATTCGGCAGTGTCGCTGATGGGGACTACGATGAGGCGGAAGCGCGAGGAGCTTTTAAAGAGAGTCAATTGAAGAAGGCTTGAAGGAAATATGCCTCGGCTTTAGCGGCGGCAGAAAATTACATGAAGCAGCATTGAATGAGGAACTTCAATTGTCAACCTCTATTGGCTAGAGGTGCCGACATTTACGGGATACCAATAATCTGTTGTAGATACTTCAATGCCATACGTATCTGATATTCAAACATTCTTATCTATGGAATTGCTTAATTCAGCTACCGGATATATCGTGCCTTGTCAGATAATTGATACCTGCCCCTCAACTCTTTGGCACGTATGGCGAATTATCCCTCATTATATACACTTCCCCAACCAAAACTGCACACCCAACTGCCATAGCAATCGCAATAATCGGCAGATTCACACTCGCAAAATCCAATCGCCTTACATGGATATGCTTCCGCGCCAAAATATCTCTCCACAGAAGCCCGGCAAGCGAAGCACTGAACGCCGTACTAAACGCGCCGTAATTTACTCCAATAGCCATGCTGTACACTGTTGCCCAGAATGTGCGCTCGCTGATCGGCTGCCCACTTACAGTGTGGATGTCAACCCATGACTGGATGACCCGGGATAGGAGGATGGTGGTCCCGATGTTTGTTCCGGCGAACTGGAGACGTCAGCAGGGAGCAGGGAGAGGTGTTGAATGACTTACATTGCAAAGTATTACAGATAGAAATGCCATTCCTCCAATGCTGCCAACTGTGCCTGTTTTGTTGACCCAGTGATCCCACCCATGAGCGAAGACTGGTACCCAGCCTTTTGTGACCAGGGCTTGGACTAAGACAAACATACAGAATGCGAAAGGTACCAAGGCGAATGGGAGATGTGCAACCACTGCTGTCACTGTTGGAAAGGTCTCTTGTAACCACCTGTAACCATCAGCAGCCAGTGAAACAAGTGTTGTCCGACCAGGTTGGATGGTAAGCTGATCCTCTGCTGAGCTCCGCTCGGAAACAATGCGATTCTTCTCATCTTCGACTGCAGGCGTGGACAATGCTTGGGATTTTGATATTTCCGAGGTCGGGATTGGTTGCTTCTCATCGGCTGCCGTCATTGTGTGACTTGATAGTCGGCTGTTCTGGCCTTCGCCAGCTACAAGCATCGAAACGGATGACTCCAGTCGAGGGCTAGACTCCGGACTTTGGTCCAAGTTCTCCGAGATCATGAGTGCCGGAAAGGGATGGGGTTCTGTACTTTCCGCTGCAATGTCGTTCTTGTCTTGAGAGTGTCTTTGCTCCAGTGGCTCGAGTTCAAGCCCCGCTCCATGTGCCATTGCAGCTTGCCTTTCCTCTTCTTCTCTCAGTGCACGTTCAGCACGAGCAGTCTCAACCTCCATCCGCCCCTTTCGCGCAATCTCCCTTGTCTCTTTTCGGTGATACCATCCAAAGCCGACGTCCCAGCAAAACATCACGAATGCTGCTGGTAATGTGACCCAGAAAACAGGATGCTCTCCTTTACTCTGACTGGCAGCATTGAGGGCGAGAACAGTCACGAGCGTCGCAGCCATGACCACAGCTCCAAATGCTGCGCCACCTTTGTCTAGGAATGGATTCATGATCTCTTCTAAGGACAAAAGTTGACCTTCCCGGCCATCGGCTATAGTATCTTCTTCCTCTACGTTTCCTCTGCCGTGGGGAATGTTTGGATTGACCGGTTTCCGGGCCTTTGCTTCGTCGGAAAGCTCATGCATCTTGATCGAGATTGGGATGAGAGACTCGTCTGCGAAAACAATATACAGTAGAAAGGGAAATAGGACGATTGCGGTGATAACCACTGGAACAATCATATTTGCAGTGTAGTCGATGAACTTGATTTGAAATGCGCCAGCAAGCACGAGGTTGGTGGGGTTCGAAGAAACCAGGATGGCCGAAGCAATGTTGGCAATGGCAAACTGGCTGAAGATCCAAGCTCTGGGGTGGACGATATTGCTCGAGACTCTAGTCATGTAGGCCAGAAAAGCCGTCCCGGAAAGAATGATGGGATCATTCCCGATGAAGCTCCCGAGGAGGAAAAAGAAGGCGTAAAGGTAGAAGAACAATCTGTGTCCAACTTTCCCTGCTTTTTGCAGGACTTTGAAAGCCAAATATCGGATCAGCCCTGAAGCATCGATGGAAATAGCGATATATGCTAGAGTGATGAAAAAGACCATGATATCGATTGGTGAGATGTGATTAGCTCCGATAGTACCGTCGTGGACCTCCCTCCGACCAATCGCTGAGATTGCGAGTAGGAAGAGATCCGCAATCAATGGTGCCGTGAGAAAATTCAAGGGGAAGCGAAATCGTACGAATGGCTTAATCTTGCCATTGTAGTCGTCCAAGGCGGATTCATCCTGGGAGTATGATCGTCTTGGCGGAATAAACCGGATGGCGCTCAACCCATCGAGGAGAATGTTGTATATTCGTCGAGGAACAATAATTGGTATATGAAATGGAAAAAGTGTAATCACATCTGCATCAAAGTTTAACATGGGTATATGCCAGCCAGGAGGATGTGGACTGACTTACTGGTAATGACAAAAACAATGAGAGTAATGATGGATCGCCATTCCTTTATCTTGCCGGTGTCGATATCTTCTGGCGTGACATCGCTCATTTTGAATTATCGTTGGCCTTTGTTTCCTGTAAGTTGCACTCGAGGAGAATTTTATAGCCCTCGCTAAGATTTTCACATGAGGGGGAGAGCGGTGAATGAGATGAGGAGGTGAATCAGGTGACTGTCTAGCTTCTCTGGCGATCCGACGTCATCTTCAATGAGCAGGCTGGTGAGATGCTCCTTGACCTCGTCGACAACAACCCCAGTACTTGCGATAATGATCGTGATGGGGTACAGTCTGTAGATGTAATGCTCACCAGCAGGACTTGAGGTGGCTGTGGCTGTTGAATTTTGATGCTAGTGGGTTGAGGAGCTGATAAACCTCGTCTCACCGCCCTCGGGAAGCAACCAAGCTTTGATTGGCGGGCAGAAAAGGTCTGTCTTACCTCTTTAACCTTCGTACTCGGTGACGACTTGGAGATGACTTGACATCGAAGAGGTAAGGAATTGAGTGCAAGAGTTCAAGACGTTCTCTTTTGCTGTCACGCGATCGAATCCCAAGCTGAAGAGATATTTCATCGTAACGATCCGCCGTTTTCCTTGCAAATACAGCACGAAGGGAGGCAGTGCTACAGCCTCATCGTCGCGAAAATCCCTCGGCACTAGTTCAGTGGGTGAAGGAGTGAGCGAAGGATCACTGTCTGGGCAGCCGAGGCGCCCAATCAACAGACTGCTTACAGCGTCTGCCTACACTAAAGCATGCAAACATCGTTAGACTGAGAATGCGATACACATCTCGTTGGGATAGAAGCTTTGCAGAAGGTAATGTGATGTCCAATTCTTGTTGCCTGATCGTAAGAATGCTGTAAGAGGGAGGTGATCAAGTGCAAAGGTACCGTATCGCTCCAGAGGGAATTGTCTTGTCCTCCTACGCTGCACTTGTCCTGGGCGACGATCGCGATCTACTCACTGGTTGGTACTCCGAGTGACACTGACACTGGGACAATTCCGACGCCCCTCAGCCGCGGGGGATTCTCCTTGGCCAGCCCAGGAGACTTCCAACCTCCTGATAAGAAGCACCAGAACCCACCTGCACCTCCATACCCTCAGCCCCAACTTCAAGCCACTTGGGCACTGATGTCCCCGCCCCTCTCCGCGAATTTGCCTACCTATCAACCATCAACGTGGGCTACGTGGGCTAAACTGCATTACTGAGTTGTCAACCTCAACCCCCCTTACAACGAGGATACATCATGAGAGACCATGCCAGCTCTTCCGTCTACCTTGTTGCACACTCTCAGCAACCGCAGTGTTGCAAATAATGCTACAAACGATGCGCTGCAAGTGATCTGCGCCTGGCCTGTATCAGGACAGTACGGTCCAGGCTCAAGAGTCTTGTGAGTTTTGCCTCAACTCAACCCCTCTACTTCCCCACTTCAGCACCCCACCCAACCTTAATTCGACGACTGACAGGAGGTAGATACTATGTCCTAATCGCAGCTTGTGTGTTTGCTCGAAAGACAGAATGGCTAAGGAACGCCTGTCTAGCTGCTGCGTTGCTTTTTCCTGCCGTCGCTGCTGTTCATGGAATTGTTTTAGCGGCAGTGCATGTCAATGGTGGGTCTCCAAATCATTTCTGGCTGTATATTTCGTGACCAATTGTCTAGGTGCTGTTGACATGGATGTGTTCGGGGCCTTTCAGCTATGTGCGATCGGTATTCTGGCAGCTCCAGTCACAGTCAGGGTCTCGACCACATACTTTTACGATCCCGGTCGGAATGCCATATTCCTGTGGACTGGACTTCTCCTCGCTGGTTTGTGATTCTGGCAAATTTAACAAGTTCCTCAGTTTAACAGAATTCAGGACTACTGAGCCTGACCGTGGAGTTCTTTCGAATCAGCAGTACCCCATGCATGTTCGATGATGCTGGAAATCCTATATCCAAAAACCCGGACAAATTCCCCTACGATATCGCGCCGACCTGCGGTCTGCAATGTACTATCGAGAAAGGTCCGTTTTCGCCAATGCGAGGTGGTGCAGTGAACAACATCTACGTGATTCCTGCACCAGAACATCTGACCTTTCATACGGTTACCCTTCTTGCTGCTGCGTGCTGCATCCCCGCAGTCCTCTCTTTGGTTTCCATGTGGAACAAGATCCGGAAGATAAATTGGATCATGAGGTGGGGAAATGGACAAAGAGAGGAAGAGAAACTTGACCAGCCTATGTAAGCAGACTTCATTGTGGTTTTTTTAGCGAGGCAATCAAGACTTGGATCTCAAATGCACCCCTGGAAATGCCTCGGCTGACTTTCGCATAGTGAAGGAACGAATGGAGCAACAATTGAATCCATGAAAGGGGTGAACAGTCTGATCAGACGGTTTCTGAGTGTGGTGGAAGTCCCAGTGTTCGGAGCCGCAGTCTTGGCAATCTTGATTCTCGGAGAGATGAACTTTTTCACGAAACAGGTTCGCTACGAGACTGAGCCTATTGCAAGCATTGGTATGTTCGCCTAGCACAACTTTTGGCTCTGCTAATCGTCCTCAGGTCAATGGGCTCCCTTGGTGGGATCTGGCTTGGCTGCTCTCGGATCTCTCTACCTGCTCCTCTCCTCGGACCAGCCTGAATTGGATGAGAAAGGAAAGGCTGTTGTACATCATTGCAACTGCTCCACACATCATACTAGCACGAGTGTCTCACCATCATCAACACCGCTCGCTACTCCAGCCATTCGCAGAAGTTCCTCCAAAGATGAAAGGAGAAGCTTGGAAGAAATCGAAATCGTGCCATCGACCAGTAGTCCTGTAGTCAGGACTCAAACGAAAAGATCATGGACACAAAGCGATGTGGGGAATCGGCGAAAGGTTGCGAATGTCCTAAGCAATATCGGGAACTATATTGGCACAGCAGCTCAAGATCGTTTCGATGATTCCGAATTCAAGCACGGCAAGGCAGTTGATTACCCAGAGCTGCCAGGTGAAGGATACCGCAATCCTGGTTTGGGATTGATTCGGAGGGAGTACAATCAACCCAGAGATGAGACCAGACCGTCAAGAGCTCCGAGCTTCATCAGCATCACTGGATATGAGGGATCTATCAGAGGTGTTTCTCCACAGCCGCAGTCTCCGAGATCTCCATCAACTTCGAGACCTCATGCTAGTACGATGCCTTCAAGGATATCTACGGAACTGCAAAATCCGACATCAACTTCCTCTGTCCCTCTCGATAGAGGAAGGAAGCCGAGAAGAGATACACTCGAAGTCCCGTCGCCGATTCACCACACATCTACCAGGAACAGTCTACCGCCTTGAAGAGAAAATGTAGCCATGCCTTCAAAATCAAAACCATGAAGCTATAAAACTTTGCTCCCGCGTCGAACCAAGTCTCAAGCCACATACAACTGCGACTATGAAGCGGTTTTGTTGCAATTTCCCGAGAATTGTTCTTGCAACTCTACGAACCAGAGAGTTGAGTTCAGGCGAAGAAGCCGTGGCAAGACCTCCGATGTAAGAATCAGCCGGGGTTTAGAAAGCAGGGTCGGACAACAGGTGATTTACGAGAACCTGCGATTGGAATTTGGAGGACGAGATACGGTCATACTGAAGCGGATCTCCAAAGCCAGGAACACTGCGAGAAGTTTTAAGTTACAAGTGACAACGAAACGTGAGACCTCAATCTTAAGAATAAGGAATTCCATATCTTATACAGCTGTATATCTTTTATAATATTAATAATTAATTGTTTCAGTATCCTTCTAAAAAAAATATCTTATCTACTTAAATCACATGCAATCAAGCCATATCTATTGTATGTTCAGCTCCACTGCTGTGTAACAGTGAAATGTGTCATAGGGCTGTCGCGATTTCCGACTAATTCTGCAGGATCATGCAAAAAGACGCCCACAATCACGCCGAGTGTGGCTGTTGCCAATCAGATGCATTCAGCTTCTGCAACATGAGAAATGGGACTGAAGCCAAGCAGAGTAATGATATGGTAGCCCTTCCTTGTAAGAAAGTGTGGTGAGAAGGGGCATGTATCACGCGGGAGCTAAACAGAGGGCTGGCTGGAACGTGACTGCTCGATGGCAACTTCCGAGCTGAAACATTTTTATCATATTTAATGAAGCCCTTGGCTTCTGAGCATCCATCCAGATTCTATCACGCATAAATTCAGATTGGATTGGATTATATGACATACTTCTCAGAAACTACTTTACCATTTAGCGGTTATGGCCGGAAGATTTCAGGCAGGTTCCTCAGCAGACGCTACAGCTGGCGCCCAAGCTGCTCAGCTTGCTGGCTATGCGCGAACGTACTTCTCGCACTTCGAAGCAAGCCCCCATGAGCTTTCATTTCTCGCCGTCCACGACTTTCGTATTCTTCACATGAAGAACATATACTATTATCAAAGGGAACTTTTGCAATCTTATCCCCAAAATGAAATCGATGGACAGAATATTCAAAAGTTCAGGGATCTTCTAGCTGGTTACAGTATTTCTTCCCCTTTGCTGGTATCAACATAGGTAATAGTGAACCAGAGCTGACATTTTCGCTAGCTCAAGCGGTGCAAAATTACGAATACATGCTCCACCTACCTAGGCCGTCTAGTAGGAAAGTCCGTGGGCAGCGTGAATGTCTAGAGCACCTCAGGCCAGGGGAAGAGATGTCACGAAACGATCATCGCATCATACGGGGTGAGGCTGTTGGTTTCATAGCTCGACTGTTTTATTACGATCCCGCAGAGGCTGCCGAAGGATGGTTTCTCACCTTTAAAGGCAGAATTCAGATACTATTCAGGGATCTCTCTTGGAGGGACATAATCAGCCGTACTATTGTTGGAACATTTGTCGGGGCTCCTTTTCTTCTAGGCCCAATGATACTACTCCAGTTTCGTGATACAAGGACTTGGAAGCTCGTTACCGTTTGCGTGGCTGTTGTGTTGTTTTCGTTATTTTTGGGATTAGCTACAGCTTCAAGTAATGCGGATCATCTTATGGCTGTTGCTGCATATGCTGCTGTTATGGTTGTTTTCGTTGGAACTTCGACGCCGACGTGTGATTGTACATCGATATAGCTGGAATAAACGTGAAGATTAGGAAGTTCAATGGTTAGCAGATTGTTAGATATGCGTCGTGAAAGAATCAAGGAAATGGATATGCATCACATATTTTATTACCCACCTTACTTTTCTGTCCTTATTCCCTCCAGGGGGAATGTCCCCCTAATACCAGAGTTAGGGTCCGGGAACATGTTTAGGAGTCGTCAAGATTGCGCAGCCGGGGCTAGCCGGGTTAGTCGTTCCTAATCAGTATGGTTCAACGAACTCAGCCCTGGGTTGGAGTTTCTACACCGCCTCGCTTAATTAGGTAAGCGGTGTCTTCCTTGCGCCCCCTGACCCCGCCATATCCCCAATTCTGCCGACCTTATTTCTCGTCCCGACAAAGAAAAAGAAAATACTGCGTCCAGGGATACGCGTGCGCGTCCGGTCGCGCAGCAATATTATCGTGACAATTCTCTTGCTCTTCTTGTATTGGTATTCTCGCTGCCTCACTTCGAACAATCACTACAGAAGCTCTCCTCTTACTCTTCACTCTCCAGTCTGCAATGGACTTCCTACAGTTTCACCTTACCTACAGGGTCCTTATCTGCACCTCCTGCAAATATGCGTTAGTACGAAACATCATTGCAAGCCATTTACGAAGTGCACATAAAGGCCAGCTTACTCCAAGGGATATAAAGGATTGCCTTCAAATTGTTGGTGCAATGCGCCTTGAAGCACCTGAGCTGGTTCAGCGGATAGTAATCCCGCCAAGCAACCCACCTATCCCTCACCTCGCCTTGTACCTTGACGGCATCATGTGTCGACTTTGCGAGTCTCAATCCTACGTCTGCCGGACCGAGGGGAAAATGAGGAGTCACTTGAAGGAGACTCATGCCTGGACTAGTGGTCAGAAGGGTGGACGGCCGAGTAAAGCTTCTCGAGCAGCATCTGCCATCTTAGATACATCTTTCTCTAAGGTTACAGTTAGCCCTGTCCCTTGCCAGACTTTCCATCGAAGCAATTTCTTCCGGTACTTCGTTATCGAGCCTGTGAAGGATGCTGAGCCGGCAAATACAGTCGCCAACTTCGGTGGCGATACGGCGAACCCAATCCCACTTAGTCTTGAGGACCAGATCACGCTTCAGCTAGCTCAGAAGCTTAATGCCGCGGAACCGTCTCTTCCAGCGCATGACCGTCACTATACTCAGGCCTCCCCCTAGTTGGACACTACTCAATGGGCTCGCTATACCCAAGGACACGATCTTCGTCAAGCAGCTCGTCTAATTTGCCTCCCAGACTGTTATCGACCGGCTGGATCTGCGACAACCCAAACCGTAAACCCTGCCGACCATCATCTTCCTGTCATCCTAGAATCCCTTGACCGTATCATTGAGCAAGCCCGTGTTTCGCTTCGAGAAGATCGAGTAAATGTATTTGATCAGCATCAAGTCAATGGATTCCTTCATCATCGAAGCGTTCACCGCCCACTCCTACATAAGCTGAAGGATGGGACATACAAGACGTACAAGAAGGTCTGGAAGCAATTACTCTGCTTCCTCTATCGACTCGTTTGGCAGCAGCAACAACCATCGCTACACTGCTGCCTTACTGCTGCCTAGACCGTGGCACTTAGCAGTGTCGTTGAGCGAGCTGCAGAGGTGATGCAGCTACGAGAGGATGGCGACATAAGCCAGGAGTCAACTACAGCGCAGATCCAGGCCTTAGATAAAGCCACACTCCTGCTTTGCATTCCTTACTAGACCACGCTCTTTACAAGGATATCTATGATAGTGTTATCGTTGGCTTCTTCGCTATTCTAAAGATCAGAAAGGATGGCTGCTTCTCAGAGGCTACAAACTACACCTCACACCTCTTTGCGTTCATTAAGATAGCCCAACTGCTTATCATTCAACGGTCCGTTCTTGCAGTTAAGCTTGACGAGGTTGATCACGCAACCGACATCCTTAACGTGATGCAGGATCGATTTATGGTATACGGGACCCGCTCCCCTATGAACTGGGCGTAGAAGCTGCGTACTTATGGCAAAAAAATCCAGGATACGACAACTTCCCTGGGACATATTATCTGGACCGACGACGGCGAACAGCTTACTTACAAAGACTTTTAGGTGACAATGACGAACCTTAAGTCCTTTGTCGCCAAGCAAGTGACCATCGCACAGGACCAACTCCACGATCTGCTATTGATTCATTAGGATAAGGATCGCGAGTCTGTCACCCCCAAATTCAACCTCCGTAGTCTCAAGGATGATCCAAGCATTAGTGAACCAGGCTGGAACTTCCTTAAACATGCAGAAAACTCGGCTTTGCATGGCTACGAAGACTGGCTGTTAACCCGAGTTATTAAGACAGACTGGCTGCAAGATGAGTTTCTCGAAAGCCAGCAGAGTGCAAAGTGAAAAAAACAAACCGTTCACCGTTACCTTAAGTAAGTGGATTCTTTCCTCGAGCAGCTTCTTTTGATTGTCCATATTACAGGCGGCCAACCTGCACGTGGCACCGAGCTTACTAGTCTGCAATTCTGCAATAGCACTCATGGAATTCGTCGGAGTGTTTTTCTTGAGAATGGCCTTGTTAGTTTTGTGATGTATTATCACAAAGGCTATAGTATTCAGGGGTCAACAAAGATAATTTATCGGTATCTCCCACGAGAGATAAGTGAGTTGACTGTGTATTACCTCTGGCTGGTTTTACCATTCGCCCAGCGACTACAGATGTTAGCGCTAGACAAGTCGTTCCACAACATCTCCACTCCCTTCTTATGGGGGTTTAAGATCAAAGATAATCACATAATTCCATGGCAAAGCAATCGACTCTCTGATGCAATCAGCCGCAAGTTCAAGATCCATTTAAGCACCTCAGCAAAGATTCAAGTATGGCGGCATGCCGTTATAGCTATCTCGCGCCGACATCTAAAGCAGGGGAAATTTAAGAAGGACTATGACCTTGGACAGACGCCAACGTGGGCAGATAAGGGTTTTAGGGTTAGGGTTAGGGTTAGGGTTAGGGTTAGGGTTAGGGTTAGGGTTAGGGTTAGGGTTAGGGATGGGGTTAG
>Ga0207886_10083_pt1 | contig 176134 bp, 212 predicted proteins | sample LinPmetageLP35_FD_184048 | JGI IMG/M metagenome (GOLD analysis project Ga0207886, IMG submission 184048) | Marine viral communities from the Pacific Ocean - LP-35 (SPAdes) | ecosystem: Environmental > Aquatic > Marine > Oceanic | place: Pacific Ocean | collected 2009-08-31 | reverse complement strand
GATTTAATCGCGTTGGTGGTGCCATAATCACGAAGGGTTGTTGTGTTGTCAAAAATAAGGGGGAGACGCGATTTAGTCTTTTGGTGGGGCTGACTAATCCGCACAGAATTCGTGCACCCACTGTTGGCCCGGCTGCAAGGGATGATTTAAGCTTTTGAGCACGGATAACCTTACAGACCTAGCTTCCCAGGTGGAGCAGATCTCCATCCTCCCTGCCTCCTACTTCGTACGTCCAGGGTACGAGATCCTCGAACACGTCTGTCCCTGAGACTGCAGATCAGATGCTCATAAATATGAAAACCAGTCCGGAACGGTATCGATTAGCCGGACCACAAACGCTGCTTTTTGGCGGGAGAACCGCGGCTTTAATGATCTCGCTCAGTTTGACGAGTTCACATTGAGTTACGGAGTCATGGGAGAGTGTTATCTCCCTACTGCTATCCCTATGAATAGCTTGATCTCTATGTCCCAAGTTCAACCCGTGGTAAGAGCTGTCTCTTCGAGAATTTCAGCTTTTTGCCCGCTTTCTGGACTCATCCAAAGCTTCACGTAACATCCGAACCTCATTTTCAGTCCTCTTCGCTGATGCCTCCAGGACAACAAATCTTTGCACGAGCTCCTTCCTCGAGATGCACGGGGGCGGTATGCTGTGAGAAGGTCCGTACAATGGCCTGCTGCTCCTTGATCTCCGGCGTGCAAAGATGTTCCTGGACAAATCTGTTGCGTAGTTGTCGCGAAACGCTGGAATAATATCTCTGCCGTTACTGACAGATGATCTGGTAAAATCTGCAGGATCATGAACTGATGATTCATCTGGTTCAATGTCGAATACTGCCCGTATACCACTATAGACAGAGAATCTGGAAATGCGCTTGAGGTCGAGCCGACGACGTCCTGATGTCGTAAAATTGCTCGACTCAGTGTCCTGCCATAGGTACCTACGCTCGTAGAGGCAAATTGCAAGCAGCAACGGCGCATTGAGAGTTCGAATGGCAGCGACATTGATTTTGTGGAACCAACGAGGCGAGACCATGAATTTCAGAGGCAGCAGTATGCAAACAGCAATGATGTTGAAAGGAGGTTGATAAGCGAATATAGAATCGCTCTTCACACCTCCGAAGGTTACCACCGCTCGTCGATACTGAATCTCAGTGGTGGCATTTGCAACGATTGTGGAAAAGTCGTTGCTCAACATAGCTACGAGGATGGTGAGGAATAGAGTATTTCCCAGGAATGCAAAAGCGATCATGAGCAGTGGGCCGAGCACCTTGTGAAATTCGACGGACTTCTCAATGCCAGTTCCATCCAGACCGAACCACACCCATAACATCCACTTTGAAATAGTCGTCGGGCTATGGAGACCATTACTCAGCCAAGTCATGGCGAGAAGGAATCCGGCAGAGCACCAAGTAGCCAGAAGGGAGAGGACCGCAAAATCCGCCATCATTTCTCTCATGGCGACGATAAGCATGTTGTTGGACATGATGTTGAATGCTAGTCGAGGTACAAGGACAGGTGCTGCAGTCGCCAATATGTCCAGTGAAAGCTGGCTCATTTCATTGTTGTGTGTCACTGTGCCACAGATTCGTAGAATTAGATATACTCCATACGTAAAAGCGAAGATAACGTCTAGAAAAGACCAAAGATTCTGCGTGTAGACTGGCCACCCATGTTCCAGAACCGAGGCGAATTGATCCAACACCCATCCAAAAGCGTAGAAACAGAAACCTATCTCGTAGTGGTCGTACTTAGTCCCCTTGCGGTTGACCATGACGAGAAGGTACAGCAGTAGAAGCAAGCTGAACTGGCACACTTCTAGAATGTATCGTGTCCGTGGTACAATCAGTCGATATTGATTGAGCAAAGGAGCTTTCCTCGGATTGTAAATGGATATTGGCCTACGCTTGTAATTGTCCGGAAGAATGTCGATAGGCGAGAAGGGGGTGTAAATTACTCGCCCCTCATGTATGGCACCCACAACTTTCTGGCAAGCCGGCGAGCTCAAGAACGATTTGCTCTCAGAAATAATGGCCAGTTCCAATGCTGTCGATTTGATTCCAGATCCTTCTCTTTCTACAGTACACAATACGTGAGCGAAATCATCTTGGGCGCCTTGAAACGGATCGAAGTCTGTAACAAGGACTTTGGCCAGCAGTAACAGTGTTTCCAGGGCGGAATTATCGGGATCATAGCCTTGCAAGACCTTAATCGCTACTAGCTCGCAGAGTAGAGCTCGAGCAACGTTGACACTTTGATGATGAGAGTGGGTGGATCGTTCGTGGAGGAAATGTATACGATTGACTAGCAGGGAATAAACTTCGCCATACATACATCGTAAGCTTTATACCCGACCAATATCAAAGGCTTTGCATCATTCTTACCTATCGATAGGTCATGTAGGTCATAAAACCTATCCACCAGTGGTCGGACAATTGAAAGGGTGACGCTTGGAGAGCTCAGCTGTGCTACGGTATATGGAACATCTTAAGAAGAACGTTAGACTCATGATTATACACTGGCACCACCATCGTGGAGCCGGGCAGTACTGTACCGATAGCAGCAACAATTTTGCGGCGTATTCTTTTTACACCCAACAGTTAGCCATCATGGTCCTCCGAATTTAGAGTGTAAGTTGGCCTAGATGCGTAATTGGGAACAAAAGCTTACAGGTGGATATTCTTATACACAGATAGCGAGTTGATAGGACGAATTGGAAGAGGTGGATTCATTGTCCAGTGAGATGATCTTCTGTCAATTTCGTCTGGTTGTTCCTCATGAGGCAACAAGATCTGTGCTTCTTCCCTCTCAACAGGGGCTACACCACATTTCGTGCCCCAGAAAGTGGTCATATTGCGCTTGGGTAGGTTTGGTCCTTGTTCTGTAGTGCAGGAAAATGCATCAATTGCAGACGCTGAGAAAGAGGTGCGACTTGCGCTTATTGGTAACAACTCTTAAGCACAGACAGCTTTACTGAACTTTCTGTTGAAAAGCAAATGCACGCGAGCAAGGTAGTTTGAGAGTTGTTCTTGTACCTGTTACTTTCGCATAGCTAACATGCATATATTAAAATTAGCATCACATCAAGACTTGAGGGATTTTTGACAGGATCCTTGCTTTGAGGCATTTTGGCCTGCTCCAATCTGGACTCGCCGCATATCGCGAACCCTCATCATCACAGCGATACCCCGCTGAGGCATTTTAGAATACTCCAATCCTGATAATGGCATTTCGAGTGACGGAATCGATTTCAGGTATCATTCATCGAAGACAGCTGGTGAAAGGCACAGGCGACAAGGGGCAATTGGAAGTAGCCAAGTCGTGCCCTCCCCCATCATGGAGCTAGAGGCTACCCAGGGTGAGACAATGAGTATTCGGGTCGACTAAGTTCTCGTTATGTTCCTTTCCCTCCTTTGTGAGCAAGGCTCATCCGATCACCATTTGCAGATTCTTTCTCGCGAGGCCAGGTCATCCATACTCCTAAATGAGCCACAAGTCCAAACCGACAATCCTAACTTCGCCGACACTAAAACACAAAATTCTTCTGCTTATTGCTGTACTGTCTTCCAAACGGGCGATGAGTTGACTGATGGACGGTGTTTCTCCAGCCGCAACTTCATCCTCGGAGTCCAGAGCGCTCGCTCGGTCAAAGACGTACCCATCGATTGCCCCTCCTTATCCTTCCGACTCGGCGAAACACTCACCAAAATACAAGTCGAGGATCAAATGCAAGACCGTGAGAATATGATACAAGATGGGCAGCAAGCTGACAAGGATTCCATCGCCAAGCACAAGTTCTACCTCCTCCAGGGGTCGTATACTTGCAAACACTGCCCTGTCGGTCCGGATCAAGACTTGCCTGTATATGGGGAAGCTTCCCGGCTCCATCACGATATTCTGAATAGATTCCTAAGCTGCCGTGAGAGTTCTACGGAGAAGGTTCTCTTCTGCCTCTTCGGTGGCTTCTGCTCTATGTTATGTCTCGGAGTCGTCAATCTCCTCTGCTGGCTGCTGCTAGGCAAATCCAAACTGGCTACTTACCATCTCGGACTTCCTGTCCTGGTGCTCGTTGTCATATCTGTACAAGCTTGCGTTTCTGTGGTTCAACGCCGGTTGACACAAATCGAGTCGAAATTTCTGCCCCATGGAGACAGTGGCAATTCTTGAAAGAGAGCTGTACGAAGTCAAGATCAATCTGCTGGCTGGAGGCATTGTCAAGGTCGTGTTAATCGAGAACCGTCCTATTGGTATATCAGGAGCGAGATCCAGGAGCGGAGCTAACTTAGGACCATTATCGGCAAGGAAAATGATCAGTTGGTCAATGGTTTGGGCTTATGTAATGGAACACAATCAAAGGCAGAACTTGAATGAACACAAACAAGTGTATAATTGTATGCTTTGTGGTACCTCTTCTGGTCCGTCGTCCGTAGCTGTCATTTCTCTCTTTTGCGTCCCATGTAAGCTCTCTAGACCATCCTACGGAATGCTTGTTTTAAACATCTTCACACCCGCTCGCAAATTTCGTCACATACATACCCAACGCCATTTGAAGCATATACAGCCGTTCTAATCTTGTCTTAGCCATCATTCCGGAACGTTGTATTTCCGGTGTAGTCGGAGAACACTGCAAGTGGAGTGTACTGCTATCAGTTACCCGAATTCGCTGCGTGAGGATGGCGACGTCCAGATAATGCTTGTGTCTGCACAGATCTTTGGTGGTGCTGACCATTGGTTCTAAGAGATAGAGTCTGGCTCTGGGCAACTTGAGACGCTGACACTGCGATACCCTGACGGACGGAGGTGCTGTGGCCGTCGGAGAGCTCGCGACCGGTTTCGGTTCCTGTTTGTACAACGATTTGCAAACTAGGATATCCTTCGCGTCGTAGTACATAGCACTTCATATTCAGAAGACTGTCGTCTGTATGCTTTACTTTCTCGTCCTCTGTCTTTGTGCGGAAGAATCGGAAGAAAGCTGACAGCCTTGAACTTCCTTGCGGTGATGGGAGCGGTCGATGCAAACGACCATCAAAGTTGCGATCACCATTAAACTCTGACACGATATCATGGATATTACTGCCGTGGAGGAGATTTGCAGCACCGATTAAGCCGATAGGTTCCTCGGCCAAGATATTTTCATGCTTCTTGATATAACAAATCAGACACGCAGTTTCAGTCATGAGTATGCCAAGAATGACAAGCATGGTTATTGAAGCGTATGGCACAACATGCAATCGATTCTCCGGTATGCGGAGCACCCCTTGCTGCTGGATTGGAGAGGCCAGATCTGGATAGAAATATTGCACATTGGCCATCGTGTAGATAGCAGGATAGATGACTGTGGCTGCTTTCATCAACGCAGTCTCAGTTCGTTCCAGTTCATTGACTGTCAGGTATCTCGCCACCAGCTCAGCCAGTCTATTCGGACTGTTGATGTCGCTGCCAGTGTTGATCGTCAGAACGCTCATGACAGCCGTCTCAAACTGCTTACGAGCGAACCCTGGAAGCTCAGTGTTACTATACGCTTTAGATGCGGGTGAAAAGGCGGGAACCTCGACCTGCCGGCCAGTAAAGCCCTCAGTGCTAACGACGTTCAGCGTTCCTGTGACGTTCCAGTATGAGGGAATACATGAGACGAGTTTCGTGTTGGTCAGTTGCCCGGAAGACGAGGAGTAGGAGGTATAGAAGAAGTAGATGCGTGATGTGCCAGCAGATGAGTCGCAGTCGCTGTTGCGAAATGCGCCTAGGTAGGCGGACCACGCTGGTCCTGAAGTCATGGTACCTGATAAGGTACAGCCGCGATCAACGGCCGAGATCTCGGTGACTGTGATGTTGTTTGTCACTATCTCCGTGGAGGTTACCGGTGAACTGATCGGCTGACAATTCAACTCTAACTGCGGGCTGGTTGTGTTTATGGAGATCGTGTAGTTTTGTTTCTTTCCGCTAGGTGAGATCCGAGCAAAGGCAAAGGTACCATCAGTCCCAGAGGGATATGAAGCGTTGTGGATCCACGATGCGGATACGGCATCCATGAGACCGGCATAGTCGATGCCAGACATGTTGAAAGGTGGCTCATAAGCCGAGTTCTGGTTGATCGTTGCATTTATTGGTAGTAATTCCTCGCCTTCGGCAAACAGTCGAGCTGCAAGCGGCACGAGGACGAGGGATACCATGAAAGAAAGCAGCATACAGATTCCCAAGAACCAATGCTTATTCCTGAATGCTTTGCACCACGCCACCAGGGCGAACGAAGTGCGGTAGTCGAGGTAAACGGATTTATTCACCGCTGTGGGATTTGTGACGGTAGCTTTTTGCAGTTCCATGTATGGTGTTTCGACTACAAGAGCGCTAATCACGCTTTCGCGAAACATTCGGTAGAGTGTGAAGAAGAATGTAGGTAAAGATGTCCATAAGAGGGGTCGTCCACGTTCAATTATACCATCGACGCTGAAGGCAGGAGTGGAGATTGTTTGTATGCCAATATTGACGAAACCGTGTCGCTCTAAGGAGAGAATGTAAAGAATGATGATACCGCAGAATAGAACAAACTCGGCGGCCAGAAGTAGAGCAACCATCCCAATACGTAATGTGAAAGACCGCCATGTCTGCCTCTCGGGGGACGTGGTTTCTTCAGAAGTAGGAGAAGACTCCATTTCGGAAGTCTTTGAGTCTGAGTCTGACTCAAATTGGTGGCCAGTGACGATGATGATGATATTGATTTTGCTGCCATTATCATGTTGTTGTCGCCTCACCCAAGGCTCGCTAAATGGATTCAGCTCCGTCCAGGTGCATACTAAGCTCCGAGTGGCTGCTGTGGTGGCTTATTGCACGGAACCTTCCTCACTACGGTACTGCAATGCCGGGCGATTAGCTGCCATCTATGTCATTTGCTGGCTCTAGTGATTGCCACTTTTCTTTATGGTTGGTGCTTGGCGTTGAACTCACGATAAGTTCCATCTCCATTTGTCGGCACCTACCGTAGCTAGCCCATCTTGGATCTTGGATGAAGTCAATCCAATGAGAGATTCTATCGGGTCGGCTGGAAATGCATGCCTAGGACCAGTCAGCCTCATAAAGGCTTTCTGCATGGGTAGCGGTTTCTCGATTTAAGGGAGGAATCCGATGTCGACTAAATCCATAATTTTCTAGACCGTGGCAGATTTACCATTTCCCCTATAGCTCTGGCCGATTTCCAAGAAATTTCAGAGTAGCTTTCTCATTCTTCTGTGCTTGAAACACCATGATCTTGCTTCTTATAGCATTCGTATGGTCTAGCGCCATGGCACAGTCAACTTCACTTCCAGCTCTGTTACCAGATGCAACGGACGGTTGCATCGCCCCCTCCGTAACGATGAGTAGCTGCTCCGCATACCTCAGCAAATACAACGATTGTTTCAAGAGCAACGATCCGAACTCACAGGCAAGATGCTTCTGTCCACAAAGTGTTCTGGATGAATTGGCCGGGTACGGTCTCCTGCAATCATGTTATCCTCTTTGCTAATTGCGATGAAGTTGTCACCAAGAGTGGTGGGATTGCTTCGCAACTTCCGATGTCGACGCATTGTTTACTGGAACCAAAGGTCTCTACTACAACTGGTCGACAGTCTGCGAGGAGGCCTTCAGCGTCTTTAGCTACACGCCAACGACGTCTTTAATCAGCTCTGGAGTCGCAATCGACCTTCCTCTCTGCAACCAAATCCAATCAGACTGCAACAGCTTGACTTTGGCGATGACATCGTGTAGATCGGCGTATACTTCTGGGTTTGAACTAGACAACTGTCTTTGCAACGATGACATGCTGTACTACGGGTCAAGATGTGACGTTGATGGCAATGAAAGGTGTTTGTTGACGACGCTCGATCCGGCAAGTGTATATTCCAACCAGATTTGTGGGAACTTCGACGTAGCCGCAAGTACGAGTCGAGCCTCGAGCAATCTACCGAACACAAGGACAATTGTGGAACCGAATCCAACAAGTACTTACACGCCGCCGATTCCTTCTCCAACAGCATCTCCTCCTGTATCTCCTACGTCGTCGGCACCGGCGTGGGAAATGGATCTTACTAAATTTATTATGGCATGTATCGTTGTAGGAAGCTCACTGTTGATGTAGTACCCTGTCATTGGAGGTAGCTATATGAACAAGTTCTCGTCGAAGATAGACTGCAATGGACACGAATAGACTATGGGTATTGACCTCGTCTAAAGTCCTGTTTTAGCTTTAAATCTCAGAATCAATCTACTTTCGCATAACAAACTCTTGACTACATGTAAACCGGAACATCTCAAAGTGGGAACTTCATGTGCATGTACGTAAGTTACGGTTTAGAACGTCCCCACGTAACAGTCGGTGTAGAGTCTCCCATCCTCTTCCTTCCCAGAATTGATGCTTGCATCACCACCATGAGACTCCAAAGAAGCTTCAAGCACAAATTCAGCTATAATTTATACAGTAGTTGATAATATTCTTTCTGTCCTACCCCTTCTGTAATTCTGGCTGTAATGCAGTCAGGCCGAGTTGCATACACCTCATCCCTCACGCTTTCTGCCACTTCGACATCATAATACACCAGTCGAAACCTAATGAAAATAAGTTCATGGATACACAGCAAGCGGGCTCTCTCTGAAGACTGTTTGAGAAACTAAAAATGTAGCCTCCTGATGTTGCTAGACAAGCCTACCTGGCTTCGTTGGGCGGTGTCAAGACAGAACTGTTGTGCTAGATAGTGAGTTAGACGTACAGTATTGACTCGATGGTCATTGATTGCTATCAAATGAAAAAGTTGAGGTGTTCAATAAAATTCACAACATAAAAGTACCAAAAGAGGCAAGATCTAGACAACACCAAGCAGAATACAGGAAGAAATCCACGGAAAACTCTTCGCCAGTGGTGCGTCCCTTGACCCAAGTTCTCAAACTTCATCTACTTCCTCTTACAACTATCTCTTTTCCGCTTATCATCCTTCTTCGAGTCTCTCTTTGGATCCCTAATCGGCGGCTGTCTCTTCTTCACTTTCTTCAGGGGTTCCTTAAGTCCATAGATCCATCCGCGAAACCTCCCTCCTTTCCCTCCAAAGCCGTCCTCTAACGTTCTTGGTGCATGAATTTTCTTAATCTCACCTACAGGCACCTCCTCGTCGTACATAGTGCGCCAAGCCTTGTCCAGTTGAGTCTCTGCACCTTCTGATGTAGGGTTCTCGGCATCTGCTGCTCGGGCTAAGCCTTGGTCTACTAGTGCTTTTGCATCCTTTCCAAGCAGAATTTGATGTCTGTCACTTCGTGTCCGCGACCTCTGTGTTTTCTTCTGACGCCAATGCACATCTCGAGGACTGTTGTTTCTTGACTTTCGGATGTAAAGCGGATTCTTTACTGCTTCCTTCCAGATATCTGTATCGTGGAGTCAAAGGGCCAGTATTGGTTCCGAAGTCGCTCTGATGATTTAAGTACCGAGGAGGAACTAGGCCTTCGAGTTGAAGCTTCCATTTTATGGGCTTGTGTCGGAGAGGTGTGAATGGTTTCTAAAATTTGATTCAAAGAGCTACTTTCGCAGAGGCCTTGAATTATCTGTTATCTGAACCGACATTGATCCGACATTGTCTAGGACAAATAGGGCTTGAATAAGCATCCACGCACCGGCTCGTGTCTATTTATAATGAGAAATTCACGAAGAGCCGCCGAAGTGGCTTTAGATTGCTTCTTTCGTGTGTTCTGAGTATCATTTGACCATCTATAATTAGATCAATGAAATGACTGTTATTGCATGCAGTTACTGGACGTTGTCAAATCAAAATGCTAGCTAAGGAACGTGGCCCGAGGATTTCAAGCATTAAAATGCGAGGACATAACAAAAGCCAGACTAAGTTCGACGAAACGAAGCGTACTCTAGTTCAAAAACAAGCTACCATATTCTCCCCCTTTTCAATACCTCCTCACGCTCTCGCTCTCTTCTTCCCTCACTTCCAGGATCCGGAAACAGCTTCGGATCTCTCTTTGGCTTTTCTTCCAGAGTAGTAAGCCTCATCAGCTTATATATACACCAGTAACATAATCATTTCTCAAGAATCGTCCTGGGCTCGTCGAAAATAATCGGGTTACAATGGATCACTCCTCTCTTCTTGGCCCTGTTGCGTTCTAGGTGTATAGGTCGCCAAATAGGTTTTGGTCCTCGCTTCGTCTTGTCTTCTCTTTCCCACTTTTCCAAAAATTCTTTCTCGAGCTGCCTTCTGGCTGTGTCGTGTGCATCGGCGTTGTTAAGATCATTCTCGTATTGGTCACTCGGAGCATGTAAGGGCTTTTCGTACGTGCTGAGCCGCCTGATCTGTTTTTTTGTGACGGCAATCCATTCAGACATGGACATAGTTGCACATCCCGGCTGTGATGGGTTGTCTGCGCTTGATGGCAATACACGGTATTATGGTCTCTGAACTTGTCGCGTTCAAGTACGCAGCTGCAGTATTTGGAAGGCACTGACACTCTTTTGGTCTGACACACATAATTGTTTTGGGGGGGGTGAGTGTGCTGTAGGATATGGTAACAGTGTTGAGTTGTAGAGTGGTTGTTTGCTCGCTTGTCAAATGATTAGGTAGGAAGACGTTCTCAGAGTTTAAGTCCTCTCGCAAAGGATGATATTTATAGCCACCGAGAAACCACAGGTTTGTGAATGTTTAAACCGCTGATTCCGAAGTCCTTTCGATGCACGTTACGAGATTGGATCATCCAAAAATGCTCTGACATACTTCCGAATCAGGGCAATGAATCATCTTAAGCCCTGCAGCAAGGCTTACTATCATGAGGCTCTGGACATGACGTGGGTTTAGAGGAAGAGAGGAAATGTAAGGGCCTGTGGGAATAAAATATCCAGAGAAATAGCTGCTTCTTTCCATGTGTAGTAATACTTCGGGGCAAGACATCTTACCTATGATTTAAGATCTTACATCAAAGGAGATCATAAAGCTTTCGTTTAGACATATTTCATGTCTCAGGTCCACTAAGAAGTTTAAACAATATTAGCACTCTGATCGACCAGTCTTCGTTGCCAAGACCATTAAGCCACGCTATCAACAACAAATTTACCGCGTAGTAAATTACGCGAGGCTAGTCGTGGCCGGGCGGTCCAGCCTATATCGCTGCGCGGTATATAGCAGGCGGTTTTTCTAATATCAACCACATCTCACATCAACCACAACTCAAATCTTCACCATCAATCCCAACTTGCAAAAAGCAACCCACGAACCACATCATAGAACATAACCTCTCCCTAGGAAAACTACGAATTGGTAGTAATGGGTAACGATTTCGACTCTTGTCCAATCTGGACCGCCGAGGAAGCAAGAGATGAGTCCTATGGTCACATAATCCGCGGCATGAAAATCTCCTGCTTTCCCAAATTCGGCTTCGTAATATACCGCTGCACATACGGCAACAACGCAGCCTGGACTGAGCTTCTTACCCTCATCAAACAAGAAGCCCAGAATCAAATCAAGAAGCTCGGACCAGGACGCGACTGGCTAGGCACGCATTTAGACTGGAAGATAGTCGAGGATTCGACGTTGGACGGTGTCTCGCTGGAACAAGTGAAGAGCCGCTTCGATAGGTGGTCTGATGAGATTGTGGATGAGTCTGAGCGCACGAGTACGAATGTTTTGAGATGGTTGCCACGATTTAACTTCTGCGTCGTGGTTGATGAGAAGTGCCTGGCAAGCATGGAGAAGTCGAAATTCAAGACTGAAGCTGGGGTGGATGCGGTTGAGAAGACACCTCCCGTGTTCGTGGTGTTGATGAGGGCCAAGAGGCGGGTGCCGGCTTGGATGGGTGGAGGGGGATTAATCAGAGACGGCGTATTCGGAGACTAAGCGATGGCGATTCTATTGATGAGACGGAACAGGATCTTGAATACGAGGAGAGGATTATGAGGGAGGCGGAACAGCAGGAGGAAGAAGAAGCTGAAGCTGAAGATGATACCCTGATAGAACCTCACGAAGCCACCTGGATGTATGTAGAGCCGAGATATCTGTTCTCTCTCTACAACATCATGCAGGCTGATTCAGGCTGGGAGCTCTTCTACGTTCGGCCGCCAGGTGTCTATGGGAGGAACGAGGTCTGAAGTTGACACGGGAGCTTTAGATGATGGGACTGTGAGAATTCATGCGAAGTGTCGCGCAGAAAATTCCACTTCAGCTGACGAGCAAGCGGATGAGTGAATTTATAACTTACCATTGGCTTTGTGCCATCGAATCACCTGCCTCGCGAGCATACCTCCACGGTTATCACTGTCATCACCGGCATAGTCTTGGAAGCTGCTCTTCCCATAAACCAAGCTGCTTCGAACGCAGTTCCTGGCGAATTTCTCGCCTCTTGATAGGTTTACCACTGGTGGCGTTGATACCTCCGATCAGAATTCTGACGGTAAAGGGGAATGGCTGGAAGTTGATCCACTAGGCTTCATGTTCTGGACATCTAAGTGCGTTGGGAGGTTGAGGCTGCAATGTTTCTTGTCAGTTGACTGAAGAAGGTGAGAGTCTTACAGTGAACAGATATACAATAACCACCCCTGAGTATTATATTTTTATTTTTAGTAAAATTTGCTCGAAGTGATCGACGTTGTCGAGAGACAAGTTGTCCCTGTTGGTGTTCCAGAGAGATATTCAAAAAAAAAATTATAGCATGCAGCTAGACCAAGGAATATGGTCAAAATGAAATCTAGCCATCTAGCTAGAAGGAGAAGAGATCTGTAAGGAATTGCCTTCGGTGGAAATTTCAGTACTTGGGAAGCTCTAACAAGTAGGAGTAAACGAACTTCCAAACATTAACCAGTACCAGCAAGTCCATTCTCCCTAGGATATAGGAAAGAGGCTCAACTACGCTCTTGAGCATGACTGCAAAATACATATATGACTGCTTGATTGCCGCAGACGTGCCTATTATTGACACTGAACACACTTACCTCTTTCCAGTACAAAAAAAAACATAAATACCTGCACTCCACGTTCACTCACACACCCCTCCACCTATCCCCAACTCTATCTCTATCTCCATCTCCCCGAAACCCAACGCAAAAGACTGAAACTCAAACTCGAAGATCAAAAAATTAACATCCCAATCCAATATTCAAGTCACTCTAGCAAACCCCAAAAACGGCAAAGCACACAAGTACAACCATGTGCAATAAACGCCGCCTCCGCTACCGCGACTGCGGCTGTATCGTCTCAAGCGAATACAAAGTCGACTATTGCGCCTACGCATCTAGCACTGGACGACAGTGTCCGTTTCTTATTCTGGATGAGTATAGGTTCACGTATAGGAGTGGGAGGTGTATTCTTTGCTTGTATGGTGTGTCTGGGGTGGGGTGTAGTTATGGTTGAGGAGGAGATGAGAATGATATGAGAGTTGATAGTACTGTTAGTTGAGTTGAGTAGTGAAATGCCTGGTTTATTTTGATTTTGAATCTTTTTTGTCGTTTTCTATTTTAAGTGTAAAGAACAAGGAGGAGACAGAGTGACGACACTAGACCGGGAAAGAAGAAGAATGTGATGACTTGCAAACAATCGTCCTTTCAGACGAAATCTTTGGTGGAGTTTTGATGGATTTTTGATGGACTTTTGATGTGTAGCTGTTGCGTGTCTATAACAGCTTTCTCTTCTTCCGCTCCCCACTATGCCCACAAGCATAGTGCGTATTTAAGATCCGTAATTCAGTTCCCCGCAAGCTCACCCAGCAACGGGTATATCGACCATGTCCCTTTCTCGACGACGTTCCTCCATACTGGATCTTGGTCCCGCTCAACTCAATCTCAACCCGATCCCTCACGTTCATTCCTCAGCCTGTACGAACGGATTCGCAATCTCCTCACTCCCATCCACGGGACTAACTAGTACCAGCAGTGTTCCTCTCGCCACTACCAGACCCAGAGCTCGCGTGCTTGTATTTCCCTCGTCGTCATGTAAGACTTCGTCGACGTCGTCGAGGACCAGGTTCATGAGTGCGTCGTATCCTTTCAGTGTGCCGGTGACTGTAAATAAGATCTGTTAGCACCATTCTCTCAAGCGCAAAAGCCATTCCCAACACGACCCCTCCGCTGGGATTCGTATCCGCATCTCTCGACTCGCTGGTCTCTCCATCCATCTCCGTTCCCGTCACCAAGCCCCCTACCCTACTCCTACTCTCCACCCGTACACATCCCCTCAACCTCCTCCCTCTCCCCATCCCAATCTCCCTCTATCTGCCTCCCCCTCCATATTCAAGAATAAAACCAGACGTTAAAGGAAAATGGAAATAACCACGAACCTTCCCTCCCCCCCGTAAACTTCACCGTAATCTTCTTATCCATATACTTCCCCAAATCCAGGATATTCTCCTTCTTCGGCCTCTCGCGCTCGCCTCCTGCTGCATGTGCGCCTCTGCCTCCACCGCCGCCGCCGCGTCCGCCGCCTCTGTGGTCGCCTGGGTTGGATTAGCATTAGCATATGCCTGTCAAAGGGGGTTGAGATTGAGGGGGTGGTTGGCTGGTGGGAGGGAGAGAGAGGGAAGGAAGGATGAGGGGATACAGGGAGGGAGGGGAAGAGGGAAGGGAGAGAAAGAGAGAAAAGCATACCTCTGCCACCGCCCCGTCCACCACGATGATGACCTCGTTCTGACATTTCACATTGGCTTACTCTGCTTTGCTTTGCGATTGATAAGTAGTGTAGCGCGGGTGAGAATTCGCTGCTGTTGTTGTGGTGTGGAATGAGCTTGCTGGTGAGTTGAGAGCTTGAGGCGGGGTGTAGACGGGATGAGGCTGAAAATTGTGGTGGAGCTTGGACTTGGATTTGCGATGTTGATTGACAGGGGTGGAGCGGGTGGAGCTAGGCTTGGTTTGGGATGGCCTGACAATCACGTGATAACAAATCTATGCGAGGATGTAGCAGAGTGGTCTTTGGATCGTTGGTCATTTCGTAGAGGGGATAGGTTGTTCTTCTAATGAAAAATGGAGGGTTTGCATTCATATGTTCCTTGGGATGAAAAGCAAATATGCGATGCTCCAAGGTGGAGCTTGGCCATCACGTTTGAGAAAAAGTAGACGAGTAAGAAAATCAGACTTATCTGCTGAAGTCTTTTTTCAGGCAGGAGAGGAATCAATTATTTGTGTTCAAACTTGGTCATTAAAGCTAATGTGTCGGTGTAATGAAATGAATCGCATTTTTCTCCTGACGTTCTTCTACATTACTGGATATATCTGCACTGAGATAAGCGAATGGGACCTTTGTTCAATCGATCTGGGAAGGAGTAAATACATGAGAATGACTGGAGATAAGTACATTTCCAATAACTTGTGATTATCCCTCAGTTCTGAATGTGAGGCCAAGCAATCTGGCCTTTCTTTTTGGGCAGTGCTGTAGGCACATTTCTGCCGAGCTTTTCAAGATATCTTGGGAGAAGGCTTCAAAGCTTATCGATGTTCAGAGCCTTCCTGTCGGATGCACATGTTCCACAGCGTAGATCAACATCTGTCAACCACGTCTGTTAGAATGTACCATACCATCACAGGTCGATTTAGCGCATGCTTGAGGAGGATCTAGAAAATGAATAACTTAAACGTTCACAAATCAATTGAAACCTTAATAAATGCCATACATCGGATTCCAACCTGTGCATCCGAGGTATGGAAGAATTCCATCCGGGTATTGGCCGATTGCATCGACCTCCTGCCAATGCCCGCGAGACAGGTCTTAATTTGCAGGCACGCGACCAGATCTCCTGTGGCGTCTAAAGCCAAGAATGTCATATCTCAGCTTCTATACCTCGCCACGCACAAAGACGCACAGCAAACCAATTCAAGCAATTGGTACATGCTTGCACACATCAAATCCAATCCCATCCTCTTATCCCCCATCTCACCTCACATCATCTCCTGCATGTTCCCCTCATCGTGTCACTCCATGACCGGTCTCAACGGCAATCTGTACAACCAGCAATCACCATCTTGGCGTTTCGTTTCCATAATGTCCCATGCCCTCTGTGCCCCTGATCTGGCAATTTCCCGTGTTTCAAACCAATCAGTTGGCGCCAGAGTTGCAGCCGGGTTAATTGATTGGACGATGCCAAGTCACCTCTTTCCATTTCGGGATGAACCCTTAATGCTAGCTCTCCCGCTTGGCAGCTGAAATTCTGGGGTCTGGAACGGAGTCGCGTCGCTCCCTTGTCACCCTGAAAGAAACCCTTTGTTCATATTTCTTTTGGGGAAGACTTCTTCCTCTTCACCTTCTCGCCTTTCTCCCTTTCTCCCTGTACAACTGCTTCTGATCTTGCTGATTTCCTCACCTTCTCTTCTATTTCTTGTTTTCTTCGCTTGGGGTTTCGTTCAAATCAACGATACCCACGTACACGTTCTAATCCGATCTCTCGTCTTTCACTACTGGTTTGAACGTAACCACATCTCACCTCTTTTCAAAATGTCAGACGACGCGCCAGCTCCAGCAGGTGGAGCTCCCGCCGCAGGAGGAGGAGGTGGCCATGGAGGAGGCGGAACCCATGCAATTGACCAAACAAATGGTACTCACGAGAAGATGGAGAGCAAGCCGAAGATCACAAAAGCTACCTTCGATTCCCATGTCAGCGATCTGAACAGTGCCCCAAGGAGAATCTCTGCAGATAGTCTGGACTTGGATGATTACTTTGTATGTTCATTTTTTGATTGCGATTTGAGTAAAGTTGATAGAATGTTCATAGGTCGGCCCTCGTGATTTGGACAAGCACAGCAAGCTTCCCTACTTTATGCGTATGCATGGTAGTGTGTTACCGCGTATGGTACTTCCAGTATTGGCGGTTGGAGCTTGGGCAACCTGCATCACTTGCATCTCCAAATTTGTTCATGACCGTAAGTGTTCAAGATCTATTGCGATGAATGGTCTAACAGAGACCAGTCGGTGTTGCAACACTCCTCCTCACAGTCCTCGGTTTCGTCGTCGGTCTGTCACTTTCATTCAGAAGCTCTACTGCTTACGAACGGTACCCACCTCCATGACCCATTCAAAAGATCCATGCTCACTGAAAACAGATACTCCGAAGGCAGAAAAACCTGGTGCACTCTTATGATCCAATGCCGCAACCTCGCCCGCTACGTCTGGGTCCACGTTGGAGAACGCGAAGGCGACCAAGGCACCGCAGATCTCCTCCAAAAAGTAACAGCCATGAACCTCATTCTCGCCTACGCCGTAGCCCTCAAGCACAGACTCCGCTTCGAACCTTACGCTCACTACCCTGACATTGCGGGTCTCGTTGCTCACCTCGATACATACGCCCAGGCTGCGCACAAGGAAGAACATCTAGCACACAAGCATAAGTCTGCGTGGAAGTCGGTGGGAGAACATCTAGGACTGCCATTCGCATTGTCAAATCCGAGGAAGGAGATGAAGAGGTCGGATAAGCCGTTGGGAAACCTGCCGATGGAAATCATGGCATACCTGAGCGCGTATGTTGAAACCGTACAGAACAACGGGCAGATGAAGTCTACGGTCTTGGGTGGACAAGTCAGTAAGTCGCCTCCCCACTTCTCATTCTGTCCACTCGTATTTCTTCCCTTTGAGCCGACTGAATCCCAATCCCAAACGTCACCAAAGTCGGAGTTTCACTGACAACCGCCCAGTGAACGCCCTGGCAGGCATGACCGACACAGCCGGCAACGCCGAACGTGTGCTCACCACCCCCCTTCCAATCGGCTACAACATCCTCATCTCACAAGTCGTCCTTCTCTACGTCTACCTCCTCCCCTTCCAACTCTACGGCGCCCTCGGCTGGATCACCATCCCCGGCACCATCGCCGCCGCCTACATCATCCTCGGGATCGCCACCATCGGCGACGAGCTCGAGAATCCCTTTGGCAACGACGTCAATGATCTACCGCTCGACGCTTATTGTGCTGAGTTAAGCAGAGAGCTAGATACGTTGATGAGTACCCCTGCGCCGAGGTTCGAGGAGCATCTTGAGGAGACAAGGAGGCTTAATCAGCCGCTTTGGCCGTTGAGTGATAGGGGACTGGAGGAGTGGAGGGGGAAGAGTAGAGAGGAGATTAGGGGGGCTCTGAGGGCGAAGGTCGTTGCTGGGAAGGGGGGTGTGGGAGATATGCCGTTGTGATCTATCTGGCTTGATATCGGAGACGACTGAAGGTGGGGATGCGATTTGTTTTGATTTTTTGTGGGGGTCATTCGCGGATAAGCGAGGACTTGCATGCACGGCGCTCGCTGTGGAAGGCGAGGGCAGTTGAAAGGTGAAAGAAATGCCAGCCCATAAAGGTTATGATGATCTGGTTGAGTGATCATTGTAGCGAGCAAGTAATCAGACCACCATAAGCTTAGAAGTAGAATATGAGCTATGGTTGTAGTACAAGGAAATGCAAGTCACCAAATAAAGTGGGCCCCCAGCCGCTTATTAGATACTGTTTAGGTACAGGAAGTTGTAGTGATGCTCGTTTCGGGAACATTTCATGCCTATCTCTCATACTGAAGCCAGAAGCTTAAAGGTCCTAAGGAAACGATATAGAAGTACCGTCTCAGCTTTACACACTCTAGTTTCAGCCAAAGATTGTTGGTAACGTACGCATTGAAGTAATGATCAAAGACGGCTCAAGAGTTCTTGATTGTTCACCAACGAATGGAGACAGGAAGTTCCTCTCACAGAATTCAGCCATCTCAATTATCAATCTCCGGTCCAAACTCACCCATCGCATCCTTACTAGCTTGCCTCGCTGCCATCCTCTCAAAATACGAATTAACGTTCTTCCTGCCGGGGGAATTCACCCACCCCGCCCCCATCGCCTCATATATCGCCAACAATCCATAAATATGCACATCAGCGGCCGAAAACCTCTACCCACAAAGAAACATCGTCCCTTCCAACTCATCATCCAGCAGATTCAAATACTGATTAATCACAACCTTCTGCGGCGTCCTCGCTTTCGGCACGGGCATCCTATTCCCCTTGTAAAAGTCGACAGTTGCAACGTCGTTGCAGAACCATTCTATGACGGGCTGTGCGGTCTCCAAATCCATCCGTCGAAGCCACATGCGCGTCTCTGCGCGCTCCTCTGCGTTGCTGCCAAAGAGAGACTTGCCGCCCACCGCCACCTCGTCCAGGTACTCGCAGATGGCGGTGATTTCTGTGAGCACGTGGCCGTTGTCGAGACGCAGGGCGGCGAGTGTGCCTCGTGGGTGTACGTTGGTGCGGTAGGCTAGGCGGCGATTCATGAGGTTTGTGATGTCGACTTTTACGGTTTGGAGGGAGAGGCCTTGGCGTTCGAGGATAAATAGGCGGACGACCAGTGGATTGGGGGCTAGGGCGTCGTAGAGAAGCATGTTGGGAGGGGTGGAAGGAGGTATTCTTTGTGGGATGAGAGAAGTCGAAGGAATATCGGTTTTGTTTAACAGGTACAGGGATATATGTATATATATATATATATATATATCTATGACCTTAGATGAAACCAAGTCAGGGAAATGTACGTCTATTACTTTTTGGGTTTTTGGAACCTGAAACTCTCGAAGAAGGTCGACTGAATTTTTCCCGGTTCCCCGTAGTAGACAATAGGCATGAACACGTCTTAAATAGTACGCATCTATCCTTCTGTGGTGGAGAACTCCATGCGACTTCCCGGCTACTCTACATAAATGACGGCAAGTATGAGGTAGTGCAAGTACAAATGTAGAGTTTGCTATCTAGAAAGTCAGAAGTAAGATGTTAAATCCGATACTTCGGTCCAGACTCGCAACTAGTCTATTACCTGGTGACATGCAGGCCAGACTACAACCGAAGGAAGAAAGAATTATCGACCTTGCACCAAACATAGACGTTTGTATCTCTGGGAGGGACAAAGATTTTTCGACAGGGACTCTGATACTCGATATATAAGAACAACGTACGATAGCTATTCAGATGACAACATTCGAAATTTGCCGTGTACAAGGATGTGGACGTGGACGTACAGTGACGGCTAAGCTACGAATACGGATCTTGGTTCGGATGATCAGGAAGCGAGTATGCTGGCCCTGTTGAGTAAAGCTAGAAGAATAAAGTGGATAGCTCTTCCTTGTCAGGTCTACCAAACTATAGGTACCTTAGCGTCATGCGCCATTCCCGGTGGATGTTCATATCTACTGGGCAGCATGGGACTCTTTCGACAGTTGTCTAACGTTGGCCATGCAGAGTAGACTTCCCCTTCCTTTCTTCTCGTCTTCGTATCTCTCAACAGTTTCGAGCGAAGGTTCATAGCTTTTGAAAGGATCTATGTCGAGTCCTGATAGATATAGCACTACCCAGACGTGGTATGATTGCCATTATATCGCTTCTCATAGCCTGTGGTTGCTCTTTGATCAAACTGGCAGCTGCGTTCACGTGAAGTTGCGCAAGAGATTTCCTTTGCAAGAGTGGATGTGAAAGGAATATTTTTTGATAGGAGAAGATGACGTAGATGCCTCGTGATCAAGGATGGCAGAAAATGTGAGATTTGCATTTCCTCCCGATCATATACTTGATGGCACCTTGACTCTGAGTGAGACTGAAAGCAAGAACAAGAAGTATGCAATATGCTCTCACCAAGCCTTCAACGGATTTGTTGCACTTGTGAAATTTGTAACGACAGTTTTGTCTCTGTTCCTCTACTCGGAAACCAGTGAGCCACTCACTATACGTCGCTTCCACAAACAAACCCATCCCCTCAAGAAGCTACCACGCCAACAGCACAACACCAAAAACAAACACCGCAGTACCCCACTACACTCGCTACTTCAGCTGTAATCGTACCAACAAGGCAATGCTCGATCGGACGAGAAGCAGAGACGAGCGTTCTTCCCCGCAATGAATCATTTTCTCCCGTCTCTTCATGCCCTACCTGTCTCCATCACCTCCCTAACCCTCTCCGCCATCTCTCCCAGCTTACTCGCCTCAAAAAGATCCTGCAAACTCAACACCACAGTAAACTTCTTCCGGATCCCACTCTGCAACTCAATCATCGCCAGCGAACTCCCTCCGCACCGGAAGAAATCCGCATCACTAGTACGCGTACCGGCTGCCATCTCCTTAGGCAGGACAGTGAGCCAGAGATCCCGTATCTCCTTCTCGAGAGGCGTGAGCTCCTGATCTTTTGTACCGTCGCTGGTGGTGTTGGAGTTCATGAATGAGCATTGCGAGACAGGAAGTGGCAGAGCAGCGATAGCACCACGATCCCGCTTCATATGTACATTCAGCGGCATATTCTCGATCGGGATGATTGTCGCGGGGACCATATATGACGGCAACGGCAATCTCCCCAACAAGCCTATGATAAACTCTCTCCTCTCCATCTCATCCTTCGAGAAATCAGGCGAGAACACCGCGTGCGCAACGACGAACTTGGAGTCTGTGTCGTTTCCGGAGCCGCGAACAGTACATACCACATCGACCAAGACACCCTTCGAAGTCTGCAGTATACAATTCTCGATATCCTGTAACTCAACCCTAACACCACTAAGCTTAACCTGCAAATCTCCTTCTATTCGTCCATGGAAAAGCAGATCGCCAGTAGCAGTCATAGTCGCTCTATCCCCGCTACGATACATGCGTGTCCAGCCGCGTGCTACGTATTCGGGCGGTGCATACGGATTATGGAGAAATTTTTGCGAGGTGAGAGAGCTGTCGTTGAGATAGCCTAGAGAGACACCTGCGCCGCCGATGAAGATCTCACCTGGGACGCCTGGCGGAAGGGGGGTGAGAAAGGGTGAGAGGATCATGATGGAGTAGCCGTGGAGGGGTTGGCCGAGGGGAATGTTTTCTGAGGTGGAGGTTGGGTCGTGGTAGGGCACGAGGCCTTTGATGGCTGTTACGGAGACTTCGGAAGGACCGTAGGACTGTGATGAGAGATATAATTAGCATTGTACTGGTCGTTAGATCAAGAAGTAAGATGAGTGAGGAGAGAAGGGGAGAGAAGACGTACTTGATAAAGTTTCAAATTCGGCAAGCCCAAAGAACGGAAAGCCTGCCGCAACGAGTCCGACATCTTGTCACCCCCAGCAAAAGCATGTTTCCAACTGGTATTCCCCGCCACAAGATCGGCACCATGACGGATCCAAGAAAGATATCCCGAAGGTGTAGTACGTGTGTATGTGATACCTTCATTTGCAATGATCTCCATTAAAGCTCGCGAGTCGCCACGACGGGCTGTGTCGACGATGTACAGTGAGCCACCACTGCCGAGACCAATGAATATCTCGTCGATAGACATGTCAAAACTGAATGCTGTGTGCTGGATAACGACTTCCTGGTCGAGCTCGTATCGTTGAACTAAAGATTCAATGACATTTACAGTGCCGGAGTGCTTGAGGACAATGCCTTTGGGAACACCGGTGGTACCACTTGTGAAGAGGATCAAGGCTGGATTTTCTGGCTTGGCAGTGATTGGTATTTGGGTCGTCGATGGTACGTTGAGTTGGGAGACATTGATTACGGTAGTTTTTTCGAGCCCGAGTTTTTTCGCATCTTCGATCGTTGTCGAATCGACTAGTACAGCAATTGGGCCGCTTATTTTCACGATTGTTGCGAGTCGAGGAAGACCATTTCGACTCTCGAGCGGGAGACAGACGGCGCCGACGCGCAGGATGGCGAGCATCGAGCATATCCAATCGACAGAGGGCTGTTGGAAGACACCGATGCGAGGAGAGTCTTCTAGCTGTCCGATTGCAAGCAGGGAAGCTGTAATAGTCTGGATTCGATTTCCCATCTCGGCATATGTGAGTGTCTTGCCGTAGCCATCTTTGAGAGCGATGAATGTGCTGCGAGAATCAATCATTTGTTCGACCCTGTGAACAAGTGTCTCTGGCCAAGTCGAACTGATAGGAGGACCTAAGCTTATATCAGTTTCGGTAGAGACAGATTGGGTATCAGATAAACTCACTTATACCCAGTGCAAGTCCCTTCTCGATATCAGCCTTGGCAAACAATGAAGGTCGATCAACACGAGTGGCAGGCCGTTCGGTGAATGTCTCCAAAAGATGCACATAACTCTTGAGGATAATCTCCGCATCTTCCATCGTATACAACGAATTCTGAGCACCAACATAAATCGTAGACTCTCCCTCCAAAGACTCGAGAGCTCCAAGACTGATGTCGTATCCATTACTATTTCTATTGAGGCCTTCGGGAGGAGAGTACGTTTCGTGGTCAAGGAATGACTTCTTGAAGGTCTCGCGATAATCGAAACTAGATTGAAATACTGGGCTGCGAGTTGGATCTCTTGGGATGTTCAGTTCGCTGAGGATGACGTCGAATGGAACTTTTGCGTGTGCGAGAGCGGTGGTGACTTTTGCTCGGGCTTCTTTGACGGCGTGAAGGAAATTTTGAGCGGGGTCGTATCTGAACTGAACTGGTAGGATGTTCATGAGGTTTCCGATGACACCTGGAAGCCATACATTAGCGGCTGAAACTTAGGTCAGGAGAAATGGAATGTGTGTAATGCTGGAAGTTATAGCAAATTGGATCAAGGAGTGGGCAGAAGGACTGTCTCCTTACCGGCATCTTTGGTATCTGTCCTGTTCATGTCATTGATCCCAAGGCAAACGTGGTCCGTATTCAAGAACCTGAAAAGCAACGTTTTCCAAACAGCCAAGTGAAAGTATGCAGGAGAGATCTTCAGGTTTCGACATCTTTCTTTGACCCGAGCTGTCATGTCAGCACCAAGATTGGCGCTAGCTCGTAGCATATGATATCGTCTAAGGGTTTTGCGCGAGCCTTGCGAAGACATGGGAAACAGAGGTAGTGCTGGAGGTATTGTTGCGAGTTCTCGGCTCCAGTAGGACTTGTCTACTGTAGAGTCTGGGCTTTCCACGTAGGCACGCTGTTTTGCTGCCCAGTCTGGGTATTGGAGTGCGGGAGCTGGAAAGACCCCATCATTATATGCTTGCTGAAGGTTTGCGAAGAGGACGTTGGTGCTGGTACCATCCATAAGGATATGGTGAAAGCCCAGGGCAAAGTAGAACACTTTGTCAGATTGTTCACACAGGACAAGCTTGATGGTATCCCCGTTTTCGATGTCAAAGACGTGGCTCTTCAGTGATGTGAAAACTTCTAAGAACTCTTCTCGGCTTTGAACAGGATGTTGAGTCAATCGAAACTTTGGCGTCTTCATGATCCTTTGACATGGACCATTTTCGTTTGTGGTGAAGACAGTCCGCAGTGCCTCGTGGCCTTGAGCGACAAGATCCACCGCTTTTTCGAGCCGAGAAGCATCGATGCTGCCTTTCACTTCGACCCAGAACGTGATATTGAATGCTGTGCGATCTTCGAGGTACTTTCCAAGAAACCAGAAGCTGGATTGCTCGTACGACATGGGCTCATCACGCAAGATATCAGGATGATCGATTCTGACAAATATATTAGCGGCAGTATTCACACGATGCGTGGTTCGAAGATTCATTGAAGCTAGCATGCTCTCGTTATTGCTATCAATAACTTACTTTGCTTCAGCTACAGCATCGACCTCCTGTCCCTCTATTTGTATTTCTTCTTGCTTGATATCGTGGATTACGGACTCGGACTCAGAAGGTTCTGTCGGCACATCATCATCCGCAGTTGAGGCTGAAGATAGAGGAGGCGAAGACTTATAATCGGATGTCGACAATGCAGATGGAGAGGAAGACTTCGCAGGCGCTGTTCCCTCTTCGATTGAAGCCTGTACGGTCCACTGGGGGTTCTGTGGCTGGCTATGGACTACCTGAGTGGCTTTTGGTGGAGCCTCTTCAGGGATGGACTTCGCGTCGTATTTTAAGCCCTCCCCAAGCTGGGGCAGGAATTCCTTGGGTAGCTTATCAGCTGCAAAACCAATCAAGTCCACAGCCGAGGCTCCGCCTAGTATCTTCAGGACGGGCAGGTCGACTTTCAATTCTTGTAGAAACCATGTACGGACGTCAACAGCCACTAGTGAGTCCAAGCCAAGATCGATGAGAGGTGTGCTACCATCGATGGACTCGCCTTCCGAAAGGTTGAGACTTGCATTTAACTTCGCGATAAAGGCGTCTGTGCATGTTGTCAGTATCGAAAAGATGTGCAATCAGGTGAATATAGCGGTCGAGACTTACTCCGAAGTATTGTCACAACCTGCTCAGGAGACTTTGCGGCCTGTAGTAGCTTTCTGACGGGGACTCTAGTGACTTTGCTGCCTTTCTCATCGCCAGCATGTTCTTGGATACGAACAAAATGAGAGAATTTGACCTGAGCAGCCCAATACACTCTGCTGTCTTCTTCGATGTTGAGGGTTCGAATTCCAGAAATCAATTCCGACTTGAGTCCAGAGTCAGGTCTCCCGGAGACGATAGCTTCGGCGAAGACTTGGTGGAGATCAGGTTCCGACATTGGCATACTCACATTCATCAGCCGCTTCAACTGCTTCTCTGACATCTTGAGAGACTTCACTTCGCGGTCGACATAACCTACACCAGCAATTCGAGAGACTGGAGACGTCATCAGTAAGATCCAATAGATAAGCAAAAGGTATGATACTCACGATCGATGACCGAACCGGCAAGACCACGCTCTCTCCTCTGATTGATCAACGCTTTGCAAAAGCTGTTTGCTGCCGAGTAAGCACTTTGACCACTGTTGCCTAGCGTAGCAACTACGGACGAAAAGGCGATGAAAAAGTCAAGCGTATTCTCTTCAAAAAGCTCGCTTAAGAAGACTGTTCCGTCAATTTTCGGCTTGACAACCTTTTGAAAAGTCTCCAAATCCATTCCTTCGAACGCTTGGTCCTGGAGAACTAGGGCGCCGTTCGCTACACCTGCGACGGGGGGGAACTTCGATGTTATTTGGTTGTATACGCCTCGAACATCATTGCGGTTCGTCACATCCCTGGAAGCAAATTAGTTGAGTAGTGAAGGAGCAATGGAAGTAGGATGATTTACCCAGCCATGAAGCTGACAGTGACACCATTGGTCTTATGTTTCTTGATCCAGGGCTCCTCTACTCTCCGAGTTCGACTCATCAGCACAATGAATCGCGCCCCATGGTCTGCCATCCAATCGCACAGCGATTGTCCGAGATCGCCAGCTAGACCAACGAGCCAGTACGTCTTGTCGCTCTGGAAGAGATGTTTTCTGGCATCAACAGGCTCGATCAAAGTGGTGATCTCCGTTTCCAACCGCCAACTGACGACTGAGAAGGGGTCAAGATGATCTGGCCCAGAAAGTTTGGTTGCTGAAACCTCTGGTAGTGGTGAAATATTCGTTGTATTAGCAGCCAGAAAAGACAGCGCACCAGCAGAGACTTTATGGAGCATGTCAGAAATGCCAACCGAGCTCGGAACTGGATTGTATGATTCATTTGACAAGATGAAAGAGCTATCGGCTCGTTGACAGAGTGGAGGCAAGATCGTCGAGAGTTTCAATGCAACACCCTGACTGGAAGCATCAGAAGACAGGTTAATGAACAACGAAATATCGCTGGGAAGAAGAGTCTTGATTGCCCTCGATGAGCTCTGTGGATGGATGTAAGTCCAGTACTGCTCCTCACGCTTTGTGCAGGTTGTAAATACAGCACGGCATGTCTTTGTTGTTGAAAGCATGCGGACAAGTGCTGGAGTTGGCTCATGTACCAGGAAGATGCCACCCGCCGGTAATGCAGCACAGATGATATCTTTCAATATCTGGTCCACGATGGCTGTCAAGAATTGCACCTCTGAGTCAGCCGGTAGATCGACTGCGATCGACCAATCTTTCGGAACAGATATGGTCGATGCGTTCATTAAAGAAGCCGAGAACTTTTTGGCGCCCGTTTGCTTTTCCACGCCAACGCTGAAGAAAAATCGGCCTGCTGGAATACGAATCGCGCTCATCAATGACGACTGGACCTCGATCAACGTATGGCTATCGTCATGGCGTCGCACAATGTCAGGACTGTCTCGCAGAACATAGCCGTCCTGAAGCCATTCCAGGCTGACAGGACAGGAGTCCAGAGTCGAAAGCTTCGTGATGGGCCGTTTTGCTGAATTGTACCGTTTGTTTTGCTCGACCTGAGGCTTCATGCGGGGAATTACCAGCAATTCGTTCTCTACGACCACCTCAGTCTCCGCCGTCCAGACAAGATTATCCTTCTGGTCTGCAGTCTCGAGTTCTTCTGCAATGTGCAAACGAAGTAGCATTTCAGCCAGAAGCGTCCCATTGACCACCTTTGACTGATCGATGTCGAGCAATTGAGTGCGTAATTGAGGAAGCTCGTAGGTGATGCATCGCATGAAGCCCACAGTCATAGCAGCGTGCGGATCCTGACATCGGTAGCCGCGGGTCAACCACAAGACATTTCTTGCTGCTGTGAAGATGTTCTTGAGAACCTGCCAGTGCTCCTTGGTCATAGTCTTGAACATGGGCCCATCAATCTCAACCAAGCTCAATACCGTACACATAGAAGGAATATCGACACCCTGAAGATCGTCGAGAGTGGTCGCTGTGATGACCTGACCAGATCTTGCACGTAAAAGTGGCTCGGCATCTTCAATCAATCTCGAGCTCTCCATGGAATCGCCTCCGATAATGAGAAGGTTCGCAACTGGAATTCGATCCAATGGAGAAGACAGCGGGCGCCGGATGGCCAACACAGTCTCATCCACGGCTTGCGAAACAAAGACAGATGCCAAGTAAACAAGGGGATCGTCGAGCGGCGTGAAGGTATCAATACCGGAGAAGCCGTTTCTTTTGAGAATCTTATTCCACTGCGTCAATCTAAATTGTGATGTGTTAGTATCAATTGTTCATGAGAGTATCCTAGTATCCTTGATGCGCATCGAAGAGAACGTCCAGCTGCCAAGTTCAGAGGATCGATCGAGTCGTAACAGGCATCCAGGGGGCTTAAGTCTGAGCTAGAGGTCAAGGAGGGTCACTTACTCGATTGTGGGTGCATAGCGTCTCCCATCGTCTCGCCCAACCCACCATCCATGAAGACCACCGAAGACCAGACCAACGCGCAAAGGTCGGTTGTCCACGATCTCGAGCATGACCAGATATCCACCTGGCTTCAGAAGTTTTCTTGCATTCTTCAACGTCTCATCAAGCTTGTGTGTTGCGTGCAGCACGTTTGCTGCCAAAACAATATCGTAAGAATGAGCAACAAATCCTTGTGATGTTACGTCCTTCTCGATGTCCAAGGGCTTGAAAACCATTTTGTTTGCATAGTCCTTGTCTTTGAACATATCCTGAGCTTTCATGAGAAACCCAACTCCGATGTCGGTGAAGGTATACGATGTGAAAGCAGTGCCAATTTCCGAGAGGATAGGGGCGGTCGCTCCTCCCGTGCCTCCTCCAATTTCAATGATATTCATATGCGGATAGCGGTGAACAAATTGTGCAACCATTCCTGTGGCAACGTCGTAGGCATGATCGAAACCCAAAGCGTCAATATAGTAATTATCAAGCCGATTGTCTTTGGTCATATGTTCCAGAATAGTAGTTTCGCCACGCACCACAGCTGGAAGATTTTCGCCAACAGCGCGCATGATGTTGAAATCAGCATCTGAGCCATACCTACCAACGTGTCAGTACCAAAGTAGATACCGATTGTTCAAGAACTTACAGCTCCATGATAGAGAGAATTTGCTCGTGATTATCAGACAGCCATTCTTTTGAGGCATAAGCATGTTTCCCGGCGGAAACGAGCTCAATGACGCGAGCGATACTTTCGAAAAGTGCTTCGTGGTGTTTGGGAATATCAATCGAAGCACGCTCGGTCTCCTAGAGTTTGGAAATCAGTACGCGCCAAAACAAGCCTTCAAGAATTTGCCAGAAGTACCAAACGGTCATTTAGACTTCATCAACAATAGAATCGACATGTGACAGATCGTGCAAACAAATGGAGTTGGAAATTGAGCCATACATACCGAAATTGACTCGTGCAAGAATCGCATGTAGTAGAGTGCGACACGTTCACAATCATATGCCTTTTTCAGCTGGCCTGCAGAAGCACGGTTATTGCTAAGCAAGATATCGCCGTTGGGAGATGCGACATTCCAGACTGTATCGGAGAACAAGTGACAATCATCAGCTTCTGTTGCTTGAGAAAAGGGGTGACACACGAGGCCTTCAATTTCAATGAATGTCTGGCTGTCGTCGGTCGAATAAACGCTTATATCGCCCGTGATGTTGTTCGGGGTCGATGCAGATACAGTGCAAGTGAACGAGACCGGTTTAGGCATATTCTCAGTGCATAGCGACGGAATCAAAGAAACCCGCTGCATCCCTGTTGGCGCGTGCAAAGTCCAAAGTCTGCCATCATTCGGAGCGCTAAATGCCGCGAACATGCCTTGCAGAGCAGTATCGAGCATAGAAGGGTAAAATGGCAACTTGGACACCGCATGATCTTCGGCAGGGGGTAGGATTACGCCGGTCGCCATCCCAAGTCTTCGTGTGAGGTCCGACATGGCTCTGAAGTCGCCGGAGTACCCATATCCCAACTCTGTCAATGCCTCATAGAATGTATCAACATCGATATCCGCCATAGCTAAGTCTAGCTTCATTGGGGTCGGAAGGTCGTTAGGGGCATTTTCGCCAAGGACCACCTCGACTTCTGCGGTTGCACTCACGGCCATGACGCCAGAAATTCTGCTCACCGAAGAGTAGCAAGTATACTTGGCTGTTATGGAGGAATCTTTTGACTCTGTGATGTCTGACATCGTCACGGCTACCTCGGTTCCCACGTCGTCGTCGATGGCAATGGCCTTGCTGATAACAAGATTAGTCAATTCGATGAGTCGGACTGGTCGACCGTTCGCCATTTGATTTGCGGCTTCCATTGCCAAGGCTATGTAGCCAGTAGCTGGCAGAACAGTTTGCTAGAACATTTCGAATCAGCGTTACATCTCGGGACGTGGAATGAATGGTCTCTTACTCCTTGAAGCGCATGTCCGGAGAGCCAGGGTAGTTCTCTTACACTAAGAACATTTTCCCAGCGCCATTGATTTTGCATTCCATCTGGCGTTCGTCTTCCAAGGAACTCATGAATAGAGGTCTCATGCGTACGGTATACTTTGCCGCCTCGACATTCCGTCCAATAGTCTCTGTCGTGACTCCACGCGTAGGTTGGGAGGTCCTTCAAGACGACTGAGTAGCTGTTGTCGCTGTAGTGAGCTTTCTGGAACGAGTCAAAATCAACCGCAGACCCTCCGCAATGGCACCAAACGAAGCCAATGCAGTCCAGGAAAGACTTGAAGTCATCCTTTCCGCGATGTAAGACTCCCGAGTAAGGTACCATTTCCACCCTCAGCTGTTGATTTATTTGTGCAACGGGTCGCTTTAAAGCTGGATGGGGTCCAACTTCGAGAGCAGTATCGAATCGTCCACACTCTTCCATGGCACATTCGATAGCTTGAGCAAACAAGACTGGCTTAACCATGTTTTCTGCCCAGTAATTTGCCCTGAGAGACCCATCGCCCTCAACTCTGACGCCTCCGTCAACGCTAGAATACCAAATTGGCGCGTCATTCTCTGGATCAAGAATCTCAATATTGCACCTCGTAATCGCCTCCACGTACGCATCCGAGCACAAGATCATATGGTGAGAGTGATAGGCTGTGTTCACCTTCAACTGCCTCACGGACTTTCCTTCTTCCTCGAATACGACAATGACCTCTGCAATCGCATCACTGTCGCCAGATATGGTGATGCTTTCAGAAGAGTTGTTGGCTGCTACCGTGATACGGCCTTCGAAATCTTCGAGATCGCACATTGCCTTCCCGTCTTCGAAAGTTGTACCCACTGCTATCATTGAGCCCGCAATGCCTTCGGGTCCCGAAGCCAGCTGCGCGTAGTATCCACGATAATAAGAAACTCGAATTGCATCATGAGCACTGATGAATCCCGAGGCGTAAGCCGCAGCGATCTCGCCGCTCTGTTTCAATTGTTTAACGAGCAATAATCCCAAAGTGTTGGAAGACTTACGGAGTGGCCAACAACAGCTTTGAAAGTGACGCCTGCGCTGCGGAGAAGGTCCACTAACACAACCTGCACAGCAGTGCAAAGGGTTTGAGAGAAGACGGCTTCTCCTATTCGTGTCGTCTCCTCAGCCGCTGAGAGTTCTTCGAGAATCCTCCAAGTCGGACGATCTTCAGCAGGAAGGCTTGCTAGTGAACGATCCATTGCCTCAATAATTCTCTGAGCAGCAGGGAAAGCATTGATCAAAGCCGCGCCCATACCAGCCCACTGAGCACCTTGCCCTGTGAAGACTCCAAGAACTCCAGAATTCTCAGTAGATCGTACGCCGCCCAGTTTAGATCCGCTGGAGCTTGGCTCGAGACGTGCTTCAATCGAGCTACAGAGCTCGGATACAGACGAAGCTGAGAAGGTCGCTTTGACGGCAAGATTGGATCTGCGACAGCTCTATCCAATACCATTGTTAGCTCAACTTTCCACTATCTAAGACGCAGATATCATCGAAGGGAAATGCAGTGAAAAGAATCACAAACCAGGGTATACGCTAAGCGGCGAAGGTCTATAGATGGCGTCTCCTTAATATATGAAAGATAAACACTGATTATGCCTTCCAGGGATTCATTGGATGCTGCAGAGAAAACAAAGGGTATACAAGGTGGAGTATCTGCAACCATTGGAATGATCGAATCGTAACTTTCAAGAATAGCGTGTGCATTGGTCCCTCCAAAACCTAACGAGGCATTAGCATTTTCACATAGAAAAACATGTGATTGGAAGTGGAATACCAAAACTGTTGACACTTGCTCGCCGAGGGGTATCGGCAGCAGTTTGGGGCCAGGCCTGGGGCTTTTGAAGGATCTGCATGTTCGTATAGAAAGGCTCAACGTTTGTATTCAGGCGATTCAGAAGCAAATTAGGTGGAATAACCGAATGCTTAAGGGCAACAGAAGCTTTAAGGACACCTGCAATGCCAGCAGTCCCTTCCGTGTGGCCGATGACCGTCTTGACGGAGCCCACATAGAGAACGTCGTCTGGGTCTGTGTCGCCATAACCGAAGAATGCCTCTCGTAATGCCTCTGCCTCTTGAGGATCGCCTGCCTGAAAATCGCGCATCAGTAACCTCTTTAAGGAGACGAAACACTTTATGCAGTATAACTTACTGGCGTGCCTGTTCCGTGAGCCTCGAAATACTGGCATCGATTGCTTTTTATCGTCAAGTCAAGCCCAGCTTTCGCATAAGTCGACCGGATCAAGGCTGCTTGGGCAGAAGCGCTTGGCATTGTAATACCGGTTGTCTTACCGTCTTGATTGATTCCAGTTTCACGCACGATACACTCAATGTCGTCGCCATCCTCAAGTGCAGACCGTAGAGTTTTGAGGAGGACAGCCCCAACCCCTTCTCCTCGCGCATATCCATCAGCATCAGCATCCCACATTCGTGAATGACCAGTTGGTGAAAGCCTAGCAAGGGTCAGAATGAGATAGAAAAGCGTTTAGAGGATTCAGATCCTCAATTAACAATGACAGCCAAGTAAAGATGAAACGTACATATTCATCTTGCTCCCCGCAATGAAATTTCCCGAGTCTAAAATCAGATTAGTTCCCCCTGCTATGGCAATCCTTGAAGCCCCATCCCTCAGAACTTGAACCGCTTGATGTATGGCCACAAGACTCGATGAGCATGCTGTATCGATGGTCATCCTACAATGTCAGAACTTATCAATATCGTGATATTCAGTGAGCATACGATGGTCCATGACAGTCAAAATGACTACAGAATCGGTTAGCATTGAAGGGGATTGAAGAGGATGACACCTAGGCAGATTCTAAATGTGCCGACAATGAGACGTTTTTGACAGCGAGGGTGGCATGACTTACTAAGATATGCGAGCTGCTGCGTTGCTGTTTGCAGTGCCTGAAGACAAATAAGTTGGAATGAAATTTGGGTCACGACTAGCAATCCCGGAGTAGTCGTAAGACATCAAACCAATGAAAACGGCCGTGTCGGATCCTGACAGGTCAGATAATGTCACTCCTGCAGACTCCGCTGCTTCGTAACAAACTTCCATTAGCATACGGTGTTGAGGGTCCATAGAGTCTGCTTCTGTTTGAACTATCAGCGACAACTCTAGCATCAAATTGATAGGGAACGGAATGTGCTTATACAGGCTGCAAGGCGATGTGCCTGGGAAGTTGCTGCAGAAGCGACATACCAGACGGTAGAACATTGAAAAAAGGTGCATCGAATTTGCGTGCATTGCCAGGAATGAAGTAAGCGTCTTTGACGTTAGTGGTACCATGATGATGTCCCGTAGGGTGGTAGAATCGATCAACATTGAACCGTTCGGATGCAATTGGCTCAGAGACGTCCCGAGGTTGCTCGAGGAGCTTCCATAGCTTCGAAAGTGAATTTGCATCCCCAGGGAACCGACACCCACTTCCGATGATGGCAATCGGTTCTCGTACTGGTTGAAGGCTGCCCATATCTGTTATGAATGTTTGATGGAGTGAAAACCACAAAGGGGCTGTCTTCACGTGCACTAATATGCAATGTTCTGATACCGAGTCAAGGCCGAACTGAAAGCTTCCAGTTGTCACTGTCAATCGAGATAGTGGAAGCGGGTCAATGGGGTAATATGCAATTGATCAAAGCACCGACCCAGAGGTTGAGCGCTCTCGGCAAAGACACCATCAAAGCTGCTGAGAATTGGGATACTCAGCACCAAGAAGCACTCCGAGGCACAGTATGGAGCATATGAAGTCGCCGGCGGACGGCTGCAATGGAGCATAATCCTTTCATCGGCCAGTCCGATCATGCAGCTTAGTCCCAACTTGATGAAGTATCACGCATGGGAGGTGGTTGAGGAGGTCTGGTGGCCATTGTGGAGCTTGGAGGCATGGACGATGGAGAGAGGTACCATTCGCCATCTCGTAAATTGTGGCTCTATGTAGATGTCTGAGAGCTCTGGGAAATATCTTGCATCAGAACTTGGTTCCGTTTATTGGATTTTGCCGTTGATGTTCAGGTTACCTATAGAGATAGTTGAGGTCGAATTTGGTTGAAGCACGTGACAACACTTGGCATCAACCCACAAATTGGACGCGACGCGACGAATGTGAAAACCTCTTCACTTGTTACTGATGTCTCGAACTACTGTTACTGCACATGCTATTCATGGTATTCAAATGTACTTTCTCTCGCCTTCACCTAGCTCTGGTCCGGTCCACTAGCAGACCTGATACACCAACTTTACCCCAGATAATTCTTTCTTCCGTAACGCATCCATCCCGTTGAGAACGCCCTGAAAGCCTCCAGACATGCTCTTCAATGGATGAGCTCTGATCTTGCCATCCTGCAAGAGCTTTCGAGCCGTAGCAAACCACCTGACGGAGAACTTGCGCAGTTCCTCGTCTGCCTCTCGTTCAAATGGCGCCGGCCATCCGATTTTCTTCCCTAACATCATCGGCCCAAACACCCATTGCGCTTTGATTGTCTTTTTGGTATCCAGCCATGTGGGAAACGGCTCCAATGCGGTGTACTTGCCTCCTGCTCTACCGATACACTTGTAGCAGAATTCCATGGTCTCTGGCTCGGAAATGCAATCGAGTACATATTTAAGCGAGTTCTTGGTGTATGACTTGATGTCATCGGGACAAGATGGCAGGTGATAATCGAACACTTTCTCAGCACCGTAGGACAATACCAGATCAAAGTTCTTCTCCGACGCTGTCGCAATGGGGATCAATCCGCACCTATCCGTAAGTTAGCTGTCTGCTCCACCAACGGAGTTCCGCTCTTTACAATTTGAGAAGCTGAATTGCCATCGTTCCAGTCGCCGAACTACCCCCGTACACTAGAACATACTTGGGCTTAAAAGCAGGCTCCGTTGGATATCCAGGAACCTCGAGAGAGTGGAACAAAGCCATACCCATGGTGCCAATTCCACTTCCAATTGCAGCACCTTCTTCGAATGACATCGCATCGGGGATCTTCATAGTCACAAAACCAGTCGCTCCTATATATTCGGTGAAACCTCCGACATCAGGCTGAAGCGGGTTCGAAGACTGGACGACTCCTGCTACACGATCGCCAATTTGCACACCGGGGCATTCTGCGTCAGATGGCGAGTCAGCAAACCGATCACAGTTGAGCATGAGAAGCATTTGCTGGTGGTGAATAGTAATTCCCTGGTCAACATACGAGCGTTGCTTCCGATCGCCACAACATGCCCTGCAAAGTCTGTCCCAACTATGGCTCCTGGTACAACAAGTCGGCCGACCATTTTGGTGTCTACTGGATTCAAGCCGACGAACTTCGCCTTCACCAAAATCATGTCATCCTCTACCTTGGGAAGCCGCATGTTCTTCGATATAGTCAAGGTCCCATCTTCGAGACCGATTATCGCCGTTTGAAATTCTGGAAGTGAGTCCATCTTGTGCGGTACTTTTTGGCGAGCGATTGGCATAGGACTGCCTTGATGCCTACCCAAGTCGCTTTCCTGTCTGGCGATCATGAACTAAAAAGCCATGGTCCAGCCAGCAATTTGAGACCACTCTGAGAGGTGTGGTCAGCTCAGAAGCTGCTACATCCTTCCGCTTCCAGTAGTGCTTTCGTAAACGGAGGCATCAAGGGACTGTGCAGAAACCACCGGCGGTAACATTACTATTCCATGCGACTTTCTTTTCATCCACAGCCACATGACAGACGGCGATATCTTGGTTTCCCAAAACGATTCCCAATCCACTTCTACACGACTCGCCGCCTCTCATTCGAGCGCTTTGCATATGTAGCGCTACAATCCGCCCGTTCCGCATGCGCCTTCTGCATGACGACCCGTGCCGTTATCCTTCTGCATGCATTTGGACCTGCCGCCCGCTACCTCAGCTATCTCACTCCCTGTCAATTCCCCTCGCTTCCGCCCCCACATTGGAGACTTGCCATCAATCACAACCCCACAGTGCCACGTTCTAGCATATGCAGGTGATAGCTGACTAGAGCCGTCCGAAAATGTGAGCCAAACCATCTCTACGTTGGGAGATGAACGAGATCACGATTTGCGGCAAAGAACAAGCTCTGTGAATGGTATAGTCGTCCAATTGCTCACTCCCGGCACCACCTCAATCGCTAATTATGTTAGGGTGAGGCACAACCATGCACGACATTCAATGAAGGCAGTCCTACCAGAGATACCAGTATCGAGGGGCGTATAAGCAGCACGTCAGTGTGCCCTCGACTACATATCATTCGTCGCTCGCGCCAATGGAGCTATCACAATCATGCTCTTCAGCCTGACGGGACGCTGTTTATGAAGCATCCAGTGCAAGGCCCATCTCGTGTCCTCAAATTTGATCATTATCTATGACGACTACTCGCAAGTATCAATAAATGCCACCTTCAAGATCGCCAGTTCGAGCTGCTTGCGACAGATGTCACGAGACAAAGAGTCGTTGTGCAAGAGCCCCTGGGTCGTTTGAATGCGAGAGATGCAGCCGGCTCGGCAATGTGTGCTCCTATTCCGCTCCGTTGCCAATGGGCCGGCCAAAAGATAAAGCATCAACCCAGGGCTCTGGTTCAACCTCCAGGGATCATGCTCATCCATATTCTCAAAATGCCCCGATAGAGCGGAAGAAGCAAAGAAGAGCTGCGCGAAAGACTCCTGGTGCTTTCCAACTTCGCGAGAGAAACGGCTTGCCATCCCCTCCTGCGTATGACTCGGTTGCCTCACAAGCCAATTCGAGCACAAATCAGACCGACAGTGAGACACCTGTATTCGTCGATGCATCGCTCTACTGACACAGTTATCTACAGACTCGCAGCACTTAAATTGTGACTCTTGGCTGCCGGAGGATTGGCCGACTGGCAACTTCGACCTGAACTGTATGCTGGAGCCAGACTATGCACCACAACTCAATCATACAAATATTCATCAAGGGAGCAACTTCGATCAGTCGCAAGACCCTTCATCTGCTACTTTGCCAGTCCCGCAGGAAGGTCACCCACCGATTGATGCCGAAGGCGTTCTCTCGACACCCATACGAGCAAGCCAAAATCTCGCCGCCATGAGTGGAAAAGGCTCGTCAGAGACCTTCCCCGACATCTACGAGGATCGTTTACATCAGCTTCTGAGACTGCAGTCTGAATCATACAAAATCACATCTCCAGCGACATCTTCAAATTTCAGTTCATCCTTCCTACCTGAAGGCCCCGGGTTCCACGGAAGGTCGACGCCTTTGTGCAAGTCCAGCATTTCTAGTCTTGACACGATCCTTGGGAACACCCAAACATTGATTGACATCCTTCAAATGTCCTCCTTGTCGCCTGCAGCAGTCTCCCATATTCCTCAGAACTCAGCTGGGATTTTACAGGTCCATCCTAGCTCGGCCAGTGATATGCAGAATCCTTTATCCACTCGCCCCAGTCATCCTCTTGATGATGTTACGACGCTTCTTAGCATGTCGTGTTATCTCAGCCTGCTTGTTGCATATGATGGACTTATTGCATCTTTGCTGTCATCGCCTAACGATCAAGGCGACCAAGGCGCTATCACGGTGAAGCCGACGTCCTTATCATCTCCGTCCTTGACTTTCGGCACGTTTAGTATGACATCAAGATCCAATCTTTTTGTGAGCACTGTGATCCATGTTATCAAGAAGATGGTACAGCAGCTTCAAGATACATTCCAGGAGACCTTTTTCCGGGCACACAACGCTACGTCCGGGGCGACCGCGTCTCTAGAGAGAAACGATCGTTCTGATGATCAGGTAGGTGGGGCATGCGGCGGGTTTGAGACTGGAACCCCTATTATTTCTTGTGCTCACTCTGTTCTGGTGGATATCTCAGAGAGGGAGAAGAGGTTGCTTCAAGTTCTCGCCGCACAACGATAGAAAGCTGTCGCGCAAGACATTCCCCAGGATTTCTTTATTGGCGGCAAATGCGATAAGGAAGGACTGATGGTCACGATGGATATCGTAGCGAAGCAGCATTTGTGGCTTTTTATTTCTAGAAATTGTCGATCTGCTTTGCTATTTAGGCTTCCTTTCCATTCCATTGCACAGCAAGCCGGACGTTCTCTCCGTGATTGAGGGCTTCCAAGAGATCCGCTGTACCGAGAAATTGGCGAGCCTGCAAATATCGTCTTCAAGTATATTGTTGGCGCTCGCACAATCATATCTCATCACATACAATCAAATAGAGACTATCATGGATCTAAGTTTTACAGGCATACGCATTTCATCTGTCTGCTTGAAACTTTATCCCATCTCTGGACTTGAATTTAGGTGTCTAAGCCACGTCAAGGAATAATGACGATACATGCATGACCGGGGACATTCAAATTAAGGCTACAGTCTGCCTTCTACATTTGTCTTGCGTAAGTCTCCGGTGGCACAAGGCAATCGCACTTTGACTTTCCCGATCACAGTCCGCTCTGTGGCGTATGCAATCAAGTCGAAAACTCGCCGAGGGTTCTTGCCAGCTCGAAATCGAGGGCCATGAAGTTTGTCACCCTTTGAGGAGCTGCAACACTGAGTCCTGTCATCCCATTTTGTTCTCCCATCATTTCACTTGTCTTCATCTTTGTCATTTCGCAGCTATGAGAGCGCTTGTTGTTCTCAAAGCATTTTGGAAGTTTGTTTGGGTAGGCGGAAATCCGTTCGCCATCCTCACAGCCATCCACACTCCGAATGAAGAAGGCAAATATGTCATTCAAGCTGACGGAATAAGACTTGCTTTTACCGTAGGTTTCAATCCCTCAAAAGGAACAACTTGGACATTTTTGCATTTCTTGTCTTTGAGGAATGTCTGAAGGTTGTTCCAAAGTATAGGGACGCTAACGGCCGGTCGCTAGAATCAAGGCGGCGCTCTTGCCAATCTATGGATAAATAATACATATGGCCAAGAGATTGACATAGTGATGGGTCTTGACAACGCGACACAGTACGCTCAGTATGACGGGGCGCTCGGCGGGGCTCTAGGTTCGTCACAATACACATCAAAAAAATGTTTTGGGGTTGACATACCCGTACAGGACGCTATGCAGGACTCATAAGTGGCGCAAGCTTTGAGCTCAATGGGAGACGATGGAAGACTTCTGCGAATGGGAAGAACGGGCAGAAACCGGTCACTATTAATGGTGGGAAAAGAGGTTGGGGAAACATCAGACTCGACGTGGCAGTTCATACGAAGGATACTCTCACATTCTTTATATACGATCGCGGTGCGAACGGATTTCCAGGAGTTTCTGGCGCGAGCTTAACTCATACTGTTACGCCTTTTGCCTGGCATATGTCATACGGATCAACACCGATGAAAGAAGCTGGCCCCCTGGATCTTAGCCACCAAGTTTTTTGGAACTTGGATGGCTTCGCAGAAAACTCGACACGCACCATCGAAAAACACAAACTCTCCTTACCCTTCTCGGGTTTGCGTCTTGATATTGACGATGACAAGATACCCACAGGCGACATTCATGGTAACAAGAAGAGCTCTGGTTACGATTTCTGGTCTGGCCCGCGGCCACTTGCCGTAGCGCTGAACCACAGTGGAGATGCACCTCCGGGTCTTGATAATACTTTCCTCACTAGTCGTTCGCAGCCCTGGGCGAAAGATCACAAGCCAGTTGCAAGTTTGGAGTCAGAGCAATCCGGAGTGAAACTAGATTTTTACGCCGATCAGGAAGCATTGCAGGTCGTGACATGGAACAATCCTGATGGTAATCCATCCATCCACAAGCACTCTCAGCAATGAACGTTGACATTAACAGGCTCGGTACCATTGAAGAAAAAGCAAGGAAATGGGACATATCCTATGTTTGCCGGAGTCAGTCTCCAAGCACAGGACTGGACCGATGCAATTAACCATCCAGAATGGCAACGGGACGAAAGGATCATATGGGGACCTGACAGATGTTTCATCGCATATAGCACATTCAGATTCTCTGTACGTAAGTAGGGGCAAAGCATGCGATAGTTCAGAAATATACCCATCGCCCCCGCGACCTCATATGCTCATCACTTGTCAAGCTCTCTCGTAACTTATCATGCAACTACTGAATCGAGAACATCCAGTGAGCCGCGTTCCATCACAGTATACACATTTCGTATGGCATGTATAACGACTGAACTCGATTGTATGACCATCTGCAACCACGGGAAACGTGCGAACTCAACATACACGACTGCTGTTGCTAGGCTAGATCAGAAGCTCGTTATCAGCTCAACCAGGGTACAGAAATAGATAGCTCGAATCGCCAGCATAATCGCACCATGCCTCGTCCTCTTGACCCCTGGCTGATAAGCTGACATGTATCCGTTATCTTCCTGCACCACATCGACCGAGACGCCCAACCGCGCTTCGATGCTGCCACACCACGACCCTGCATGTGACAGGCGGCTACGCCTCACTGGCACTTCTCTGGGCATTCTTGGTGTCACAACACGCCGTTGGAGCGGTGACATTACGCTCGACCTCATCAGATAGCGATCGAGACGGCGACATCCCTCCATCAATTCATCCAATGTCGCCCACCCTGTCATAAAGCGGGGACGTCAGATCCGACCTCTACACTAGGAGTGTACGATACACGTAACACTTTCGATAGATCTTCAGCTGTTCCACGCCTCTGCATGCAGGATCAAGTCCCAGAACAAACTTGCTCAAGCCTTGAACTTTGAGCGCCAGGACCATACACTCCGTTGCCCCTTGGCTATCCCAGTTTTACCCATGGACCGGCCCCAAGTACTTGTTACTTAACTTGTGAACTTGCAACCACATGATCTGCGAGTATGGCTGCTCCACAACTTCGACGAGCGCAAGGTCCAGAGGCAAGGCTAGAAGGTGTAGGGGACGTGCAAATTGACATCGCAGACACCTATGTCGAGCCTCAACGTCCTGCCCTGACGAAAACAGAGCAATTAATTCTGAAGCGCCAGAGTGATATTCCAGATGTGAAAGTTGGTCCAAGAACGATGATACGATATGCGACAAGGGAAGACCACATCATAATGTCTATCAGTGGTGTATGTGCTGCAATTGGTGGTGGTATTGTTCCACTCATGAGCGTGAGCTTTGCACATTCCTGAGAATATCTCAAAGCTAATAGACTCAGGTGGTATTCGGTGCTTTAGCCCAAAGCTTTCAGGAATACAGTGTGCTGTCTAAGGTTGAGAGGGACACTTTTGACAGAAATCTCATTACCAAAACCCTGTATCTCGTTTACCTAGCAATTGGTGAATACGTCTGTATTTCCATATCAACGTTTGGCTTCTTGTACACAGGAGCCCGTATAACACAGAATCTGAGAGAACAGTATCTGTAAGTTTTCAATGAGGTTCATCTGTCTGTGATTGGGCGCTTCTCACATATTCAACGTGTCGCAATCGGAAACCCAAATCGATCTACTTGCTGACTCTCCGATTACGTAGGGCTTCTATCATGCGCCAGAACATCGCGTTCTTTGATACACTCGGGACCGGAGAGGTGATCAATTGCATAACAGCTGATCTGAATCTCGTCCAAGATGGCATTTCGGAGAAGGTGGGTTTCACTATCACCGGACTCACTACATTCATTTCCGCGTTTGTGATTGGGTTTATCATGTATTGGAGTATGCCAAGTGTCTTTTAACCAACGTCTATGAAGCTGATACCTGTCCAGAGTTGACTCTGATTCTCTCTGGAACTCTATTCTCGCTCCTGTTCGGCCTTTTCCTCACCTCGCTTGTCTCGAAGAAGTACAGTGTCCAAAAGATCGCTGTAAATGCCACAGCAGCAGCCCTCTCAGATGAAGTATTCAGCTCCATCAGGAACGCTATTGCCTTTAATACTCAAGCAAGACTGGGGAAACAATATGACAAACTATTGGCCGGTGCTGCAAAATTCGATTTTAAACTTGGTGTCACTATCTCTGTCCTGCTGGCAGCTTGCATGGCCATTGTTGAGCTCACATATGTAAGTATCTCCATGTCCACAAGCAATTCCGTAGCAGTTGTCATCCTGACATGTATACCAGGCGCTTGCGTTCTGGGAAGGTTCCCGCCTGTTAGTGAACGGGGAGATCAACCTGGCAAGACTCCTTACCACTGTGCTCGCAATTGTTCTTGGGTCTTTTGCACTGGTAAACATAGCTGCCAATTTCCAGGTGAATAGGTGCATGCATCAAGCAGACATGTGTTTTGTTAATTCCTGGTAGGCCTTCGCTATAGCTCTGACGGCAGCCAAAAAAATCTTCAGTACCATCGACCGCGCTTCCCCACTCGATTCATCATCCGAGGATGGCCTTAGACTCGATGTCATCGAAGGAACCATCGACCTACAGAGTATCACCCATGTATATCCTTCCCGCCCAGACGTGTGCGTAATCAATGATCTGTGCCTCAATATCCCTGCTGGAAAAACGACCGCTATCGTCGGGGCTTCAGGGTCCGGCAAAAGTACGATAGTTGGGCTGATTGAAAGGTTTTATGAACCCATTGGCGGCAAGATTCTCATTGACGGCCATGATACTTCGCAATTAAACCTGACGTGGATGAGACAGCAGATAGCTCTTGTCAATCAAGAGGTGAGACAACCCGCCATTACTCTACATCTTGATTCAATTATACTTGATCGCGGGGAGCGTTGGACTTTGTCTTCGTGTCTAGCTTCTCTTCCTACCATATATCATGAAGCTGACAGAAGCAATAGCCAGTCCTCTTCGGGACAACAATCTACGAAAACATTCGGCATGGACTCATTGGGACCCCGCACGAAAGTGCAAGCCCCGAGGTCCAAGAGAGAATGATCATTGAAGCAGCGAAACAAAGCAACGTACACGACTTCATTATGAGCCTTCAGGCAGGTTATCAGACTCAAGTTGGGGAGCGAGGCGTTCTGCTCTCGGGAGGCCAAAAGCAACGCATCGCGATTAGTCGTGCGATAATATCTGATCCTAAATTTCTGCTTTTGGATGAAGCAACTTCAGCACTAGATACACGATCAGAAGGAGCTGTTCAAGCTGCATTGAACGCAGTGTCCAAAGGGAGGACGACCATTGTCATTGCACATCGACTGTCAACTATCAGAGATGCTGATAACATTGTAGTGATGGGTGCTGGACGTATTATTGAGCAGGGGACACATGACGCCCTGCTCAATCTGAAGTCATTCTATTACGAGCTCGTTCAAGCCCAGGAGATGTTGCCTGGGACATTTTCAAACAACGAAACTGATTTCATCGATGCTAGAGATTCCGACATGGACCTAAACTTGGACGAGAAATCTGAGATTGCTCATGGCCAGCATTACCCCATTTCTCCTGGAATAGCTCAAAAATACTCATCTTGGTCTTTGGCCAAATCCATCTTAGCTTTCAATCGCAAGGAGTGGCCCATCATGCTTGTCGGCCTCCTCTTTTCGGTGCTCGCTGGAGGAACGTACCCAACGCAGTCCTTATTCTTCGCGAAGTCTATTTCATCATTAGCATTAGCACCCTCTCAATTTAGCCAGCTCCGTGACGAGGTCAACTTCTGGTCTTGGATGTATTTCATGCTTGCTATTGCCGCATTTATTTCTTTCCTCCTCCAAGGGCTGGCTTTAGGGTATTGCTCAGCGAAGTTGACCTCGCGTGTTGGAAGCAGGGCGTTTCGAGATATCATGCGGCAAGATGTGTCGTTCTTTGATCGGGAAGAAAACACAGTCGGGTCACTAACAAGCACCCTTTCAACGGAGCCCACAAACCTGTCTGGCTTCGGAGGGTTCACTCTTGGCGCAATCGTCTCGGTGATATCAACCATCGTCTCAGCCCTTGCGCTCAGCATCGCACTCAGCTGGAAACTCGGGCTTGTATGTGGCGCGACTATACCTCTCATGCTATCTAGTGGCTTCTACCGCTACTGGATCATGGCTCAGCTGGCGAAACGATCCAAGAAAGCCTATGCAGCATCTGCCAGTTATGCAGCCGAAGCAACCTCGGCGATAAGGACCATCGCATCTCTGACTCGCGAGAAGGATGTTCTCGCTGTTTACCACAAATCGCTTACGGAGGAACGCCGAAAAGCACTGCTTCCTACATTGAAGTCTTCAAATCTATATGCCGTATCTCAAGGCTTTCCGTATCTAGTCATGGCATTGGGCTTCTGGTATGGAGGTCACTTGATCTCCAGAGGCGAGATAGGGATGTTTGAGTTCTATGTCTGTTACAACGCTCTCATATTCACCATTCAATCCGCTGGAAGGGTTCTGGCATTCGCTCCCGAACTCGGCAAGGCCAAAAATGCTGCGTTGGAGTTGATGTCGATATTTGAGAGCAAGCCCGCCATCGATTCCAGTTGTCCATTGGGTGCAGCTCCGGGTCAGGTTGCTGGAAAGCTCGAATTTCGCAATGTTCATTTTCATTATCCCAACCGAGATGGTGCAAAAGTGCTGAGAGGGTTGAGTTTCGCGGTCAATCCAGGCCAGTATTTAGCTTTGGTAGGAGCAAGTGGATGTGGAAAAAGTACAGTATTGGCATTGGTGGAAAGGTTCTACGACCCCAGTAAGTGCAGACATCATCACTAGGCCTACGAGGATCGTTTGTTGGATATCAGTTATTGTGTCTTATTCAAGTCTCGATAAGTTCACAGGCTAATGTGAAGACAGTTGGTGGGGATATCTACGTTGACGACAAAAACATCTCAACACTCAATATTGCTCAATATCGACGCCTCTTCGCGCTAGTTAGCCAGGAGCCAACCCTTTACCAAGGTTCCATTCGGGACAACGTACTTCTGGGCACCGATGAAGAAGATCCTGACAGTCAATCCCTTTTTCGAGCATGTAAGGATGCTGACATATATGACTTCATCATGTCACTCCCGTAGGTTCTTCGTATGTCACATTGAGCGCTTCATGTGCTGAGAACAGACTCTTAGGGACGGATTCGACACAGCTGTGGGCTCAAAGGGTACTTTGCTCAGTGGCGGCCAGAAGCAGAGGCTTGCAATAGCACGAGCTCTGATAAGAAGTCCAACCGTGCTCCTTTTAGACGAAGCAACAAGCGCTTTGGATAGTGAAAGCGAGAAGTCGGTCCAAGCAGCTCTTGAGAACGCAATGCGTGGTCGCACCACTATAGCTGTGGCCCATCGGCTATCGACCATTCAGCGTGCAGATTTGATTGTTGTCCTAGATCAAGGTCGTCTTGCTGAGGTCGGAACCCATTCAGAGCTCTTGGCGAAGAGAGGACTGTATTATGAAATGGCTAAGATACAAACTTTAGAAAGGGCAACGTGATGGCCCCAAATTACAGATAACCTTTTGGAAATTTAGCTCGTGCTTTTAGGGCTATGAAAAAGTACAGCTTCCATTTCCTACGTCTAATGAGCCTCTGGCGTAGGCGGTCCTACGGTCCCAGTATGGTTAAGCGATGTTTACCCCGCAGCGGGGTAATTCCTGCGCTCTCGCAATCGCTATTTCTAGCCCTTCGAAGCTGCGAGAATCTCAATCTGAGATAGCGTCATGTACAAAATACTCGTTTCCCAAGTATTCGTTTACTTCGCTTCCTGAATTGAGCGATTGAACGATGTCGTGCCTCATGGGAATGGAAGTCGCCGCCTCCGTCGGAGCCCTGGAAGGAATTCCTTCAAGGGAAGGCCATGCGAAGTCGCCGAGCGCCCAAAGTCTCCAACACTTGTAGAACTCATGAGGTGCGCCATCAATGCCTACAGAAGATCCTGATGAAAAACGACTCGGCCTGATATTTCCACTTACATTTTCAGGAGTTTCTACGATGGATCTGTTCGAGTCGGCGCCGAAGATAGTGATCACGGTGTTGTTATTGGTGCGTACAGAGTCCAACTCAAATATCTCTAGCTAATGACTACTAGATTGCCCTCTTGCATGTTTCAAGGGCCCTTTACTACCTCACTTTACACCCATTGGCCGTCTTCCCAGGACCGAAGTTTTATGCAGCATCAAGTCTACCTTCCTACTACGACTTGTGCCGTGGAAACTCAGCATCAAGAACATTAGAGTTACACGAGATATACGGGCCTATTGTACGCTTGACGCCCAACGACCTTTCTTTTAACAGCTCTCAGGCATGGAAAGGTACATTTGAGCCTGAGCTGAGATCCTATGCAAGCAGACTAAATGAAATGACTCAGATATATACGGATTTCGGAAAGGAGGAAAACATCTTGAACGTGATCCGAGATTCTTCTATACGGATCCCAGCAGAGCCCAGAATATTATTGGCAAGCACGCGACTCTAATTGTTTGACACTCCCGGACTGACGAGGATCCAAGGAGCTAATGAAGAGAACCATGCTCGTTTGCGGAGGGTCATGATACACGCGTTTTCAGACTCGGCTCTGCAGGCACAGGAGTCGCTCGTCACAAGCTACTGTGATTTACTCATCCAAAAACTTTATGCCCAGATGGAATCCGAAAAACCGGTTGATATGACAGCTTGGCTCAATTTCACGTCCTTTGATATTATCGGAGATCTCACATTTGGTGAAAGCTTCGGTGCCCTGGAAAAAGGGGAAGAGCATTGGTGGATGTCCATGATTTTCAATGGTTTCAAAATGGGCGTGTTGGTGAGAACTGCGAAGGAACACATGACCGCACCGTTTGGGAATTGGATTTTTTCCGGGCTGACCAAAGTTCCTGCCGTTGTCAGAGCTCAGACAAAATTTCGAAGTTTCATTCGAGATAAAACGTTGCGTCGGTTGTCGATGAAGGGAGATCGCGAAGATATTATGGGGTCAGTTTTGCACCAATATGGTTCGCATCCCATGACCAGAAAGCTAACTCAAGAGTCAAGAGCGATACTAAGACACAACGACAAGAAAGGACTGTCGCAAGGTGAACTTGGCACAAATGCTGGATGCCTCATCATTGCGGGCAGTGAAAGCACCGCGACCCTCCTCAGCGGTCTGATATTTTATCTTCACTCCACACCTCGTGTTTTGGAACTGCTCCAACAAGAGATCCGTCAAAATTTCACGTCATCAGCCACCATCAATTTTGAGTCTGTTTCAAAGTTGCCCTATCTTCAAGCATGTATCCAAGAGGCATTGCGTCTTTATCCTCCCATTCCGTGTGGACTGCCTCGCCAAGTTCCGCTCGGCGGAATGGTCATTGATGGACGTTTCGTTCCTGGAAATGTGAGATAACATCATGTGTCCTACCGAATATAGTGGTACGTTGACTGACTTCACTTGATCAGACTAGCGTTAGCATGCATCAACTTAGTACCGGCCGATCAAGCCAAAACTTCACAGATCCGCTGAAGTTCGTGCCAGAGCGATGGCTACATCTTGTACCAAGCGTCAGCACAGGATCAGCATTAGCAACAAATACTAGCGCCATTCTCGATCAAACCAAAAATTCTAATCGATATGCTAGTGATGACCTCGCGGCGTCGCAGCCTTTCGCCCTTGGCTCTCGAGGTTGTCTTGGAAAGGTAACGAGGACATTCTGCCACGCTCGCCCTTATGACTTGGGAGAAGAGAGTTCGTTCTAACACGTTCGCAGAATCTCGCTTTCGCTGAAATGCGATCCATCATGGTTCGACTCATCTGGCATTTTGACATGGAGTTAGAGCCTGATTCGCTAGCTTGGGACCAGCAGAAAGTCTACGTGCTGTGGAGCAAGCGTCCACTCAATGTCAAATTGACCGCGCGTAAAACAGACAAAACTTCCAAACCTAACTAGAAGATACCATCATGCGAAGGGAGAAGAGAAAGCATAGTAAATACTTTGGCAATGATGAAAACATCGAACTTCCATTTCATCACACCGTGGATTCGTACCTTCTCAGTGGGAGCCAGACTCTCTCTTAGCATAAGACGTGACTCACATGTTTGCCTATCTGTGAAGGACGTCTCAATTGAGTCCTAGGCCATCATTGTTTCCTCGAGAAGACTTGTGAATGCCTTGTCGCGGAAAGCCTTGCACAGAGATCAGCCTGAGTGGCTGGAACACGCGTCATCGAAATCACTGTTTTGCATTATTTATCATTTTAGATGCACCGGAGCCCGATATTTCAGCCATGGGTACCCAGCCGGATATTGAACAAAGTCGTATCACAATTAAAAGCTCTGATATACCGGCACAAGAGTGCATGGCGTGGCTGTCACTTGCCAAGTACTACGACTGGTAAGCACACGACTACTTAAGCTCGGGTTTAGATTGAACTCGCTTGGGGCTTTACCATATCCGCTTTCCCGAGGGTTGAATAGACTCTTGATGGTGCCTTCTCAATGAATGTAAATATCGAAGTTCTGGTAAACGACCGTATGTTTAGAAGCTCGCTTATTTTGAGGGACGCGACCCTCTCGAAGAACACCTATGAACAAACCCTTTTGACACCAATACTCTCGCCAACTGGACTCGCAGCACCAGCCCTCAAAGAATCTTCATCATCTCTCAAAAAGCTTAAGCCACGAATCGCCCCGACTATGTTCCACCTTAGGACAGTCTTCCCCGACCCCCGCCAATTTCCCCGCATTCCACTTGAGGCTGAACTGTGTGCCGAGCTTTCCCAATCTATCCCCAGACTTTTCCCAAAAACATGCCGAGCCCGGTCCACGCGCACCAATCGCCATCCATACTCAACATTAGCATAAATCTTCAGCAAGCCAGAACAAGACATTCTTCTATCGCCTATTGTGTGCCATGTTCTCTCATATAAACAATCAACTGTTCGATACTGGTTCGATACCATAACGTCCCCACCGACGGAATGTCGGATGCAGCCGTCCTCATGACCGAATGACGATCAACTTGAGGTCTTGAGATAGCGTAGGATCTGGACTAGGGATAGAAAAGGAATGAGGCGGATATATAGCCTGTTTCGTTCGAGATGCCGACATGTGTAGTGCGATATGGATGTATTGACTTGGATAAGTATATCAGGTCCGCACATTTCTTATTTCTCGTCCGACCGGCCACCTACATTTGCATAAGCCACAATTTTCTGAAATACCTTTTTCGTCTCCTTTCTCCTTCCGGTCAGACAGTGAGAAGACTCTTGCTCTAAGCGCACAGTTCCTGACAGGTGTCTAGACAAGATGCGCACCGCCGTCGTCTCCGTTCTACTCTTCAGCCAGGTTATCCTCGGCTCCCCTCTGCAAGCTATTCGAGACATCGACTGGGAGAAAGAACTCCTCGGTCGCAGCAGCGATGACAATCTCGAGCCTCGCCAGGCCCGATCGGAGAAGAGCATTGATGCTATTTTCAAGGGCATCGGAAAGTTGTATTTCGGGACCTGCGCCGACTCGGGCCTTATCAACAATGCGCAGAACGCTGCTATTCTCAAGGCGGACTTCGGACAATTGACTCCCGAGAACAGGTTAGTTATCTCGCAAAGTTGAGCCAGAATTTCATGCGAAGGAGACCAGGTGCTGACTGTTTGCGTTATTTAGTGGCAAATGGGACGCGGTCGAGGGCTCGAGAGGTAATTTCAACTTCGGAGGCCTTGATACTTTGGTCAACTTTGCTGTGACGAATAACAAGATCATTCGTGGACACACCACCGTTTGGCACTCGCAACTGCCAGGCTGGGTGTCTAACATCAGGGACAAAGCGACTTTGACGACCGTCATCGAGAACCACGTTACTACGACCATCGGAAGATACAAGGGCAAGATCCTTCAATGGGTACGTTGAAGCACAAGGCTCGCGAGCTGGACCATATTTCTGCGTGTAGTGAAATCAGTAGCTGACAGAAGTAGGATGTTGTCAACGAGATGTTCGACGAGAACGGAGGCCTCCGAAGCTCCGTTTTCTCGAATGTGCTCGGCGAAGACTTTGTCCGCATCGCATTCGAGGCTGCTCGTAAGGCTGATCCAGCTTGCAAGCTGTATATCAACGATTATAAGTATGCCTATTTCACTGCTCTGAAAATAGATCTCTGCTAAATTATCCGCAGCACCGTCGAAAAGGGAGCTAATTACGGCAAGACGACCGGCATGATCAGATACGTCAAGAAGTGGATCGCAGCCGGCTGGCCCATCGATGGCATCGGAGCACAAGCCCATCTCATGGCCGGTGAAGCCAAGAATGTCCCGGCCTCGTTTGCTGCTCTCTGCGCTGCTGCACCTGAATGTGCACTCACCGAGATTGACATCGTTGGCGCAGCTCCTGCCGAGTACGTCCAAACGATCAAGGCTTGCGTCGATATCAAGAACTGCGTTGGTGTTACCGTCTGGGGTGTTCGTGATCCTGATAGTTGGAGAGCCTCGAACAACCCACTGCTGTTCAATGCCCAATACCAGACCAAGCCTGCATACAGTGCATTGGTTGCTACTTTGGGTGCATTGCCCACTGTTGCGCCGATGCCTGTCAAGGCGAGAGAGGCGGCACCTGCTGCCCAGACTCCAGCATAATCTGCCGTTCAGGGAAGAGCAAGGAGGATGTGATGTGGCGCGGAGAAACAAAATATGGCCATGTTTGGTATTGTACATAGCTGGCACCGTCGTCCGTCGTTCCTGAGGTGGATTGTGTTGCAAGACGCCCTGTATATAAGATTGTTCTACAATAAGCTTGCCGCAAGCTATAGCTAGCAAATAATGCCTAAGGATTGCCGGGAACGACCCACCGGGCCAAAATATATTTCTCCCACCGCATATTGTCGTCGTCATACCACGGATGTACGTCAAAGTCTATGTACTGGCCAGTATAAAGAGTAACGATCTTGGCAGATTCCACCTGTTTTACTATTGGGAAGTCATTAACTGGCGGATCTGTGTTAGTACTGTGATCATTGATGTTGATATATCTCAAAGTTGGAAATTGACAAACTGTGTCGCAGAATTTGCGTTTAATCTATGATGTCAGGCCTGAGGGAACATTTAATTGAGAAGACTCTGAACTTACATCCCAAGACCGAGTTTCGAAGTCGATATACAGCCGTTCCAAATGAGGCAGGTACTGCAGCAATTCTTCCAGATCTTGCATAGCAAGCCGAAAACGCAGTTCTGGCTGTCCTTATAACACAATCTCCTCAGTAATTTTCAAGACTCTCGAATTCTCTATCGCCATCAGAATATCTAGAGGGAAATCCTGGGTGTGTGCATTCATGGATAAATGCTCCAATTGTGGCACGCTGCGAAGAAAGGTGTGAAGAAGCACTTTCTGGTTGAGCTGAGCTGGATTTCTAGGACATCGCCAGACGATTGTTCCGAGTTTCAATGAGCGAAGATTAGAAAACTATTTGATTTCGACATTTCTGAAGAAGGAATTGATGTTCATGTCTGTGATGCCCATATGCTCAACCGTGGAGAAGTCCTAGCTCAATTTCACTTCTTCTTTGGTGTGAAGCCAACGATACCCAGTCAGGACAAGCCCTTTCAATGCGGAGCAAGTCTGGTTTTCACCGGTCTGCTTAAGTCTTTCAATTTTGGTACTATCAGCATAAGTCTAATACCATGCAAAATGATGAGCCCCAAAAACGAACTCGTACACAATAGTAACTAATGATTTGAAGTCTGGATGAATAGCTTCGATAACGTTCACGAATCCCAAATCGGACCAAAAGCCGGAACCCCTCTCGCTTCCAGCCCGTAAACAACCTTCCTAGTCAGCTTCGGATTACTAATAACGAACACCGCCTCCGCTTCTTCCCTACAATAGAGATTCCATGCAATCGCAGTCAAATCGGGTCTCCCATCCTTCCTCGTGTCGATAATGACCGCTTCTCTGTCGACAGCTATAACCGAATCACAGATCTCACTACCATAAGTCTGCAGCGGACTTGGCGTGGACCAAACGACTCGACACTTTGTACCACGAGTCGGAATATCTTGGATGACAGCGAGACAGGGACCAATTCCGCTTCCTGTTGTGACGACTACTACTTTGCGAAATATGCGAGCCATGCATAGTACGCCGGTAACAGGAATACCTTTCACCCAGTAATATGGTTTAGGATTCTGAATTGTTCTCTTTGTCCAGTCACCTGCGTTTGAGATGAGGACCGATCCTCCGGAGCCTGAACGAGCTGGTATGCAAGCGAAGGAATGCCATTCTCTGAGCGGTGCGTCTGAAATCCGAAGACCGACGAATAGTGGCACTGGCTCAGTGAAGTGAAGGCGAATGGCGTGATTGGATAATTTTTCGGAGGATACATGGAGCCTGTGCAGACGAAGCCAGGGAAGTATTGCGTGGAGTGATGAAATCAGAAGAAAGTAGAATGCTGGTTGTTTAACCAAAGCTGGTCCAATGCGGGGTGTTCGGGCATGTACAAAGAGCACAATTTCCGCCCAGAAGATGGCGAGTGAGAACCAGCCACCCCAACGGTGAAAGTTCTCAAACGTGTTGTGGGATGAGAAGCGAAATCGAGGATATGCGGTCATGACGATACAGATGAGTAGTAGCAGTAGAATATAGCTTGTTGTGATGAAAGCCGGACTTCTCAGATGGTCGTGGATTATGAATTGATTTGTGAGGAAGCCAGTGAAGAGCGTGAACCAGATAAGCGAAGAGACAGCAGCGCCGCTGTGGACTCCGCCATATTCATATACTTTCGTGAGTATTCGGCGCAGGCGAAGCGGTGCAGAGAATGGAACGGACCAGCATATCCTAGATAGTATGTGAGGGAGATATAGGAGTATGTGGGGTTGAGGACATACTTGAACATAGCATTTACAATATAATCCTGCCTTGCTAGAAGCGCGACCATTATATTTGCGGCCGCTGCCGTCGCCAGATGACCCAAAAATACAGAACCGTAAACTCCATTATATATCCATAGCAATACCCCAACTCCAACAGCATTCAGAGCAAAGACAACACTGAATAATCTTCGGTATACATCAAGAAATGTATGTCGCGCATGACGGATAGGTCGAGAATGATGTTTTGGGGGAAGTGGGGTCGACTTCTTGCCAGTGAAACTCGAACAGCTGGTGATACTCGATGGAGCAGGAGAAATCTGAACAGGCTGGGGAACTTTTGGGAGTAGTGAAGCCTCATGTGTTGCCATCGGTACACTCGTCGGATCACGCCGGTCACCAGATTTCATGTTGCTTATGTGGAAACACAGTTCCCGAGTTCATGCCATGGGACCGGGACTCTGAAAGCATACATATTCCAAATTGAAAGAACGAATAGAAGAAATAAAGAAGTATTCTTCGTCCTTGACAATTCATCATGCCGCGCTTTGAAAGTGCATACCGTAAATCGATGTCTCAAAATGGGTTGCGACTCTGCCTGACTAGCAGGAAAGGGCTGATGGCGAGATCGATCATCCACTGAGCCCAATGGCTTAGAAGTCTGTTTAAGCTTGCTTCTGAGGCAACTTGACGTCAAAATTCTGGCTTGACATACGAGCGACAGGTGTTCGCTCTCCTGATGTCCAATAGTGATTCATCGCGGAAGAAAAATGGAGGACGAGCTCAGGCGGCCCGCTGGCTCATCCTCTCATATTACAGACGATGCATGCAAGTGAATTCTCCCGATCTAGAGGAGGTTCATGTAAGTGGAGAAAAGCAAGTCCATTTGTTGGTATTGCATTCTCATTGGAAAATAGTCGGCGAGCTCGGCCTTCACTTGGACCCCTTTTCAACACTTGCAAGGCATGACATGGAAACACTCGACAATTTAAATCCTTGCTACCAATTAGACTTTCTTCGACCATTTGATTCAAGATCCCGAATGCAGATTTGTACTACTTCGTGACTTGCATCCGTAGCTAAAGCAGACCTAACGAGGGTATTCGGAGCTTTACCCCCATCCGAGCACCCACTTCCATCCCAAGACGCTGCAAAACGGGCTGATGGGTTCGCGGAAGATACTAGATAAAGACGAAGAAAAGTTACTCACAGCCTTGCTGAGCAGACTTTCTTTTAGATCTTCTGGCTGCATATGCCACGCCGCCTGCATGCCATCCATCGCTCGCATCCCACGCTGAATTCTCATCTGCGATCTCGAGTCTCGCTTGAAATTACGGGCGAGTTCTTGATTCCCTGAAGCCTACCCAGCCGTCTCCTCCAAAGCACATCTCGCCAGATCGAACGATAGATCGAATGTTCAGACAAAACCAACACAAAAGCAAGAACCATCTACTCATCTGTCAACCAAGCCGGACGAGAACTGACAGCTTCAACGGCGCGTCCTATTTCGTGCAGCTAGCATACGATTGGCGCTTACGTCCCGTCCCAGCATCTTGGATGCATTCAAGCATGCACGCAAGTCAGACCGGCCCGTATGCAGACGCGCGAACCCAGCAAGCACAGTATTGAGAGACTTCTTCAGCAATCTTGATTGGTAAAGCTAGAATTGTCAAGCGCCTGTCAGCAGCTTGTAAGCGCCCGCGAGATAGTGAGCTCGGTGATCAAAGGATGTAAATCATGTATGTCAAATGCGACGAGATGGCACAGGATCAAGAGATCTAAAAACTCTATACGCGATCCATAGCTTGATTGATGGAGGATTTGCTGATACCGGTATGAGATTTTGGAGCCGTGGATGGTGGCTTGATCTTGTGTTCAGATGTGGCACAGATTCAGCCGCTTGGATCCAATCAGACTGAGACAATCGTGTAAAGTTGTCGGTCGCGATCCAAACAAGCTGAATTGTGACAGAAGCTAATAAACCAACAAGACTAGATTTGTTTTGTTTTGATAGTCGTTAGCTCATTGCTTATGATCTGTAGCACAAACGTGGGACGACAACGAAGTAGCACTGACCTGAACGAACTCCATGAGAGCTTGACACCTGTATTGGAAGAATTTACGAATGAACAAATAAATCAAGGATTCGACTTTCCATACACGTCAAAACCTGCATCATGCATGGCGCCAGTGCTCCTTCAATATATTACGCATCGATCGAAAACTGTAAGTGGTGATCTAACACACCGTCCTCACCACACACGAAAGCCGCGCAACACATCGTTTGGCACACCCAGCTCGGCATGAAAAGACATTGCAATTTCAAGGAGACAATGATAAGGAAAACCATCTTAGACCCGTTGTAGATCGGACTGCATGAAATCGGCACTAATTGGAATCCGCACGTGAGTTTGCTGTGGCACAGATGCAGTATTTGGAATTCAGCGGCAGCCACAAGCGAGAGGATTCCAAATGACGAACTCCTCGGCCGACAATCAGAAACGCGAAATCCATTCAAAGGTGAGACTAGCATGAGGCTGACGAATCAGAATTATGGAATTATTCTTTTGAGTCTGTCTGTATCACCGGATCTTGGAGGTGATTATATGGCAGAGGTTTCCCGTCTGTTCTTTCAGATGAACGGGAAATTGTCTCCACGTCGATCGATCATAATTGACTTGGCGTGACTTCACACTTATATCCACTTTTGATTCTATCTTTTGCTCAAATTTCTAGCTGCAGTCCATGAAGAGGATACAGGAGGAATCATGGATATCGTATCGTGGACTTTCACGAATCCACCATCGGATGAGGATAAACCAGTGAGTTGTAACCACAAACGGTCTCAAGCAAGAAACTCACAACGTCTTAGCTATACATCGACCCCAGCAATCCGGCTCGCTCCCTCTCATTCTTTCAAACCCGCAAACTGGTCCACCAATTGATAGCAGGCTTTAATGCTCATAACATCGAGCAAAACAGCTGCATCTGCGTCGTCAGTTTCAACGATGTAAGCACCTCCCTACCTTCCCTCCCCTCAACTTCAGACAAGACTCGAATTGACTAGTCACAGATCAATTATACTCCCATCTATCTCTCAATACTCGGCTCAAATCTCCGCTTCACTGGCGCAAACCCCGGCTACACCACTCGCGAACTCTCGCACCACCTCCGTATCACAGGAGCGAGCTACATCCTCACCTCCCTCAAATCCTTACGTGTGTCTCTTGCCGCAGCACAAGAATGCAGTATCCCATCTAGCAACATCTTCGTCCTAAACTTCGCAGGTGAGGACATACCTCTCAGCCAGCAAAGTTGGGAGAGCCTGCTGTGCCATGGTGAGATGGACTGGATAAGTGGTGGTGATGAAGAGGCGAGAGATGCAGCTGCAGCGTATGTAAGTACGAGCGGCACATCCGGACTTCCAAAGGCCGCGGTGATTAGTCACGGGTATTTGACTTCGCAGGGCAAGGTAGTGGAGGACTTGGTGAGAAGTCAAACTCAAATAGATGGTAGGCGAGGCAGGGAAAGTGATTTGAGCGATGCTGTTAAAAGTCTCATTGCTCTTCCGCCCTTTCACGTCTTCACTATGCCGCTTCAACACGCTGTTCCTTTACGGACTGGACATCCTGCATATATCATGCCGAGGTTCGAAGAAGCGACTTTTATGAGTGCGATCAAAAAATTTGGGATCACACATACGATTGTTGTGCCGCCTATTATGATGACACTGTCCAAATACGATAGAAGCGAGCTGAATACACTGACGACAGTGTTTGTAGGCGGCTCCTGTGCGAGTGAAGGGATACAGAGGAAGTTGTATGGAGCTATAAGAGAAGAGGCAAGGATCGTGCAGGTGTATGGGATGACCGAAACGGGATGGGCGACTACCTGGTCTCGAGCAGAGAAGGATGACAGCGGAAGTGTCGGGCAACCAGTTGATGGAACGAGGCTGAGGTAAGTACATCATTGGACCACGGCCTCCGCATACTTAGTGTCTGGGTTGTTGACTAATTGTTACTCCAGAATTGTCGACTCATTTGGAGCCATCGTAGAAAAAGACAACATTACCGGCGAAATCCAAATCTTCACTTCATATGCCATGGCCGGCTACCTCAACAACATCCCCGCAACAGCCGAAGCACGGGCTTCAGATGGCTGGATCCGCACTGGCGACGTAGGATACGTCTGTAACGGGAATTGGTATGTGATCGACAGGACGAAAGATCTCATCAAGGTCCGCGGGTGGCAAGTCAGTCCCGCCGAGATCGAAGCCGCCTTACTCGAGCACCCTGGTATCCAAGACGCCGGAGTCATCGCTTCGCCTGCGAGTGATGGTTGCGGAGAAGTTCCATTGGCGTTTGTTGTGAAGAATGGAAGTGCTGAGATCAATGAACATGACGTGAAGGAGTTCTTGGGGGCCAGATTGGCGAGGTACAAGAACGTCGAGGAAGTTGAATTCGTCGACTCTATCCCGAGGAATCCAACAGGAAAGATCCTGAGGCGAGTGCTGAGAGATGAAAGAACCGAGAGGGGAAGACTGAAAGGTCAACTTGCTGCGGTTGAGTATAGAAGTGCATTACTGGAACTGGACGCTTATCAGAGATCGAGGTCGTCTGTGAGTATAAGTCGGAGTGGAACATTGGTAGAAGGGAAGGTGCAGAGCTTGGTGAGCGACGTGGAAGTAGGGGAAGTGAGCGCCAATACTGGGAGGAAGCGAAAATATTGCCCTGCATCGAAATTCATGCATTGGAGGAAGCTGAGGTGTGCATTGAAGGTAGGGAACAGCATCACAGCTGGAAATGTAGCAAGGAAATGACTACCTATACCAACTAAACTTATGATGAACGAATTCAAAAACATCATCGGAGCATCGCGGATATCGAAAAACAAAACCAGTACAATAAGCAATGACGGCCAGTTGGCCACAAATCCAACAGACAATAATCACTCTGAGGAGTTCGAAGATAACATTCGAACAGGAATTTGTAACTCCAACCCTTGGTATCACAATACAGCTGCAATCTAATCAGTATCTCTAGTCTATCCCAAGATGCCCTTTCCCAATGCTCCCAGACTCATCTCATACCTTCCCGGGCTGTGATCAAGAAGCATACTGCCGCCAAATCTAACTTCGCCAAACCTCTTCTCAACGTCCTTCACATATTTTAACACGCTTCTTGTTGCAGGCCTACCGAGACCTTTGCCTTCGCCTCCCTCCTCGGTAACAAATGCATCACGCTGCAGAACTGGCATCGTTTCCACAACAAACACTTCACCAGGAGGAAGAAGCTTGGCTGATAACATGGAAGCTCGAAGTGCTTTTAGTGCCGAGTAGGCCCACTGATCGTCCTCTTCAGTGTTCATTCCTGGTGGTCGGTTGGCGTACCATTTATCCATAAATGTCCCCGTGATCCCTTGCCAGACGCGTTTCCTCACCTCTCCTTTCGCACCAGAATCGTCGGTCTTGAAAGCTAATGCTACAGCCTGCAAATCATGAAGTACCCCAAGAGAAAGATACGGTACAAGGTCTTGGCCATTTACAATTGTTGTGATCAAGCCTCGAGTAGCGAGGCGTAACGAAGGCGACACTGTTGCGGGAGGACCGTAGGCATAAACATGGATCGGACGTCCTGCCGGCAGACGAATCTTGGATGGTGCAGTGCCCCTTTCTCCCGGCGACGATGTGAGAAGTAATTGGGGTGATGAGTAATCGGATGCCGTGAAGAAAGCCGTTGACGAAGGGTCCGTGGAGGGCTCGGAGATAAGTATGGCCAGTAAAGATGTAACGCCACCCCCCAGAGAATGCCCGCACATCACCAATCCGTACTCGGGAAATTCTTCTAATGCAGCTGCAATCGTTGCCATAACACGACCACCGCCGCCGTCAAGTAGTCGGCGTGCTGATGCGTGTATCCCTTTGTGGACTTTGTAGGCTTTCCCTCGATAAGTAACCTCATCATAATCACAAGTCATATCCGTCAGAACGTCTTCAAAGCCGAGCGTACCACGACAAGTCAGCACGACAGCTCTTGACTCGTGATCCAAAGAGACAAAATGTACCATCGGCACTCCAGTATTTGTGTTTCCTGTTGCATCGGTACCGCCCTGTGGATCAACAAAAGATGATAGTAGAATAGTCGATGGCGGCAATTGGGTATGTGTCGAAAATGAATGATGTTCATGGTGATGAGATGTCTCGATCTCCTTAGTCGTTGGTCCTTTAGCACTAACGATGCCCATCACTCGAAGGAAGCTGGCGCCATAGGACGCGGAGGCAAATCGGATGAAGCGTGTGATGTTCCGGACGATATGATGCTGAGGAAACAGTCCATCAATAAATCCAGTATGCATAAGAGACTCGATGGTTTCCGCATTTTCGAATGCGCTGCGTCGTGGCTGGTTTGCGATCACAAGTGAAGTGGCCGAATTATTTGTTTTCAGGGTGTAAATGCTCGGAACAACGCTTTTTGATCGCCTGTGATGTATTGCTGGGGAGTTGGGTGGTTTCAAAATGTTTTTCTCCGATCTGGCTCGAATCAGGTTGCTTTGTGCTCTGAGATGTGTTCGAAAAGCAGTCGGTGATCCGGGTCGGGTATCAGCTGAATGTATTGAATATGTATCGGTTTGAGAGACAATTGAATCTCGTCTTCTTTCGTGAACCGAGTAGTAGCTTGCTCTCGACGGGCTTCTCTGAACGTCAGCCGGCTGCATGAGACCTAGATCTCGAGAAGAAAAGTAGTTGGGATTGCCTCGCTGTGGTGGACGAGGCGCTTCTCTAGAAGGTACGATGCTAGAATTTCTTTGTGGAACTGGGAGGCTCGATCTTGCATTTGGTGATGGAGTGTGGCCTCCCCATGCTGGCTTTGGCGTCGGCGTCTTGGAGGTGGAAGGTTCAGATGCATTCTCCTTATTCCAAAGATTTGATAATGCTGTACCCGACCCTTTCTTGAGAGCATTTCGGAAAGATCCCTTCTTCTCCGCCGGCTTCACCAATGGTCGGTCTTGCTTTGACTTCTTTGACAGTGAAGGTTTTGTTGCTAACTTTTTCGGAGGAGGCACATCAGAAATAGACGATGCAGAGCTCATCGGTTTTCTAGTCCTTTTCTGAGTGCCAACTAACTCCGAGGGTTTAGGTACAGGAATTGAAGAAAATCCTATAGGTTTCTCGTCACCCGATGTAATCGACCGTGAAGGGCTGTCCGTATTCGTACTGTCCATTGACGCCTGTCGTCGTGCATCTTTCCTTGGTGGTGGTGGCGGAGGAGCTTCAGGAGAGGAGGCAGGAGAGACTATAGCTGGAGGAACTTCGATGGCTATGGGGCTCCGAACCGGTGCTTCATCGTCGCTATCCTCAATAGCATTCTCAATCTCAAGGTGACCTTTTGACTCAATGTTGGTTCCTCGTAGACTATTGCGCACAACCCGGTAGACAACTCTGTATTTTGGAATTAAGAGGCCAACCTTTTGCTCGTTCGTCAACACCTCACGGCTCAGGCCCACGTCCCCGGTATGATGGGCATTCTCTTCCACTAATTCAACACCAGGCGGCGGTGACAGATCTGGGGGCTGGGTCCCGGTAATCTCAACTGTGATGGTCTTGGTAGTCGTCGTCTCGGTGGTGATTGATACTGAAGCATCAGCTGGCAGTGACTTCATGATCCGTTGCTTGAGATTAATCTCTGGCAAGTCATCCTCAGAATCGTCCTGTAGCCTCCCCTCTCTTTCTATTGTCTGTACAACTTGATCTCCACCAGGAGTCACGAAAGACATCGAGTCGGCTCGGGTCAAATGCTTTGGCGCATTTGGATCGTCCTTGCTAATGACGTCCGCCCTTCTCCCATCATCCAGAACAACCACGTCCCAAATCACCACATCCCCACTACCCTCAGCATCTGTGATTTTCTTGCACCATCTCTGCAGCAAAGCCAGTCCACAGATTCCAAGCAGAAGATCTGCGACCCCGACTTTCTCTCCTTCTTGTCCCGTCGCGGGGTTCTGGAACTCCCGTCTTATGAGTGTGACGATGCTGGCAATTGCCCTACTCGAGTCTGTGCTTCCTAATATACTGTCCAGTGTAGCCAACAATTGCTGAGATAAATCTCCCGCTCCATGTAGTGCTGCAGAGGAGAAATAGAAGCCAGTTGAGGCAGCGAAAGATATATTCGTAATGGTAGAATGCAGCGTCGTTATGCTCCGTTCCAATATCCCATCCGCCTCCGCTTTGCCTAACTCCCCCGTACTCCGGAGAGATACATCTCGTCCTGCTTTGTGTAGAATGCCCTCGATGACTGCTCTGCTCAATTCCAACCCAGTCAGAGTCGTGACTCGTGCACCGTCGAGAGCAAGCCCGCCAATAAAGGTGCCGAGGCGGAGGTAGAGGGAGCTAGATCTCGTTACCAGACTCACGACATTCGCGATAGGTGCTGGGAGGAGAGTTGCTGCTTCTGCTGCTGGTGTAGGCGTTGTCGCGGTCTTTAAATCGAGTTCTTGCCCCTTAGTGGGCTCGTCTTCATCCTGCTCCATCTCGGCTTTCTCGATATTCGTATATTTGGTGGCGGAAGTCTCGATTTGCTGGCGTGGGTTCCATTCGAATTGGATGTACTGTAAGTGTTGCTAAAGGTTGAATAGTCGAGAGATGAGGCATGATTCGACGTGGCGAGATGGAGAATGCGCAGAGTGTTTTGTTGAGCTTGTGTGTTGATAACAGACTAGCTATTGGACTGAATGTCTCCTGACGTGGACGCGTTTCGGTATCCGAGGCATGTGATAGTGGTTGTGATAATCGGCAGGGACGATACAGCCAATGAGAAGGAATGGGAGGAATGCACTGAGCTTGTGGTAACAACCCGGATTTTCTAGGATACCATCAAAAATCAGAAAGAAAAGCAGTTTGTCCTAACTCACACAAATTTAGATTACCTCTTGCAGAAATTGGAGATGGTTGACAATTTACCCCGCGAATTTAATGCCAAGCGATAATTTTCAGGGGAAGCGAGGCGAGAGGCAGGGCAACAGGAACAAAAGTGTGGTGAGGCTTGAGAGCAATGAGTCAGATTAATTATGTCGTACGGATTATCCAAACCATGCCCTTTCCCAGAATTCCACTTGACTGCAAATCCACCAAAAGGGCTCTAAAGACCAACCACATTGCTAATGGCCAGTACATCCGCGATATCAGAAGACGGTCTTTTCCGAGACACACTTCTGTCTTCAACACTCACTGCTTCACTTCCTCCATCATACATCCTTCGCCCGCTTCGCAAATCTGATTATGCGTCTGGCTTCTTGGATTGTGTTCAGCTCATATCTGATGTTGGAAGCATAACTGAAAAAGCCTGGAACGAACGCTACGATTGGATGGCGACCAAAGGCGAAGGTACATACTATGTCGTCGTGATCGAATATCAAGGCCGGGTCGTCGGCACAGGGAGATTGATCGTTGAACGGAAATTGTAAGCCCAGAAAGCCGCCGTCTCCGGAACAGACAGAAATAGCTGACCGCGCGAAGTGGCCGGAGCCTAGGTCTTGCCGGCCTCATCAAAGACGTTGCGATCGCGACAGATCATCAAGGAAAGGATCTTGGGAGAATGATTCTCGAGGCTTTGCGACATATTGCATTGGAGCTTGGGTGCTACAAGTGTATCTTGAATTGTAAGCCGCAAAATGTGGGATTCTATACGAAGTGCGGATATGAAAACTCGGGGTTTGAGATGGCCCTGTATTTTGGAGAAAGAACGGCCGCGGAGAGCGCTAATAAGCAGAATTCTTAAACTGGGACATTGCTCCGGATGAGGGTAGGGGGGGATCGGGAGTCCTGGACTGATCCTGTGCAAGTGACCAGAAGGCATTTCGAGATACTCGCCCCATTAGATAATCAAGATCTAACATTAAAGCCAAGTGACGGTAATCTATCGTAGTTGTTTCAAAGATTGATTGTACAAAGTATGCAGGTTCCAATCTGTTCATTTGAGGAGTTGGTGGAAAGAACCAGCGTTCTTGACGATGTCGCTCCTGCCTCGCTTATTCGGGACCTCACGTCAACAACACATTTCGACCTCGCAAACCTGAACATTACTCTCAGTCATAAATTGTTATTGTTTGCTATTCATAGGACAACTTCTTGTCCCACTTTTGCCGTCGGACCGAAATTATTTGCTCGCAGACGAGTCCTCTCGCACTCGACCAGGACCCGAGACAGTTGCGGGCTCCAGTGTTTGCGGAGCCTATCAGACATACTTTACTGAGGAAATTGAATCGAGCACACCACGGTCTAAAGATGGCACCTACCTCAAGACGCGAACAGATCTGCTTCCTCAAAGCAGCTTGTCTTGCCTGCTCGGGGTTAATGATGGGTGGCGCCGTATGTGATAGCAAGTATCCAAGGTGTGGAAATTGTTCATCCAACGGGATCAGTAAGCCAACTTTGAGAATTTGAAAATCGATGGCTGACTTGACAGTTTGTGAATACGGGGACGCAACTCAAATGGAAGAACTGTACAAGAAACGAAAAGCAGAGGGACTTCGTACTCAACGACGGCGAGAAACACGGGCACAGCGCGATGTTCAATCAGGATTTGCATCTGAGTCTGGGAATTTGATTTTAGCATCAGTTAGTAGATCGAGCATGAGCCCTCACGAGACATCCGTAGGAAAGGGCCCATGGACAAGACCTGGAGACGCCACAAAACACGAAAATTCATCGCAGCCTATGGCAGACCTGTCATCGACGAATGTCGAGGTAGCGAAATCAGCAGATGCGTCAGCGACAACTCCAGCAACTTCAGCAGTGACTGGGAGCGATAAAGATTTATTGCAGCCCACGAGTCCTGGCATGGGGACATCTACAGTACATGAATCGGCGACAAGCTCTGCAGCCTTTGGTGCAAACATGGAAATCCCGCAGCTTATGACGCCGCCTTCCTCGATGAGCTCCTTTGATTTTCTTCCTCCATCTGCTCCACACGAAGACGACAGTAACCTTACACCACAAAGCTCCGGGTCAACATCTTCGTCGCTTTCGGACCCACCAGAATTTCTCGAGAATCCATATTCGGAGATGGCTGTGAACGACATACCCATGCCTGACGACCAAGAGCACCATACATCATCGAAGCGCTTACATCACACTGAGACTTGACTCTGAGACGGAGAGACCTCACCAGAAGTCAAGGAAGATAGGGCCTGGGTAAAGCGCCAGAAACGGACCGATGACACGACCAGCGAATCTAGAGATCCGGACGCTACTAGATACCTATAACTCCAATCCAGTAGCAGACGCAAATATCGGGGATCACCATACATGAGTACTTTCTCTGATGTATACGGGGCACGAAGAGCCCCTAGCTACTGTTGAGGACATGTGAGTATTGGGGGTCGCAATGTTTGGGAATTAGAAGCGCTAGAGGTGTGGAATGGAGCACTGGACATAGGATCTACATTCTTGGATCCAGCGGCAATGAAGTCTGGCGAGCGGGTGTGTATTGATAGAAATCATATTGTACTGGTTTCTCGCTCAAACGTTGTTTGCACGGCTGTGCTTCTATATTGTGATTGCCGCACGGCCTCATCCCCCGATTTTGAAGTGTGCTTTCGAAAACTCAAGCAAAACAACCACCCTCGTTCTACGATCATCAAGCCATAGCATACGTACGCTTCACTCCAGAACCGATTTCAGATACTGCTCCAGTCAGCTACAGAACCATCTAAAGAACGAGAACAGGAAGACAAACCTGCAAAGTACTCATCCCAATCCCACTCTCAAGCGAATCCTGCCCAAACGTGACTTTCGCGAGGAGTTTCTTGCGTTTCTGGATCTCGACTACTTGCTGTTGTAGTGTTAGTCTCTGCAGGGATGGTACAACGATAAAATGCAAGCTGACCTCTTCGAAAGAATCTTTCATCAAATATCGGATTGTGGTCACACTTCGTTTTTGGCCGACGCGGTGGACGCGGTAGAGGGCTTGCTCTTCGATCATGGGGTTCCAGTGCGGTTCCATGAGATAGGCGCGGGATGCAGCTGTGAGGTCTAGACTGTTGATTTGTTAGTAAGGATGCGTATGAGTTGGGTGTGATGATAAGGCTTACCCAGCGCCACCGCATGTGATTGAGACAAGCATCACTCGAAGCGACTTGTCTTTCTCGAAAGAGCGGAGAGCCTGAGCTCGCTTTGGGAGAGATTTCTTGCCATCAATTCGAGTATAGAGGATGCCGTTGTCATCCAGCATCGCCTGAATTAGGTCAAGCGTATATGTCCAATATGAGAAAACGACGCTGGAAAAATTTAGCATGTCTCGCCACTGTGTCCCTCGTGGAGTTAATTTACCTCTTCTCGTTCTGAGAGTGATGTCGTAAATCTGCCACAAGTGCCTTGACTTTGGTCGGCATCAACTCTCGAGGGTACGGAGGGTTGTTAACAATATGTGATGGTGAGTCCTTGCTCATAGATGCTAGCGAAGTCATTCAACTTGTTCTGGATTGGTATCCCCGTGATTGCCCATCGGTTGAGTGATTGAAGAGCACAACAGGCTTGTGTTAAGTCGCTCTGAGCGTTCTGAATCATATGAGCTACAAGGGTATTAGCTAAGTATCATTGAAAGCGTTGTATATATACCTTCGTCTAGGACAATCCGGTGCTAGTGCACTGAAAATATTGAGTCCGTGCTACTCCTATGGCCATGCCTCTTTCTCCAGAGAGAGGAGACTGCATGGTAAGTAGTAATGACAATATTGTATTGTCCGAGGTTGTCTGCTACTTTGTTCTTCTGGGCATGGAGAATATAGATTGTTAAAGATCTTTGCTTTGGATGCCTGAAGTAATATCAGTTCTCTTCTTGCTTTCCTATTTGGTTAGAAGTCTAACATACGTCAGAAATTGCTTTTGCCATGAGTGGATGACTGCTGCTGTTAGCATGTTTAAAACTCTGATGTGTTGTTGGGGACTTACGAGGAGGTGGGACCACGAGAAGCGTTGTTTTGGCACTACGGTTCGTACTCTCTGGAGTCCTGGGAGGAGTCGGAAGTGATTCTGCAGTGTCGACATCCGTCACAATTAGACATATCATACTGAGTGTTTTGCCGAGCCCCATATCGTCGGCTAGCAAGCCACCTTGGAAGCCAGGAGGTGGGTCACCGGTGACGCTCCCAATGACGTTTTTGGTATAGCTGTTGTTAATTAGCAAATGGAAGGTAAAAACTGGCCGAGGATGCTACTTTATTCGGCCCAAAGTATCCCTTTGCGAAGTCCAGATGTCCCGAGTGCCCTCTAGCTGCCATCCTCGTTCGCGTTGAAGCATGAAAGTCAGTGCTTGCTTCTGATGTCTGGACAGTGTCAGTATTTGGTGCTGGATCACAAGTAGAAAGGAAGACCAACGAGAAAAGCGGCGTCGTCACAACACTTGGAGGCTCATATTTCTGAGAGAGGTTCTTCGTCGTTTACCAGTTCCGCTAATAGATCTGGCCCAATTTCTAATAGCTCGACTCCAAGATTACCAAGAGGGCTGTCCACCGAGTCCGTCATCATAGTATCCTCACCATCAGGTTGGAGGATATGGGGTTCCTATAAGAAAGTCGCTGCTCGCAACCTATTGGGTCTTGGAGATACATCTGATGTTGAGACAAGAAACGACCAATTCCATCTTCCAGGTCAGCTAGGCCATATATAATGATGTTCAATGAACATGAAGGCACATATCTCTCCCGCCGCCGGGCACTCGTCTGTTCTCTTCCTCCACCTCCAGCCAGGCAGGACAATTGTGTTTCGACCCCATCGACAGCCTCTAGTTGTACGAGAATCGATAGATGTATGGGATCGATGACTTCAAATCTCTCTGGTGTGCTTTGGTCGACAGTTCGAAGAGTAGAGGGGTGCTCGAAAACAACGAGTCGACTTTTCGAGGATTTGATGTAATGGGGGCGAGGTCTTACGGGTACTTTTGTCAACTATTCCGTTGCTCCAGTATGTGTCACAGATTTTTCCATAAGAGAATGGAGCGCACCATGCCGAAGCAGCATTGCTGAAGGCTAGGCTGGTGGCATTCATCGACTGCCACTCCGCCATCTTGGTTGCTGAACCAGCTGCTACAATTTCCTCTATCACTTTCAAGCTCCTCCTCCAAGTCTTCTCGCTGGTTTGCATGGCCATTTTATCGCGCGTCTGTGCACGGGAATGATTGCAGAGTGTTGTGGTCGCTGTATTGGAAACAAGTTCCTGACAAGCACTGGAGGTCCCTGGGGTCGTGGAGTCGTCTCCGCTTCGTGCTTCGGAGCTCCGCAATCTCATCGGCCGAAGCTAAATCCAACCCCATGAAACTCATCCCTCCTTCATATGCTGCAGACACATGCGGATATATCGCACGACCTTTTGCACTCAGGTAGTAGGCCCCGAGGCAAACGGTGAAGGTTGGTGGGAGGATTGCCGGGGTTTGCTCAGCCTTGAACGCTGCAAAAATGTGACGCAAGTGCGCCTTGCAGAACGCCTGCAGCTGTCAGCAGCCTTATTAATAACTTTCCCATGTATCTCTCGTGGCCCCTTCCAACCTTCGATTTTCGACTGGTACCATTCTTGTTGTTATGGACGACTCAAGGACCATCATTTCCGATGCTTTCGATAGGTTCAAGGATACAATATCCCAGGACCATGCATACGAATTCGCGTCAACGAACCTTGAAGATGTCTGGAAGGCTGTGCGAGAGATCGATAGTTCTCAGCGGCAACGACAATCAGCACAAAACCTCGCGCGGATTAAACCACTTCTCGAGGGGATTGAGAAGTACGCTAAGGTCATGGAAGTTCTGTGCAATAGTACCCCGTATCTACCTTACGTCTGGGTATGTTTCTGCCCAGCGGCGACGAGATAATATTGTTAACGATGCCAGGCGCCGATCAAGCTCATGGTACAGGTAAGCAATAATAACTCCATTGCCTCGTGAATTTATGTCTGATATTGTAACAGCTTGCAAGCCAGCATTACGAAGTATTTGAATCATTACTCGCCGCTTATGCGATTATAGGTGCAGCACTTCCGCGATTCAATCGATACGAGAAGACTTTCAGTGATATCCCCAGCTTTCGGGTAGGCCTCGCGACCATATACCAAAACATCCTCGATTTCCATGGGAAGGCCTACAAATTGTTGTCTCGAAAGGGTATGTGTCCATTTTCTGTGAAAGATATACCAGTATTGACCTATTTCAGCATGGCACATTCTGTTCCTTTCTCTGTGGAAAGATTATAAAACAAGATTCTCTGGTCTCGTGGAAGGCCTGAAGGAACAACGAGACTTCTTGGACACAGAGGCCATGTCAATTCATATGTCAGAATCTAAAGATGCACGGGCGAAGCTACAGAACGAGTTACAGGAAACCCAGAAAAGCTCACTGGCCGCACTCGATCAGCTCGAGTCCAACGCGAAAATTTCCAGGTTGCAGCACGCTGTCGCATGGCTTGCTGTTGATAACAGAACCCAACAAGAGAATTTTGAGAGATTCTCAAATCGACATGATGAAACGTGTGTTTGGATTGCGAGAAACGGCCATTTCATTTCCTGGTGTATAGATGATGGGAAGAATCCGGTGCTTTGGCTGAGTGGGAAACCTGGTGCTGGCAAGTCAATTACTCTCCTCATTGGGTCATACCCTAATCATCACTGCAGGGAAAAGTGTGATCTGTTCCTACATACTTCAATCGTTGGAAGGCAAGTATCATGTGTGCTACTACTTTTGCAACAGTGCCGAGGCCGGCAACATTTGTGGCCAAGTTCTGCGCACTGTCGCACTTCAGTTGCTGAGAAGAAACGTGGATCTTGCTTCACTGGTTACAAATCAATACGTGTACCCGGGTTCCAGCTGCAGCCTGGCTCAGTTGAGAAATCTCTTGCCTCAAATGCTAGAGGTTACAAAATCGACCAGGATCGTAATCGATGGCCTCGATGAATGTTCGGAGGAGTCTCAGATGATAGTCCTGAAAGACTTTCTGCGGCTGCTGAGAAAGGAAGTAAATTGCAAGATCATAATCGCAAGTCGAAGAGAGGTTAAGATTGCCGAAAGGCTTTCAGGCAGACCTCAGATCAAACTTGATGACCGCGAGGAAGTTGACTCCGACATTCGGCAGTACATAAAGTACCAAGTAGGACTTATCAGGACAAGTGACTCTGATCTTCGCCAGAAAATCGAGACAATCTTAGTAGAGAAATCAAACGGTAATTAATCGCATTAATACTATCTCCGGCTTTACTAACTTTAGTACAGGGATGTTCCTTTGGGTTAGGCTTATGGCTGAAAGCCTGCGAATGTGCTGGAGCGATTGGGAACTCAACCAAACCCTCAAAAGCCTCCCAAGAGGATTGGAGAAGGCGTAAGTTTTCTTTTATGCAATACGATGATCATTCTAAGATTTTGATAGATATGGTCCTATGCTTGACCGCATCATGGACAAGGATCGCCCCCATCACGTTCGTTCGATTGCCATTCGGATCCTGGAATGGATGGCATGTTCGTACCGACCGCTGAAGACATTTGAGGTGCTTGATGGCATTTCATTCAATGCCGGCTGCACAGATCTCAACAGCCATACGAGAATGCTTGGATCAGTGTTAGATTTGTGCCGCCCATTAATCGAAGAAGGCCCCTCAAACACAGTTGACTTTGTCCATTTCTCAGCAAGGGAGTATTTGCATCCACTCCTCCCTGATATATTATTATATTAAATGCTTCTAGATTTATCCTAGGCGAAGTTTATACGAAATCAAGAGCTTTCATTAGCCACCAAACAGCCAACCTCAATATCACCTTCTCGTGTGTCTCTTATCTGAACACTTGTCTTGGCCTGCTTCCGAGCAGCTCGACATCCCTCAACAGGGCAGCTTTAGTTATTTCTGGCCTCCACGGATTGCAATTGTACGCCAATCAGTTTTTTATCAAGCATCTCGAGGCATACCTCGCTTCTCTGGCGGTCTCGAGAGATCACCTATCACCCGAACTCGTCGCACAACTGCAATTGCTCTTGCGATTCAGGAAAATTCAACCGGACTCGAGCTCAGCGGCGCGTGTTTCGACACTCAATTTAGAAGCACTTCGTGAATTTCCTCAACTAATGTCGTTTTTACAGCAACTCATTGCCTTCAGACATGGATTGAAGCAAGAGAATGTGACCGACGATACGTTCAAGTCACCCCAAGGTCTGATATCCATGATCAAATTTTAGCAAGACTAACAACATTTAGATGTCTCCATCGATTCCTGCTCATCTGACCCAACACATTTTAGCACCGCGCGTCACTCGTACCAGGAGACCGTGGAAGCCCTCCTGAGCCCGAGCGCCATTCAGCGTTTCCCAGACCTCGACAATCATGCTCTACAGCGCTTTGCGGATATCTATGGCCCTGCAGCCTATGTTTGCAGATATATCCATTGCAGTAAAGCAACTGATGGCTTTGAATCCGCTTCTCAACGAGACAATCACGAGTCACAACACCAGCGCCAATTTCGCTGCGAAGATGATTCATGTGCCTCATTTCCGGCAGGATTCCTATCCCGCTCACTTCTAGTCACACATATGTCCAGATGCCACTCAAGTCCGTCCCAGATTTTAGATCTAAAGAAGCAAGCTGAACAAGGTTCTCCCGGTTCTACTTTTGCAGCTGGAACCAGGGGTCTCACCGTAGATGCCAACTGGCAGTACGAGCATGATCCGGCGGACTCTGCATACGAAACAGGAACCCACGCTCCCAGCCTTGATCCAAGTAAGCCAGTCGTGCATGGCCCTGCGGACTCTACTTACGCATCTGGAAACCTTGGCAAGCCGGGGCCGTACACCGCACACACGATATACTCCGCGTCCGAAACTTCAACTCTGCCCCCGCTGAAGGAAAGACACTTTATAGCCGACTTAGCTGAGGAATTGTTCAACAAGATCAAGTCTTCGGCATTAGGAAGGGCAGACTTGGAGCGCATTTCTGAAAAGCTTCCACGTCTACTTAGGTCATTCGCCCTGAGGATAGGATACAAGGCTCAAACGGGAATGCATCGCGATGTGTCATATTTTGTTCACAAATATCGCGGGTAAGCCGGTCGGGATATTTAAGATATGAAATCTGAGCATCACTAACAGTTTTACAGACGTATTCAAGGTACCTTTGAAGACATGCTTCCGCTCAGAGAAGGCACTCTTGACGCATCAAATTCGGACGTCGATAAGAAAGAAATGAGCCAATTTGTAATGGGTCGCTTTTTAAAGGATCCTGAATTCAATGGACTCTATTTCGGACAGGACAACAACGGAAGTGATGATCAAGATCAACATAAAGATCAAAACGAGGCCGAAGATTGGTTTGTGCATGAGATCGAGCTGTCAACCGATGCTGAATTGTACCGGAACTTTATCTTAACAACCCCAGCGTACACTTGGCTTATTAAAAGCTTGCAAAGAGAGGTGACTATAACCCGGGCTGACCCTGACATGATGGAAATTATCGGTAACAAAATTTTCGGAGCTCTGCCGTCCTATCGGAAGGTCAGTAGGAAAGTATCTTCACCAGAGTATAAGGCCACGTTCGAGGTAGACTGGGATCCTCTAGCTTTTGTCAAGGAGCAGCAGTACACCGTGAGCCCGGAGATAGCGCTGGAAAGAGCTATCACTCTCACCGGCTCTGCCAATGATGCACAGGCTGTGACTACGGCCAATTATCTTTTCCAGACATGGCCGGCAACCGGGAAACAGGTAATGCGGCTTGTCATGGACGTCGTCCGCAACAGTATAGATCACCATCATATCTGTTAGTATATCTGTGTTCTTTTGGTTAAAATCGAAACTTTCTGAGTCTGTGTTTCTAGGCATTCTGCCAGATGGGACAGCAATTGACGCCCGGATTAATGGTCATAAATTTATAGTCACCACAACAGGTACAGGTGACTCTGTTGCAGAGGTTGGGCAACAGTTTGCATGGCTCGGTGCAGCACTTCGATCATCGCCGTTTGAGGCCAGGGTCACACTCTGCTCTCCTGTCATCCAGATTGGCCCATCAGAGGACACAGCATCTCCGCTCGATGCCAGAGGCAAGACTTTAGCCATGGGAAACATCCATTGCGAGATAAAATTCGAAATGGAAGAGTGCCCTACGAACACGCTCGGGAGGCCTGGGCAATGTTGGCATAACATGGTTGGGAATCCAGTAGTGGTGGGCGGGTATCCGATATTGGCCAAGCACGAGCGCGGACTAGGTGTTGAGATGCCGCTTAACATGATTGCCAGACTAGGAGGCTCACAGCGAGTCACTGAGTTCGATGGCAAAGTGTACCTCAAAGGCTTTTCCACGATGCTAATCGCGACGAGAATTGCCAAAGACCTACTCATTTGGCATTATTTTTTCAATTGCGACAAAAAAAGGATCTCATACCTTGATCATACACTTCAATCTGTCGAACACATCAGCATGCTTCAGTTGCACAAGTCTCGACATGTCGTAGGCTGGAGCTCAGAGTGCATGTACTACGCTGGTAAGTGACACTCGGTGAAAACATGCCACCACCTGTTAAAATTTGCCAGGAGCGCTGGATGCGGGGTATAAAATCACAGCCACAAGTCTTCCACAACCTCATGCTGGCTGTCTTCTTGAAAAGGCATCTATATCTGTAGGGAAAATTGTCACTGGCGGTATGACATTTGCCGTTGGTGTCAAGGATGTCCCGCTTCACCTTACCCGTAAGGGATACATACACAAGCTTCGTTGGATCACTACCAAACATGTTGTTCTGTGGGACGAAGGAGATAAGAGGGGATGGCTTGTGAACGGAATCAGCGCACTGCTACATTTAGTACGGGCTTCCCTTGAAGAGTACCGTACGGATGATTTTAGTGATTCATTTTTGTTTGATCAAAGCAAAATGAAGGACGCAGCCGAACACGAACCAAATTCTGCTGCCAAAGTTCTCTCAAATAAGCACAACAGGGAAATCATCATTAATGAAGGCGAAGGCGAAGAATTCGAAGAAGAAGAGATCAAGCAAATGGGCGCTGATACCGAGGCATCTAGCTGTTGGAAGAAGAGAAGAGGATTCTATCGCTTCGAGGATCTCGTTGAAGAGCGCTACAATACTTTGGAGCAAGCCATGGACTACCAAAGGCTCGCGTTGGGGCAAAATGGTGTGAAGCTGAAGGGTAGGCTGCGGAAACACCTCGATGGGTGGGATTTCGCTGAGCTAGCTACGGATCATGACCCTTACCCACGTGTGGCGACCCTTCAAGCCCTGGGGTACGGCTGGGTAGATTTTGTCCACTCCATAGAGGCGATCACTCTACTCGGCCGCGGATTTGGAGACATCATCCGGCCAATGAAGTTCGATGGGATGTGTCCTAATTGGAGAGGTCTTCCTACCGAGAAATACTATTTAGGTGCAAGTGTCTATGATCTGAAGAAAATCATATCAAAGTTCGGCGATATGGATGCGAATCCGGTTCGACTTTGCCGTGACTTACTGTGGCATTGTCCTGGAGAGTTCATAGCGCCTTGTTGGTGCCAAAAGCATACCATTGGCCAAATAATCCGCAAAACATTCAGACAGCATCATGACCCAGTCCAAGTTCTCTACCCGAAAAGATCACGTCTGATTCTACCCATACGTGGACCAGATAAATTAGGAGACGGGGGTGCTATTGTCTTTGGACACAGTATCGAATGGGGCTATCGCTGGAGGGATAACACAGACGAAGACTTGGAAATCGGGGATCCTCCTCCCTCTTCATCTGCTCCTGAACTTGTGGGCATGACTGCCGGGCCAGGGTTCAACTCGGGATCATACAGCACCAGCGGAAGTTTTCAAAGCCACGAGAGTGTAGGAGCCGCCATGATGCGTTCGTTACCCTTGCATCAATCGCCATCGGCCCAATCAGCACAATCAACTCCAGTTGAATCAATCACCGAGTCAACTCAGGAATTCAACTCCAAACTACTCGAGCAAGGCTTCCCTAGCCCCGAATCAAGTCAAGAGGCAAAGCCAGCAGGAAAGAGGTCTAGGACGCCCGGGTTGCTTGAGCCAGTACACGAAACCGCAGAATCGAGCTCAGGAAGAGAGCCAGAAGGGAAGAGACCGAGAACACTTAGACATGAACCGAGACGTCTGTGATAGTGGTATTGGAGTACGGACAGAATTCCAAAATGCACTACCGAACACAATTCCAATTACTTCTCAAAAGTTATGTACTATCATCGAAGAGGTCCTCAAGGCAGTTAGTCGCTTTTGATTGAACAGAGACAACCCTAGAAGAATGCTTGTTGATCCCGCCAGGTGACACTTATTAGCCAGTGACTAGGTGCAAGCTCCTCCGTACCTATTCATCGTCTCTCCTCGCGAGACATCCACGACATAGCTACTTCTAAGTATTCTCTGGCACGTCCTACTGTCGATATTCAATTAGCGAAAGATGGAAAAATGCATCACTTCACATCACTTCATATACACCATTGTAAGTCACATCAGAAGTTCAAAAGATGGGAAAGTATCAACAAATAATATTTCCTTTCCCTCCTTACTTTCATTTTCCAAGAGAAGAAATGAGTCGTAGAGCATCTATCTAAGCATACCACACCAGCAGAATCTCGCTCAAGCTCGCTCGACCAAGCCTAAGCCAGCATCGAATCAAAGGGTATAGAACAAACAAGCAAGCAAGTACGCTGAAATACAAACAATACAATCTCCTCTTCCACCCTCATCATAGCGCAGCACTTTTCGTATCATTCCAAGTCCAAGTTCATTACATCCACCACCAACATCGTACATTCTTCCCCTAATCTTTCAATTCAAGTCGTAAAGCGAGCGCGAGCGAGCGTTGAAGTGAATGCGTTAACAATCGCGGAGGAGAGTTAAGCCGCGGGCTCAATTTCCACAGCATCAACCTTAACCCCATTCCCATTCCCATTCTCCTTCACCGCAACTCCCTTATCATTACTTCCCACCTCCTCGACACTCACACCAGTATTCTGCTTCTCCACCAACCCCTTAACGATCTTCACCTCGCTCAAGATCTCCTTGTCGAGACTAGAGCTGATGATAGTTGTGAGGGCAGCAGCTTCCTTCTTAGTGTCCTCAGCGACTGACTTGACGCTCTTGATCTCAGTGATAATCTCTTCGGATTTGTCGGCTGGGGTGGTGGTGGGGATGGCTTTGACGAGGGTGGAGACTGAGGCGATGGATGCGAGGATCTCGTCGTCCTTGATGTCCTTGGGCGCGATTGGTGCCGGGAGGGCCTTGACAAGCGACTCGACAGACGCAATGGAGGTGAGGATTTCGTCGTCCTTGCCTGGGATCGGAGCGGCAGGTGCGGGCAGGCCTTCGACCAATGCCTTGACGGATTGAACAGAAGCCAAGATCTCTTCATCCTTGATGTCCTTTGATGCAGCTGGTGCTGGGAGGGCCTTGATAGCGTCCTGGACTGATGAGACAGCGGCGAGGATCTCCTCATCCTTACCTGCGACTGGGGCAGCTGGAACTGGAAGACCTTCAATCAAAGCTTTGACAGCAGCGACGGATGACAAGATCTCGTCGTCCTTGACAGTTTGTCCAGCGACAGGTGCTGGGATAGCTTCGACGGCTGCCTTGATGGAAGCAACAGAAGTAAGAATTTCGTCATCCTTGGTAGTAGTTGGCAAGGCCTCGACGAGAGTTTGAAGCTTCTGGATTGAGCTCTCAACGCCAGACAGGTCCACCTTCTCGCTAGCTGGGGCTGGAACAGCGACGACACCCTTGATGTCGTTGAGGTGGCTTGTGTGCGAGTCGAGAGTTGCGGACAACTTCTCAACTGATGACTCGAGAGAGGAGAGATCTGTCTTCTCAACGACTGGAGCGGCGGCAGGTGTAGCGACAAGACCCTTAATCTCAGTCAAGTGGGCAGTGTGGGCATCCAAAGTGGAGACTAAAGGAGAGATATCAACCTTCTCTGCGGCTGGAGCTTCCTTATCGACAACGGCCTTGATTTCAGCGAGAGCAGCGGATAGCTTCTCGACGGATGCCTCCAGAGCAGACAGATCGGTCTTTTCAGCGACAGCAGCTGGAGCTGAAACGACGGACTTAATTTCTGCTAAGTGAGTTGAGTGTGCATCAAGGGTCGAAGTCAGTGGCGAAAGGTCGACCTTCTCAGCGGTTGGAGTCTCCTTCTCAACAGCAGCCTTGATCTCGGCAAGAGATGCGGAAAGTTTTTCAATCGATGATTCCAAGCCGGAGAGATCGGTCTTCTCAGATACTTGAGCAGGCACGGCAACAACGGACTTGATTTCACCGAGAGTACCAGTGTGGCCATCGACGGTTGAAACAAGTTTGTCGACCGAAGTCTGAAGAGGAGTAAGGTCAGTCTTCTCGGCGGCGGGTGCAGGTGTCTCCACGGCAGTCTTGATCTCAGAAACAGTAGCAGAGAGGTTCTGGATAGAGGTCTCCAAGGATGAGAGGTCGACCTTTTCTGGAATAGCAGCTGGGGTGGAAACGACGGTCTTGATCTCGCTGATGGAAGCTGGAATGTCGGCCAATGCCTTGGCGTGGGATGCATGTGATTCATTTGAAGAGTTGACGGCGGCGAGGATTTCTGGAGAGACATCGGAGGTCTTGAGATCAGAGACGGCGGTGGAGAGAGCGACGATCTGTGTTTCTAGACTAGCAACGGCAGGAGTAGCATCGGTAGCCTTGATCTCAGACAGCGTGGAGTTCTGGGCCTCGATGGCGGCAATAACAGATCCAACTTGTGTAGTCAATCCGGAGAATCCAGTGCTAGCGCTAGCCTCGAGATCGGTCTTTACTGAAGCGAGCTCGGTAGAAATGGCCTTCAACGAAGCAGCAGTCTCGGCATTCTCCTTGATGACAGCCAACTCAGCGGTTATAGCATCGAGCTTCTCGAGCTGTGAAGGCAGAATTTGCAGTCCGGTAGAAATGGTATCGAGCTTTTGTCCTTGTGTAGTCAACAGAGTAGTATCCGGACACGCAACTTGTTCCTGGACGACCTTGATATTGTTTCCCAGCTCCACCAGCGAGTCCGTGATCTTTGTGACGGCTCCATCAAGGGCAGACAGCTTGTCGGTGGTTGTGGTATTGGAGGTGTCGACAAGCGCAGAGAGTTCGGAGATCTTGGAGGAGGTCTGTGTATTGGTGTCGTTGATACGTTGGGTGAGTTGCTCATTTGATGCCAGGAGTTTCGATTCGACTGCAGAGATATCCAGAGCAGCCTTAAGGGATGGTTGAAGCTGAATAGCCAGGTGGTTTGCAACTGCTTTGGTGAATTCCTCGTTGTTGAGAGCTGCGGCTACAGCATCTGATATCGACTTCTGGAGGGCATCACGATCCTGTGCTTGTTCGGTCCCGGACTTTGGAGCTTCCAGGAGCTGTGGTTGGCTAGATAGTCTTGCCCGTAAGCGTGAGAGCACGGATGGGGAAGACATCACTGTGATGGATGATGCTAGGAGGATATAGAAGAGGGTCAATAGCGAAGACATGCGTCTTAATATGTGGTGAAAGAAGAAGGGGAAGAAGAAGGAAAAATCTGCAGGTTCTTATGGTTGCATTACCCACCCTGTGCACACCTTCATGCAGGAAGAACACAATTTTATGCGCTGTGCGTGATGAAGAGAAGATATGTGTGTGTGATGTGTGATGAAGTCTTACTTTAGGAAAAACCTCATTTCGCGGAAGAGAGAGTCGGTGAGGGTGTTGTGGGGGGATAGCGTCGATGGAGGTTAGCCGTGGTCGTTGGAGGGTCGGCCCGCCAGTTTATCCGGGCTGAGATGTGAAATTTTGCACCGTCGGGCGTCAAAACCCGCCCAATCCGGACTTTTATACACAAACAATGCATCCTCTATGGACCTTTCAAGCGAATGTCTCCACCAGCGAAGATCATTGAATGATGATTTCGCGATCGCCAGCATCTTTCTCTCGAGTCAGCCAGCCAACGAGAAAGTTTCTCTGCTGCCCGAGGATCCGCAAGAGGTAGTATTGGGCGGTCAGGTGCTGGCGATGTGCGGTACAACGCATCTCATCGGCGTCCTTGCTCACGAACCATATGCCAGTGCATTAATTCTCCGTATCTGCCGTCCTATCAATGCAGGACAGTTGTCGAGACAACGCAGCATGAGCATTTTGAGTCGTGATGAGTTTGTGTTACGTGCATGTTGGAGTCGTATGCAAAAGCCACGTCCGTGGGCCAGCTGTGGGTCGACAATGCTGGGCGTGGGATATATCGCAAAGCTGCGATCTTTGCTTTCTTTAGAGGAGCTCAGGTTCCTTTGCAATTGACTGTCAATGTGGATGAATATCTACACATTCAAAGATGACACCGAAGGGACGACGTTCAAAAATGTCGGACGTTTCTTCATCCTTGCGCTGCCAAGTGCGGCGAGTCATATCACGTGCAACGGTAGGCAACACGAGAGCAACCTTGTGAAGGATGAAATGTTGGTGTTTCACAGGCTAGTGGAAGATTCATTTGCCACAGAATGACTTGCTCAGATTTTTATGCCGTTCGCTTTATCACGTTCTTTGTAAATGTCCCATTGCAGTCTCCTCTCTCTTCGAGTCTTGACAGAAATTACCCTAGCTTAACACAATGGAGTCTCTCTCTAGCGAGCTAAAAGATCTCATTGCGTCCTATACACCGATTCCAGATCTACAAAGTCTCCGCCTCACCAACAAGTCCCTCTACAAGTCAGCCACTCGGGGGCTGTTCTTTTGTACTCACGTGACACCGTCTACATCAACCATCAGCAACTTCCAGTCCATCCTCGCAACTCTCGCCCTTGCAAAACAGGTCACCAGTGTCAAACTTACGACATGTCTTGACCCTAGCAAAGATTTCGAACAACATGGCCATGAAGTGGGAGTATCTACGTTGACGGATCAATACGAAAGGACAATCAGGTCAATCAACCTGTTTCCCAACCTGCGAAATGTCACACTTGAGTTTCACACTTGAGTTTTCCGAAGCATGTGGAGTCAGTAGATCTGATCAAATCTCTCCAAATATGCACGAAGAAGGAGTTCAATTCAGAAGTCAAGTACTGTCAGCCCTGTTCGATACGCTGAACGACCCTCAAGAACTGGTTCGCAATTTACGGTCCCTATCGCTGAAGAACCTTCAAAACTACAACGACAAAGCATGTGTCATCTAACACTTTCCAATCTGTCCTGAAACGCATCTCAGAGCTGCGCCTCAGCATCGTTACCGAGAACGCCCACTCGCAACGTGGAGATTCTTGGTCCATGCCAGAGCTATACACTTTCTTCGGAGAACTGGACGAAATATGGCTTAAGCCTGCCCAGCAAAATGTCACCAGTCTGAAACTTCACTGTGCTTCATTCTGGGGCTACATTCCTAATTGCAATTTGAGGTCTGTCCACTTTCCCAGCCTAAAGAAACTCGAACTCGGCAATTACATCTTCTCTCACGATTGGCAAGTGGACTGGATATGCTCTCACATTACCCTCCAGGCTTTGGCCCTGGATGACTGCTGTATCGTAAGCTATACTCAAGCCGAAGGACCGGTCGATGAGGAAGACTACTATACCGATCCACTTGGAGAATTTGGAAATCACGAGTCCGATCGAGAAGAAAACCCGCATCGCTGGTCCGAGATCTTCACCCAAATCGAGTGCCAACTTCCCAACCTTAAATCCTTCCAATTCGGATCTGCAAATTGGTAAGCCGTAAACAATTCGAAACGACCGGTCTGCCAGAGCGTTGCATGGAGTTGCAGGAGGACCCCTATATCGCGTTTTGTGCAGGTATGAATCCGTCGCCGTGGATCTCTGTTTACGAGTGTCGGGAACAGGAGAGAGAGGAGGAGGATGAGACGAGAAATGGAAATGGGCAGAGTCCGGCTCCAAGTATCACTGAGAGTGAATGGGAGCATATGCTTCAAGCTGATGATGAGGACGAAGCTGCGTACCGGAGACTGGTGGCTACGGTACAAGGAAGAGCTTGATCAATTGGTGGACACTTTATCGATATGAGATGTGTCTCCGTTACGTCTTAGAAGATTGGAGCCAATCTCTTGAGGCGTGGACCTCGCGATTTTGCACTGTTCTACCAAGTATAAATTGTTCTCTCTCTTTCCCACATCACCTTCGTTAAGGTCGAGGGGATCGAACTGCTTCAGCACTCTTATCACGTCAACTACGTCAATTACGGTATAGGACGAAATGAAAGTGTTTCGAATTATAGTGTAGCATATTTCCTCCCTGCCATTCAATTCAGCGCGACACAACAGCGGCCGCCTTTGGGCGAAATCAAGAAGAAGTTCAGAATCTCCATGTCATCATCTTTCATCGACTTAGCCATCCTAGCTCCCTTACATTCCCTGAAGAACTCCGCAGCCCCATGCCGAAGCTCCATTTTGGCGAGATGGATGCCCAGGCACGTCCGAGAGCCAGCACCAAATGGGACGAATAGAGCTTTTCTCGAGGCGTATTGCCCTCGCGAGTCTAAAAAGCGCTCTGGCATGGACCTTGATAGTGTCAGTCTTTCGATCAACGACCATAAGATCTGGTGGACAATAGACATACCGTTCGGATAGATGCTCTCATCTCTATGCAGAGAGAATGCTTGCGAGCTCACCGTTGTCATTTCCAGAATGAAATAACCACCTTGCAGCGTAAACCCACCTTTCGGTGCTGACCGTGGCAAGCTTCCGGGCGCAGCACCGTACAGTCGCAACGCCTCATCGACCACGCAATTGAGATAGGGAAGCTTCTCCAGCTGTGCGTCCGTATAGCCTACATCCAGACCTGCAACCTCGTCTTCGAGTTTCCTTTGGATATCTGGGTGGGTTAGAACCGCCCAGACGAGGTACGTCAACGTGACTGCCGTGGTCCCAGAGCCAGCAACAATGAAACCACCCGCTTCGAATGACACGTCGGCTTCTGTAAGCGCCTGACCTTCTTTTTGGTCTGCGTCCGTGTACCATTGAGCGAGCAAGCGAGAGAAGACGTTTTGTTTGGAGAGATCGCGGCTCTTCGCGTTTGTCACAGCTACTCGACCGTACTCATGGATCCTGGTGCTGGCATGGACAAGGTTTTGAATAGCAGGAAATGGCAGGGCCTTGAGTAATGGGTCCAGGTAGCGAAATTCGGCGAGGATACCGCCCAGCTTGGCTGCTAGCTCTAAGTCCTCGATATATTGATTGCGCTACTCGAATCAGTTTGGGCAGGCAACCGCAGTTGTTTCCACTCAACCTGGATTGTGGTTTGCTTACAGATTCTCGTTCAAGCATGTTCGTCGACTCACCAAAAGCCAGATGAGAGATCACGTCGGTAGTCATGAACGTCCACCACTTGAAAATGTCGGCTTCCTCTTGTAGCGCATCGCGTTTTATCCTGGAAACTGCCAGCTCAACCTTCTTCTGCACCATGGCCTCCCAGTGCCCATGCAGGGCTGAATTTGTCCACAAGGGAGCGAACAATTTTCTCCTCTCAGCATGTTGTTTAGGATCTATCATAGAGAAGATGTCGTGTATGCCTCCAGGACCATGTCTAAATGTCTGATACCATGGATCCTTGAGAAATCCAGAGCCGATGCGGTGAACTTCATTGAACATCTGCGGGTCGCAAATGTCGATTTCATTTGGTCCAATTCTTACGATTGGGCCGTACTTTTGGTGGAGTGCATCAATGTAGAAGATCCTTCGTCCGAGGACGACGTGCTTCTTGAGAACCAGATGTGTAAGACTGGCATACCATGGACCAGGAATCTTTCGCAGCGGCGAAGTGAAACATCTATAGAAGAGCTATTCGGATTAAATGCGCGTTCAGACTCACTAAATGGAGTTTACATACTCTGAGCGAACAAAAACTCAATATGGCTAAATAGGTGTACAACAGCTGAACGGATGTCAACGCCATTTGGAATACTGGTCGGACAGAGTGTATAATCAATCGGCCTGAAATGGACGGGAGACACTGCTTTTCAGTGTTCTGTGAACTCGGCAGGGTGTGTGGAGGCATATTTTTCCCCGCAATATGCCCACCACTCACAGCAGCCCAAAGTGGTATCCATTCCCCATTCTACGGTAGTGGGAGCCACAGGGAATTTGTTCGGCAGATGTGTTTCATTCTATATGTTGATATGGCAAGTGTGTGGGGTGTCACTGCGTCTGTTCTGCTGTACAGGTTTTCTGTGCTGTTCCCTCGTCTTGCAAGCCATCGGGAAGCCTTCAAGCGGGGCAGATGTGGTCCCGACCCGCTGAGCAAGGCCAAAATTAAACATTGCTACTGCGGAAGGAAAGCAGGTATATAAATGCAGGAGTGGACCTCTACTCCATGTTCACGGACGTAACCCATGGGGACGCCAAGGGCGGGTTATGTCTAACCACCTACATTTTTAGCATCAGGTGGAGCCGAACGCATAGTAGCAGGTGTATTCCATACCAGCCAGTCCTCCACATATTTTATACTCTCCTCTTCCACCAGCCGGCACGGCATTTGGCAACGAGCAGCAAAAACCCATCCGGCTCATGTGTCACATTTGTAGACAGACATACACGGTGAGGCTGGTCTTGCAGGTTGACGATGGGATGCGCTTACAACTCTAGAAGATCTAGATTGACTATCTTTTTTTGGAGTCCTGTATCATCTGAGCTTGCGATATCTCGAAAGCAGGAACAAAAACGATCCCATCCCTGCTGATCCTCTCTTCTACAAGACGTTTATCTATCACCTCACAAGAAACCAGCTTGACCATCCTTAAATACACATATCCTATTATTAATATCACTCTGTACTCGTGATATCAAGCCTTCCCGGATACCAGTGACGTAATCATCAAAATTCGTAATATCATTCGCACGTACAAAACCAAAATCAAAAGCAGGATAAGAATAAGAAGCCTGGAATTACATACTCCTTCTCTTCTTATAGGAGCTAGTCCGAGTCCTAAAGAGGAGGCGAGCTTGCGTGCAGCAACACCTATCTACTCTGATCAATCACAATATCCCCAAACATTAAAATCAAAATCACTGCCTCCTTTTGACATAATTCTCTGCCAGACAAACATGGCAACAAGCTTTAGTCAGGCTAGAGTACCGCATATCGTTCACGTGGCTCAAGGCTCAAATCGGAGAATGTCTCTCTCTGCTCTCTTCGCTCGAAAAAGATAAGGAGAAGACATGCTTGCTCTATCGATCTTGAACTACTTTTGAAAACGAGAAAGTAGGGCTTACTTTGAACGCGGCTTTCGGAGACCTTGGGATGTTTCGAAAAGTGAAGGAAATCGGTTAAAAAATGATAGGAAGGAGATAGAAACCTTATCTTGCGTTGCCTTGGTTTTTCTCCTTCCCTGTGTAAGCAATATAAGTCCGATGCATTTGAAAATATATTGAAAGTTTTCAATTGGGTGATTGGATCGGAGTACTGAATTGGACTGAGCGGAACGTGTGGTATTATGCATGACATCTGGATTCTTGGTAAAGCATTTCGCTTGCGCACTTTTCTTCAACGTGAAGTTTATCAATGAAATCCACTTAAGGCACAGACAGATCTCGTTGGAAACAAACCATCTGTATTGCTATGGCGCGCGTCACGTGAATCCTGTATTTGATCATGTGAGGGCATGAGAGGAAGTGTTGCGAAAAATGTAGAAGCCATAGTTAGGATGGTATGTATTAATTATTTGACTGACTATATGTAGACTTGGTATTGGTGTTTGCTCGATCGTACAAGTCCCAGAACTACTTCCAATTCAACTACCTTCCGCTCCGTCTTATTGAACACTCGGTCCCCAGTAACCTGGCAACTTCTTACAAGCAGAGAGCAGCAAGTCCACCAAAGATAGCGAGCAAGCTCATGCTGACAGCGCTGGCACCATTACCGACAACAACCGGTGTAGTGCTCGTAGGCATGCCAGCAGTTCCAGACATCGTAGCCGTAGCAGTGGCATTATCACCACCAGCCTTAGCAGGCTCAACACTCTCAGGAACACCATCACAGGTGGAGTTTGGTGCGATAGGGCACTCCTCAGCCTGGCAGATGCTTTGGAGTTGAGCGCCTTGGGCGGGGATCACGGTGGTGGCTGGGGCGCAGCGGTATCCGAAGAGGGAGTTGAGGGCCATGCCGACGGGGGCGAGGTCATCGGCGGAAACGCCGAAGGACATGGCAGCGTCAGCAACTTGGGTGATGAAGTAGCCGACTTCGTTGGGGTCGAGATTCATGAATCTGGGCGTGGGTGTTAGTCTTATTTTCTGGGGAATGAATAGCAGGAGAAGGTATGGGAGGGTGGCTCACTTGTGGACCTCGTATTGGGATGCATCACCAGAGTAGGCTGGGTAAGCGGAGTTTCCTTGCATGGAGCACTGGAGAAGACTGCCGAAGTACTCGTACAAGTGAGTTAACAATAGGCTGTCAATTGTTAGTATATGATTTTCCAAGATAGTATACTGGAACGTACTATTGTCTCGAGTCGGTGCTGTTGGCAGGCATGTTCATCATCAATGGAGCAGCTCCGCCACCGTCAAGGAAGTTGACGGCAACACCTGAAGATCCACCACGGTTGGTAGAGAGAAGACCACCGTTGAAGTATGGGAGAAGGTCGACCTCGACACCTTCATAGGTACCCTTGGCGAGGATACCGCTGACGGCCTTGCCAGTCTTGCTTTCACTGTCTGTATGCTGTCAGTATGGAAAGTCAATAAGATTGTCGAAGTAATGTACTTACAGTTTCCAATAACAGCAGTATTGACAACAGCAGTCAACAACATGAGCTGGTTCTCAGCAGTGTTGTTGGTGAACAGAGCAGTGGTGTACTTGTCGCAAAACGAGGTAGTGTTCTGGGCAGTGACGGTGCTGATGGCAGCCGCCAGGGCAAGAGATTTCATGAACATGATTGTGTTGGTTTAAGGAAACGAAGGTGCTTGATTGGGTATCTTGCGGATCTTGAAGGGCAGAAATTCACAGGGAAACAAAATACCGAAAAAGACTTGGGGAGAGGGAGGCTCTTTATGGCATCGGGAATGACGAAAACATACCTCCAGCTCCTGGGATAGCAACAACGCTCCATGAGCTTAGCTGCTGCCAATTCCGATCTCCCGTTTAGGGTAGCAAGCTTGGAGTAAGAGCGATGCAGATGTGGCCTAGGAAGAACTTCTTTCACGCCAGCAGGGGGGAAGCTCGGTCTTAGACCCTCTGAGTAAGATTGGAGGCTGTGGGGAATGACCAACTTGCATCTCCATGACCCGTGAACCCCAGGTCGACTTCTTCGTGCCCAGAGAGGGGTGGACCGGATAGCAGAATTCCGAAAGCAGTGAGATGACCAAGCTCAGGAAGATCTTAACTTTGATAGACAAATGAGTGGCAAGAGATTGGAAATAGAGATTGTGTTTGAAGGTTCCACTCGCTCCATGCTGTCTTTCGAGGTCCATGTCCATGATTTATCCGCGCACCAAGATCCTCAATCTGAGGATCTTAATTCGCGTGGTAACCTAGGTCGACGCATTCTTTGGTGGACATTATTCTGTAAACATGGGATTGTAAGCAGACTTGCCCAAAAGGAGGATACGACAACACCGCCCCTTCTTCTCTGCATCATATTCTTTGCTTTGTCCATCATGGCCAGGCCAGCCTTTCGAGCTCCGTCGCTGGCAATTTCGGAAACCTTCATCTCCTCCACCTCCTCATTAGCAATTTAGCAGGTTGCCAACAGGACAGTAGTGTTTCCGAGAAACCTCGAGTAACCTCATTCGTCCTACCTGTTCCCACGCTTTCCCCAATCAGACCTGTCGTCCAACCTAGAACCAGGAACGCATCAGCTAGTAGGAAGGGATGAGAAATCGCGCACATTTAATTGGATGACCTGTCGGCAAGAGTCGATACCGAGCGTTGGGGAATGCTTAGCCTCAAAAAGCCAGTGACATCAATCGGGGCGTTTAGCTGATTTGTGTACTTTGTTTTTGGCGCTAATGGGGACTGTCATTAAGTGTTTCCTGTTCTGGACGTCGGAATTTGAGGTTGCCGGGGACAAGCTTTGGACGAGGCTGCATGTGGTGTAGTGCACTGGTATGGGCGTTAGTGCATATTAGCCGAGGATCTAGGAAAACAACTTTGGATTGAGGAGAACTGTAGGGGTGAAGCTTTGTTTTGGACTTTAGGCAAAAAGTCATGGCTCTCCTTGGTTGACTGGATTTCTCCTTTCTTCCAAGAAACTATCCCCTCATCATTTTGTGCCCAAGATTGAAGATCCTAACTTTATCATACATGGTGGCGGGGATTTCGGGTGGCGAAGGCAATTGCTGAGCAGTCGGGAATCTTCAAATCCGAAGCAGAGCAACAAACTTTTTCTTTTATCATACGTCCTTTGGTCTTTAGCCCCTTGTCAGCAGTCTGGTTCAACAGGCGGCAAGTGCTGCGATGAGATGAAACATTGTCCTCTCGAGTCCCGACTTTATATTCCGCCAATGAATGACTTGCGCTGTGCAGTTGCATGAGGATGAAAATACCTCCCCTGTTTCAAGTTTCGAGTCCAGAAATCATAGCAACTTCTCACTGTTGCATGTTCCTCAGTATAGGGGCGTCGGGCAAAAGGTCTTGTCATCATTCTGTCTAAAGCGATATCGAGAAGCCACAGAAGAACATGATAGAAAGGCATCTTGCTTCACTGGACTCCAGCTAAGTCAGAGTCGAGTACGTCTCAGGCACCCTTGTCTTCTTAAATACAAGGACCAACTAGTGAGCTTTCCACTAGGCCGTTCTTTACGATCCTGCGAAGAATCTCCGACAACTACTAAGGAGCTTACGCTTTCTTACTCCCACATATCTTGTGAATCTTATGTTCAACCATCTACTTCTATCACTCAAACCTTCTTTTTCACTTCTCGATCGCTTCTCCTTTGTCATCTAGCCAATCTACCAATTTCAGTCACCAAAACCACTCATCAATATATAACCTCAAATATACACCATCTCTTCCACATACGACCATAGACTGGTGAGAATTGGGCATCCCGTCCGCTCTGCCATACACAAGCACCAGATCGGCAGATTAGTAGTTGGGTGGGTGACCACCAGCGAATACCTGCTGTCGTATGTTTTTTGATTTTTCTTTTGTGGGTTTTGCGGTTGAGAAATCCACTTTGATGCATGTTGATATCCACTTTGCTGCACCGCGGATTAGGCGAGCTTGACCTTGAAAACAAAGATACGACTCTTTATGGATGGGAGATTGATACATTTAGTAGGGACTGCCTTTTTGATATGCAATGTGCATAACATGAACAATCACATTCTTTTTTTATATAATGAGTTGTGTTGTTTCCTTGGCCGCTCAAATTCATCGTGGAGGACTGCGAGTTGGGAGCCTGGACGCTCAGATTCCTGCCAACCAAGGTACAGCCATTTGCTCTCATACCAACTAACTAAAACCTTTGTATCGCCCCAGCTAACAGATCGACCGGTATAGAGTTTGGAATATATACGTTTCTATTAGTATCTCAATTAATTGTTATTGTCTTCACGATTGTGTTTCCAAACAGGCCATCCACAGCATCATCAATATTCTTATCTACCCGACGCATCGAAGCAGGGACTCCCTGATTCTCTAAGAAGTCCCAAACCATCATCCATCTTACTCGGAGCACTAACCAAGTGTCACGTCCCTCTCCTCACAACTCAACAACGCCTACCGGAAAACAACTCTACTAGTTTGGAGCTTCTCAACCACAGCGACGCTCATCTCATCTAGTCATTTATCAGGTTTGAACGTTTCAGGGTCATCACCTCTCCATACATTATACCTCTTTCCATTCATCTAGCCCCATTTCCTTCCATTTGACCGAGAAAGCATGCTCAACTTTCCCCTTCAAAACAAGTCCCCCTTTTCCTTCCTGAGCTTTCCCACGTGGTCCAGCGTACCCTCGAAAGTGCTAAACTCTATGGTTTCCAAGACAAGAAACCCTCCAAATGTTCCAACGAAATAACCGCACGCGGATCCTCCACAGCAGTCCGTCTCGCTTGGTAGGAAATCAAATCAGAAGGGTATGGTTTTCTTTCTTCGTGGACCGCAAGCCCAAACGAGACGAGACATGAAAAGGATAGTCAGTCTGGTTCTTCTGAAGTTGCGATGCATCAAACGCGAAGAACAATAGAGCGAAAGCGAAGTAAGTAATGAGCCCGATAAGCGACCCGTGGTAAAGGGCATCTTGAATCCGTCTGGTGGGGTCCACGCTAAAGCGGCCCGGAACTGGTGGGGTTCATGCAGTCGACGTCACTGTAAATTACTCCAACATCAACCATCACCAGCTTCAACACCAACTTCACAAACAATCTCCAATGCCACCAAAATGTCCTCACCAGACGACATATTCGCCAATTGGCGCGGGCTAATCGACAGTGACTTCTCCAAGACCATCACACAAACCTTCGACCTCCCAGACCAAGACAATTATGTCTACAGAGCCGAAGCCTTCGCCATGACACTTCGCCAGATCCAAGAACAAATCGATTCCGGCAAGCTGAAATACAAATACCAATCCCACGGGCAGCAGATCCAGGTAAACATTTCCAGCACATTCTCCAACAGCAATCAATAAACTAACCCCAGGTCTGGTCCCCTCCACAGACATAAGCGCCTACACATCCATCTTCTCCCCTTCAACATCCACCCCCTCCGCCCTAACCGCCTTCCTCTCCAACGCAAAGAAATCCTCACCGCGCCAAACCGTCGCCCAATACCTACAATCGCGACGCCTCTGCCCCGATAAATATAATAAAATCCCCAAGTCAAAAACACACATCAACCCCTACTACGACCTCTGGGCCTTCTCCTGCCACGAAACCTCCTTCCTTGGTCCCCTCCCCGACCCCTCATATGCGCATCCGGCAAACGCAAAACATACGCATCCTATCCTACCGGTCTTCTACCACCATTTTGGATGCGTGGTGCCGAGTTATGAGGCGTTGTATATAATCTCGCAACTTGTGAAAGAGTCTGCTTTGCAAGGAGGAGGTGGTGCTGATGCTGGTGCTGGAGGGGTAATCGACATGGCCAGCGGAAACGGCTACTGGACCTACCTCCTCCGCCGGATGCAAGTCCCCGTCACAGCTGTCGACAGCATGGCTAGCGAGTACCGCACCACATGGATCTCCGACACGATTGAATCCGATGGCGTCGAATACCTGAATAAAAACAACGGCGGTAAAGGAAGGGTTTTGTTAATGGTGTATATGGTTACGAAGGGGGATTTTACGAAGAGGGTTTTAAGGGCGTATAAGGGCGATACGATTGTTGTTGTAGGTACGATGAATGAGAATCGTTTTACGGGCTTTGAGGATTGTACTGTTGAGGAGTACTTTGAGGGGGAGATGCAGGGGGCTGGGGAGGGGTGGGAATTGATTGTTAGGGTGCCGGTGCCGAGTTTTGCGGGGAAGGATGAGGGAATGTTTGTTTGGAAGAGGAAATTGAAATCGTGAAATCGAACGGGTGAAGGTATGTAAGAATTGCATAAACTCGAAAACCTGGGAGTGGGAAAGGTTCCCACTAACTGGACCCATTTGGCGTTGACGTTCCGAAGTGAAAACGCGATGTAAGCATACTACTCGCTCGACCTACGCTTCTGCAATGTTCATCAAATCCAGTGGCGAAGGGAGATGTAGAATCTCAATCGCTACTCAGAATTATGAAGAATTCATCCTCGCCATCCAGCTTAAATCATCCTCTCCACTCCAATACCCACCCATCCTCCTCCATCCTCCTCCATCCTCCTCCTTCCTGTCAATGAAACAAAGGCCACACCCATCTAAGCCATCTGCACACGCTCTGGAACTTATGAGGACAAACCCCCCCTCTCTCCGCCAGCCCCCGAACCTTCTCTCCCCTACTCGGATTCACCACCTCCCGAACCTCTCCCCATTTACCCTTGCGACACAGCGCCGCAGCAGTCTGATAAAACGCACAGCGCGACGAGCACTTCCCAATCATATATGTGTACACCAGAACATTTCGACCCGACTTCGTGAGCGCAGGCTGCTCATCGATCCTGTAACCATCATATGCCGCCCTTCCAATCGCGAAGAACACATCCGATTCTTAGCTGAGTCTTTCGAGGGGGTTTGTGGCGGCTGAGAGTTCTTGTTTCTTTTCGTGGAGGCGGGAGCTGTGCCATGAGGCGGGGGTTTGGCGGCGGAGGTTCAGAGTGCGGTACCATGGTCGGAGGAGGGATATGATTGAGAGGGGCCTTGTTTTTGGGTTTTGGGTTTTGGCTTTTGTTTTGCTCAGGTTTGGATAAGGGGGCTTTTGAGCTCGTTCTCTGTGGCTCTGTGCCTTGCCGTTGTTGGTGTCTTGTCGGTTTATTGTCGCTGGGCAGTTGGAATGGAGAAGTTTCAGTACCAGAACCCCCCTGCGAGTTCATTGAATTAGCATCGTGATTGGTCAATGTGGTGCAAATGTAGGGTAGTATTTCCGAAGAAGAAAGTAAACAAAGAGCGAGAAACATACCTTTAGCCCCTTGATTGATAGAAGGCAAGATGCTGCGAAGTCGAAGTCGAAGTCGAGTTATGGTCAGAACAGGTCCTGCGTTAGACTAAGATTTGTACGACAAGATCTTTTGATTGTCTTGATTGTAGTGGAAAATTTATATATAGGATTTCCAAGGGAGGAGTGGAGGAGTTGAGGTGATTAAGCGAGACGCTAGCGCAAACAAACCGAAGCAACCAAGGTCCAAATGAATGTAGTCGCGTGAATGGAGACGAAGTTATTGTGCTTTCACAGATTGAAGGTACCAGTTGTGTTTTTTTCTTCTGATTTCTCACAAAATTTTCACTGAATGTCGTTCTCACGTGCACGGGTGCCTCGACTTTGTTCTTGTTTTGGTCTGCCAGAGCCATTGGCTTGGAGGAATTGCTCATTAATCACGTCCAAGGCAGCTCTACTGCGGGGTATCGTCTTCTACACGACAGAGAGGCCACAATCGTTCCCCTCATGCGTGGTGGTGAGCCTATAGCAAGAAGAGCCCACAAAGCCTTCCCTTCCGCGATGTTCGTCCACGCCCACAGAGCATCAGACCTGAAATCCGACCATCTCCAAAACAAGAACACCATCCTACTGGTGGACCCAGTCATCAACAACGGTGCCACGATTGTGGAGTTTGTGAAGCGAATCAACAGGCTCGGCTCTGGTGCCAGGATCGTGGTCATCACGGGTGTTGCGCAGAAGGAATCCGTTGCCGAGAATGGGCCTTTGCCGATGATTGGTAAGAATGAATTGACAATTGTGGCATTGAGACTGAGGAAGAACAAGTATACAGGGAAGGGAGGAACTGATACGGGTAATCGTCTGTTCAATACCACGCGCCCCGACTGAGGGGTTGGAAGGAAAGGGAAATTGTGCGAGGTAACGTGTGGAGTGGTCGGTATTGTTTGTTGATTTCGGTTACGAGCAAGGGGCGTTTTTGATTTTTGCTTGGGTCGGGAACTGTCAGTTGGGCGTGAGATAGATGCAACACACTGAAAGGAAAACATAATATGGGAGATTAACATTTGCAACCTTCAAATTCTACCCTACACTATGTTTTCAAAGCCCCAATCAACCAGTAAGCACCAACTTTCAAGTCGATCCAGTGACGGTCTTCTTCTTTCTCCAAGCCATGCCTCCAACCAGCTGCAAGTAAAGTCCGCTGACTGTGACTCTCTCTCACATCCAATCCCATGTACTATCCGTCTCTACAACCCAGTGATTCGCAAGCAGCGTCAAGTTCGTCTCCCAAACCTCGTCCGAATTCCCCTCAACGCCTACACTTTCTCTCACCCTGAACCCTTTGAAAAACCTCCCCAGAACGTCTGATCCCTTGGTGAAGTCAACACCATACATCTCTTGTGCAAACTCTAGCAACGTGTATAATACAACATCTGCAACAGTCACCTGCTCCTCCCTCGGCTCTCCACCTTCATCAAGTCTCACATTTTCTCGATACAGTTCCTCAACCTTCCCCAAGACCTCCCGACGACCCCGCAACGCCATCTTCGACGCCCCCAAGTCTTGCCTCTGCAAAGGTGTAAACATCGCACTGCCATTCCTCGCGGCTAATTCGAACAGAGTCGTCGCTTCATCAACTAGCGCTATGATCTCATCGTGGCGAGCTCTTTCTTCCGCAGTGGAGCCGCGCATTGAAGGTTGAGCTTCACCAGAAATACTGACATTGTACCCGTGAGTTTGGTGGTGGCTTTCTTGGTGGGAGTTGGGAGAATATGGTGGGGAGGACTGTGTACCATCGCAGAGGTCTTCAAGGAAGGTTATTATGGCTAAGGAGGAGTTGATTGTGGTTCCGTCGGGTGAAGTGAGAACTGGAAGACTGCCTTTGGGCTTGGGGACTGTGGCAGCTCGTGGGATAGTGTTACTATTCTGATTGGAGGCTGCAGTAGGCGGCGGCTTGGTTGATAAAGGTGGTGAGATCGTGAGGTACGGTGAGTGAATGAGGTTCTTTTCGTGGAGGTATATAAGGACACGTCTTGTGAATAGTGCCCCGGGAATGATGTGGAGTGTGAAGCTCATGATGATTAGCTGATCAGATAGAGTAGTGCATGTTTTTGTTGCTTTTGGCGGAAGCACATGGAACTAATATTTTCGCCAGGAAGTTGATGCACTTGTCGATAAGAAAGGCGAGCGAGGTATCGTGGCGAGCATAAACATTTTATGGAGGCATGCGGACAATCCGTTTCAAGTTTCCTGGAGACTTTTGGTCTGGTGATATATGTCTCCGAGGATATTTCCGAAATGTCTCCATTTTATCATATATGAATCAGCCCAGACATGAACGGACACTATCAAATATCTGACGGTCCCCGATATTGGGACAAGGTGCAACTGCTGATATGATGTGCAAGCCTTGAACCACAGCAAAACAGATCGAAATACTTCCCGGCGTAAGTTGGGTCGATGATTGTGGCTATAATGCTTTAGCCGACAGTCTTGCTCGTTGAAGGGGTCGATCAATGTAATGAAAAGGGTATGGCGCGTATAGACATTCACTAGAAATTAGTTCTGCTCCAATTATCTTTGTTGTGAAGCAGACGGGATAATGAAGGCTTCACTGACCTACTCTAATTTCGAAGCTTTACAGTCGGGTTTCCCCCCAAAATGCCAAGTAAACAGCCGACTGGAACGGATCCCTTCCCCACGGGCAGGCTGTGCTGAATTGTAAAACCAAGGTCTCACATCCCGGCCACCATCTTATATTGTCATTTCGTTTGTACCTTCCATCGGTGTTGTGCAAGTCTTGATGCCGACAATACGCGTCCATCCTGAGCACGACGATGAGATATCTTGGCCTGAGCAAATCAGCCTCATAAGCAGCCACAGATCTGACATCTTGGCAAATGTATACGTCAGCCAACTGTTGTCCCAAAACGGAAACTGCGGGAAGATTGGGCACAGGGGGCTACTTACGCGAGACCATACACAACATCAGACGAGCGGGAATGAGATCTCTGTCTCTTGGCTTGCCAATATCAGCATGCAAAAAATACTCTGCACTTCTGCCTTCCAGAATTTGTTCAGCTAATCTAACATGTCCACGGAGTTAGGAACTTTGGACTCGCTGCGCCATCAAGGAGTTGACCATGGCACGCACAACAATATCGTCTATATAACCATCAGCTTCTGCTACTACCCAGCATCTTCCGAGCATGCACCATCCATCAACTCAATCATTCTACACTTTCACCGCAATGCATTTGTCCATCCACCAAGTAATTCTGCTTGTCAGCCATCTCGGCCTGATTTCTTCCGTCAAAGCGACACCCAGCAAAGATGTTACCAAATGTCTAAAGTTCCATAAAGTCCCCTTCGTTATCAGCAACTCTCCAAACTGGACAAGCTACACAACTCCACATAACCTACGTTTGGTCTACGAGCCAGCCGTGATCACGATCCCAGAAACATCCCAGGACGTCAGTACGTCTGTCAAGTGTGCAGTCGAGGCAAGGCTCAAGGTGCAGCCAAAAGGGGGTGGCCATTCCTACGCGAGTTATTCGAGCGGTGGCAGGGATGGCAGTTTGATTGTTGATATGGAAAATTTCGATTTGGTGGAGGTTGATCGGTGTAAGTAGTTTCGATAATATTGTATAGGTGATTTTTGGAACTGATGTATATCTAGCTACATTCATCGCCAAGATTGGCGCTGGACAGAGACTTGGTAATGTAGCAACCGAGTTATACGCTCAAGGACAGCGCGCAATCCCACATGGTGTTTGTCCCGGTGTTGGCATTGCTGGACACGCATTACACGGCGGGTGGGGATTTGCTGCTAGATACTGGGGATATACTCTTGACACAATCGTAGGCCTGGATGTTGTTCTTGGTACGTCCCGTGCCATCTTCGAAGCCTCTTGAAATTGACATTGATCGTTGGTCAGCAAATGGTACACAAGTCTACACTTCATCTTCCAGCTATCCCGATCTATTCTGGGCCATGAGAGGCGCTGGAGAAAGCTTTGGCATCGCCACCTACCTCTACGTACAAACCCAGTCCGCACCACCATCAGTCGTTCTCTTCACCTCGAACCTATCCGCTTCATGGCCAGATATCGAAACCGTCACATCAGGCTTCGAGAATACCCAAAATCTCATTCTGACATCACCGCTCATCACACCAAACATGACATTCGGTTTCAACACCGACACCGCCGGAACCCTCAGCATCAGCGGCTCCTGCATCGGCTGCAACGCCCACACATTCAACACCACCGTCCTTCCAGCCCTCCTCTCAGGCTTCAAACCCAACACGCCAATCATCCAAACAGTAAGCTGGCTCGAAAGCCTCGCCGCAGTCGCCGGTCAGCTGGGTTTGCCCTTACAACAACCGCTCGGCCATGAATACAGTGTACGGTCAACATTTTACGTCAAGTCCCTCATGACGAAGAGCGCGCACCCGTTGACCCCAGCCGCCATCCGAGCTTTCTGGTCCTACATCCTCGCACATCCAGGGGAACCATTCCGCAGCGTCATCAACCTCTATGGCGGCCCCAACTCAGCCGTCAATATCCCCTCGTCAGACTCAACAGCTTTCGCTCATCGAGATGCTATGTGGGTATTCGAGAATTTTGGACTCAGCATCGCAAGTGACGAGATGCTACCTTTCGATCCGAACACCATCGCTCTCGTGGAAGGACTCAATGCCGCGGTCGAGAACGCGCAGCCAGATGGTGACTTTTCGGCGTATTTGAATTACATTGATCCGGAGCTGGACGCGACAACGGCTGCTAGATTGTATTATGGCCCTGAGACGTATAATAGGTTGTTAGAACTGAAGAGGGAGTTTGATCCGAAATTCGTGTTTTGGAATCCGCAGGCGGTGGGCAATGCGCTGGCTTTGGACGGGGATGGGGAGGAGAATTTTAATTGACGCAAGTCTTTGGTTTTCTGTGGCATGTTGTTTGGGCTTTGATAATGATTGTACATGGTGAATTGAAAAACTTTTTCATCATGATATGTTAGTGATTTGGTGGTTTTGGATAAGGTAATGAGTGGTTTCTTTGGGTTTTCATACATGGACCATTGTTTACTATGGTTGAGATAACCGAGGATTTTCTGTTTCATGTTGCCCTGCATCGCTCTTCGAAATAGCCGAAGCTCGTCATGGCTGCTAGAACTCACTTATCTATTCTCATTCGCTCGTACTCCTCACGCCGCCGTCTTTGCTCTCTTCAAAAATTCACAAATAAGCTCAGTCTAGTCTCAGATCGTCATGGCGGGTGCAAGCATTATTATTAAGTCCAGCCAGAATGGCTCTCTCGACCCGTGGCTGCTGCCCACAGCTTCCGAGATTCATTCTACGATATGGCTTCCCGCTTCTCATGCTATACACCTAGTCCAAGAACGCCGATCACCTCGCCTTGCCTCCAAGTGCACCTCCCTGCTGTACTCTTACATATCAAGACCAGAGTGACCGCCTTTCCTAGCCATACCTAATGTCAACCAAGTACACCACCTCTTTAACGCCGTCCGCTCAAATGCTTACACAATCATGTATGTCCCCCTCGTGCTGTGGCTGCGACGTGCCATACAGTCTGGACAAAAATCCGGATTCTCGGATCGGCCACGATTCCTGTCCTGGAATAGTCCCGCAAAGCCGTCCCAGCCATTCTGTTGTTGTTCTCGTTCTCCAACCCTTCAACTGCCTCAGATATGGCAATGATCATAACTCGTATATCCGTTACCATCCGTCCAATCCGTCAACCTCTCCAAAACCAACGGCCCAATCCCCCTATTCGTCTTCGCAAACACCGTATCATACGGATGCAAATCCATGCCGTAGTACCTCCCATGCACCAGCACATCCCCATTCTGCTTACACTCCTGCTGGTAATTCTTACTACTGTGGAACGCATACATCATAGCATCGACCTTGTACCCCGCCGCCTGGATCAAGCCCGTCGCATACACCTCAATCGCTACCGCATCCCAGTATTCGTGAGGACAAGAGTTGATTCCTGGTGCTGTCATGGCGGGGACGGGCGTTACGGGATCGAGGACGTAGGGGCCGAGGATCTCTTTGTATTTTTTGACGAGGTCGGCGGAGGGAAAGAGGAGGAGTTCGATGGTGGTGCGGTCGTAGGCCCAAATCATGGATTGTATGTGATTGCGGATGTTGCAGTTCATGGTCATTCCCACCAGCTAGTTCTGTCAGCGCATGCACTATCACATCAGTACCTGGAAATGTACCTTCGTATCTTCAGTGATCTTGCTCAAATACATATCACTCCAGCATCCTTGCGACCAGTACGGCAAAAATGGACCCCGGATACTAGCATTCATAGTGATGTACTTCTTGTACTTCTTATACAGATCATTCGTCGTCAGAACCTCCGCAAAAGCCCCCAAATCATAGCACTTATTCTCGCGATGTATCGACCTAATGTTCCCTGCTTCCGGCAATAGTTTATCGGCGTCCGTGTCGCCATTGAAGATGAATAGGAAGTCCGCGGCATTGTGCAGCGCATGCTTGATGTAGAATTGCAGATTCTTGCGCGCAAGCTCCGTCTCGAAATATGCGTAGAGGATCAGTGGTCGCTCGGAGACGTACTCGGTATCATTGGCATTTAGGACCTGGTCTTCGAAGGCGGGATATTTAGGAGGAGTCGATTTTGCGACGGGGATGGGTCCGATGTTCTTGTCTGGCTGTCCGAGGTGATCTAGGGGCTGGTCCTGCATAGAGCTGTCAGTTGGTTCCTGCTCGTCTGATCTGCTCTTTGGTATCGCGGGGTCTCGATTGCAGATTGTGCTGCGATCAGAGGGAGGATGGAGCGGAACGTACGTCTAAGGTGATTCTGAATGGCTTCAAGTTAACCCCTAGAGACACCAGCGACCAGATCAGGAAGAGTGCGCAGAGCGCTCCTATCCATGGTAGCCGCGCCCTTGTCTGGTTGTTAGAAAGGAACTGCATGGCTGGCGCGGAAAACGAGTGTGGGTGGGATAGAGATGGAGACGGCGATGCGACGATTCCATTCAATCTCGTTCGTGCGAGTTTGAAGGAGATGTGCGCTGTCGTGAGGGAGAAATGCGAAAGGGAGAGAGCGAGGAGGAGGTGAGGTGAGGGAGGTGAGGTCGTGAAGGAGGGAAAGTGCGGCGAGGTAAGGAGTTACGAAGTATGAGCGAGCCTTGGTGGCTTGGGATAGGCTTGATTGGGGCTGTGGTTGGGATTGGGGCACTAAAGAAAAGAAGGGGAATACGCCCAACCAGCCAAGTGGATTTTCTACCAAAAAGCGGGGAGATCTAAACACGATATGATAAGCATGGGGCAAGGAAGGCTGGAATGTGTTTTTGAAGCATTAATATCAGCTTTGATTGCCCTCTCTACGTGCCCCTTTTGGAACTTAGAAATGGATCGTTGCGAGGCATGTCTTAAATTTTGTCCTCTTCCCGACAAGGGAGAATTCCAGTGGAGCGTCGGTTGACTGTGATTGGTACTGTACGCAAAGCATAACACGAAGTACCCAAATGAGTTCATGAACTCTGTTGACCCTTTTCCATCTCATCCCAATCATAATATTTCTACATACGCAAACCGAAAAGTCATCCTCCTGCAAACAGAATTTGATATGTCGATTACATCCAATACACCAGTCACTATTAAAATTATCGAGCTTTACTCAAATGCCTGTCTACTAGAGCACGTCTCCTGCCACATGCACACAGGGTCGGCAACGCTACACAGTATCACGGATACATGCAGCAGTAATTTCAAACACGATCTCGTTTCCAATGGAGAACAGCACCTACCTAATCAAATCAATCAAGGAGAATCAAGCTCAAGCAAATGGGTCTCTCGGGTCTTTAGTCCAGGTAAAATACCCACTCGAACCACTTCTCGGTTCGTCGGAGTCGATATTATTTTTTGATGCCACGAGAATGGGAAATATGCGGGTACTTATCTCGTGTTGCACTGGTCTGGTAGTATACGGTAGAAGCGTTCTTCCTGCCCCTGAAGGATGCATCCGCATTCCAGTGTTCTCATCGCATTGTCTCTCGCTTTTCCTCTTTCCCACATTCGCATCTCAACAGCTGTGAATAATGATTTGCTCTCCTTGCTCACCTATCTCGTGCTTGTGGCATCACAAAAAATTAGCTTGATCAAAATCCACAATTGCGGCATCTCCGCCGTTAGCAGACCTTTAGCCAAGACCCCTATCCTATTCCCAATCATTAACCCTGCTGGATGTTCCGCATTTAGCAACGTTCCATGCAAGTGAGCCGATGAGATGTGATTGGCTCACCGAGATACTTCGAGAACGATGGAAGTTTAAAGGTGGAAGTCTGTATGTACAATTTTATATATATAAAAAAAGGCATGGCTTCTTCGAGTTGGAGTACTTGAGATGATGGGACCTACGGGCATTTCATCCTGTTAAATTTCATACCTGGAACGCTGGCAAGGGGCTCATTCTTCAAGGGAGGAGAATGGGAAACGGTCAGGGATGAGAAAGGGATGCCAGAGACATTGATTGCACAGGTGAACTAACTACTGGTGATTAAGCGCATGTTCAAGGCTTTTAAGGTCTTGTCCAAATTCGATTCCTGGCGACTTCAGGTGCATACTTTCCAGCGCGAAGCGGAATACAGTCAACAACTTCTACCAAAGACACAGACTTTCAAACATGCATCTCAGTACCATAGGTGTGTGATATCATCGTCTGTCATGTGCGAAGATGGAGAAGTGCGTGACGAGGAAGGCCAAGGCCAGGAGAACTTCGAGGATATACTTCATGTGGGGTCTTTAAGTGCCAAGTAGTACGGAACCTAGCCAGTAGGGAAGAAAAATCGTCAACTGTATACTTTAAAGCAACGTACTGTATTCGTAATGAGACCAGGCGGTCGTTGTCACCATCCAGGCTTCTAGATTAGGCGATGGTCCATTGTCCAGGTGAATCAGCAGATAGCAGGCAACGCTGTATCATCTAGACTCAATCCCGTGAGAGTCTAGACGCACCCCAAGGTAGTTTACAATGGTTTGGGAGACATGATTGCCAGTCGCGGTAGATTAGAAACACTGTGCGGAAGCTCGCAGGTCTGTCCCTGCTCATGGATCAAAATGCCAACACACAACAACTGATATTCAGGCACCAAACTCTCTCTCACAGCTTGCGAGAATAAACGAGAAGATCGCATGGCATCAACTAGGAACATCCATCTCCTACACCGCAACAATGAAGAAGAAACAGTCGTGTCACGATGACTCTTCCACCCAGCCATAACAGTTCCTCACTAAACCCCGAACTACTACCTCGTGATTCGACATCTTGACATCCTCTGACAAAGCTTCCACGCGTTTCATCTCCATCTCAAGCCTTGGCAGAGAAATCTGACCATTAAGAAAGAACCCGACTGAGATTCAGATGAAGCTAAAACGCGGAAGGCTGAACGATGTGAGATAAACGATAGGAAGACAAGAGACGACGGGAAGACTGAAGAGACACGAATTGAGGCTGTGCACAACTGCAGGTGATAGCATGCTTGGCCGAACTATGGAAGGACAATAGAACTGAATAATGGATCTCTCAATGCCGACGAATTGCCAAGAGGTGACGACGACGACGACAGCAAAGACGGGAGATTTGTTGACTTTGCCACGGGGTAATAAGATAGAGGATTATGAACTTAGGAAGGGATTAGATGGGATGCCTGATGAAAGGGGAACCTAGGTGGAATTTAGTCCAAGCGAATACATATATATGCAGGACGTCTTCAAAACAAAAAGTACGAATGGCAATTATTGTTCTTGATTCTTGACTCAGTTGAGTTTCGTTGATTGAATGATTGAATGATCGAAGGTTCAAAGAGATCAGTTGAGCTTTGTAGCGACAAGACCCCTAAAATCCAGGCGCATGACGCGAATGCCAATGCCGCTCCAGGCCAAGCAGCAGAAGCAGAAGCCGAAGCCGCGAGGCAAAGAAGGCCGCGCTGAGGTTCCACCTCCTCTGCCGCTGCGCCGCAATACTACGAATAACACCAATAATCCCCAAATCAACAACAACAAAAATAATAATAACGACGCCACATCTGCCTTCTCTTCCACAGTCTTCTATTCTGTCACCTACACACCACTCAATCTTCCTGGCAAACCCGCAGCCATGAAGGCCATGAAGAGTATGGGCATGAATCGCATGCTGGGTTCCATTCGGCGCAAACGTAAGCCAACAAAGACTCCAGTCCTCCAGCAGCAGCCAGCACATCATAACACAACACAACACACATACTGATTCCTCTGCAGCCAATAACGAAGCTGTCGATACTTCTCCAGAAACCCAACTCGATACACCAGAAGCAAATGCGACGAGGAACGTGGTAGGTGGTCGGAGGTCTCTCCGTACTTGAATCAGGCTGATTGTTCCCAGCGACTGTTCTGTGAATCTGGTGGACCAAATGGCTCGGTATGTTTTGGCACAAATGCTTGCAGATGGCATATCTCACAGTATACCAGGGCGAAGAAGTTCTATACCTCCCTACCATTGTCGAAGCTTGCGAATCTTCCCCATCTGCTGCCAAGGAGGCTTCCTACATGATCCGAAAGTTCCTCTCCAAAGACAACTACTCCAAACCATACGTCCAATACAATGGCATCATGCTTATTCGTATCTTGGCCGATAACCCGGGCAAGACATTTACAAGGAATATCGATGCGAAGTTTGTGCAGGTTGTGAAAGAGCTATTGCGGATGGGAAGAGATCCAAGTGTGAAGCAGATATTAATGGAGACCTTGGATACATTCGGACGGGAGAAGGCACATGATGAGGGGCTAGCACTTTTGAACGAGATGTGGAAGAAGGAGCATGAGAAGATGGTCAAGATACATGTTTGTGCCACGTCCGGTTCTGCCGACTCTTCTAACAAACCCAGGGCCCAACAGGACCACGAACCTTGAATGCACCTCCATTTCAAGGAAACGAACAAAATTACTTCTCACGAAACCACCACAGTCGCCGACTTCCTCAACCTCACGAGCTGAGCTCCAGAATCGAAGAAGCGCGAACATCCGCCGGTCTGCTCTCCCAAGTCGTACAGAGTACCCCGCCGTCCGAAATCATACAAAACGAGCTCGTCCGTGAATTCGCAGATCGCTGCCAGAGCGCAAGCAGGAGTATCCAAGCCTACATGATCGCCGAGAACCCCTCTCCAGACAACGACACCATGGAAACGCTCATCGAGACCAACGAACAACTAAACAAAGCCATGAACCAACACCAACGCGCAATCCTCAGCGCCCGCAAAGCAGCAGGCTTGGGAAACGGAGAACCAACACCTCCACCAAGACCAGATGCTGGATTCGCCCCTCCTCCAGGCCCACCACCAGGACGAACCAGCTCTGGCTTCGCGGCGCCTCCTGGTCCACCACCTACCCTCTCCAATCCCCCTCCTCGGAAAGCAGTCAAGAACCAACCGCCAATCCCACCACCAGGCGACTACGCACCCACCGGCTCCGACGACGAAAACCCCTTCTCAGACCCCAAAACCTCCACAACACGCACACACAACCCGCCCTTCCCCAAAGACGAACCCTCCTCCAATACAGGACAATTCAACGACCGTCTAGGCATTGAACCGTACCATCCTGGCTTCAGGGAGACGCCGAGTTATATGGGGAGACAGGATAGCTCGATGGGGAATGTTGCGATGCATGCTGCTGTCCCCGAGACGCCTCATGAGGATGATGAGGATAGGAGGGCGGGGTATGGCGTTCAGCCTGGGACGAAGGAGCCTGTTTATCGATACTAGGTGGTTGGAAAGATGTTAGGGGAGCGGGAATTGACGGACAAGTAGATTGATCAGTGATGGGTGGATGAGTTCTCTTCTTGTGGATGTTTATATTTGCGTAGGCTGGATTGGTTATCTTGAACTGAAGGATCGGAGAATTGAAGGATTGAAGGATTGAAGAAATGATGAAGGAAGCAAGGAAGAGTGATAGCAAGCAAGCGATATCGGCATTTTTTGATACCAATGAATGGAATAAGTAGGTGCAATGACACTTCGTTTTCGTCGTTATGAAAGCTCACTCCTCCATTTCGAAATGCTCCCTCCCCCTTGATTTGCCCTCTACTGTAAATGCAACGGACATCGCGAGCTGGATATGTGCTCTCGCCTCGCTTAAAGTCCCAATAGATCTGTATCTCTGCCCACAACTACAGAGACTGAGGATAAAGTCTGGAGACGAAAATGGAAAGGGGAAGGAAAAGGGAAAGCAACTCGTCTTCATCATCTATCCCAAAACTGACCAGTAATCAACGAGTCGTGTCTGCTTTCCATCTCCTGGTTCGTTCTGTCTCTAATGCAATGTCTAGAAGCGAAGTGGGGTTCAAAGACCCTCTGATGCAAACCAGATCAAAGCAAAGCTGGCGGTGTAGTGGAGATTGGAGTAGACTAATCAACAACATGTATGCCCGCATCCAGGTACCCGTTCTTGCACATCTGCTTGATATGACAGGAGCTCGGTCCCGAAGATCTCGAAAGGCTTGGGGCGCCAGCGTCTATGTACGTATGCGGGTATGAGGTCAAATGATAGGCTGACAAGATTAGTACAGTAGACGACGGGAAAAGGAGAGGGAGAGGAGGGAGAGGGACGGCACGGCCGCTCGGTAAGCTCTTCTGTGGTTTGGGGGTATGTAGAACTCCGAGGAAGCGAAAGAATTCTGGGACTGACACTCCATCTCAAGTAATAGGAGTGGATTGGTCGCCCCATCTTCGGGTTCGTTGTATTGTAATCTTGATCTGACTGTCTGGAAGCAGGAAACACAAGCGAAGCGACAAGAGTCTGGCAGTCTGCAGCATACAAGGGAACGGCGCCTCATTGAACGCCATTCCGGCCTCGAATGCAGAAATTCATTGGTTGAACAGACGCAAACTGGCTTGTGGTTGGCCCTGTCGTAGCTTTCAGGATCAATCCGTCGCATTCTGGGAATTTAAGCGCATCTGCCCCTGTCTGCAGAGATATTACCTACTAGTACTGTGATCACCTCATCACCATACTACGCCGCAGAGCCTCCTACCTACCACCTCGTAATATCTCTTTATCCTCAATCTCAAGCTCAAGAACCATCATGCATCGTAATTCATTACCTCGTCTCATCTTATGCCATTTCGTCCCATTTCGTCTCAACTCGTTGCAGTGCCTCATGCATACAGCATACCAAAAAAGGGGCCGCAGCCGCACTCCCATACTGAACTGGTGAAGTCCAAAATAAGCGAGAGAAGCGGCCGACAAACAAAATCCTGCTGATGTGAGATTCCCGTTCATCGTTCCCTTTTCACTTGTTTTGGAACCAATGGACCCACTTTTTCTCAGCCCTGGGATGATCGATTATCATACCCGGTTCTTAGACGGGGACTCGGGGCTGTGAATTATGCGTGGGATTGGGGGTGGGATGGATGGGGAGGTTTGATTTGTTGGTGCGCGATGCGTTGACGGGCTGGACTTAGTGTTGTCTTGATTTGGGTTGGTTTGGGTTGGTTTGGTGAACAAACTGGTGAGAGAAGAGGCGGGGCTTGGTTGGTGTGACAGGTCGTTGACATGTCTGTGGGGGCGGCGGAAGCTTTGATGACATGGGTTGTTGGCTGGGTTGGAATGAGAGATGAGATGAGATGAGATGAACTGGATCGCATTGGACATGAGCTGGCTATGGAGCAAGAGGAAGAGGAGGACATCCTAGGTCATGATGTGGTAGGGGTACGAGTGGAGCAGATGAGGAGGGCCACTGTTTAAAGGTCGTGACGTCCACTTTCTTGAGCTTGGATATCACTTGGTCAAGCTTCAAGTCAGTCGTTACTTTTGTGCTGATTCTTTATTGTCCATTTCTCACGACGCTCTACAGTCGTGGCCTGTTGTTGATTACCTCTGATATCTGGATTGGGGATAAATCCAGAACGAAGATGGACGAGACGAGGCCGGAAAATAGACATGAGATGACGGGCTCTGCACTGGATGAGGATCCTGTGTCTGGGATGGAACCATCGCCAATTGCGAGGGAGTCCGAGAAATGTGGCGCTGGTATGGATACCAGAACGGACCTAGAAGAGAGCCAAACGCCTGACTTTCCACTTCTGGGTCCAATTTTAGTAATTGGTGGTTGCGGGTATGAAGACTCTCCTTCCGCTCCCATGCTCCAATCCCCAGATAAAGCATCAGCACTCCCTCTCCAGAACCTCACTTAACACTCCCCAGCTTCATCGGCTCCAACCTCGTCCGCACCCTCCTCAACGACCCCGAATCCGGCCCCATAACAGTCATCTCGCGCAAACCCCAGCATAACCAACATTCCGGCGCCTCCTACTTTACCGGCTCTGTCAACGACGAAACACGCATGCGCGAACTCCTCTTCAAGATCCAACCCCGCATCATCTTCCACCTAGCCTCCGCAGCACCAGAATCGCCCCTAAAAGAACAGAATACCACGAATGTGCGCGGCACGCAGATCTTGCTGAAATGTGCGAGTCGATTGCCGTTTGTGAAAGCGCTGGTGTACACGTCTAGCCACGAAGGTGTGGAGATTGAACCGAGGAATGAACAGTTGACTGAAGAGACTTGCAAGATGCTCACTGAGAAGAGCACTGCGACGCCGCACCAGAAAAGTAAGGGGACTGCAGACGCATTGGTTTTGGCCGCAAATGGAGAAAATCTGAGGACAGCGGTCCTGAGACTACCGCCTGTTTATGGAGAGGGCGATCCGAGACTTATCCCGAGTATCATGGGAATGATGAGGCAGGGAAAGCAGAATATGCAGATTGGACCCGACCAGCATGTTTTCGAACATGTATACGTTGGAAATGCTGTGTTGGCTCATGTGTTGTGTGGGAAAGCTTTGCTCGCATCGTCTTGGGACCCAATCTCGGCAGATGGTGACGTAGCCGGCCAGGCATTCTTCATCACAGACGGCCAGCCTATGTCCTATTACACGTTCGCGCGCAAAATCTGGTACATAGCTGGTGATCGGACGGAGAAAGCAAATATTCGGCTTGTCAGCTTCTGGTTGGTTATCGTGACTGCTTGGATGAACGAAATCTTCTATTTCATATTCAGCGTGGGCCAGAAGAGACCGCAGGTCGGAACGTATGATGTGAAGGAATTGACGAGAGGTTTTAGATGGAGTATTGAAAAGGCGAGGAGGGTGCTTGGGTATGAGCCGAGTGGTATGGATGAGGGGCTTAGGAGGGGTGTTGAGGGTGCGATATATGAGGAGGAGATGAGAAGGCTGGTGAGGGAAGGTGGTGGGTAGACAAAGCATCCAGTGTGAGCTTTTAGATGCTGTACGAGACAGGACAGAAGAACAAACTATCGTGCTTACATCAATGCCGAGCTCGTCTATAATCGCCCCTCTTTCTCTTCTAACCCCACCACAGGTTCTCAAGATCCATTTTGAAGGCCTCCGCGACCACAAAACTCCTCGTCGAAATCTCAGCCAGCATCTGCAGGATCGCAGCTCTGTCGTCCTCCTTCACTGCCCTGGCACCAGCCACACGCAAAGCGAAAACGAACAAGGCACCTGCTAAGTTGGTTGTGGACAAAGCAAGCTGGGTGTGCGAGATGATTGAGCAGACGTGCGCTTGCATTATTGATTCTGTTAGAGTTGGATACGGAATGTTGTCGAACTGGCGACGGTAGTCGAAAAGTCCCGTGAGGAAAATGGAGATGGCGTGGTAGTAGATGATTGCCAACAAGGACCATTGATCCTCTTCCGGAGCGAAAGATGATTGCAGGAAAGTCGTGTACCAATTATTGATACTTTGCCGTATCGCAACGCCTTCGGTGGCTAGATTCATGATCGTCTCGTCCATCATGTGAGACGGCACTTCTGTATCCTCTTTCACGACATCCCAGACCCTGAGACCGTAAGTTCAAGCCTCACGATGAAATGAATCACCTACCTCTCACCAAGTGCCTGTATTTGTAACATCAAGTCATACATCTTCTCCTTCGGATGCCAATCGCTAGCATCTTCCAACCACATTTTGTCCATGAGCTCAACCCATGGCTTCTCAGTCAGGAACGTCGGCTCGCCAAATGCCAATGAACGGGAGATCTCAAAGATTCGGACAGTGAGGAAGAACGAGCGGCCTCTGCCTGTCAGATGGGCTTCAGGTCCCCGCAGCTGGAGCATTCGAGATGTGCCGTATAGGATGTGCTTCACCCAACCCGAGCCAGTCACATCGTACATGAGCTGGATGTGTCAGTACATAGCTTCAGCTAATCGAAGAGTGATGCGATGCATACCTCAAAGAGACCCAAAAATAGCGTCGTCCATAGCGCAGCCTCATTCTTCTTGATATCTCGATGTTGAATTTCCTGCTGAAAAGCAACCAAAGACGTCTTATAAGAAGACAATGCAGCCACAGTAGCGGATCTCCGCTCTCCTGCAGGCGATAGCGCCTTCTTACTTGCATCAAGTGCGCCAACAGCCACTGCCGCATGGTACAAGCTTGGCGATGACTGAAAGTTCGCTACGATGGCATCCATGTCGAGGGAACCGCCGGAAAAGTCATTCCGAATTATGAAGACATTGAAGAAATACGCAATAAAGTTGGAAGCCTGAGGTCGTTGGATAGCTTTGGAGATGACAAGCGATGGTCTCGCAATCCCCTTCTGGGGTTTTGAGGAGGTGGGCAAATAACTGTCAGGTGTCTTGACGAAGACGACCCCGGTACTTTTCGCGGGTGCCGGAGGTACGCATGCGATTTTCTTTTTCATACAGTATACGCATGGTGAACCGCCCTCACACTGAAACGGGTAAGTATTGACCGTTGAGGCTTTTCTGGGACACAAACTGACTTTGATTCGTCGCTTCGAGCATGCTTGGCAACGAGTTCGGATGACTCGTTTATCGAGAGGCCCGAGAACCATATTGACTGGATGTTATTACTTCGTTGATGATTCAGAATGCAGCTCGATAGTGTATAATCGTCATTGAAGGAAGAATGTCGAGAGGCTGTGATGCCAGGATGGTGAGGAAAAGACTGAATGAAGAAATGTTCGAGCGTAGCGACGAGTTTGGACCGGGCATTGCTCGAATGCGGCTGAGCATGCCTTCATGTCTGAGTGGATGCCTATTTACCCTTCGAGTTAGTGTCGGTGATTTAAGAATCCCAACACCCAGCCGTAGTGGCCGTTGTATCATTGTGCCCGTTTTGTGAGAGGCTGTTGATGCCAAGTCGTAAAGAAACTATGTTGTGGATACGGACTATGCCCCTTTCGGTAATGACTGAGCGCTCACGTGATCTGTACCTTGGCCGACATCTCTCTTTCTTTTCAACATACTATTGCTGTTGTACAATCCATCGAATCACATACTCAAACACGACCGTGAGACATACTGTCTATAGTAAATATCCTGTCGAGCATCGTGTTTCTCGCCAATCATTTATCTCTTCTCTATTTTGGTTACATAACGAACGGGAAGCGAAGTCTGACATGACTCAAGCCCTCCACTCCAGGCCAAGTAGGCTGAGCAAATTCATTTCACCATCATCCTGCATCATATGCTAGGAGTGTAATAAGCCGAAGATCTACAAAGGGCGTAGCCATGCCAAAGCAGGGGACATATTGGAGTCGGCACTCAGGAACGATTCTCGCTTAATCCGCCTCCTCAGACGCCATATTTCAGCCCTGACTAAGCCCGATAAGGAAGCCTTTGGACGCAATTCCACAAACACCTGGGGAGCTTAAGAAAATGCCTGCTGGCTTTAGGTCTGAACCAAATGACAATTACGCTAACCGTCCGAAGTTTCCACACTAGGGCATAGTCGTGTTGCTCAAAATGATCACCGTCTTTCGTAGTCAACAAGATTTGTATAAATAAACACGATGCCCCAAGCATGATTGATGTATCTGTCTATCAACCACAACACTCTCGTTCAATTCCAAAATATCTTCTTTCGATCTTTCTCAAACCACCGCATTCGTCATGTTCTTCTTCGGTTCCAAAGCTGGCCTCGTCTTGGCTGGTGTTCTTCAAGCAGCCGCCATAACACTTCCAGCCCCAACCGGTCCATACAACACTACACTCGCAACTTTCAAGCTAACCGACAAGAACCGATTCGATCCATACGCTCCGACCAAGACTCCAAGAGCTCTCATGATCTCAGTATTCAATCCCATCCCAGCATCTCAATGTTCTGCATTGCTCACACCATACATGGATCCCATTACCGCCGAGTATGAAGATGCTGTCTACGCACCTCTCGGAATCCCAGCTGGGACATTCGGATCTCTAGACTTACAGACTTGCAAGCCTAACCCACGGAAGGCCCAAGCTTATCCGATTGTCATTTTCTCCCCGGGATCCGGTAATTCGAGACTCGGCTACAGCGCAATGGCCCAGCAAGTCTCGAGCGCTGGGTACACAGTCATCACCATCGATCATCCCTATGATGCCGATATTGTCACCTTTCCAGACAACTCCACAATCATTGGTATTGACGTCGAAGAAGACACCGACTTCGCCGTGAATGTTCGTGCCCAAGATGTCTCCTTTGTCCTGAACCAGCTCTCTCAGCCCTCTATTTCTGAGAAGCTCCTCCCCGGCGTCGGCTGCGATCTGGACGTCTCCAAAGTCGCCATGTTCGGGCACTCTCTCGGTGGGGCAACTTCCGCTCAAGCAATGTTGAAAGACAAGAGAATCGTGGGCGGCATGAACCTGGATGGAACATTCTTCAGCACTGTCGTCAGTCAGGGGCTCAAGCGACCATTCATGATTCTTTCTCACGAGGGCAAGAATATCACTACGGATGCGAGCTGGACTGCCACTTGGAATGTTTTGACTGGTTGGAAGAGACAATTCGAATTGAGTGGCAGCCAGCATGGAACTTATACGGATTTTCCACTCCTGGTTACTGCTTTGGGCTTTGATGGCATGTTGGGTGATGCTGGTGCGGAGCTTTTGGGCACGATTAGCGGTGCCAGAGCGATGGATGTCATTACTGCTTATGTTCAGGCATTCATGGGTTTTATTTTGAAGGGAAATAAGAGCGCGTTGCTCGATGGAAAGAAACTTTACCCTGAAATGAGTTTGGACGCATCGTCTTGAGTATATCTCCAAGCGAAGACATACACTCTTCTCCTACCTCCATGCTAAGCGAAGGCACAATGGACATTGACTTGCCAAGACATCCTGTAATTAGAATCCATAATAGATGAACGGTATGAAAATGTATTTTAAGCAGGGGAGTCGAGGCTCTACGTTGTTCATAGTTTCACCACCTTTCATTGATGCATGAAGACTATTCTTTCATACCTTGACTCCTCCCTCCATCTTGACAGCCTGTGAGATCAAATCAACAACAGTCTGCCTGAACGGTCTGTACTTGATTCCCAGAGATTTAGTTGCTGTCACTCCGTCAAGTCCATGCGAGTCATCAACGGTCTGCACCTCTGCTGAGATCCCTTCTTTCCTCCCAGGAAAGCTCTCCTTGATGATGTCAGCAGCCAGCGCATAAGAGAAGTGCTCTGCGGAAGCAACAACAAATCGCTTATTCCCAGCATCAGATCTGAAGAGCGCCTCCACGTGAGCTTTCGCCAGATCTCTCACATCGACCCAAAATGGTACTCTAGCAACAGGCAATGGCGCCCCACTCGCAACATTCCACAACATCTTGTTCGACTCGTTGAGCTTTTCGACCCCGTCAACGGGATGTACCACTGGTCCGAACGTCATCGGTGGGCACAATGTCACAATGTCGAAGCTTGCCTTCTTCTCTTTGATATAATTCCACGCTTCGAGTTCGGCAAACTTCTTCGATCCTCGGTATGCGACGACTGCGCTCGTGGAGGGGTCGATAGACTCCTCGTACGTGAGAGGATTCCAATCTTCAGCTGTGTAAGTGAAATACGGAGGAGCCTTTCGATTGATATCCATGACTGCGGCAAAAGATGATGTGATCACAATACGTTGAACATTGCTATCGGTGGCAGCTTCGAGGATTGAGCGCACACCATTTATCGCCGGAAGAATAAGTTCCTTCTCATTATCTTTTGTTTCGTACGTGAATGGCTTTATACCGTCATCAGAAATTATCCTAGACCTACAATGACAAACTTACACTTGCGACATGAATCACAGCGTCGACATCCTTGACGGCTTCTTCGAACACCCCACTCTTCTCAAAATCCTCAATTTGCACAAAATCCAACTGCGATGCGAACTGCGGCCGAGCTTTCATCATGGCCTCTCCTTTATTCATTGATCGAGTCGCTCCACGGACCTTGACGCCTCGGCTCAGGAGGACTTCGACCACATGTGCTCCAATGAAGCCTGTAGCCCCCGTAACGAGAACGTACCTGCCATGTCAGCCGATTGATTTTCTAGTCTAGGTCATGCAGCAACTTACGATGGCGGCATGTTCTCAGCTTCAAAATCGAAGGAGCTGACCGGTCTTCCTTCGTCTGTGTTCGAAACAGTATCTGGCAGTGGCTGAAAGCTGGAGCATGACTAGCGTCATCCGAAGCTTGAAGTGGTCTCTGGGCGCTCTTCTCGTGTCAATTCAGCCTAAATTAAGCGACAATACTTCTGGATTTCTCCTTCCACACGAACACCTCTTTACACATTCCCAGTCTTCAGTTCCACGATTGGCACTGTTGAAATTCCCTCATAATCTCAATTCCTCATTGGGTAGGCAGCGAATCCAAAATTGGCTCCTGAATATCATCCCCTGGCCAGATCCCCATTCCATCATTGACATCTTATTTGCACTGCCGATCAGGTGCCTTGCAACGCTGACTGTGCTCACCAACCGATTGGACTGACGTTCCTGCATCGTCTATCGTGTCATCGTCTCCAGACGATCGGATATCCCTTTCGGCGCTCTGACTTCAAGCGAGAACCAAATAAACGACCTTCCTATGGGAAAGTAAGTACTATTCTATCTTCCTTTAATATGTGTATGATTGGCTCATCGTTTGTTACTCTCGACTTCTTCAGGCCCTGTCTGCTTCCTCCCCTCAGTGTCTTCCAAGGAGTCTGTCTTAGCAAGCATGGAAATGTTATGCGGCTCAGTCAAGTATAGATTTTCTGCGCCTCTCGGCGGTACTCTTGTACCATGCAAGGTACTGAATTAATGCCGAGAACTCTGGAAGTCTCTTCAGACCCCCAGGTGGCATACTTGTTGAAATGGAAGCATAACGATAATAATGTAACTTAGGTATTTGATTTGGCGACTCCCGGGGTGCGTTTCTTACAAAGAACATTCATAGGTGGTTAAACTATAATGAAAGGAGTTCGTGTTTGGGCGCAGAGTTAAGATACTGAAGTATTGCACCTGAAATTTGCGATATTCTTTCCAAATTTGTTGGAGACCTTACCATTGATCCACTTTGGCCAGATAGAAGGGGCCATGATGGAACAGTCCGACGAACCGTTTTATCCATTGGAAATTTCAGCCCTCCCGTTCTGCTGTGCCTGGGACAGTTGTCATCACATCCTGGTGACAGCTGTCAGAGTCATCATTTGTCTCATAGTTATCATGCTATGAATTACATCAGATGATGATGTGCTAATTAGGCCACGATATGGCCAAAGATTGGTAAAGAAAAACCAATGGCATCCTGAAAATGACCTGAGAAGCTGTCAAGCCTTCGATACTGGTTCACCGCTCCTAGTTCCCAATAGGTCGCTGCGTATAAAATGTTACAGTCTGACAATATTAGAACAAGTTTTAGTCATTTGATTTTTCTAGAGGCTAAAATTGATGGAAGTAGGCCACTGCCGTCAGATGTAATTCTGCCAGACACACGATGCTGTTCTCAGTATGTGGTAATGTCATGATGATCGAGTTTGCTCTTCTATAAAGGCTATGTCTCCATACAAGACTGCCAGTATTGCAACTTCAACTCTCTGTTTCTTCTTGCATATACAATCAAGGTTCATTATTATTGAACAACTCCACTCAACTAAAGCGATAATGTTTAGTCGGCTGCTATTCGGGTCAAGTCTTCTGCTTCATGCATAAGCGCTTCCGTCTGATTTGTGAGTGCATCGTCGTTCTCTTCCTAACACATGACTCCGGTGATCCTCATTATGCTTCATTTTCCAAACATGCCCTTGAAATATTCTTTGGTGTAATTATTAGTGCTATGACTAATTTTTTGCCTGTCAGAAAATCAACCAGGCACTCCGACTTGAATGCGAGACAAGTACTGGCTACCGCTCAACAAATCGCCGTAGCTTCATACTTCGACCCGAGCGTTGACAAGCCGGCGTAGGATCGACTCATCGATTACCCTACAGAAAAGGTCAGCGTGCTTGTTGCAAACGTCGCGACCGGTCCTGATACCGAAGTCAACATACCTTGGAGAACTGCAATTCATGATGCCACTGTCTCGGGCAAGTGTGTACTTGGCTATGTACGCATCGGCTTCTTCAGCAAAGGCAAGAATGATCTCAAACTTTCAACACGTCTGAACGCCGATGAATTGCCTGACTGGATCGCCCAGATTGAAAGAGATGTCGATGCGTGGTATGCATTGGACCCAGGGATCGGTGGCATCTTTCTCGATTAAGGTTGGAACTTCTGTGGGGAAGGTACAGGTGATTTGAGAAACATCTTTGCGGAAGCGTATACCACTATCACCGAGTACACAAACCGAGGATAGTAAGTGAGACCTTGTCGGTCCTGAAAACACTGAGAAGATGCATAGAAACCGGGACGATGCTGATATAATTCAAATATAGCTCCGGTGCCTACATCATTCTCAACCCAGGAGCAACAATGCCGGAATGCTTTGAGAACAGCGCCGACACTCTTCTGACCTTCGAGAACAACTACAGCAACTACACTCAGCTATAATCTCCACTTGACTGGACCCCTACAGACAATCGGAAGATCTGGCACCTCGTCTTCGACGTCCATCAAGCTAGAATCTCGGAAGTCGTTGCATTGTCGAGAGAGCGCGGTGCTGGGATCATACAAACAACCAACGACAAATTTCGCAATCCTTACGAGAACTTCCCCGACGAAGCTTACATGCAGACTCTTATCAATTCCGTGACCGGAAACACGCCTGCCATTCCCGGACCAGCTCAATTTCCTGACGGTCCTGCAGTTGCCACTCCAGCTGGGTTGAACATTGATTTTTCCGAGTACACATTTGTCAACTTGAGCTGGACCCCGCGTCAGGAGCTCTAAGCTACAACGTCCATCTCAATGTTGTTGTGGTGGTGACCCTGCCGGGACAACTGACTCGAGCCACGATACCCGGTCTAGAGCCAGGAACAGCAGGCTTGGACCTTCAAGTATCTGCAATTGGAGTGTGGACGTCGAATCTGCAAAGTCGAACATAGTCACAGGTTCAACCTCAAGCACACCAGTCTCGGGTCAATGCGTCTTCGACATTGATGTTATTGTAGCCGCAGAATCCACCACTTTCTCCGCAACGATCGCATTCCCATACGGGATTATCCGTCTCTTCATCTGGGACGTGGAAGACAGCTGCCCTGCTGGATGGTCGATCAATTTCAACCCCGGCCATGATGTTTGCAATTACTACTTGGTGGATGCCAAGAGACTATACAATTACTCAGGTGTCATCCCGCCTGGAGAAAATGCACCTTACTCATGGGACCGGATAGGAGTTGCTAGGTTCCAGCAGATCGGGTCTAGATACATGTGGACACTTCCAATCGGATCGGCAACTACGGACACGAGCAAGTGGGTACTGCAGACGGACGGGCATGAATCAAGCGTCAATGTCTTTCATCCTTGTCCCACTGGTGGCAATGGACCAGATGGGAATGCAAGGCACTGCGCCTGAAGTGCCCCGCAGATGATCTTTCATCTTATTCATCTTGTTGGAATTTCATAATTTGGAAGCGTCTGCTCGCACTTTCCTTGAATCTCTACCGAATAAACAGACAGTGGCAATTAACTCCTTGCCGCATAGTTTCATTGCCGCATAGTTCACCTTGTTAGCACATTCATTTACGGTCAACAGATAAAGCGTTAGTATGAAATTGTCAGATCATGAAATTTCTAGAAGTTTGAATATCTCGTAGAGAACCTATGCGTTTCTCCATACTTTATTTGTTTGTTTATCCACATCTCGCTTAGCAGCATGATTTGACGCGAAACTCAAAGGTGTAGCCTTGGAAACTTCGTGAGCTTGTTAACCGCATATTATCAGCAATGAAGTGAATCACAACGTGAAATATCATCGTTACTACTTGAAGCACATTGTCAAAGTGGAATCAAATGCATGAAACTTGATTCTACAGGTAGCACCAAGTCCCTGCCAAACTCAATGAACCATGGAGCTTTAGCTCTTTCAAAAATTTAGAAACGTGTCTCCAGTGCTTTCCAGGTAATGGCATGTACCTTGACTGTCTTGGACTCAAATCCTTTGTTGCAGTGCCTGTATATTACCTCATATCGGTCGTGCTGATATTTTGGACTCTCCTAATCACTTCAACTCTCGTGCACGACTTGACCTTTTGCAACACGACTATTCAGCCAAGACCACCAGTGGCCTTCAAACTTGAGATTGAGTAAACGTGCCATACAGATTTCGAACTTGATCATGCTAAACTATCGCAGGGATGGACGACTGGGAAGAGGGCGAAACTCCCAAAAAGCTGGATACTACCGGCGGAACTATCTTCACCGGTGGCTCAATGCCTCCCTTCTGCTGCAATGCTTGGGAGATCGAGCCACTCCAAATGAGAGGTAAAGAAGTATCGAGCGACGCAGAAGACCCACTCGCTCTCAAGTTGCTTGCCTTCATCAACACCGGCAACATTCACAAAGCACCTGGATCTCGGATTCAAAGCTACGACAACCTTGAGAGTGCGAAGTGGTTGGTTCAACTCTGTCGGACAGATAGCTATCCTGAGGTTTGGGTGTACCTTGCAGCTTCGGGAAACGAAGATGAAGACTTGAAGGAATTCTGTCGTGGTAAAGACTGCTTCAGAAAAAATCATGCGGAGTAGAGAAAGACCTGGAAGATCGAAAGCTATGACCAGATTCGTCTGAAACTGGTCTGCAAAGTTCACGGCAATCATTGGGATTGTGATATCATTGAGAAGAAGGAGTGATGGCAAGGATCTTCATGGGTATGCGCAGGTTTAGATCTTCATTTCAATAATGAATGCAGAAATGATCCGGATCACGTTAGGGGATCTGGTAATCAGACCTCAGTCAGTACAGCACATAAGGCCCGCTAAAATTACGATAAAGAACTAGCACACCAGTGCTCAACATCTCATTTTATGTCTTGCTGAAATTTTGTAAATAATGGGTATTTCCTGTGGTATGAACAAAGTCAAATGGTATTTTGTGTAAAGACCTGTGTTATGTCTCTGAAGTGTTGGTCTTTGGGCTCGATCGAATGACTGCAAAATTACCCCGCAGTACCCCGCACTTAACTGGAATACACTGTAGTGGGGCACCTCGACCCATCCAGGGCACAAAAGGCCCAACTCGAGGACCCATAGGCTACCATACCTTTACATGCAGCGCAGATGGAACATTTGCACAAATAATTACATTGGATCATAATAATACTATATTGCACTGAGTATTTTCGGAGGAGGGAGTACTGGCCCCGGCTTAATCAAATTACATCAATCGACAGGCGACCATAAACAGAATGGCGATCGCATTTCGCCTCATCGACGTCCTCAAGAAGATACAAAAAAAAAAAAAAAGATGATGTCCATTCATCCATCTTAAAACATTGCGACGAAGATATATAAGAATCACACTTCTCCGTCTGTAGCTTCGTTATCATTGATCTGACAATTACTGTTATGACCATTTGTCAAAATTTGTTCTTGTCGCAGCTGCGTCTAATGGATTTTAGTAGCCTTCCTAGAGGCTCATTTGCTGCTAGGGAATACCGTGATTGATGCACTACTATTTAATAGTGGCCTTCTGACGCCTCTCAGGCAGCTATACTAGCTTTGATGGCTCGCGACAACAAAGTCTCTGGCATCACTGGACAAGTTCTCAATATTCCGGTGACCTGCCATCCTGAGCACTTCGCCGTCGATGAATATGAGTTCGGGCGCTTGGGCCAAAACAAAGATGCAAGCCTCATCAATTTCTTCAAGATGCAATGGTTCTGGGATCAGTACATTTCCATGATTGAGGCGAAAGATCCCTATGCATCTCCTCTATTCGCAGAGAGTCTTAATGACCTACCTCAAGCTCGTAAGTACTTTCCTTCATGGCCGGAATTTTCCCGATTTTCTTTTCAGTCGTCCAAGTCGCTGGACTTGATCCTCTTCGAGACGAAGGTTTCGCGTACACCGAAAAGCTGAAGGCTGCTGGGGTGAAGGTTCAGCTTGAGCAATATGCTGGTCTGCCGCGTGGCTTTGGCGGGCCCACTGAGCTGCCGGCTACGAAGGCATACTTTGAGCACGCGGTAAATTCGTGGGGAGTTTTCGCGATGAGACGAACGAAGGCTTTCATCTTATGCCTCCAACTCCGTAGTGGATCAAAAACAGACTGATGCTCACTAGGTCTTTAGCGAGCTGAAGCCGAGAAAACAGTTGTGCCGATTTTGCATTCCGATACTAACAAGGGTCAATATATCATCTCCGATGCCAAGTGGAAGTTGATCAAGTCTGGGCCCCGTCGGAAGATGCAGACCTGTCGTTCGTAAGGTCATTTGCTACCAAATCGGGAGCATATCTGCTTTTGTGTTCGTGCATTAGCAGGGGACGGCCCGAGCAGGCATCATGCAGAATAGACTACATCCCGATCTTCAACCCCGCATCGGTGTCCAATGTCAGCCATGAATTCTGCTATCTGTGTTACACCGCCTCCGCTGCCAACCTTGAACTTTATATCTCCCTTGCTAGCGAGCATCACTAGGGACGAAGTTTGCGGCCTTCCTTGCAAAACGTGCTTTACTGAGAATGATGACTGCAGTAGGGCTATAATTCTATACTATCATTGGACAGAACCCCTCGCACTACCGAGATGCTACAGGCCTTCTGCTTTTTTCCAGAACTGTAATTTTGATTGTTAAAGGTACAGCAATCCGCTCTTAACGGATGTGACTTGAGATTCGTTCAATCCTTCTTGAGATTCGCCATCTTGCTGCATCAGGTCCGATCAATCCGCCCTCGTCTCAAGCGATCCTCCAGCCGAGTTAGTCGACAGGATCAGGAATGAGTTCAACAATTACTTGCGTATTGTTGGGTCTTGCTCTGTTTATTTGTGGAGTTCTCGCAGATGCAGAGGTCTACGACTACGTGAGTGAAACCTGTCTTGCCTTCAAGAAAATAATCTAAAATGAGCATAGATAATCGTTGGCGGAGGAACAGCGGGCCTTGCGCTCTCAACCCGACTGAGTCAAGGTCTACCAAAGTCCAAAATTCTTGTGATTGAAGCAGGACCATCGGCTCTCGATGAACTCAACATCAACATACCCGGCAAAAAAGGTTCGACACTCGGTACGAAATATGACTGGAATTTCACAACCACTCCGCAAGAGGGATTGAAAGGGAGAGTGCTGGCACAGAATCGTGGGAAGGTCCTTGGAGGCTCATCCGCATTGAATCTCATGACATACGATCGTTCCTCCGAGCATGAGTACAACAGCTGGGAAGAACTCGGCAATCCAGGATGGAGCTGGAAGAATTTCCTCAAGATGATGAATCGCTCCCAGAATTTCACGAGCCCAAACACAGAGTGGTATGGCGACGCTGGAGCGAGTACCAAAGGTCCCATTCGTGGCACCATCAATCGCTTCATCCCAGCCCAGCAGGATGGATGGGTCCCTGCACTAAATGCTTTGGGTGTTGAGACGAACAAGGAATATTTAGGTGGAAATCTGCTTGGTGTTTCGTACGCGCCTGGAAGTATCGATCCAACGCACTACAACCGTTCGTACAGTGCCAATGGATATCTTCCCCTGGCCGGTCCCAAGCATACAGTTTTGACAAACACGAGGATCGCAAAGATCAATCTCAAGAAAGTCAGACAGAGCTACACGGCCACAGGTGTCACTCTTACGAATGGCACTGTCATAAAAGCAAGCCGGGAAGTCATCCTCTCGGCCGGATCATTCCAAAGTCCTGGGCTTCTTGAGGTGTCTGGCATCGGCAAGAAATTCATTCTCGATGAAGCTGGCATCGCTCAATTGATTGACCTGCCTTCTGTTGGAGAAAATCTTCAGGACCACATCCGCATCCAGACTTCGTATCAGCTCAAGGACAACTTGCTGTCGTTCGACATCCTCAGATACAACGCTACCTACGCAGCGGAGCAGCTCCAGCTGTGGCTTGATGGAAAGTACTCTCTGTATGACTACACTGGGAGCGCATACACCTTCCAAACTTGGAAACAAGCTGGAGAAGACAACTCCAAGTTCATTGAATTGGCCAAGATCGCAGTTGGCAACTCAACACATCCAGCAGGCAAGAAAATGCTTGAATGGCTGTCGGACCAGACTATACCTCAAGTCGAGGTCATTGGCAGTGATGGATACACAGGAGTCAAGGGATATCCAGCTGCCGGAACTCCACTTTATGGGAAGGGATTTTGGACAAACATCGCAGCTGTCATGCACCCTCTCAGTCGAGGCAGCGTGCACATCAACGCCAGCGACCCATTGGGTAAACCCATCATCGATCCCAATTACTTGAGCAACGAACACGATGTACAGGCAGCCATCGTAGCAGCCAAGAAATGTCGACAAATCGCTCAAACACCTCCCATGAGTGATGTCTGGGTGTCTGAGTATGAGCCAGGTCTCGACAAGGTAAACACAGATGCTGAATGGCGAGACTTTGTGTTGAACACTACACTGAGTATTTACCACCCTGTTGGAACATGTTCTATGCTCCCCAGGAAGGACGGAGGTGTCGTTGATTCCAAGTTGAAGGTTTACGGAACGACGAATCTGAGGGTGGTGGATGCAAGTATCATCCCGGTACTGATTTCAGCCCATCTGCAGACTGCTGTTTATGGAATTGCGGAGATGGCTGCAGAGATAATTATTAGCGACGCCAAATGATCCAGGCCGTTGGGCCGTGATTGTTAAATTATTAGCTTGAGTGTTGCGAGAATGTCATCTTTAAAGATCAGTCCTCCACAGTACGAAGGATTTTCAAAAATGCGAGGGATGAGGGGCCGCTGTAGCGTTCGCTTCAGCGTTCTTCAGCTCGGTGCGGGGCGACGCAGTGTGATTTGCTGGCTCTCGTACCGCCTGAAAATTACTGTCGATTGTAATATGGTTGTTTACTTTCGCGCTTGACGCTCTGGGTGTGCTACCGTGCGGCAGGGATTCCAGACCAGAAGACACTTCCCTGGATCCGGGTTATATCTCGCGCTCACATCCCGTGGAAGGAAAATAATCGAAATTTGATGGTCTTGATAATTCCCGTTAGGATGCGAGTAAGCTCTGTTAACATCTTCCCCATAAGGTGCCTGCTTTCACCGTCAAGAACATGAAACTGACACTCGATTTGATTCTGTTAAACACAAGGCCACCAGTCCTCTGCTGGGTAATTGGGTATAGTGGTCATAATGCATCAGTCCTTGTTGATTCGTTTCCACCCCAGTCCGAAACATGCTTAGTACCAGTCAATTTGGCACTCACTTTCTTTATTGGTTTCCTCGGTATTTCTGCACTCTTCTCCTGGTCATACATTCCCGGGACTCGCTGTGATAGCTTTTCTGGAGTGCCTATCCTAGATTGATTTAATACGCTCTAGATGTGGCCAGTCGCCGGATACGAGCTTTTCCTTGGTTGGAGCCAAGTTTCGGGAGAACAGGGCGAGAACTCAACGACAAGATTTGGAATTTAGGATCAGATCATATTGATTCGATGGTAACAACAGAGGCTCATTTCAGCTGGATCTCATCCCCAGACTATGTAGAATTGAGTAACCTGTGTCTAATAATGATTAAGCCTTGAGCTCGAGCAGTTTTCCCGAAGCCAGCGGATCAAACAATATTTGCGAGGAAGGCTGTATCGAGGGACTGGATCCTCGACACGCCAATAAGAGCCCTAGAGTGCAGGAGAAACCTAGAGACATGGCCACGAGGAGCAATGCAAAGAGTTAATGATCCTTTCAACCTCGAAGATTGCATAATTACTGTCTCGAGATATTGTGCCTAAGTTCAGGAGACAGAATTTTCTTATCACCCTGCATTCCATCAGAAGTATCTAGTCTCATCTCATGAGGAGCAAATTGCAAGACATGTTATTGGTCAGAGAATACCATACTTGTATGAGAAACTCACTATCGGTAGCTTAACATCGCCGGACACATAAGAGTGTGCGCAGTAACACTAAACACTGGCAAACTTGAAGGCCAGATTCAATGTTGAAGCTATGTTGAAGCTCACGCCATGACGAGAATTCCAAATTAAAGATCTACACGAAGCCAGAGGTAATGGCTTATTGGTCGCTGTACGAAGTAAATCGGCATGCTAACACTAAATCTGTCTCTCCTCAGGCGACTTCGTGCAGGCATCCTCCCACATCATCCTGAGACTCTTTCTGGCGCCCAACGATTCTAAACGTTAGGGCACGTTTGAGCGAGTTGACTTGTTAACGAGACACTATGGCTTATATTGCTGCCTAGACCAGACTAGATACTGTCTGACATAATGAGAAGTGCAAAGATCTCAGTTCATTGAATCTGGATTTCATCCCTGGAACTGGTCTGTGTTGAAGCCATTGAGTGTGAGTCAACTTCGAACCCTCATCAGAGCTCAAACGAGTTCAATTTGGCATGGCTACGTTCTTGAGACCGATGTATAAGCTGACACTGAATGTTCTCTGTCTTATTGTATCCATAGCCAGCTTTCTGCTCATCAATAAGAGCCTATGGCAGCAATTCTGGATTGTGATAAAAACGATGAGGTAAGTGGAATAATAGCTGAGCTTAGTGTATTTCAAACGATACTGGGTTTCTCCCCGCACCACCGGTGGCTGAAACAAGCTTTAGGTGGGCGAATGGCTTTGAACATTCCAATGCTCGGACGCGGAGCGATACTCCGGACTGCCTATCTAACCAGTGAAGGGGTGCGATTTGGGACAGATAAGGGATTTCAAAATGGCTGAGCCTCTCTTTGCCCAAAGAATGATATCTACAAGGATATTGCGACACTTTAGTAAGAATTAGCCGCTCAAGGACGTCCGCAGCCTCAGTTGCGTCGTCGAAGGTATCGCATTACAGGCCACAATTATCGATATTTCCATCTGATGGGTTCACTAGTATGCACTGTCGTTATCCACTATTTTCGACCTTTCTTCGATCCAATTCAGCCCCTCTTTCATTATCAACGAGTTTCCGCCTAACTAGACTGGCGGCCCGCCCCACGCCTCTATCTCGAACTCTAACTTTATTTCAACTCCTGACAACACTATTTGTCAGTCCTCCATGCTTTTCCCAGGCCTTTTGACCGGATTCCAAGTTAGACTTGCCCTCGCTAACGAGTACCCGGAATCCAACAACTCAGGGACAAGGCGATATGTCTGAGATCTTGTGTCTCGTGGGCTCGGAATGGTCTCCGAATCTAAGGCCATACTGGCATGAGACTATCGCCCATGCCATTCCGCGCAGAAGACCATCACTTCTCCAATCCCAAATGCCATGCGCAGGCCTCTCATGTCCCGCCAACATGGATCTTCCATCTGTGGTCCTTCAGGGCTGAGACTTTCCGAAAAGTGGTACCATCTCACCCGCATGGCCGCCTCTAGACAGAATACCGGGACCGCAGCCATGTGAGATCTTCCTTCTGCACGGCCACGTGATATGTTCGAGCAACCAGCTCGAGTGCTGGGAGGTCTTTCAACCGATGGAATTTACTAGTAGTAGGGGATTTAGCACCGTTTTGGTGGAGATTAAGATGTAGAAGGGGAAAGCGAGGAATATTTTGTATCGACAAGAAGCTAAAAGCAAAGAGTGTCCGCGGTTGAAGACGAATTGACATGCACGCCAATACCGACGACCACGATGAAGTTCATGGTTCACCTTGCGAAATGCCTGCTGGCTGCCTCTTGGCTCCTGGCGATGCTTGTGTCTTCTGCGGATCTCCTGTTCGTCGTAGGATACGACAGATATGCGGCGACACAAGCTTTGGCTGCCCTGTACACGATCGATACGGTCACGACGGCAGTATTCGAAACAATGACCACCGCTCAATTTAGCACTTACCGCGCAATTATTATCGCAGACAATACTGGTACCCTCGGCGCACAAATGTTTGCCTTCCTTGATAGATCCAAAGCACGTTGGTCACCTGCGATCAGGGGAAACATTGTCATGATAGGTTCGTCAGTATTCTGATTGTTAATTTCTAGCTGACTTTGGAAGGAACTGATGAGAATGTCCACACATCGTATTCGACGAACCTGATAAGGAACGTGATCAACTTCGTTGCGGTAGACCGCGTCAAGACAGGGCTATACATAAGCTTAGGACGCCTGGGACTGAGCATACAAACCAACTATGCTTTGAACTTCATGACGCAATTTGGTAGTTTCACCATAAGCCAAGGAAGTTACGACAATTGCCACATTGTCGCTTCATCTCCTGCCTTGCAAGGTTTAGCGGACAGGGACGTGTCGAACTGGGGTAATAGTCTACACGAAGTCATAACATCTTACCCATCCTCTTTTGTACCACTGGCCATAGCAGTTGGTGTCACAGGAACAGGATCACAGAGATTTGCGGATGGAAGCAGTGGTGTTCCATACATTCTTGCTCGTGGAGTGACTCCGTCTGGATGCGGAGACGGAGTTCAGTCAACAGTCCTTCGAGAAGAGTGCGATGATGGCAACATAGTCTCTGGCGATGGATGTTCTGCAAGCTGCAAATGCGAGTTCGGTCCGCCCTTGTCTGTTGGCTGCGCCGCGCCATCATGTGGTGATGGTTACTATGCACCTTTGAGTGGAGAGCAATGCGATGACAGGAATTTCGTAAACGGTGACGGCTGCTCAACGAATTGCCAGTGCGAGGTTGGACTGCCAGATGGGTCTGGTGGATGCCTGCCTTCTCGATGTGGAGATGGTATTTTCAACGCTGCTTTGGAGAGATGCGATCCCGGAATCGCAGGAGTCACTGGGTGCACAACAAGCTGTCTTTGTAGCAATGGCGTCCCCAATGGCTTAGGAGGCTGTGCGGTGCCTATCTGTGGGGACCGTGTCTACTATCCAGGTGGGGGAGAGCAATGCGACGATGGGAACAGCCAGAATGGGGACGGCTGTTCATCTACATGCCAGTGTGAGATTGGACTACCAACGGGAACTGGTGCATGTGCTGCTCCTGTCTGCGGCGATGGGGTATTCGATCCGGCCAGCGAAGCATGCGACTTTGGCATTACTGGAGTCAGCGGATGCTCGAATACCTGCCAGTGTCAGTTCGGCTTGCCTGATAATGTCGGTGGCTGCTTACCAGCAGCTTGTGGCGATGGCGTGTTTGTGGCAACCACTGAGCAATGTGACGACGGTAACACTCAAAATGGAGATGGCTGCTCAGACGCCTGCATATGTGAAATCAGCATTCCGACTGGCCTCGGAACCTGCGCGGCCCCGTCCTGTGGTGATGGAGTTTTCGATCCCAGTACGGAAGCTTGCGAGTTTCAACTGGTTGGAGGGAACCCAGGCTGCTCAAGCGCATGTCTTTGTACAAATTCTCGGCCCGACGGTACTGGTCGCTGCAGTCCAGTTGCTTGTGGCGATGGAATCTTCGACCCAGCTAGTGAGCAATGTGAAGATGGAAATCTGGTTGCAGGTGATGGTTGCTCGGCGACCTGCACTTGCGAGTTTGGTTTGCCTAGTGGACTAGGAGGCTGCCTGCCACCGGTCTGTGGCGATGGAGTCTTTGATCCAGCAAGAGAAAGCTGCGATCCTCTCATCACCGGAGTTCTCGGCTGTTCCGCTGCATGCCTTTGCGATTTCAGTCTTCCCGATGGCCAGGGAGGCTGCCAGTCGCCCGTCTGTGGTGACGGCGTATTTAATAGCGCGGGAGGAGAAGCTTGCGACGATGGCAATATAGATGCTGGTGACGGATGCTCACCGACCTGTACTTGTGAAGTTGGACTCCCTAATGGCTCTGGAGCCTGTAATCCTCCGGTTTGCGGCGACGGTGTTTTTGACCCCAGTACAGAGAATTGCGATTCTGCAATCGCAGCTGCTGGAACCTGTGACAACATTGCCTGTACATGTTTATACAGTGTCCCAGACGGAGTAGGTGGTTGCAGTGCGCCTGTCTGCGGAGATGGTGTAGTCGCCTTGACGGGCGAGGACTGCGACGGCACCGCCGGTTGCTCGTCGACATGCCAATGTACCGATGGACTCCCAGATGGCTCAGGCCTGTGTAGTCCTCCAGTATGTGGTGACGGCGTCTTCTCCGCTCTCAGTTTGGAGGCTTGCGACGATGGCAACTTAATCGCTGGCGACGGATGTTCACCAACATGCATATGCGAATTCAGATTGCCTGATGGCGTGGGAGGTTGTAATCTTCCCGTGTGCGGTGATGGCGTGTTCGATCCCAATACCGAGTCATGCGAGCCGACTCTGCCGGGAGTTGAGGACGATGATTGCTCAAGTACCTGCCAATGTTTAACAGGTGTCCCGGATGGTTTGGGTGGTTGTCTCCCATCAGCTTGTGGTGATGGCATCTTCGATCCAGCAAAGGAGGAGTGTGAGATCACAAGCGATGGGTGCAACTTCGCTTGTCGCTGTCTCAATAGACTTTCCGACGGACAGGGCGGATGTCTCGTTGCCGCTTGTGGAGACGGCCTCTACCAGCCCGAAGCGGGTGAATAGTGCGATGGGCCAGGTGTACTGGGCTGCTCCACGACTTGTCAATGTTCGTTCACGGCTCCAGATGGTACAGGAGGCTGCGCAAGCCCGAGATGTGGTGATGGCATATTCCAGCTCTCGCTGGGCGAAGAGTGTGAAGATGGAAATACCATTGACGGAGATGGGTGCTCATCGACATGTCAATGTGAAACACCGACAGTACCTGATGGCTCAGGGTATGCATCCTGGATGTGCCGCCGAGCTCTTCAGTAGAGATTTCCTCTGATGTCAGCTCCTCCCAAGTAAAAACCAGCTTCCAGACGCCACTCTTCAGCGATAGCTCGACAATCACCAGCGACGTTGCCAGCTCTTCCCAAACAATGTCCTCCTTGCAGACGTCAGATTTCAGCCAGAGCTCGGTAACAGCCAGTGATATCGGCAGCTCTTCGCAAGTATCGGCTTCCTTTCAGGCGTCTGTGGTCGGTGGAAGCTCAATAGCAATCAGTGATATTTTCAGCTCATCTCAATCATCTGCCTCCGCTCAGATGTCAGAGTCCAGTGAGATAGGCAGCACGACAACGATTGACAATATTTCTAGCTTGTCACAAATATCTACCACCCTTGTATCCATTCAGACGTCAACGCCTGGCGATATTGGAAGCACAACAACGATTGACAACATTCCCAGCGCGACTCAAGTGTCGACCTTCATCCAGACGACGCCTAGCGAGATCAGCTCAACAATGGACACCATTTCCAGCTTGGCTGAAATATTGACCTCCCTTCAAGCGTTCTCTAGCGAAACGAGCAGCTCAACAATAATGGTTGATGCTACCAGCTCGTCTCAAGCCTTGACTTCAAGCGAATCGAGCAGTCCAATCACGAGTACACCGTCCGTAATAACCTCTGGTGCAGGATCTATCCCGACCTCCATCGGCAGCGGATTCCGAGTCATCGTAACAGCATCAATCTCGAATTCTCGGGTAATTCCATTTCGCAACGGCACAATTGCACGAAAGAGGCAAGACGTCACGCTATACTTGGTCGCAGATGGAGATGGGACTTTCTCGACTACGGGTACCGAGTGCCAAAGCACCACCTTTGAACTGTCAGTGGACGGACGGCTCCTTCAAGACACAAGCCGCATATTTGCATCTGCAGCAGATATAATTGCTGGATCGGGGCCTTTCCAATCGATTCCAATTGGTTCTACGGCTGCAGGGCAAGATGATGGCCTTTCAGTGGTGGGCACGAATGTTCAGTGGAGCAATGCCGAATTCGGCAACGCCAATGCTATTTTCGCTCTTGACCCCGTGTCCAATTCCGTGCAGGTGTATTACTCTGGTTCCCCACCTATTGATACTGTCATCCAGCTGTCAATACTAGCAAGCGACAGTAAGTCTGTGAGTGTTTGGATCAAGAAACGTATTAATTATTGTATAGATTGTGTATCTTCATCCCAATCCGGAAATATAGGCCCCTCCAGCGTTGGAATCAGCTCGGAAATTGTCCTTGGTTCTTTATCACCACCTGAAAGCACAAGGACCACAGCAACCTCGCCTACTTCCCAATCGCCACCGACTTTCGGCAGTGGCGGCGACATTGCGACGCAGACAAATTCGAATCTGGCACCTTTTACGAACCCAGCCTTCACCCACAGACTACCAACAGCTCCTGCTAGCTTGCCCACAACCACTATCGACATAGCAATTGGCATTGAAATTGTTATCAACGTTGAGATCTCGACCACAACAATTGTCCTTGCAGATGTAACTAGTGAGTTTCAAAGAGCGCCCCGCAGTCTAAATCAATTTCTGATTATCATCCGCAGTAACTTCAAGCTATACTTCCACGTATGACTCTACCATCAATGGCGTGTGGAACACCCCGGTCCCTGGCTCACCATGCTATGTCTGCGAAATGATGGAAGAAGGCATCGCACCCCCTGGAAATATTCAGCTCACCATCATATCGGTAGGCCTCGCTATCACCCTCACTGTAGACAACATGCTAACATATTGTAGAAACAATGCACAGCCTGTGCCAACGGCGTCCTCCCCACCCCAGAGCCGGTTGTGTATAAAGGCTGCGCTACCTGCTCGCCAACACCGCTGTTGAACATTCCTATCATTGCAGCAGGCAATGCGTCCACCAAAGCACCTCACATTGACATGATGCCAGCTATGACTGGATATGCTATGCCCGTTGCCACGCCGCTAACTTCCATGGGTATGCCGCACTTGGTGGTTGTGCCATTGCCAATTACCGTAACTGTCGGTCCCAATATCACGGCTGCTTCAACAAGAAGGCCTGTCATCAGTACGCCTGCGGTCAATACGCCAGCGATCAGCACTCCTACAGTCTTCCAAGGATCCGCTTCTAAGCTGATCGGGTTTAGTGGTATTTTCGGGTTGATGATCGGCATTTTATTGTTCTCGATATGATTGCAGCCTGTGCGTTAGCTACGGCGTTGTTTTGGTCGGAGGGCAATCTGATCTCGGTAATTCCATCCTCTGGTGAAAAGCCAGGCTAGATTTGACCATCATTATAATTCATTTTTAAAGTAACAATATCGCTCAATATCATTTTAGAGTTTTTGTTCTTCGGCGTATCTTCCATGCACGATATTCCATACGATTGTAAATTTGCGGAGTGCAGCGTAATGTGGGGTAATTTACTGGATCTCTCACGCGCATAAAAGGTCAAATTGGCGAAGAACAGCAGTGATTACTGAACTTCACTGGATTTACGCTGCGGGTAGTGTTTTGCGCCATGGGTATAGAATTCGATTGCAAATAATTCATAATCATCGATAATCGCCAGTCGTCAACTGTCAAAGAGACTCGATACCTTGCTCCCTAATCTGTGACTTAGGAGTTCACAATGCCCAACTGCTTCGCAATGATACCCGCGCCCTTCTCTCCAATTACCAGCGCAGTATTGTTCGTATTGGCACCCACATTTTCTGGCACGATACTCAGGTCAATCACCTTTAAGCCCCTCACCCCGTAAACACCCAGACTCTCGTCCACGACTCCCATTTGCTCTCTCGGTGCCATCTTTGCCGTGCCAAGCGAGTGCCAAGTGCTGTTGATATTCTCGCGGAGGTACTGCTCGATGGCTTTGTCATCTTCTGTGGAGTAGACTATGTTTTCAGTGATATTGGATTCTTGACTGATGTCCAGGTCCAAAAGAGCTGCTTGAGAGCTTGGATGGAATCTAGGATGGGTCGTAGCAAGTTCCCCCCGGTATATTTTTGTTCGCCGCATGATCTCTCGCTGGATCTTGTATTGCCAGATGTGTGCCTTCAAATCGATGTCGTTCTCATCGGAGAAGTATCCCGTGTTGAATTTTGGTGGATCAGATATGTTCGGGCCCGTGATATGGATGCTGCCCCGGGAGAAAGGATAGGCGCTGTAGCTTGCGATGGAAATAAACTCTCCAGACATATGCTCTTGACGCGGAGCGAAGAATCTATTATTATCAGCGTATGACAGCTTTAAAGTGGGGATTACATACCCTCCGATCAAAGCAAAGAGACCTAGTGGTTTAGACGGCTCATTTCTGAAGTCCTTCTCCCACGCAGCTTGAAACTGGCAACCCAAAGCTGCGATATCAGCTTCACGTGGACGAATCTTTGCAGCAACGTCGACCATGTTCCATCGAACATTCGGATCGCCGTTCTCAATGGCCTGGTCCAATGTATGAACTCCGCCTAGGAGAGCGTTGTTGGTTTGGTGTAGTTCAAGAGAGGTCTTGTAAACTGGAAACACTCCATTGTGGTCCTGGTAATCATGACCAACTCCAGGCATATCAGCTACCACATGCACCGATGCTTGTCGAAGGATTTCCGAGTTCCCAACTCCCGATCTTTCCAGAATCAAAGGACTACCACAAGCTCCAGCCGAGACAACGACCAACTTTCTAGCCCTGACGATGATTGGGATCGAGGTATCATTTGGGTGAAATATGGGATTAGAGATGAACTCAACACCATTTGCTGTCTTTTCATCATCGAATAGAACGCGGATGATTTTGGACTCAACAAGCACATAAAGTTTCAGGTGTTTGCCATCATTGAGGAGTGGATGTAAGAATGTATGAGCAGAGTCTTGTCGTTTGCCATCGGGCGAAACATATCGCAACCAGCGGCTGACTCCATTGTTGGAATCGAGATCTTGCAAGTCGACGATGTCAGGATATCCTACTTTGGCTGCAGCAGTGATGAAGTCCTCTTCGGAACGCTTCTCGCGATACCCTCCATCTGAGATGTGCACGGGACCGTCAAAGCCGTGAAGATCAGGATTGCCACGACCATGATAGTTTTCGAGCTGTAGAGGTCAGCATCGTTCTCTTCTCGACTCAATGGACATGCTAGACCTTCTTCAGATACGGCAGCATCTCTTTCGCACTCCAACCAGGAGTCTTCCAAGAATCAAAATCACATGCTTGTGCTCTCGTATACCTGCTGTCATTAAAGCTGTCTGATGCATCTAAGGACAGGAGCCTACATCATGTAATTAATCGACGATCCTCCACCAAGCACCTTACCACTTTGAACAATAGGCGCTCTTCCAGCCAGATGATCAGACTTCTCTCCTTGCCAGAACAGGGCCGTCTTGCTGCCCGGGACGATATTGTATAGAGCGACGCCAGGGTTGACGATCCTTGGATTATTAAAATTATTCTGGCCACCTTCGACGACGAGGATTTCGAGGTGTGGATCTGCGGCAGCAAGCCTGCCCGCGACAACGCATCCTGCTGTTCCACCTGATGGTATTAGCGGAACCCCCCGTAAGCTTGGGTTTTGAGATGGTAAGATTACCTCCGGCGATAATGATGTCCACTTCTTTCAAGCCCTCGGGAAGCTTGTTGTAGAGAGGCATGTTGCATTTGCGACTTTGAATTTGAAGATTTCAGTAAGTGGTTTGTGCGGAGGTCGATGGTGAGGGGTTGACTGATTTGAAGAACTGTGATGGTGGGACAAGAGATGACAAGAGATGTGTAACATGACACAGCATGAATGCGGAAGGCACGTTGCGTGACACAAATCGGCGCTCGGGAAGTTGCGAGCGGAATAGATTAAGTTCTGATGCTGCCAGTAACTTAGTCCGGCGATATGAATAAGGTATTTGAGCTTATTGACAATTAACTGGATCTTGCATTTGGTCGAAGGAAGATCAAAAAGCACTGGTTGGAGAAGATACAAGGCACAGAACAAATACGTGATGAGACAGTAAACATCCCAGTGGGATGACTGAAAAAGCTATGGCGGATTCTATGAAGTTCATAACAAACCATAAAATTGATTGAATCCATAAATTAAATCCAAAGTAGAAGAGATTGACTTAAAGTGTGCCACTTTAGCTAGTGTCGCGCAATGGAAACTTTTCTCGTCCCTTATCGTACAAAAGGCTCTCCATGCAGAAGCAAATACGTCCACCCTCTAAACAATACCAGAAGTAAGAAGAAAAGCTGCCAGTGCAACAGTGCTAAGCACTCCGAATCCAGCACCATATCGCTCAGCCGCGCCATTGATGTCGTCATCAGTACCATTATTCGTCATGGTATTGTTGCCCACGGTGGTCATAGGGCTAGCAAAGAGACATTGGAAGTTCACACTCGGGCTCTGAATCAACGATGAGTTCGAACCGTCCTGCTTCCAGAAGAATGACATGACAGGGGTCTCTCCCAAGATGGCGGGAGCCGTCTCATTGTAATACACGGAAGCTGAGATCTTGTACGACGCTACACGAGTGAGCTGATTCGAGCGCGGAATCGTCGGGTGGCAGTTCGAGGTACTATTCTCGGAAGCGCTGATTGGCTTGGCCGCACCAGCACCCGTGAGCGGAAATCCGTGGACTTGGGGAGAAGTGATTGTACAGCTGCTTGGGAAGTTGGACTGCACTGCTGAAGCGATCGACGAGCAAGTTGTGACTTGATTGGCGACACTGTCGACGCTGTTTCGGGCAATTTCGATGGCATTAGAGACGAGGTCGGTTCCAAGGTTGAGGGTGCACTGGTTTCCAAGAACGTCGCCACAGGCTGGTGATAGAGAATCGGTTCGGTTGGGTTCGAAGACTACATTATCGTTGTCTGGTAAAGTGATGCTGAAAGGATTTAGTCAAATGAAGTACTCTGGGAAGTGGAAAACGTCATATGCTGACACTGATTCCACGAGAAAGGGTACTTACTAGAATCCACAGCCAAAGTAGTCAAGATCCTTCGAGGTGAGATCAACATCTGGCGAGGTACCAAGGTACAAGACTCTTTCAACCTCTCGTTGATACTGATCGCTTTCTAAAATTTGGTCATCGATTCCCAGAGTCCAGCTGAGATCGAGACCTCCTTCCGTGATAGGTACGCTATAGTCGACTATGCCGATGCTTGTGAAAGTCTGGTTGGCTACAATGCAGTTTGCAGCACTTGAGTTTGGCACAACTGGGCATTCAACATCAACGCAAGTTCCGATATCATCTGCTGCCCTCGATATGGTAGATATGGCTAACAAATAGCTCAAAGTAAAAATGTGTTGGCTTGACTGATACATGGCGCCTGTAGTTGGAGTTTCTCGGGACTTTCTTAGGTGTATTCTTGGTTGTTGTAGAATTGATAGTCCTAGGTCTCTCTGTGCTTCGTTGTGATTAATCTTTATTGAGTTCGAGGAAGCTCACAAGTTCGTTAATGTTTTGTCGTTCAAAATGGTGGCAGGAACTCCAATGGCCGAATGCTGTTTTGTGTTTGACTTGGTTATCTTTGTTTATCGGAGTAGATATGACGTCGCTTGAAGGCGGGGCAGAATGAGAACAGAGAATGGCCGACAGGGTGATGAGATGTGCTTTCAGTCTTTAATAGGGATGGTGCCTCCGTCTTCACAGTGACTGCTTCGATGCATTGCGTCGAGTGGCATGTTACGGCACGCATTGTTTGCTGTGATGCGATGCCAAGATACCCAATCAAGGAAGGGCAAGCAGCCAAGGGAAAAGAACAAGCAAGAATGATAGCAATACAGTAGGCTATGCAGCTTACTCGTGATTTCTGTCTTCCTTTGAACGTTTCATTTTCCCTCCATTCTTTTTTGGTTCCTTGCATCCCATCCGCATCATCTTCCGATGCTCCGAACCCTGTGTCGAACGGCTCTTCAACTGGCCTGTGAATTGCCCGGTTCGGCACCTGTCGGTTCGGTTAATTCTTAGCTCTTGGCACCAGTAAATCAACACAGTGCACGGTATCTTATCTCCTTCAACTCCTCCCCACATCGCAAAATTCGAACCACTCACGTCAAGGGAAGACAGACCGTGGTGTCACTACAATACGACGCCATCGAGCATCCCACGCATTCTCATAGCTGGGTAACGACAATGACGTCATAAAGGATCTGGCGTCCATAGGATGCGGCTCTTTTCACAGCCAAGTACTGCATGCAGCATCAGTGCCGCACTCGCACATATGTTCTGCAGGTATGGACGGCTAAACCACCCTCTTACAGTGGTTCTTCTCTATTTACGTGCATGCTGCATAGGCGGCCCGTCATTCTTTATCTCCTTTCCGATGCTATCCTATCCCGACAAGCCACATCTTATCCTTACGATCCCCGACACCACGCTACAACTTTCTATTCAGAGCCAGCAGTTCATCGATTAGTTTCTCGGGCAAATGCAGCATTGTGTATTCCTCCCATACGGATCACGGCAGTATCCGATGCTCAGAATCGATTCGCAGAGGTTGCCGGCTTCTGAGAAATGCCAAGACAGCACGCGCTGCGTAGGGCTGACACTTTATCAGATGCTGTCCCAGGAATGGCTATCGAGTCCTTCTATCCAGCTGGAGTAAGCCCTCTAATTATTATGATCGAACTTGTTCCTTTTCATCCTAAAGAGCCTGCACGTTCTATGACTTGGTGCCAATTTTCTCCTGAAACCTTGTACTGTGCCACTACATTGCAGAATTTCCACAACACTCACTGGTTACCGTCTCTATCTCGAACCGCTCTTTCCAAAGTAAAGGGGTGACTTGCGCTGCTAGATCTCACTTACCTGGAGGCTCGTTCGGACGTTCCTATTTGCGATTGCGGAATTCAATTCCATCTACTATGACCTTTAAGCTGATTGCTTTCTACCATCGCCAGGTCATTCCAAGCATCGTTTCTTTCAAGTCAATCTACCCTGAGTTTTCGAGGCTCCAAATTTCGAGCCAGAACCCGCACACTCGCTCCTAGTCAAGCATGCCACGGAATTGACCTGAAGAACGGTAGCTGTCGGGGTAAGCGAGATCTTCATCTTTCGTCCTAATCCTGTGCCTCCATACATATGGCGGCCGACGCTAGAAAATTTGGCAGACATCAGAAGCTTCCCTGCAGCAACATCTATGGCCCAACACTTCCGAATTTGGCGATCAAGTTTCGTCTTCGGACGAACACCTGCAGCAGATGTGGCTTGCTTTCATCTCATCTAAAGTCCCCCAGCTTATGGACTACGCTGCCAAGGTTTTAGTCGGTGCCTTTGCATCTTCGCATCCGAAAAGCCTCTTGTTTGATGTCTGTGCCGTAGAGATACTTCGTCCCAAGTGCTTGAGTACACGATTCCTCACCAGAATACATCTTTCAATGACCTCAGCTTACTGTTTTTCTCCGATTTCGATGGAGCCCAAAGCAACATGCCACTGTCACCTTCCTCTTGTGGTGCCGAAGCATCCCTCTGAGTTCGAAAGAAGCAAAAGAAGAGAGTATACCTGGTAGGCGAAACCAGAAGGGCTGCTCGTAGTAATCTGTACGAATCAGACGAACGGAACAATTGTATTGCGTATACCTTTAACCTAAGCAGTCACCACCTGTGTATAGCAAATATGTACTTAAGGAGTTCCATTTCCGGTCTCAAATAGTGTTTCCTCAAGCCACCATCCTTCACTCGCACTTCAATTCTTACACAAGTATTCAACACACCTCTACACCTCAGACCCCTAAGTCTTTCCTGAAAAATCCACCACAATGGCAACAGTCATAGGAGTTGTTGGCTCTGTCCTCACAATCTTCTCTTTCCTGCAAGATAACTTCAACACCGAAGACCACACTACTAGTGAGACAAAGATGCGAGTTGTCGCCGGTCTCGACGGCACCGGTGATCCACCACTCAATAATGCAGGAGGTGACTATCCGGATGTCCGTCTCTTCAACGAGAATGGTGGCTTCCTTGGAGGCACCTACGACAATGGGTATGTCAGCAGCGGTACCGCTTATGACGTTACCATCCAGCAAACTGTCGGACAGCAACCCACCTATGCATTGTTCACTGGAAACACGGATGCAATCTGTATTGCTTATATTGCATCCACTTGGCCATTCGGCGGGAAATATGGTTGGGTTGGATCATGGGGGCGTAGATGCGGGCATCCGTGGTAAGGGAATTGGCCCTTGAACAAATCATTATCTTTCAGGAAACAACTGCTGATGATCATGCAATAGGTATGCTTCGGGCGTTTACATCGATGGCAAGAATCCCGACTGTATCTGGCTAGACTCTAACGGCGACCCAACACCAGTCACTGCTTTCCAAGTTCACTTCCCAGAGTTCAATGACAAAGGCGAAGGTTACAACAGCAACACCCAATAGTAAGTCAAGGGAGCAATTGAGCAACGAGCTTCAACTGATACGTCTCAGCTACTGTGATGCCGCACCGCCTTTCAATACGTACACCGGAAACGACCCCAACACCATAACCTACTGGACCCGCAAACGCAACGTACTCGCTTACCCAACCAGCAGCGCCGACAATCTCAGCACCCGCTCTCCTGCCAAAGAGCCCAAGCCAGTTCGCTCCACAGTCCGTGGTCTCGTAGACGACACTCGTCTTGTCAAAAGCCACATCGCAACACATTCCGCCGTCGAGCTCTGCGAAAGCCCTACCTCTGCTGGTCCTGACTTTGTTGCCTTTGCCGAGGGAAAGTTCTGTGATATGAAGGGCAGGATTGTCTGGGATCTGTGCAGCGAAACATTTTTGGAGCAGTGCTTTGATGCCGATGCTGGTGAGGTCAGATTTGGTGATCTGGCGAGAGGACTTGTGAAAGATTACACGAAGGTTATTGAATGGGCTTGATGGTTGCCACTGTGAGCTTAGTCGTTATTTGGTGAGGTGGATGCATGCATGTCGACTTGCAAGATTGTGTTTGCAGATCCGTATGGTGATCTAGGATGAAAAGTACTCCTCTTCTTGAAAGCGATTGTAGTTGAATGAATTTAGTCTGCTTTTTTGAAAGGACTTGAAATCGATTGGATTCGAAAGTTTTACGATCACACGGAATTCGAAGCCACCACCGTGGTGTGATGCCCCGAAATATCTCAGCATCATGGACCAGTGCTCATAAACGATCGCTGTAAAATTGCACTATCCTCACTCATCCTCAACTCTCGAACAAGCTTGGAAACACAAAAGTACCGCCCAAAAATAAGTTGACTCTATTCAGAGAACTAAATCGTTCCTTCGTGAGCCCCTCCGCGGGTATGTCCCAGGCACAGTGCACTCTAGCGAAGGCTGAGCACAACATAATTTCTCGGCAATCCATCCATCGTCCCTTGGCTTCACGGGGTCTCCACAGCTGATTCGCTAAGCTTTCAGGGGAAGCGAGACTAGCGAAGGATCAAAAGCCCCTCCCTTCCCTCGTGCAACCACTGGAATGGATAGACAGCCCACCAAGCACGCGGTTTGTTAATTTAGGCTTTCTGCTCTGCTTCAGCCTTGCGAGGGGTATACTAAGTTGTTGATCTTAGGAGATCTGGAGGAGAACCAGACGATCCTCAACTATGTCTCGATGATTTGATTCGTGCATCGTTCGTATATTCCTGGACCCCTCAATATTCTGCCTCGTGAGCCTGCATGACATGTTGACTAGATGATTAGTTCTCACACCGTTGCTTCAGCCGTATGAGGGGTCTTATTGTCTGTAGATCTCGGGCCCTAAGAAGATTGGACGCTGTGAGCTCGAAGTCTCTCTGTAACGTAACAATCTAACCATTTAGACTGCGAAGTACTCCAGAATCTGCCTTGCTTGCACGTCGCCCTTCTCTTAACTAATGCCCGTGTTGTTGTATTCCCGTACCGATACCTGTACCAATGTCCCTCCCGAGCTGAATGCCATGAGCTGCCGGCCCCTTTCTCCGCAGCACGCGACGATCCTACAAGTACAACATCGCTACATCTTCACATTGATTTGCAGGTCACACATTCCTTTCGAACTTGGCAGCACTCCCTCGTGCGAAATCTCAGAAGTCGAGTGGTGTTCATGTTGTTCGAGTGGTATGGATTAAAGTGTTGAAGTGCAGACAAAGGGCCTTGGCAAGGCAGGATGCCTTCCAAATTCAGCTGCGATGTTTCTAACAGGGAAGCTCATCGGGTAATAACCCGTGTCTAAAGATAATCATGAACCTATTCAGGGAAATGCAATGCTTGGATGAGGGGGCAATGGAAGGAGACTGATACGAAAGACAGAGGTCAAGGTGGGAGAAACACATGAAGGTTACTGACCGCGGAAAAAGTATAAGAAGGGCTGTTTCCCTCGTCGATATCAACATCTCTTCAGCAGCATCAGCTTCCTCATCTCCTCCAACAGCACAGAAAATCATCTCTCACCATTTAAATTTCAACTTCGACCTCAACTCACAAACACAGCAAACACCCGTCTACTCCACCTTCCAAACTCAAAATGAAGTACTCCACCATCATCCAAGCTATCCTTGTCGCCATCTTCAGTAACATCGTTTACGCATCCGTAATCGATACTCGCTCTCTTACCACCCGAGATGACCAGTCTCCAAATACCGAAGATCTTATTGCCTACCAACTTCCAGACGGCCGTCGCAGAATCGACTTCTACGATAATGGTGCTCTGGAGGGGTATGCCATCGAGACTGATGATGGAGGTTTGTACATTCGAAATTATGCAAAGCAAACAAGTCGCTAACGAGCAAAAAAGCTATATTCTACGACACTGACGGCTCTGAGGTCTCTCTCGCAGACGACGACGATTCCGATCTCGCTAGACGCCAATCCAGGTGGCGCTTGGCCATCAAGTTCGCAAAGTTGATCGCTAAGTGGGGAAAGCGAGCTTGGGATTACATTTACTGTGTTGGTGCCAGCTCTATGTGGAGATGTGGTGATGATGTGAGTTTCTCTTTCTTTTGAATATTTGATTTCGGTATCATCTTGGTGTGCTGGTGGAATGAATGGTCTTTCGTTGAATAAGGCTGATTTTGCTGGAATAGTACGTTCAGTGCGCTTCTCACGGCACCCCACCGTGGTCCTGCATCGAGGGCATCATTTGTGTTGGTGTTGCTGCTAGGAAGTGTTAGGCACGACAACCAATCTGATAAGTAAATATAGGACGGAGTGTGCGCTATGGAAGTGGAAAGAAGAAGGCAGCCGTGCAGGTTTTTGGTGATTGTTATGCTTGTTGATGTTTTGGCTCGCTTCGCTTCGCTGTGCAATGGGGCTCGGGTGGCTTTGACTTTCCTATCTTCCGTTTGGTCACTTGTATATCGCAATCAAGGCAGACACGTGTTTGAGTACCCAATTTTTGAAGAGATTCAGTTCTGGCTGTGATCCATTCCGTTCTTATTAGTCAACTCGATGATCCAGCTGTGCATACCATGGAGTGAGACCTTTGGACTTACATATTCCGAATGCAGAAGTTCTTGACACAAACCAAAGGCCCCGCTTTGTTGGGAAGTCCGCTGCTCACACTAAGCGATAATTAGGCCATGATGGCATTCCCTCATGATTCATCGGCTTTCGCATAGATGTATCGATCTTCAACTAGTAACATTAGTTGCGGCACTTCTTGCTTCTGCCGCAATCCGGTAACCAGATCCTGTATTGCAACCCCATCAACCTCACCTAAATCTGCGCTCGCTCTCAAGGATGAAGGCATTCAGATCAGAGGCGGTGATTTCAGCGTTCAAGGATCGTGCGCGAAGACCTTTGATCACCGCAATGATCGTCTCATTACTGCATGTGATAAGCATGTCTTTTAGAGTCACTTGATGCCAAGCGCAACTAGAGCAGAAGTATCAATGAACCTCGCAGTAAGAGGTGTACCCAGCCGAGCCGTGATCAGCCTCCCTTCTATTACAGCACTGTGGTACTTTCACTACTGGGCCTATAAGCACGATAGGTCGCCGGTAGTAGCCACGCTACAGTTGCTCCTCACCTCGGCAAGCGCCATACTGCAGCCAGTGCTCTTTTTGGTTCATAGACAATGCCGTGTGACCACTTCGATGTCTTGATTCTCATGCATGGTATCGGTTTGCAGTGCGGGTCATTGAAAGAGAGTTTCGCTTATCGTCCTCTTGCTTTTCACCTACCAGACAAGGTGGCGATCGTTCTCAGGGAATGTAATTATCAATAAGCAATCACTTCTTGGTGTATAGTCGGACCATCTCTTAGTGTTCAAATGAATATGATGAATTTAAATTCGGAGAAGGCGAGTTTGCGGCGCATCGGGCGCCATGATTTGTGCATAGGGCTGGCATTCTAGACGCTTTTGACACGCTGTAAGGCTTGAATTGACAGTGCTCGCTCGGAGAATTTTCACTATTTTCTGCGAGAGTTTACTGCCCTGGGAGGTCTAGATGGAAAAGGCCAACAGAAGCTGCCGACCCTAGCATGAGTGTTGTCACAGTTGACCTCGACTAGAGCCAATCATGATGTCCGCTTAATTGCTCGCTCGGCCACTATGCTGGGCACGCTACGGCTGGTACCCCGCATCTCCACAACCATCGCGCTCATGCAGACCTTATGGAGTCTGGAGCCAAAACTAACGACGTCTGTCAAATGAGAATGCTGGATCCTTGAAAAGGCTTAAAATGGGATGCAGACTTGATTGGAAGATCTCAGCCCCTAGCTCAACAATCACCGTCTGGACTGCCGAGCTACGACAGGAACATCGTAGTGGGCTAACAATTTTGGTTGAGAACATCATCGTGCTGGTGTTAAGGCTGCAGTGGCTTGATGGCTCTGTGGCTGCGAGATAGCATGGGCATACTACTGGACTGGGGATTTGACGGTGTTTGATGATTTGATGGTTGGGTGCTGTGATGTTCTGATCTGTTGTTCCAAGAAGGGTAGACATGTCATTTTGAGTAGTGGAAGGCGAAAGCATGGTAGACTAATGCGAAGTCCAATGCTAGCATGGCGACGGGGAGCTAAAGGGAAGCCGTAAGGCAAGGAGCTACGAGAGAGAGCTATCACAGCTCTGAGCTTTCATATAAGAAGGAACGACACTCTCTTGTCCCAGCATTCGATCATCATATTGTTCAACTACATCTTTCGTCAACGCACAACACTGTTTCTCTGCCCGTACGAACAAATCGAAAGCCTTCCGAGGTTCCTCCAAAACAACACATTCAAGTTCGCGAGCTACCTTCACCATGGCAGGGGGAGCTATGATATCGACGGGAGGGACGATTGAGGGTGGATTCCTTAAAGGAAGAGCTCTGATCTACCCTCTCTTTCTGATCACCCTCCTATTCTTCCTCTGGGGTTTCTCGTATGGTCTTCTCGATGTCTTGAACTCCCATTTCCAGGCTGTGCTCAGCATTACGAAGCTGCAGTCGACTGGTTTGCAGGTCATGTACTTCGGTGGAGGGTGAGTTGGATCCTTTCCGGCCTGATTTAGGGAGTTGGCTGACAAATTACAGATATTTCCTCTTCTCGCCAATTGCAGCAGAGGTTTTGAAGCGTCGTGGATACAAGACGACTATCTTGATGGGACTCACTCTCTACTCTCTCGGCGCCGTTTTTTTCTGGCCCACCGCACACTTCACCACAGCCGACAACAAACTTGCTTCATACGGAGGCTTCCTTGCTTGCACGTTCGTGATTGCTTGCGGTCTGGCCACACTCGAGACATCGGCCAATTCCTATGCAGTCATTATTGGTGACCCCGCCTCGGCCTCTATCCGCCTGCAGTTCTGTCAATCTTGGAACGGTGTCGCTTCTTTCGTCGGTCCTTTGATTGCGTCAAAGTTCTTCTTTTCTGGGGAGAATGCGAACAATTTAACTAACGTTCAGTACGTTTATCTGGCAGTGGCATGTCTTGGCGCTGCTGTTGCGGTCCTCTTCATATTCACCAAGCTTCCTGAGGTCTCTGAGGCTACACTTGCCGAAAATGCCAACATCGAGATTCAAGCTGTCGATGAGCATGGAAACCCGATTGGCCAGGGTCCATTGTGGAAGCAGTATAACATGATCTACGCATTTGTTGCCCAATTCTGCTATGTTGGTGCTCAGGTATGTTTCCAGCAAAGTTCAAGTAGTCTCCAAAAATACTAAAGTCCTCAGGTATCGATTGGTGCTTTCTTCATCAACTACGTCGTCGAGAACGGAGGCTTCACAAAGCCACAAGCTTCGAACTTCCTCTCATACGCTTTGATCATCTTCACCGTTGGTCGATTCGTGGCTGTCGGTATCGCATTCTTCCTTGCACCGGCGTTCATCATGGTCATCTATTCTCTCCTTGTCATTGCCATGACGGCTTGTGCTTCGTCATTGGAAGGCTCAGCAGGTGTTGGGACGCTGATGGTCACATATTTCTTGATGGCACCTATGTATCCCACTATCTTCACCATGGGTACAGCTAGTAAGTTCATCCTCTCACTTGCAACACTAGCGAAAACGAGATAATGACTAACATAACCTCCAGATCTCGGTATTCACACTCGTCGTGGTGCTGGTATCCTTGTAATGGGTGTTGCCGGAGGAGCGGTCCTCACACCAATTCAGGGTGCTGTCGCTGATCACGCCTCCACCCGAATCTCCATGGTCGTCCCACTCGTCGGATTCGTCGTTGTCTTCACGTATGTCGCATTCCACTGGTTCACCCATGGCAAGAACATTCTTCGCGTGAAGGACATTGTCGTCGCTGCCGATACTGCTGGTCGTCGTGGCTCTGCCTGGGGAGGTGCTGTTGGTGGCGCGGTCAACTACGTACACTACACTGGAGAGAAGGAGGGGATGACAGAAGGTGGAATGAGAAGAGCAAGTGTTGTTAGCCAAGGACGCAAGATGTCCATTGCCGTTCAGGTGAAGAGACCAAGTGTCAGTCATGGGGAGACTGTTTTGGAGGAGCAGAAGGGAAATCCAATTTTGTTGTAAAGAGGGGGCCGATGTGATGGGTGCCTGAGAGACTAGCTTTACGGCATATCGGATGGGGGCAGGAAGTGGTGGATTCTGAGGGATGCTATGCGGGGGCGGGGAAAGATTTGAAGAGATGACGATGTATGATTTCTATGTGTTTGTTTTGGTTTCGTGTCTTATACCACAGATGATAGTTTGTCGTTTTCAAATACCAATTCGTTGTAAAAAGAAAGGCATTGACCTCCAGACGTCTCTCGTGTACTATTCCTGCTCAAACTATCCTCCAGCTGGGGTGGGCATCGAGCTGCTGAAGCTTAGCGAGAGACCACAACATCTCCCGGAAGTTTTGTGAACCCTGCAGCACGAGATTAGTACCATCACAAGAACACAACCTTCAATTCAACTCCATCCAAGTTGCTTACATCCATCGACATCCTCTTTCATCGTTTGGGGCATAGTACATTTCATCGCATCCTCATCTGGCTGCCTCAGAAGCTCTTTGCACCTGTCGCCTGTGCAGCGAGCATTGAGAGCGCGCTGTAACGAGTCGCCTTTCCAGCCGAATATGTAGTCCCCGTGCTGGCCATGACCAGTACTGAACTCATTTTGTCAGTGTAGCAACTCAAAGGGGATGCGTTGGAGCGGAATGTTGAGCAGATAGACCTACGCATCACCCATCGCATAAACAAATGGCTGACTCCCATCCTCCCTCCACAACTCCAAATCATTCCAAGGCCTGGTATCCCACATGACTTCATACATCAGCTGCGGTAAATGTACTGGATGACTATCCGGGCACTTCCCTCTTTCCAATGATGGCGTGTACGGTCTCGTCACAACCGGATCAGCATACGGCTCGAACGGGATGTCAGAGTACACAACATGGCTTTGATGGTCAGGAGAATCGAGATTGACCCCGTCCCAACAGGTCGGAAATGTAATTGTCGTGCGGATACCACCGGCACAGAACTCATTTGAAAGTGATGTTGTGTCATTACCGGTGCATGGTGCGCCGCCGAAGGGCTCAAAGTTGGCACCGAAGCAGCGGTGGCAGATCCCGCGAGATTCACCCTCGGTGCTGCGAAGCATTGGATTGCCTGCTAGCATGCGGAAGCCCTGAACAGTGTCAGCCTGGATACGGAATGAATAGGGATTTCTTAAGAGAGCGACTGACCGGCGTGAAGGCAGTGACGTTTGAGACCCCGTCATACGGCGGAATATAATACACTGTAATGCCTCCATTCTGCTTCAATCCGCCATTCTCAAACTGCGCCACTCTCTTGAAAGATCCATTCCTTGCCTGGTAGTACAAAGCAGCTGTCCAGTAATTGCTCAAATCTTCGCTGAATGTGCAGCTTGTGCATGTGGATTGCGCAGCTAGATCGTGGGATAAAGGGACCATGGTTGCATTGAAAGAGTTCCCACCAACGATCTGATGCGTATGTGGTGAGCCAATTATGCCTGGGGAGACGAGAGGATCAAGTCGCTCGACCACAAGCTGTGAGCAGGCGAAGCGCATCATGGCTGCTTGTTGAGCGCTGATCAACGAAACATGCCCCATGAGGGCTACGAGGGAAGCAATTGAACAGTGCATGATCGTGGTTATCCAAGGAAAAGGGAATTGATGCCGAAAGTCCAGAAAGCAATTGACACAGTGACCTGCATGCTGATATACATCTTGGATATGCTGCTGGGGTTCAACAACTGCCGAAGACGGAGGACTATCGTTCCTGATGGATATGCGTAAATGCGATATATTCTTGGTGCCGAGAATATCTTCCTAAACTGGCTGGACATTGATTGGTCAACCATAGATTGGATCGCTGCTCCATAGCTTGAAGTGTGATTATGGTGATAACGAAACCATTCTCTGTCTCTGTCTCGATGACGAGTGTCCCTTCGACATCCAGGGACACGGTTGAATACTCGGGAGGGGCTTGTAGAACTGGTGAGGCAAATGAGGATGTGCTCATGAAGGAAGAGAGCCGTCCAGTTTCCACTTCAAATTTGAGCATCATTTAATCAGCCAGCGGAATTATCGGTAGAGAACTGATTCAAACTTATGAACGCAGAGCAGGTAGGAGAATGACGACATCAGACGGCCGGAGAGACAAGACAAGGCCACGCTTGCGGAGGCAAGTATCAGGTGTCATTTTCAACCCGACGAAGGATGAAGAGGCAGGATCCATCTTCAATGGCATAGAAACTTATTCTAATATATTACCTGAGGCATCTTGAGGTATCGCAGAGAAATCTCACCGAACTTCTAGAAAAGCTATAGGACTCTCTCTTCGGGAAATACCGTATGCACTTTTGGGTTTGAGGCAGATCTTGCGCCATTTCGGCCACCATCTCACCTGCGCACGGTGTGCAGATACCAATAATCAAAAGCAAGACCAAGATGGATGGAAAGAGAAGACAACGGGTGTTGTCAAAGCATGACCAAAATAACCTGGTCGAGGAGAGTTCAGGACAATCACTACTATAGTCACGTGACACTCACGCCGAACCCTGGCGAACTTTCGCTCCCAACACATTCAGTTGACAACGGAAGACAAGTCAAGCAGCGCAACGTTACAAGCCTTTCACAACATTCTGGAATACACATAATGTCTAGGAAGAGGACTCGGCGCACAATGAGGGCTCAATACGCTCCGAAAAACTGCTTCGTGGAAGGAAAGCAGTTGATGGTAGTAAGCCCCAAGGGACCCGCTCGACACGACCAACCTGCACCTTGGAAACTCAACCGATGGAACCCTTGAGCTTCCAGTACCGAAACCTGCCTTCCATCGAATACGAAACAACGAGAAATGCTTATATGGTGGCACACTGAGCTGAGGATGTGCGTGGCAGACAGAAATTCTGCTGGGACACCAGAATCCCAACTGTCGAAATTCATTATACGATGGCAGAGTGCTAAATATGGCGGCCTTGCTCTGTAAGATTATGCTGGGGATCTGCGAGCCCTGCGCGATACTTTGCAGCGACGGAACCCGTCTGCGACTCCAGACAGTTCGCGATACGACGAGGTAGTTCCAAGTGGTACGAATTGCAGCATCTTCGAGGAAGAAAACCACACCTGAAATGCACGACACAAAACAGGAAATAGCCAAGGACATAACCTCGATCCCGAGCGCGGTTAGATGATGGGAGAATAGTGGTACCTCATGCTCGGAGCAGTTGTTGGCTGAAGGATGAAGCGGTTGCAACAAGATCGTTTCTTGCTTCTTGTTCGAGGCCATCTCTATGAGCTTCAAGATACTCTCAAAGTCTCAAGATTACACGAAGGCGTCTTTGGGAACTCTCGAAGCGCCACTTGGTTGGGAAAGATTGCGCGGTCTGATTTGTCCAGGACTTGAAGAGAGTGGTTCACGGCAGATCGGTATCTGCAGTTCTCGGCTCCGAGGTCTTGCGCCCGATTCGTTTTCTGCATTCGAAACGCTTCGTGGAGGTTGTCGAGCTATGTTGTTACAGAGGATCCTGCGATCCGGTCCGCCTATATCACAGCTCTTCCAGACCGTGGACTTGACACAATCATACAATCGGCCCCGGTTGCGAGTGCTGGTGTAACAAGTCCGGGTTTGCTCTCGCATTCTGTTCTTTATCAGTACTGTCTGGGTCCTCAGAATAACCTTTAGTCTCTTCAAGGTTCAGCTCCCAGCCATCACGAGGTCCCATCCACTTCCATCTCAATTGACTTTCTTCGCATAGCGGTCAACATATGGCAAAATGTCGGTACAGGGAATCGAAGCTGTCAAGCGGATCTCCTTGGTCGGGCTTACCGGCCCCTCTTTCTTTTTGTATCGCTTTCTTTTTTCTTTCTGTTTGAGCGACATATCATTCTCGACTCACTCGCAATTGTGTCCGGATATCTTATTGTTCGTCCCATGTGTGGCAACGTCTTTCTTCCTCACAAACCGGATCATGCAGTACCAACTCTTGGCAGCTTTAGTGCCCAGCGGACTACTTAATGAGCAAGCGCTAGAGACATTCCAATACTTAAACCATACCGTCATACATCATTTGGTCGCAATATGGATTCAGTCATGTATACCTTCTGTTCAAGCACAAAATTCTACTTGGGGTAAGAATGTCATAATTTGTCAACATTGAGAAGTCTCGAATGCATCCATCTTGCGTTCTGAACTACCAAGACTTACACCCTTGGTATCTGATGTCAGCGAATGTCGGATTCTTGGCTGCATCAAGCCGCGTTGTAAGCCTCGAGCCACAGGGCTTGGCGACCAATTACTCCACACGTGGGGTTTATCTTATCCTCATCTATCAGGAAATCGCAGAATGCAGGTACTTGTCCCGTCACAACGGCCAGTAAGATCTGACAAGGTGTGAAATCGTTCCTCGGCGAATCCGAACTTATATGCAAGGCTACGACACATCCTCTTATCTAGCAGTCATCTATCTGTATCCTTGCACGTGGGCTGCTGCATTTCATTCCTATTGATTCGTTTCCCTCTGTTAGTTGCAGGATATGCCTGGAGGTGCATGTTTATGACCGATAGACCCCGCGCTGGATAGCTTGCCCAAGGGTGGGAGCTATCCGGGAGCTATGCAATTTTTTGGGCCGGCGGAATTCAGTAAGAGCTACAAAATCCCACAGCTCTTACTTTTCCTTTTCTTTCTTCTACGTCCCTTTCCTGCCCCAAGAATGCGTTTCATTGCCCACCTTGCTGTTGTGGCCGGAGTCGTCAGCACAGTGTTTGCTCTGCCAACAGACAGGCACTACAAGGAACATCATGACGACCACGATCATGACCACGAGAATCCAATGAGCAAGCACTACAAGGTGTCGTACGATCCTCGGCCATTCTACATCATCAATAACATGACCGAGTCTCCTCTCAAGAAGAAGCTCGAATCGTGCGAGAATGGACCATTCTCAGTCACTGGATTCTCAATTGGTCATCGCGGAGGTGCAACTCTCCAATTCCCAGAAGAGACTGTCGAAAACACAATTGCAGGCGCACGGATGGGCGCCGGTATTCTCGAATGTGATGTCGCTTTCACAAGTGATCGCCAACTCGCCTGTCGTCATTCCCAATGCGATTTGCACACCACCACCAACATCCTTTTGCACCCCGAATTGGCTGCCAAATGCACTGTCCCCTTCACACCCGCGAATGCAACATTCCCTGCCAATGCTCTTTGCTGCACCAGCGATATCACGGTGGATGAATACACGAGTTTGTGTGGGAAGCAAGACGGCTTCAATGCCAGCGCGACAAACGTGGAAGACTACCAAAACGGAACACCAAACTGGCGAACAGATCTATACTCCACCTGCGGCACAGTCATGACTCTCGACTCATACATCACCCTCGTGGAATCCATCCCCGGCCACCGCAACTACACCCCTGAGCTCAAGACTCCCCCCTCCCAAGTCCCCATGCCCTTCAACGGCTACACTCAAGAGCAGTACGCCCGCGACCTCATCGACAAGTTCATTCAGCGCAACATCTCCGCCGACCGCGTCTGGGCACAAAGCTTCCTCCCCGCAGACGTCTACCAATGGATAGCAGAGTACCCCGATTATGGCCAGCAAGCCGTCTACCTCGACGAGGACGGCGACACGCCCGAAACCCTACCCACCGCATCCTCCCTCGAGCGCCTCTCAGCCATCAAAGCCAAAGGCGTGAATATCATCGCTCCGCCTTTCGGATACCTCCTCACCACCACGGCGGACAACAAGACTATAATTCCGAGCACGTACGCCATCTCTGCTAAACAGGCGGGTCTCGATATCATCCCTTGGACGCTGGAGCGCTCGGGTCCGCTTGCGGATGTTAGAGCCGACGAGGAGTATTATTATGGCTTCTTTGCCCAGGGCGTTTCGTATGATGGGCAGATTTATGAGGTTTTGGATGTTTTGGCTAGAGATGTGGGGATTAAGGCGATTTTCTCGGATTGGTCGAGTACGGTGAGCTATTATGCTAACTGTTTTGGGCTGGGGTATGGTGGGTTCCAGGAGTGAGTGCGCGAGTGTGTGCATGGTGTGGAAATCTCAGATGCAAATATACGTAGATAGCGAGTGGTGTATGCCGCATCTACTCGGGTAAATATATTGTTTAATTCACTGGACCGGACCCTTTCTCATTTGGTCGCAAGTGGTGTGGACTGTCTCTTGACCAGTTTCGGTTTCTACTGGTTCTCAAAACTCATTTTGTATACTATGCGACATGTTGACAGGCTTTCCCTTCTGTTCCTCCCATCTAGTCGACTATCTCCTTGTCATTTATTCTCCCTGCGTGATGATCTGAGTAGACTTTTCCATGAAAAAACTTTGACCAAATTCAAGCAATGGATTAATCGTCATCATTCTTTCTCCTATCAAATTCGATTTCATGTAGGCTAAGAGCGTCGCATTTCCCAGGTCGCTCGGAACCTGTTGCGTTGCCACCTTGCCCGCCCATTTCAAATTAACTTGTCTCTGCTTGGTATAGGTGAAGAAATGCAACGATGAGATTACACCATGCCACTGCCTGAATCATTTCTATATTTCCCTGTTCCCAATGGGCCTCAAAGCCCAGGCCATCCGAGAACACCACCTCAGAGCCCAGAGGTTCACAGAAGCAACATCCACGAACAGATCGATATTCATCATATACCTGCCTCGAGCGGAGGTCACTGCGTCGTAAAAGTACATGTTTCATTATCCTACATTCTATATACACCATCCTACCACAGTCGCATTTTACAAAGTCATTCATTCCTCTTCCAACACCGGAATCAATGGCTGCCTCTCGGGATCCAAAAACTCGCCATATTCCTTCACACTCACCACCTTCCCCTTGTACCTCACAAAGCCAACAAGCACAACACCAACCACGAATCCAAACGCTGCAAGCACGATATTCACGGGTGTCGGATCACCGTGGAATTTTTCGAGCGTGAGGGCATCGATGCCGTATTGTGAGAGGTTGACGAGGCCGGAGAGACAGATGATCATGCCGTAGACTTGGCCGAAGGTTTTGAAGCCGAAGACTTTGGTGGCGTAGTCACTGGACCCAAGTTAGCAACGTTCCGTGTAACGGCGAATGTCATTAAATAGCAGGGGACTTACGACATAGCGGAGTAGTACAGTGGTCTAAGGATCACGAAGAGAATGACTGTCATGTTGGCTGCCCAGAGGAACGGTAGGGAGTTCAAGATTCCGATCGCGGTACTCAAGCTGACGATGACAGAAAGTGCTGACGGTACACTCAAATTGTCCAGAAACAATCCGATAACAGGCGTACAAACCACTCCTCCAACAGGAAGGGCAATGTCGAAGAAATGGTTGATGCCGATTGCCAATTCTTCAGAGCCAAGCATGTACTCGTACTGCGAGCGGATGGTAGCAATGAAGTAATTCATGCGCAGCATCTGCAGCACTGTGAGTAGAGTGATGAGGATAAACCACGGCGTCAACATCTGCTGATGTGCAGGCAGACCATGTAGAGCTCCCCAAACTGCACTCTTCACCAATCTATCTTCCTCACGATCGGCTCGCTCCCTACGCTCGTCCTCGCTTCCGAGAAGTCTGTCCAGTTTACGGATCTTGTTCTTTCGCTTCCCGGAACGTTCCCGACGTACTCGATAGATCTCGTCATCGCTGGAGATGTCGTCGTCTGATGAGTGGATATCTCGACCTGCGTCTTGAGCGATCTCAATCTTTCTCTCGAGTTGCGGGACGGTGTCGTAGGACTTCGACGGGAGGACTGTGACTTGGGAAATGAAGATGAGGATTGGGACCGCGGTGTAATACAGGAAGAATCGATCAGGGGTGAATCTCTGGTTCGTGCCAGTGTACGCCATTCGGTAGAAGAGGAATACTGCAGCCGAAGCATCGAATGACCCTGTGATGAGAGCGACGATGGTCCCGGAGTACTTGGGAAAGGCATTGGCCATCTGGAAGGATGGGATAAAGATGAACGTTCCGCCAAGTGCGAGGAAGAAGTTCGCCATGAGGTAGCCATCGAATTCTGGGATCCTGAAAGCGTAGGACATCAGGACGGTACCGATAGCGAGGAAAATGCTAGCCAAGATACCACAGACTCGAGGACCGAATCGATCGAGGATTGCTCCAACTGGAAGTGCGGACACATTACTGGTGATAGAAGCGAGTGTGAAGAAGAAGTTCAAACTTTTGTCCACGTCAATTTGTATGTTCCGGAAGTGGTTTCGGAAGGTACTTACCGAATGTCCTGCTCCACGCAAAGTTCAACATCCTGATCCAACTCCTCTGCCGTACACAATTCCCGATAGACACCTTCCGAAATCAACACCGGCTTCAATGCAGCAAATCCAAACACAATTCCAGACGCTAACCAACAGACTAAAACAGTGATGACAACCTGAACGACTCTCTGTGCAGTCGATATGACATAGGCCGGAATATGGTCCGCCTGGTCTTCGACCGGAGGAGGGAAAGCATCATAGCTCAGCACTCTCCTTACGACAAGAGTAGGTTCGATTTCAAGTTCTTGTCTATCGACACCTTCGATGGCAGAGACATGCTGGGCTAAAGACATTTTTATGAAACTAGGGTATATAGGAATAGGTGCAGGAGTGAGACTTTAGGATTTTGGAGACGAAGCGGACGAGTCAGAAGAGTGGAATGGTGGCGTGGCGAGCTTGTTGAAAGCTTGATAGGAAGGAAAGCAGAGCAGTAACTGGAGGGGATGGGATGTACGATGGCAGGAGCGATCAGCTCAACCAGCAACAGTATGAAAAGCAGTCAAGGCAAAAAACAGAACATCCTTTGATGATTGCATGTCTTTTTGGATGAGGAAGAGAGAGGAAAATCTTCCAGTTTCTTCCATGAAATGAAATTTCTCACGATAAGATAAGACCACCGATGCATAATAAGCTGCAGTTGGCCAGACCAGACTGGGGCAATATCTTCTCCATAATTCATGTTGACATTAGGTACGAGCAGCCTATGACTGGCTGTTTTGCTGTTGGCCCCGCCTGTGGCAAGGGGCGGCATTGATCGCTGACTTGCCTGGGAATCGGAATCAGGATCATGATATCAGAAAGTCGGTGACTTCACGACCGGAACTGAAGGATGAATAATATCGACGTATCTCTGAAACACGCAAATTTTAGGCAACAGATGTTTGTCAATACAACAGTTCAATTTGCAAAGAATTTGACCAGTATTTGACCTGTTAATTATATCAACAGCGTGAAGCAGAATATCCCCACAGCTCAGCTGACTTGTCCTTCCTTGGTTGTGTTTCCGGGCTTTGGGCTGGGGTGTCACTAGGGCGTACCACTAGCTGCCGAGGCCTGGACATCGGGCCTGGACACGACAGCACAGGCAGACGAGACGAGACGAGACGAGACAGGACAGGGTGCATAGAGTTTTCCCTCGTCATTATTTGCAGAGACTTTAAAACAACAACACTTTGTACGACAAACACAGACCATTGGATACTTCTTTCGCGCCCAATTGCACACCTTACCATCCCTCAAACATATCCTACAATAACTACATCCCCTGATACCCAATGTCCACCGAACGAGACGAGCAGGAGGAGGAGCGGAGAGCAGAAATCGTCTCCAGGCACATCGACCCCGCATACACCGCCCACTTCGACGACCACCACCCAGAAGACTCTGGCACAAACCCCACACACACCTCCGATGAAGAAGCACGAGAACAGCACGAAAGCTCCCTGAAGCTGCAGGGTGGAGACGTCCATCGCGATATCTACAAGATCAGTGCCCGAGGAAGCGGGAGTCCCATGCAAAGAGCGCAGACGTTTTCCCATCCAGGAAGACCGAGCACGACTCATGCTACGGAACATAGAGAACCAGGGGGATTCCGCAGACAGTACGTGCAGCAGCAGTTGATGAAGCGCTCGAAAAGCTTCACGACGCCCATTACGAGTAATTTCGTCCATTTCTTGGATCTATATGGTTCTTTTGCTGGAGAGGATCTTGCGGAGTCTGAGGATGATACGGCGGTGGAAAGTGATGAGGAGGAGCGGTTGTTATCTGGAGATGGGGAAGGTGAAGGGAGACCTCTGCTTGGGAGACGGAAATCTACAAGGGCGAGCAAACCTGGAGATGCCAGTCTGACGAGGACGTTCTTTCTCTTGATCAAGTCGTTCATTGGGACGGGTGTGCTGTTCCTCCCGAAGGCTTTCAAGAATGGTGGATTGGCTTTTTCCCTGGTTACCTTGGTCATGATCTCTTTGATCTCTTGTCTGGCCTTCCATTTACTGCTGAAATGTCGAGCTAAATATGGTGGAGGATATGGTGATATTGCGGAGGCTATTGGAGGAAAAAGAATGAGGTCGATTACTTTGGCATCTATTACGCTTTCTCAACTTGGCTTTGTCTGCGCTGGTATCATCTTCACGGCCGAGAACTTATACTCGTTTTTGGAAGCTGTCATCAAGGGAGCTTCGCCGCTCTCAATTACAGCTCTGATCGGGATCCAGTTGATCGTTTTGGTTCCCTTGGCATTTATTCGCGATATTTCCAAATTAGGCGGTGCAGCTCTGTTGGCTGATGTTTTCATTCTTCTTGGGCTTGGATACATCTATTCCTACGACATATCAACCCTCGTCACGGAAGGAATGAGCGACACAGTCAAGATGTTCAACCCCCGAGATTTCACTCTCACTATCGGCTCTGCCATTTTCACATTCGAAGGCATCGGCCTCATTCTACCCATCCAATCATCCATGAAGGAACCCCAGAAATTCGAAAGTCTGCTATATACAGTCATGCTCATCATCACTGTTATCTTCGCATCAGTCGGCGCCCTCAGCTACGCCACGTTCGGCGATAAAACCACCGTCGAGATTATTAGCAATTTCCCCCAAGACTCGAAACTCGTCAACGCAGTTCAATTCCTTTACTCCCTCGCTGTCCTAGCCGGTGATCCTGTGCAGCTCTTCCCCGCCATGCGTATCCTCGAAGGCTCTATCTTTGGACATCGCTCAGGCAAGCAGAATGTCAAGACGAAGTGGAAGAAGAATGCGTTCCGGACGCTGCTGGTATGTGGATGTGGTTTGATTTCGATTCTCGGAGCAACGAATCTGGATAAGTTTGTGGCGCTGATTGGAAGTTTTGCTTGTGTGCCGTTGGTCTATATCTATCCAGCGTACTTGCACTGGAAGGGTATTGCGGAGGGGAGGTGGGTAAGGGCTGGAGATGTGCTATTGATGGGAGTTGGGTTGGTTGCCATGGTATATACGACTGCTGTGACGCTTAGTCGGTGGTCGAGCTCGTGATGAAGTGGTTGAATGTGGGATGTGTGTATTAGCACCTGTATCAACGTGTCAAGCAGCTAACATCTCAGCATCTGATGTCATCAATTGTTGGTCAGGTTCTTGAGCTTGATTCATGTGCTTGAAACGACCAGCCAGTCTGCTCTCTGTCTTCGAACAATCGAGCACACTCCGCATTCTATTCCCAATCAAAGTTCATACCCATGATCCCACCACCCTCCATCCTCAACCTCAGGCTCTTTCCGCTCATGCTCCCCAAATCCTTCCAGCAACGGTCTCACCACCTCACTTTCCAGTGGATCCTTGAAAAATGTTCCGCCGCTCAATTTGATACCCTCACACCTCTCCTCCATCGTCAACGCATTGTAGATTGTGCCAATATCGCCATGAACCTCCTTCCAATTCTCGTACCTCAACAACCAGACCCCTCCTTCCTCTGGCCATCCTAGAAACAACACCTCCCGCTCATCAGACCACATCATCCGCATCTTGGATTTCGTTGCTTCTTGATAGTCCCACCAGCTACTCCACCACTTCCCGCCAATCTTGCGAAGCCGAGTACAGAATAAATCTTCTTCTGTGTGGTTTGACGAGCGGGGAGTACTATGAAAACGATCCAGGCCGATATATGCAAGCTCGACCGCGAGGACGCGTTCAGCGATTATTATGCCGCCCATGGAGGGCCAGCAGTAGATTGTGTTGATGTAGAGTCCTGATGAGGGATCGAGGCGAAGATTATGGGGTTCGGTGTCGAGGTAGTGTATGTTTGTCCAGTATCGGTCTGGCTCGTTTGCAATGCCCAATATGTTGGCCTTGGATTCTTCAGATGCGATCTTTGAGTGATGAGATTCGGTGCCTGTGCTGATCGAAGTGAGGGCAGCTCGACATATCGCGAAATTGAAGTAAAGGAGGATGGCGAATGCTCCTGTTCTTCGAGTTGGCGAGAAGTTCATACTGGAATAACGAAAGGGAGCACTGAACGTTCATTTGCAAGTTTTGAGAGCTTAGAACCAAATTTTTTGTTCTAATCTGTGCTGGAAGCCTGATTTGTTGGTTCAAAGGCGGCAAAGTTGGCCAGTTGGGTCGGTCAGTGCTGTGCCTCTCCTTACCAACCATCCGTGGTGCAGTTGATTTCGAAGCATTATCAGAGCAGGTCCGAAAGCCATCCAGTTGACAAAATGCTAATGTTCTTGGACAGTCTATTCAGATGCTTGGCGTATGTCCTCGAGTACATATTCGCCTCGAGCTTCATCCGTCATCCGTGATACCGCTCCAATGTTAAACTAGCCGCACTCGTCTAGAAAAATGGCAGAGCAATTTTCTTTTTACACCACATCGATTTTAGACGACAGTACAATCATTAAAAACCTCAAAAGCGCATATTTTTCGAGCTCAAACATTCGAGAATGTCTTCCCGTCCGCCGTTGGAAATTCACTGCCGCTTAGCGAGGACCATATTGCTGGACATACAGATCCACGTTTTCCTACTCGTAAGATCATTGTGCTTCCTGCGCAAGTAAGAGCAATGAATATCCTCCTCGAAATCTGACATCAAGGTTTCTTTATATTTCCGCATGCGATGTCGCTTCAAAGGAGTTGCTGGAAAGTTGTCTGCCGAGTGCGTCCAGCTTAAATGACAACAAAGGACCGCGCCCCCTCGGGTCGCTATCATAATCACCCCAGTAAACTTTTATGACCTAGTCATGTTATATTCGTCTTTGGATCTGTTCCTGCACCTCGTTGTATACATCGTTACAATTCTCTTGGCCAACATGCAAAAGATGCAAAGTTTTTTGAACAAGCTCGGGCTTGAAAAGAAAAACACCAATCTTGAGTTGGAACATGATAACGTTTCACCACACCAGTCACAGGGTGGGAGTTATGGATGCCGTGATTCTCAGTTTTATGAGCGTGTTCGAGAAGCGACTCTGAACCACTTGAATGTTCGTCTGGAGGTTGTCAGACCTTTGTCTACAGAATATCAATACCTGAAAGCTCCACTGTCGAAGATGCTAGAGGAAGGAAAAGATGGCGCGGTGGCCCACAACTACAGCTTCGAAAGTTTCAAGGAAATATTCGAGCGGAAGATCAACGAGAGTACAAATGATCAGAGCAAGATCTTGAAGTCGGAACCGGAACATGGTGTCGACATGAATTATGGTAAATTGGGATGGTTCTCGGGTAGTGGCGACTATGATCGTGTCATCGACCAGGACTCATTCTCCGTTGCCCTCAATGGCTTATACTTAAATCGAGGACAAGCAGATTTCTTGACCTTCGAGTATCAGATGGAATGGGAGGAGCAGAAGAGGAAGAGGCTGGAATCGGACAAACTCGTTGTCGAAATACAGGAGTGGAATAAGCGGCTGCCTTCAGTGACCACCCCTCCGAGGAGGAGACAGAATTTAAACGAAGACAGCAGACCTGGAACAGCAAGGACCTTGCAAATATCTCCTCGCACTGTCACACGACGAAGAACAGACTCTTCTTCTGCCGGTATCACTGCCGACAGCTCACGACAGCAAGGCTCTTCCTTCGATGCTGGCAAAGCTCGGGAATCGGTAAAAAATGTTTTAAAAGGGGCTAGATTGAGAGGACATGAGATGAAATCCGAGGAGCGTGAGAGATTTAAGGCTATGTTTGTGGAGAAGAAGAGGGAGAGTTACAAACGAGGCGGAAGCGATAAGGAAACCACGGACGAGGAAATCAGACGCATCTCGGACATTGATCGCGAAGTTGCAGATGGGGAAGCGGAGGATCCTGAGCAAGATATTGAAGAAGAGGAAGACGAGGACATCGAGATTGCGGATCGGATTGTAGTAAAGTAAGTACGGCCATAGAAAGGACGAAGACGAAACTGACTTATCCTTAGGTTGCAGGAGCTTACAAGACTGGATGAATTAACACAATTGGGTGTACCTGGAAACATACCGGGAGACTTACCTCGGTGGAAGGAATGCTGTGCAATTTTTCGGTGTGATGCAAATGCCACTGGAAGTAAGTGGATTTATCTCCCTGTCTGTTGCTCCAATGCGAGTTCAACTTCATTTTATATTCTTCACTGACCTGTCTTTAGTGGAGCAAAGGATGAGAATCGCAGGCCTAAAGACCCCAATCTATCAGTATCAAGTCTTTGGTGTGTACTGGCAAATGATCACTTCGCGAGGAATCGGAGGAGGCTTCCTTGCAGACGATATGGGTTTGGGAAAGACCCTTTCGTATCTTGCTTATATTGTTGTTGAGCGTCAACTGGCTGTGTTACATCGGAACGTGGTCAAGTCTCGTGAGACCAAGGATGGCAAGCATTTACTCGCAGGTCAAGACGGTCAATGTCCAACCACTCCAGCCGACGGGTGGATTATATGCCCATGTTCTGCATCAAGTCCGACATCAAAGTTGGCACTGCAACCAGGATTGCGGATGGCTTGTGTACCGGCAGCTGTGGTGAAGCAATGGTGGAATCAGTGGAAAGTGCATGTCGACACAGCAGACCAGACTTTGGGCATGAAAATTGCGATTGATCATCCCGGAGTTTTCAAAGACAATGCCCTGACTTCGGTCGACTTGCTATCGAGTGCGGCAGCCGCGCAAACCAAGAACAGAATGGAACCCAAAAAAGCTCCGAAGGGTAGCAAAAGTGACGACGAGCCGAAAGAAAACAACGACTGCATCCTTCTGCTCACCACACAGGAAGACTTTCCGAAACTCGTCAAAGAATTCTCAAAGGTCGAGGGAGGATATATTCGAGATCCCAAAGACCGAAAGTATGGACTATCTCTCTAGTAGTTATCGTCGCTAATGTTTGATAGTTCTTGGGTGATGGTCTCTAGACAAAACAGGTGCTCGTTGATTTTCGGAATCGCCATGATTGATGAGTGTCATGAAGAGTACTTCAAGAACTCGGGCCGCGCAAAGATTCTCACGGATCTTCCTAGGTTCAACAACTCGATACGACCATTTGTATGGGGATACTCCGGTACACCATTTTCTCAGACACCTAGAGGTATTGAGGGCGTTCTTTGTGCCATCGAAAGACACTCCGAGACTGTCGACGAAGCTTTCTCTTGGAGAAATTTGGATCGAATCTGCAAACAGTTTGATGAGCAACTGAAAAGTGAAAGTCTTGACCCCAATGCAGTAGATACATGTCTCTCGGAGTTCAAAACATTTCTAGTGAGGTATATGATCCGACGTACTGCAGAAACTATGTGGTTTGGCCATCCGCTAGTTAACATGAAGCCGCACATTCATACAGATGTCACGCTTGCATCGGACGGAGCATTCACAGAAGACATTCGTGACTACGAGAAACAATTCGATGGGGAAAGGGACAAGATGCTGGCAGTCCTTCAAGCAAAATGGCACCAAACTAGTCCAGAATTGAGGAGATCCAATATCCGGCCAGTAAGACTGGGTTTCAATGTTATGATACGTGCGCATTGGAGATCTAGAATTTTGTCAACACTTCCGTATTTACAACAGCTCACCTCGTCAGACTTGGAAAGGCCATTGAATCTGTCACAGGAGGAAGTTCAGGGATTCATCAAAACACCAGCCCGAGACTCTAACCCATATAAGAGAAACCTTAAAGCTATCGTGGAAAATAGTCCTAAACTTTTGTGGCTCTACGACTTCATTGCAAGATTGCAGGGTCTCAGAGATGTGGAAGGCAACGAGCATAAGTTAGTGATCATGACAGCTTTTCCACAGGTGGTGTATACCCTGAGCCTGGTCAGTACCTTGTTCTTTATGACTGATCTGTTGAGTACTGACCATATTAGTTCATCGAGAGATACTTTCCAGAGTACAAAGATCTAGTGGGCCTCATTCCAGGGCGAATGAGACCAAGCGAGAAGGTAAAAATCATCAATGCATTTACCGGAAACGCGGATGGCAATAACAAGCACAAGAATAGAAAGGAAGTTCGCATTCTCATCGGACTGACTAGGGTGATTGGAGTTGGACTTCAGCTGCAAAAAGCATGTCATGCCGTGGTTATGGAGCCGGATTATGAATTCATTCATGAATTACAAGCATACGGTCGAGTGCATCGCATCGGTCAGAAGAACCCGTTCTCGAGATCGTTTCGCTTGATCGACGATGGCAGCGAGATTGAGAGTAGGATCTTGCAGAGGCAGGCTGGTAGGAAAGAGGCAGCGGGAACAAGGATCAACGAGGAAGAGGTTCGGCAGACTGAGGCCGTATTGTTGGGGGATGTTTGATCAAGCACTGACATAGTATTTTGTTGTAACACGATGTCGAGGTACTAGATGAAAGGAAGTCATGATCTTGCCTAATGCGAATATTACAATCTTATGCAAGTCCTATTTTGGATCAAGTGATAAGATCTGGTGATTATCCCCACTATCCCCTTATTACCCGCACTTTAGTGGAGTCAGCTATTGCAGCCCAAGGCTGGAATTTAGCGAGACGCGGTGAAATGTAAATAAAACAAAGGAAATTCCGGAAACTAGTGTTGGTATTTGTCATATTAAGTGAATCGAGAATCTTATGATTTAAAAAAACAAATCTTAATGAACTTGAAATATCAATATTGATCAGATAAGTCAAAGATTTAAAGAAGATTAGAATAAGTTTTAAATATCTAGTTCAAATAAGATTCAAATCTAATGAGAGTCCGATTTTAATGAGTACCCACAATAAGTCAATATCTGAAGTAGATATGTCTCCGGTGTCAGGAGTAGCCAGCAGGCTACGCCTGATGCGGCTAGCGCACCCGCCCTAAGCGAGGCTTGGCGCTCCCATATATCGGGAGGTCCCCTAGGGACCTCCTCGAACCTCGTTCGTCTTCTTCAATATACAAGGTGTATTACTAAGCCTGATCCTTTGTCGTGACATCCGGTTCCGAATTATATCTAGATCAGATAATATCTAATTTAGACAAGTATTTAGTACGGATATTTTCCGGTTCAGATAATTATTCAGTTCAGATAATTATTCGATTCAGATAAGTAAGTATCTGCTCTAAGTAGATCAAAATAATAAATCAAAGCGAATAAGATAATCACGAATTCTCATGTCATTAAATAAGCTCTTAGCGGTTTTGAATCTCATGTCGTGTATCTTCTGGTGCAACCTCGCCTGCTCCCAGGTGGCGGATTGCGAAGACAGGGCTGAAGCGATGGTTGAGTGGTTGTGGGTAAGAGCGCTTGGAGCAGGAGTCGAGCTTGCTGTGGACGAAACAGTGGGAGGTTGATTCTCCAAGGGAGAGGCAGCTAGGTACTCATCCACTAGATCGCAGAGACGATCTGCCAGAGGTATTGATGCTTTGTTGAGCATGAGCGCATTGGTAAACTGATGCCACTCCAAGTTTATACCAGTGAAATTATTTAGTTGGTCAACAATTGGCTTCAGAGGTTGGTAGTATCGGCACGATGCAGTGTAGGGCTCTGCGTTTGTGCTAAGAAGATTCGGTGATTGGCAGACTGACTCCTCTGTCCGAAGAAGAGGGGCGAGTAGAGGCTTTAGGTCTTGATGTGAATGTACGAGACGGATCAGATAGCGGAACATTGCTGTTTTGAGGATGGAGTGAGTTGCCTTGCTCGACTGCGTTGCCTTGCCTGGACGAGCTACCTTCCGTTGGTTTGCGGACGAATTGATTGCGCGGACGGGCCTCTGAATTTCTGCGTCGTAGTTTGTGTTATCAAGCTGTCTCACGATTGAGTCCGGGATTGATGAGACATCTTCTGTAACGATGCAGCTATTTTCCTCATACCATTGGATGAGCTTTTGGAGAGTTTCGATCTCATGTCATAAATCTTCTGGTACAACCTCTCTGGCTACCTCTGCAACGTCGTTTCTGGTGTTGCCTGGTTGACACAGTTCTTGTCCAGGATCATGACAAAGGCTTGGACTTGTCTAGTGATGTAAACAGCGACCGGATGCTTGTCGGCACAAAAGCCAACTCTGCCTTCCAGGTTCTCAGCAACGGTACCGTCGAATAGACAGATCTTGTTCTCATGTCCTTGAATTTTTTCAGCCGTAACAATATTGAGTCCGCCTCATTTCTCGGGGAACTGAGCCCTGAATTCGCCGTATACCTTGTACTGCTCGAGGTAGGGAACGATAATGAAGACATCTTATGCAAGATCAATCTCGGGGATAGTAGCCATCGTCGAATCGAGATACTTGAGCATGAGATGAACGTCTTGGGTGTTGACATTCGAAGGACCACGAAGAGCTTTGTAAGAGTACGAACCAGTAGGAGAAATCATGAATGCGAGTGCACGATCATCTGGTCCGGCGCTCATGTGAGAGACTTCTGATGCAGCCATACAATTTGAGTTGAGACTTTGGGACCACTGTTTAATCTTACGTGCGAGCTCAAAGCGAGGATAGCTGAGCTTGGCAGAGTCGTGATAGGTAAGCCGGTTGGCATAGATGACAGTGTTTGCGATATCGAATTGACCTTAGGCCATGCAAATTTGCTCAGTCTGTTCCCAATAGGGATAGCCAATCTCTCGGAGTCTGTGAATCATGGGTATCTTGCCTTGACGTGTGAGATGGTTGCATTTACGGACAGTATTGATCCAACGGGCATTGTCGGACATGATAGTCGGGGGTAATTGAGAGTCATCTCCCGCAAGAATACAGCTACCACGCGACCAAGCAGCAAGGACTTCGAGTTCTGCGCAAGCTGCAGCTTCATTGAAAGAGGTGAGTTCGGCTCGACTACGAAGTATTGAAGTCTCTGTAGAAGCAGCGATGGTTGTTGTGCAGAGAACCATGTCAGCGATATTCATGAGATCGTGAATAACGGACACAACGAGTTGCAGGATATTCTGACAATCTTCATCGTGCGCTCTTCTACCGGTGTCTTCAGAATGGCCGCTGAAGGAGCATACTTCTTGTCCGAACGCATCTCTAGCAAACTCATGTTGTTGCGCTCTCGACTCAAAACTCTCGAGGAGACCAACGACTTTGCAAACAGTGCCTGCTGCGCTGATGGAGAAATCATAATCGACTCGCTGTCTGACGTCATCTTGGTCGACGACCTTCTGCTTGGACTGGATCTGGACTCAAACGAGTAGCTGATTGTCCAAGCGGCGAGACACCTTCCAGGAGTTGATTGTAGAACATGTAGACCGGGCTGAGACTAGTAAGGAGGACAGGTAAATCGGCCTGTTGATGCTCGAAGGAGGCCGACATGGTGATATCATCCAACTGTAAATCCCTTGGAGGAATGCGATATCTGTTCGTGCGATCATAGTGGCTTCGCATCATTGCCACTGGGTGAGCTATCAGAGTACTTCCACATTTCCTCTCCTCAACTCTAGCGTGGCCATGTTCAGGGACTAGCACAGCGTACAAGATAATATTCTCGGTGCTGTGATTCCAATTGCTCACACCGTTCAAGTGCTGGATGACTTCGACACTCATTAAATTTAAGTTCGGACCATATCTTCCGCAGCCCAAAAAGGCATCACCTGAGGAGCAGTGGAGATCGCCTTGGGAATAACTTGTACCTGTCGCATGGAACACTTTCAGGTGGCTGTGGGTCTCATTTCCCACCAATCATAGATTGGCAATGAGACCTTCGTCGCTGCCAGAACAAGGTATTAAACATCATAGCTTGCACCCTTGATATGTTTCTGGTCATAGCTCAGCAACGAATCCCCGCAGTGAAGCAAAGGGAGGAGCTTATAGCTCCATTCGGAGCGGATGGTGATAAGCCGGCGCACCCAAAAGGGCTGGCAGAAGATCTCGAGCATCGCACTGCGTAGGACAATCAAGCTACTCTGTTCTTCTCACCTATTGTATTGTTATATAAGTATCTTCAACATGCAGCGATCTCACATTTTCCTTGGGAATCGCTCACCTTCGCCTGTGCAATTTTTATCTGTTTTGATTCTCAGACAATATCATTCTAGCCATGCAATTCACCAATATTCTTTTTTCCAGTTTGACCTTTATATCTGCCACCGTAGCAATTCCCACACCGGCTGAAGGCCAGTACGCAACTCCTGTCTTGGAGGTAGAGAAGAGAGCTTCTTCTGGATCTTACTCAGTGTCTGGCCTCGGCACGCGAAAGAAGGCTATCACTGCTGCCGGCGGCGATACGTTAGATATGGCTACGGCTATGCTTGAGACCGAGAACATGAAAGCCGATTATGCTTATGGTGACAATAAGAGCCGTAAGTTGCGACCCCTCCCTCCACGCTGAATACATCTGATTAGACTAGAGGACTCAGCCAACTTCGGTATCTTCAAGCAGAACTGGGGAATGCTTAGAGTCTGCTGCAACAAGTTCAAAGGACAGGCTCAAAGTTCTTACAACAACGGAGCCGTTTTGAAGTAAGTCAAATACGCCCACAGATCGAGATGAGGATAGAAATTGATTGTAAACCTTTCTCCTCTTAGCTCCGACTTGAGCGCGGATGTCACATGTCTCCACGACTGCCAACGCTATTACGGAGTTTCTGCCTGGTTTGCTGGTCATAGAAATGGGGCTTCTGGCCTTGAAAATCCAAACACGCAGGATATTAACAGTAAGTTACTACTGCTGCAAGAAACATGTACGGAAATATTAGAGCAATACGCTTATGATTGCCTTCTAGATTACCGCAACGCTGTTTACTGGATTCAAAGCCAGATAGATTCCAAATCTACTTACAAGACAGACGATACCAGATTCTGGGTTGATGTTCCAGCTATATAAGCTACATCTTGGAACCGAGTATGAAAGTCTGGAGAACGATATTGTTCGTCGGACCGTGAAGTCTTTTTGTGAAGGATATCTGCAGGATGATAAATATTTGTCCAAATTTCGACTCAAGTGCTTTTCCATTGAAAATTCCCTCTATTGTAGTTGTGAGGAGGAAGAAAGTTTTGGGGTAACAAACAGTTCCAGCATAAATATCTGCGTTACCTTGGTACTGCCACTTCCAGTTCTGTTCATCTAAAAGTTCTAATGACATCTTCATTCAACGCCCTATCAAAACCCGCTGATCGAAACCACAAGAGCCAGCCTTCATAAGTTATTAAACCGCGCCTTTCGATATTTATTTTCTCCAGGATCCGTTCTTTTACGGCGTGCTACTTGACTGTTGTGCTTTCAAGCATTCCAATGCAATCCCCAAACCCCAGAACGGAGCCTGCCGATCCAGAAGCCGTTCCCAACATGATCACCTCGTCACCATCTTCAATCCAAGTAATCTCCCTACCATCTTCCAGCATGAAGGGCTTCGAACCGGCCATGTTCAACTCATGTAGACAGCCCAAAGTTGAGACCCCGTTTCCTACATATTTTTCAGGTGATGAAATCGTCCCAGTTCCAAGCAGATCTCCTGTTCTCAACCCACACCCTGAGCTTGCGTGATGGCTCAGTATCTGTCCAGGACTCCAGTACAAGTACTTCATATTACTCCTTGCAATTGTCTGTGGTAGATCCCATCCTCTTCTCCTCACTTTGACCTCAACCCCAATACTCCAGGTCTGTTTCTTGCCATCATGCCTGAGATGGCGAGGCCTCCCAGGCATACTCGCCGCAGCCTCAACATCAGCGATTGCTACTTCTGCCTCCTCAAGGGTATCAAGTGTGACAACCCATGGCGAGATGGTAGTGGCGAAGCCCTTCCCGTTAAACGGCCCCAGCGGCCTCATCTCCGCAAATTGAATATCTCTCGCCGACCAATCATTCAGCAACACGAATCCAAATATATATTCTTTTGCTTCGTCTGGGCTCAAGATTCTCTTACCTAAAGGTACAGGTTTACCGACGAAGATTCCAACCTCGAGTTCGTAGTCTACACTCTTGCTGGGACCGAATCCGTACGTGTGGGAAGCGGGGTCAAGGAGCATGCCATGAGGCCGCGTGATGGGCGTACCGGACACCATAAGAGAAGACGATCGCCCGTTATAGCCTGTCGGAAAGGCGTGGAAGTTTGGTGGCGTGGGTACACCAGCTAGCATGGAGCACTAGAATGCACATGTCGGAGAAGATTTATTGGAGACGATGTGCAGACTTACGTTGTCCACATGAGTCCGCGCGCACATAAAGTCGGAGAAGTCCCCGACGTGCATAGGTAAGTGCATTGTACATTTTTTTTGACAATAGAATGCCGCATCATTGAAACGAGGATCTGCGAACAGCGTTGAAGATTTGTCCTGGAGCAGTCGAATGATTTTCGATCGAACCGCGGTGCGAATTGTTGAGGGGATCGACGCGAACACATTCAGAGTGGATTGACTGAAGATGGATGTTCTAGAAAAGGGAACCTCTGCCTGGGTAGCTCGAGTGTAGTTTTCGTCAAGACAATCCGAGAAGAAGCCGTGGCATTCGAGATAGGCAAGATCCAGGATGTAGCTTCCGATTGCAATACCCACCCGTTTTTCTGGCTAGCGGTTCGTTGAACAAGATATACAGAGTTATATGGGTGATAGGGAGGTACTCACGCCCCCAAATGTGCTGAATATGCCAAATGGAACATTTGTGATAGGAAAGGGAGACCCAGTTGGAATTGCGATAGGGAAAGTCACGTGCATATTTGTATTGAAATACTTCTTCGCTGCAGCTGTCGTTTTGGAAATTTTGGCATTGTAGGGGGCGATGTTTAAAGTCAATAAAAGATGCTTAACCTACGTGGGGTCACAGTTGAACTTGCTTCGTAGGGCGTTTCTCGTGAAAAGTTTAAGTCATCCCTCCGAATCATCGGACCGAACCTAACCAGTTGGGCCGAATTGCACGGGATTCGCTATCGTGGCTTCACACCAACCTCTTGGTAACTTCTCATGAAGGTTATGTGGCAAATAGGAACAGAGTCTACGGATCTTAAGATATGCCGTAACAATTACCGAAAGAGACCAAAGTCTCAAGTGAGGGGTCCCAGGCTGGAAATTCTTCGCTCGTTGCTACCATCATGTCATTGTAAATCTCGTCATGTGCTGCCGAGGGGTAGAGGGAGAATAATGGAAACTCGTAATAATCGATGTCGCTCTGCTGTACAATTTTGCCCCCGTTTTTAAAGCTTTTGTGTTCCGCTTTTGCAGGTTGTTACAGTTGGAGTAAAGAGAAGCCACGGAGCAAGATGAGCCTTCCTCAAGACAAAAAGCTGCCCCGCCAAGATCTTGACACAGAATCATATGTAGAAATCTCCCCCTTTGAGACAGGGAGAATGAAGACTGCCTGCGCTACGCTGGTTGAAGCTGCCCAGGGCGTTTCCACGGCAACATCTTGGAGATTCTTCCTCAGACATCCAAAGACAGGCACAAATTTCTGGTTTGATATGGGCATCAGCCACGTGAGAGCTGAAAACTGCTGACTCTATACGAGTGCTGATACTCTACAGGACCTGTCTGTTTATCCTCCATCAGTTCAGAGCTTGCACAAACACTTCAAGCCTAAACCTTCGCAGAGGAGCATCGAGGAAGATACGCGATCCCTCCACATCGACCCCAGATCCATCAAACATATAATCATATCCCACGGTCACTGGGACCACTTACATCCGCTCCCATCATCCTTTTCGAACGCGAACATGATCGTTGGGGCTGGAAGCAGCTCACACTGCTCGCCGGGATTTCCAAGAAGCCCGGACTCAAAATTCGACGGCCACATTTGGGATCCAGAATTGCGGTCATTCCCACTGCTTGAATTGCCGCCTCTTTCATCTCCGTTGTGGAAGTCTTTGTGGCCGTTCTCGCATGCATACGACTTCTTCGCTGATGGGTCGTTTTACTTGATTGACGCGCCGGGCCATATGGTAGGAAACATTGCTGCCTTGGCAAGAGTCAAGACCAAACATGGCACGTGGAAGTGGGTACTTTTGGGTGGTGACTGTGCTCATTGTAATTTGTTTACTTATTGGCCTGGTGCGCCGTTCGGAAAGATGCCGAAGGCTTTGTTTCCTAGTGGCAGCTTACATGAATGTGGAGCGACGGCGAGAGAGACAATTGCGAAAATCGCGGAGTGTAAAAAGAATGAGGGAAGCGATTTGTTTGTTTGGTATGCACATGGGGAGATTTTGGAAGGAGCCTGGGAATTGCGATGATAGGCCGAAGATTTAAGTAAGAACTGTTTGTAACTGAAAAGAATTACACCTTAGAAATAACAGTAAATGATTTGAGCTTGATAGAGATCTACAAAGTGGAATCAATGTCATGTGCACACGTGTAGTACGACGGGTAGCACAGTACTTTGAAAAGGACATCTCAACGACCCGAACTCATTCACTTTTCGCAGGGGACGACTTGACACATGATGAGTAGTTTACATTGAAAGCCTTTGATACAAACACATCCCAACTTGCCGTTCAGCTCTTGACATATGGCATTTCATACATGAAATTTAAAGTCTACCAGTCTAGATTGAACTTCAATTTCCGAGTCCAAGCCTTCCGAATAGCCTTGTTCCATATGAACGAAGGTACTCCACCAACGAACATGACTCCAATAAGAGTTGCTCCGAGTTCGATGTATGCATTTTGAAAGCCTTGAGATGCGATCCAGCGCGGGAAGTTATTACTGTGGCCAGATAAAGATTAGCATTGTGGGAATCTTTTAGGTGAGGACAAGGACTTCTACCTGATGGGAAAGCTCAGCGCATTACGACCACCGCATACAAGTACCAAAGCAGCCCCACTCCAATGAGGAGTAGACTCTCCTATCCAGACCCCGGTGATGGCAGACAGCGCGACAAAGCCACAATAATACATACCAAAACTGAAATGAATTCCGATCCAACCAGAGCCTGGATATTTCTCGGGATTGCCTGCCACAATGCCATAAAGAACTAAGCCGCCAAAAGCAAGAAGCCCAGGTACGATGAAATTAGGTAAGATATGCTCGGGCTCTCTCAGTCCTCCATTTCGTCGGGTCAAGAGACTTGAAATGCGGTCAATAGTGGTTCCTGAGAGCCCAAGTGCGACCAAAGCACCAAGGAACGAGCCAACCTGAACAGTGCCAATAGTGACGGAAGAGAAATTCCAAGGTGAGTGTTCGAGCTGAGATGCATAAGTGATCGATTGTGCAACGAGGCCTGCGAAGAGGAGTGAGTTGAAGATGAGGACCCAAAATACAGATGGGTTTAAGATTGATGCTGCCATCTCAGCATAAGTTACGAAAAATAACCGTACTCCGTTCTGTTGATATTTCAGTGGAGCTAATCGGTTCAAATATGTCATTGGGCGGGGCGGAGTGTTTCCAGAATTGTCTTGCTGGAGGTTCAGGTCTCCTGTGGCGTCTGCTGCGACGACTGAGACATTTCCGTACTGATCTGTGATGACGAATTTGCCATCTATGAGAGCCGAAGGTCGTAGGTAGAGGGTTTCTGGGAGACAAAATATGGCGATAACAAAGGAAAAGGCAGAAAACCCGCACCAAAACCAGTAGTTTGTTCTCCACCTTGATGTTGCGTGCTCAACAGCAAAGGGGACTACGACAAGAAGCGCCGTTGAACCTGCGGCTGTTGAGGCCCAATAGATAGCTGCGGACATGTCAGCTCGCCCTAGGACACTTGAGGATCGACATACACATCCAAAGGCCACGGCGATGTAAGAATGTCATGTCCAGAATCATGATAGGAAGCTAATATGACCATCAAAATAGCTCTCGTAGAACACGAGCCAAGTGGCCTACCAAGCAATCACCAATGCCACAACTTAGGCCCTGGAGACATCTCGCTGCCAGATGACTACCAAAGTCGACCGATCTTGCTGCCCAGGCAATTGAAGCCAACATGAGAGCATTATTGAACAGGAATATAGCTCGACGTCCAAGCATCATCGAGAGGGGCACGAACAGGAAGTTTCCAATGCCCATACATAGTGACGGGTAACTGGCAAGCTGTGAGATGTTGCGAGGATCGAATTTCTGAAAAAAGAAAAAAATTATTAGAGACGCATGAGACGGAATATGAAGTGGAAATGAACTTTGTCCTCACCCCTCGTGTCTCCCGCATATACTCTGGAATGATTTCTGAAAAGAATAGCGGTGTCGATTGCACAACGCCAAAGCCCGCGCTTCCAAACACGCAGAGAGAGATGAGAACCACACCCCTTCTCCAGGTAGACCATGTAAGAGGGTCGCGCGGATCATTAGAAGGGATCGGGATCTTGCGGATCTGTCCATTGCTATGAAAAAGCCTGGTTGTGCCTTCGATCTCCTCAACCTCGCCGGAGAGGGCGAACACAAGCTTCTCGTTCTTGCCCTCGAGCAGGTCATTGTTGCAATTCTCGGCAAACTGAGGGTGGATAACGGCCATGATAGTGATGGAGATGATCTGTTCTGGTAAGGTATATTTGCGCGCGACGAGGTTGATCTAGCAACTCGATGGTAATTGTATTTTCCCTCTTGATATTACAACTTTAAACTAGAAGGATTCTCGACACTCGAATGCGCGACACTGCTAATTATAAGAAGCCATTCTTGTGCTTGTGGGGAACGGCGGATCGGACAAGAGGCCTTCCCCCTGGGGTGCATACCTTTCCCCAGACTTGATTGCGAAGCGAATGTAGAGGCTTGTTAACTGAACTAAACTTAGTCGATCATCCTTGCATTTGATTTATCACAACCTCAACGGTGATGAGTACGAGGGCAGAGTATCCAACCATTTCTTCGCTGGATGCCAATCCCTTTGTCGTCAGTGTTCCCGCCGAAACAGTGGAAGCGCTTTCTGGTGCCGCACTTGATCGGATATCGAAGAAGCACATTGATGTGTTCGGACCGATGCGCATGGCGGGCCCCATCACCGAGAGTATCCTCAATGATTTACAGTTTGAGAATTTTCGATGGCCTATGGTCCAGGGGAATAGAAACTGGCCATACGGAGAAGTGTCAAAAATCTCTGTTCCCACTGAGCTTTTGAGGCGACATTCTCGAGAATGAATCCAAGAGTATTCAGACATGTCCAAGAGTGCTTAGGGGTGTGTAAGAGCAAGTTCGGGCCGATGGACTTGGCTCAATGGGCGTTTGAGAGGGGTGCTCGGACCACTCATCATCCTAGCGATGTATGATCTCAAGACATGCACTTGTTATGAACTTACTTTACTTACAAAAAGTTTTCGGGATTTCCAGAGATGCCACAGTACCTGCACCTGCTCTGTCGCCCCATACTTATGTGAACGTGTCCGTTCGCTTCTCAATGCCAAACCCGACATTTCTGGCTTCTTGTCTTCGGACCGGTGTAAGCAGCGAAAAGACACGCTAGACTTGTGGGGAACAATCAATCCTCAATTCGATTCTTGCCGCAGCGCCAGACCTCGCTCTATCATTGTGACCATCCTTTCTCCACCTTCGCCATGGATGCCGACGAATTTCAATCTTCGACCGATGCTACTATCGTCACAACATCAGTATCAGGTGGAGATGCTGATGGCTCTCTAGTCCATTCATCACACATAAGTGGAGGTGACGACGTCAACCCCACTGCAATTACTAGCCCCCGACCGGCCTGTAGACGCTGTCGCAAGCAAAAGGTACACCGATCGGCCCTTTCGGATCTCATGTTGCAAAGCTCAGACGCTGACTGTAGTACTCTCGAATTACGCAGCTACGTTGTTCACGAGATCTCCCTAGCTGCAAGAGATGCAGAAACATTGCTGCCGTTTGCGAATATCCGCAGCCTCCAGACAGAAAACTGCTGGCATCCAAAAGATTGAGAAATACCAAACCTCGTGCTCGTCCCGAGTTGGAAATCCATGCAAGTAAAGGCCAGGACTGGCACAAGCCTAACGGTGGCGTGGATTCGGGACTCCATCAACCATCACCCTCAGCTGCCACGGGTCGTCGCGAGTCAGATGTAAGCTACGAGCTTGGGAGAGAAATTAGGCCAGGTGATTACCGCGCAACTACACCTGCCATCAATTCTGTACTGAAGAGGACAACACTGCCGTCACCAGAGGTTGCTGTGTTCCTGATAGACGTTTTCTTCTCTCGCTTGTACAATGCAACTTTACTTTTTCATAAAGCAACATTTTTGTCAGAATACCACGCCAACAAAGTCCCGGATTATGTTACGTTGAGCATATTTGCTCTTGCTTCGATGTATGTATCCTAAAAATCGTTGGCCTAGCTGAAACGGGATGCTAAGTCTGATCGATCCCTAGCTTTCTCGGCGCCTCTCCAGACCACGCTCATCGAGGTGACGATGAGGATGGAATTGACCCCGGAATTTCGATGATATCAACCTCGGGACCTTTCAATCAGGGCTTTGAGTGGGCAACTGCTGCAAGCCAACGGGTTTTGCTGCAAGCTGACGTCCCCAGCCTCAGGACCATCCAAGCATGCCAAAATTTGGCTTTATACTGGTTCTCCAGAGGTCAAACGGACCGGACTCACTTGCATGCTCGTCCGTCGTCAACATTCATCATTTCTATTTCATCTTTAGCTAACCCCTTCTAGATACTGCCTACAGGACGGCACGTCTCCTAGGTCTACATATTCCACATGGTCAATCCGGTGTTTCTGAAAGCTCTGGTCTATTGAACGAAATGAAGGCCAGGTGCTTTTGGGCATGTTGGATGACCAGCTGCATCAGCCAGGATAATGCAAACTTCAAGAATACACCATGGCAAGAAGTGATTGGCTTACCCTTGCCCTCTGAAGATAGTACCTTCTCTGCTGGCACGCCGATCTCCACAGAACGCTTCGATGACAACGGTGAAATCGTTTCTTTCCACTCACCGACACCCAAAACACCGTCAACTATGGGTGAACTGGTAAAGCTATTCGACTTATGGTATGTTATAGGTAGAGTCTTGAATTACTTCTTGATCGAGAGATATATGAGGTTGAACCGACTTTGTTCATGTGGTCGCATTTTATCTCAGTAAACCGTGATCAATCATCGACTGACGTCTTGTAGGTGGGAAATTCAGCATTTCGTCAAACACGAGGGATACAACTCGGCAGACCCTTACGGTAGAATCTCAACACTCTTTGAACTCGATCGGCGACTTGAAATAGTCTTTGAAAACTTTCACGCCGACCTCCAATATCATCAAGCGGGATCCTTCGCGTCTTCAAAGGTAGATCCTTATCAACTTTTCTCCATCCACGGTTTGTATCGACTCTGTGCTTGCACTTTACACACATCTATTGTACCACTATTTTCTGAATCACCATCCACGCCTTGGATATCTAAAAAGCTGGTGCGCATGTCAGCTGAAGAGTCGGTGAAGCATGCTTTGCTGCTTCTGGACATGGCATCCTCCTTCTTAGCCATTCGCCCTGACATTTCACGACTTCCCAGTATCAGCGGCTACGCGATGTTCGTTGCTTGTACTGTGCACTTCAAGTCTCTTGTTGCACAGAGCAGGCTCCAAAAGTACGGCACAAATCGGGTCAAAGGTGCGGTATGTGTTCTTGAACAGCTCAAAGCATATTGGGCCACAAACCAAGATCTTGTATGTGACATTCACTTCACGCAATCTTCTGAAATCACTGACCAGGATAACCAGTGGGATACACTGAAGAACCTCTACGCTTCAAAAGGGATCGACATCAATACAATATCGAAGAGCGATAATCGCTTCAATGCAAGCTCCCACGAGCGAGATGCTGACCTGGAGAAGATCGTTTCGCACGAAGGAACTTCTCAAGTGGACCAGAGTGTAGACATATACACGTATATAGCATCACAAGAATCGAAGGTATCTTCACAACGTCGTTCGTCGAATACCAGCTCAACTGTGGGGAGAACGCTGGCGCAGAGCACATTATCACCTCCAAACTCGGGCAAGCCAGGGCCCGTGGCGAAAGTTAGTCCTGTCCAGAAACGAGACAAAGATCCGAAGTTTTGTCAAGCCAGTTCTGACTCTCCGACTTTCAATGTACCATATCAACAGCAGAGTCACGACCCTGGCCGGCGCTTAGAGTCCCAAATCACAGAAGACACTCCCACACACCCTGCTTCAGTTCCAAATAACGTACTAAACTCACGGAGATTCAGTACAAATCCCAGCGACTTTGTGTGGCTGGGGAATGTAGCCGAAGAAGATCGTCAAACACAGGGAAATTCTGCAGATAGAGGCTATGTGCAACCGGAGGCAAGGATGACTGCGGGGCAGAGTATTAATATTCTTGGGGAATTGGAGGGTTATCTTGCCACTAACATGGATATCGACGGAGTTGATTTGTGGTGGGACCGATCTTTCGAAGCGGCGTTTTGGGCAGATTCTCGTCAGGTTAATCCGATGCAGGATCTAGGCACGACATATAATCATCAAAACTGTCATTACAATCAATGAATCTACGACATGTCAACTCAATGCCTTTTCATGAGCTTGATTATAACTCGATCCTATTTTCTGAAGCGGATGACCTCCCAGCTTGTAGAATATTAAGTGTATGAGACCACCGCGTGTGGGGGCGACACATTCGTTCCGTTCAAAATTGTAGTAAAAGACCACTATATAAGGTTCGTTCCCACCGGATACATTCCTGAACCTTGTCAAATATAGGCAGGCCTCACGAAACTAGCTACTTGTGCGAAATGTTCACGCTGGAAAGGGTCATCGTTGTACCGAAAATGGCCATGGATTTTCTACTTGTCATGGATGAGACAATGGAAAGATCAAAGATAAAGAAAGTATGCCGGGACAGGTTGAAAAGTCGACATAAGACTCGTGACAGCTGTTCTGGCTTTGAGGTAGGCTGTGTATGTCAAACATCGAGCCTCGCAAAGGAATTATCTTCATGCAAACGTTCAAAATGTGCAGCAGATGCTGATCGAGTCTCATTTTAGATGCTTCAAAGTCTCGTTCCGAGATGAGTACCGGTCCTTCAAGAACATCGCATTCTTACTCGACAGATAGTAACGTCGGATGACGGTTACTTCCAAGTATTGAGAACGATGCTGAATGGAACGGCCTCTAAGGAACGAGCGGATGCGTGGAGAAAGTGTATCTGGCTCGGGTTGATCGGTCCTCCATACATCTCTGTCTCGTAATTTCGTTACCACCAACTGCGATTGAGTGCTCGTGTCCGAAACCACTGCTTTACCAGTCCAGGAGGTTGATCAAACACCAGCGAGCTCATAGTGTACAGGTCAACTTGTTATCTCAAGTCGTCATCTCGTGTTCTTTTGACTTCCCTACTCTGAACCAAGACTTTCGAAGCCACCTGTACATTCCGGACTTCGTTAACCCTAGTATGAATCCAAACTTGGAATCTAAAATACACTTCTCTGGTACGACGTTTTTGCAGTAGTCCTGAAATTTTCGCTCTTTCTCTCGACCCAAAGCCATTCTCCCATTGACTATGTTCAACACTTCTCTGAAGACGTCTAATCCTGCCTGATCATCCCCTTCTCCTGTTTACTCGTCGCGCTCCAAGTTCTGTCCAAGAATTGTAGGCACTAAACTGTTGTCGTCCGCAGCAGTCGTGAATCTCGGGTAATGGTCTTGTAGGCTGGGAGGGGCATCGATGTTGAATGATGCTGGATCGTACCATGCCGGGTAGGAGGGGAAATAGGTCGCGAATTGTTTGGATTGTATCATTAATCTTTGGGGTTTGTCAGTGAGTGCCTCTTGGAAAGGATCTAAAACATACCTGATGCATGCAATATGTCGCGCCTAACAAGGCTTTGGCCTGTGAATGTACACAGTACACAGTCCTCTTGACGTCATCCCAGATTTTGTTGTTAGTAAAAGGAGTAGGATCGTCTAACTTCGCGATTGTGTTGTGCCTGTACTCAATAGTCTCCGTTCTCAGGGGAAGGCGCTGGCATTCTGCGCAATCCTTCTTCCACACCAGTAGACCCGTGGAACTGGTGATGGCCAATGAGCTGTACCCGGAAATACAATTTGCAAGCCATTCTTGGCGCCCATACTTTCGTCCATAGTCTCTCTTCACGTTGCTCGATATATGTCCGCTCGAGTCCGAGTGTGCTTCTCTAAAATTCGGAGGACAAGACGGGCAGACGGGGTCAATATTACCCTTCGCTTGCCTAGGATAGACTAATTTAGCGCCAACCCGCCCATCACCAACCCCATGGAGTGTCGCACACCACCATCTACGATTCCCCACCGATAAATTCTTCGGGCGAATATACAGAACAGGAAACATGGAACCAGACACTTCACCCCAGTTCCAATCCATTATCGAGCACCCACTCATCCTGCCTCCACCCGTGGCTCGTGATTTGTGGCAATATAACAATGTCAATACGAAGGAGTTCGAGAAAACAGACACCAGACTTCCGATCTCAAAATACGTCAAACGTCGAAAGCCTCTGAGTTCCACCGAACCAGTATTCAATGATTCATGCAGGAGGTAAACCATCAGGTCCTTGCAACTAAGCTCCTCCAAAAGATCCAGAAGATCAGCTTCTCTGCGATTCTCTGGTACTCTCCCACTTGTATCATGACCCACTTCGCTCCTCAGGAGTTCATTGAACTCCTTTTCGAGCGCATAGATGGAGGACGCGGGATGCAAGAGAAGACAGGAGCGCCTGCCAAGGATGCATATTCGTAGCTGTGGAGGGGTCCAGATAATCTCAGCAAGGACTACACAACTCTGGCATCGAAGTTCCTGTTCACCTGCGGGAAGCAGCTTCAACAGCTCTTTGACGGCAGTTGGCCTGCCAAAGGCACGACGCCTAAGGAGAAACACCTGATCTGGCTAGAACAATTCAACTTCACCAGTCTGTCCAAGTCATTCTCCTTGTTGGCCGATGCAGTCGAATTCCAGTACATCTACCACAACTTCCGACAAGTCCGAGATGCCTTGCTTCTCTGGGTTGCGTCAATTTTCTCATTTTGCGCTCAGACTCAGTGGAGGCACCAACAGACCCTTGCACCTCACGAGGAAGAATTCGAAGCAGAAGAACGAGCTATCGATGCCTTTAAAGTCATATCCACTGAAAAAGAAGCAAAGAAGCTTGAATTAAAGGCAGCGAATGAGGACAAGTCCAAGACGGCGTGAAGGCACTACAGTCTGGCTGGCAAAATCGATTCCTGCAGGCTTGGGAAGCACAATTTCCGAATCTTACCTTGCTTCCTTGCCACGTACCCCTACATTTCTTAGGTTTCGGAGATGGTCGACGCCTCAACTCCAACCTCTACCCCGACAACGATGATCTCACTCTCGACACTCCACTGAGGATTCATATCCGCTCACTGATCTCTAAGTACGAACATGGATCAGCTTCTCCAGTCTCACCCCTGCTCACTTGCCACCACTGCGACAGTTCAGATTAAAGCCACGCCGACAAGCCTCGGGGGCCGCTACTCACAAGAAGCGACTATTGTGCTGAAGATCCGTGGTGCGGGAGGAATTCTCTTGGGCCACGCCTGCCACGCCTGGCTCTGGGAAGCCGCAGACCATCGTGCGCTATCCAATTTCTCAGACGGATATTCCACTCGTGCTGGAGAAATTAGAAACCCGTACAACCTTACGCAAGGGACTTCTGGAAGTTCTGGCGGATCAGCTGTCGCGGTGGCTATCAACCAAGCTACGATCGCTCTCGGTAGCGAGACACATGGTTCGCTCGTGCGTCCCGCAAGTCATCTGGGTTTGTATACGATCAAGTCCACACCCGGTGTAATATCACGCCATGGTATTGTTGCAGGAAGTTTCTATCATGATATTCCTGGACCAATGGCAAGGAGCATGGCTGATGTTGCGCTCCTGTTGAATATCATCGCTGGTGCGGATCAGCATGATAATTTGACATGGACGGGACTTGGGAAAATACCATACGAAGGTTATGAAGCTCAGATCGCAGGTCAGTCCGCTTTGAAAGGGATGAAATTGGGTTTACCGTGGAATTCTAACAATATTCCTAGGAGCATTACATAGTAATGCTTTTGCTAATTAGTTGTGGCAGTGGCGGGAAGGTGGTTTTAGTTGTATAAAAATTACATAATAACGTTCTTGCTAATTAGTTGCATTGATAGCAATGTAAGGCGCCGCTTGCTTGTATTTAGTAATAGCATAGGCTGCTGCATCTTATTAAAACTTTTAGCGTATCAAATTGCAGTAGCAATTGTAATTGCATTATTAAAATAATATTTTTAATATTAATTAAAAAAGCAGAAATGAAATTAATTGATTGCCATAGCTAGTATCATATTTATAAGTTATTTGCAAAGTAGTAGTAGCTATTGTTAAGGAATTAAGTAGTTATAATATGACATATTGCAACAAATTAGCATTGTTGCAGGGCAGTGACATAAGCTTACTAAAAATTAACGTCGCATTGCTATAGCACCTACAACTTCAGGAATTATGTTTATAATTGTTAAAATATTGAATTTATAAGTTCTGCTATTGACTAAATATATATTTATAATAATTATTAGTATTCAAATGGAATGCAATTGGCTTTGATATAAGACAACAATTAGCTATAGCGGGGACCTATAGTTTGCTGCAGCGAAAGACTGTAATTAGTTATGGCAAATGACTTACATTTAAGGTGGGAGTAGCATTATGTATAAAAGCAAATAATTATTACTTAGTTTCTCTAGTCCGCATATGTAATTTAAATTATATGCAATTCATAATTGTGGTAGCACGTTTTAATTTATCATAAGAATTAAAAGTAGCAAAAGATTTAATTCCACCTAGGTATGCGATTGGCTGTAGCATTAAGCAAGTATCAAAATAAACAAATATTAATACTTTTTTTATAAAAGTGCAAATCGTTAAAATAAGTAAAAGCTGCCAGCTATTGCAGTGGATTAGAATTAACTATGATAAAAACATAGAATTGATTATGGCAGCAGCTTACAAAGGCATTTAAGCGTCGTGCAAAATACATATCATATTTGATATTTTGGCAATAACTAAAGCCTGAAGTCGTAAGAAAAGTGAACTTCAATTTCATAAAAGACGCCAACATTAATAAATTCTATTATCTACCTTTATTGCTTGCTTGATTTTGATATAAGGTTAAGCCATTCCCACTTCCTTTCTTCCTTTGTCTTTTAACTTCTTTAACACCATTGCCATTTCTTTCAATTACAATTGCCACAATCAATATCTTTAGCTATCATGCATTAATTTCCAAAATCAATTGCCATTTTAGCTTGGGTTAGGGTCCGGGAACGTGTTCGGGAGTCGTCGAGGTTGCGCAGCCGGGGCTAGCCGGGTCGGTCGTTCCTCCCTCTTACCCCGGCCGCGCCTCCCCCGGCTTATACGCCCTCTCCTTGTCGCGT